>Ga0228658_1000003_pt1 | contig 119584 bp, 118 predicted proteins | sample 71DmetaG_FD_183040 | JGI IMG/M metagenome (GOLD analysis project Ga0228658, IMG submission 183040) | Seawater microbial communities from Monterey Bay, California, United States - 71D | ecosystem: Environmental > Aquatic > Marine > Coastal | place: USA: California | collected 2016-10-18 | reverse complement strand
TATACATATGGTGAAGATACTCATAGGACTGTATGTTGTTGCCGTTCTAATTGCACTGATGCTAGGGCATATACACGGTACATTTGCGTGAAGATCATTCATTGGACCATTATACCCATCTTTTATATAACTGCATTTCCTATATGTTGCATTATAGCATTAATGGATCATAACAACGGTCGTGGCTTTCGTGATAACCTAAGAGATGTAATGGGAGCAGGATTCACAGTAAATAAACAAAATGCCAACAATAAGCAAGAAGTTCAGAGACCAGAATCCACATAAGCACTTATTAAACAATAAAGAATGTGCGTTCATAACCAATGGCGTATGTATATCATCGGCAATTGATAAAGATACATTTGCAGTTACACCATGTTGTTACTTTGATGTTACTAAACTTAAGAATGGATCACGTGAACGACACAACAACTATGCACTAAACAGTTACCTCGAAGACGTTAATACAGATTCAACTTTTACATATCCTAAACTTGCTAAAGGCCCATGTACTAAATGTCGTGTTCGTGAAAAAACATATGGCTATGTTAATATAGATGCATCCAAAGTAGGTGAAACAGTATTCTCATCGTTGCGTGGCAGAGCACATCAACGAGTACCAGAACGTCATGCACCGGGTAAGATAGTACATCTCGATGTGATGTTCTCTAACTTTTGCAATTTCCAATGTGTGTACTGTAATGCTTATTCATCATCAGAATGGAATAAGACTTCTAAACAGTTACAGAACATAGAGTTTCCTGATCAGCCAGAATACTTTGCACAGAACAAAGTCTCAGAATATCATACACACGACAACGAGTATCATATAATGGAGCAAATACTATTGTCCGATCTATCAGAACTGCGTATGCTTTATATAAAAGGTGGTGAGCCGTTCATGATTCGTATATTTGATGAGTTCCTTACAAGACTGGCAGATCGTTGTGATCTATCCAAAGTATCATTGTATATCAACACCAACAACTCATTGTTTCCAAAAGACAGTATTATACAATCGTTTACTCGTATGAAGAACGTGTACTTGCGTATATCTGGTGAGAGCACAGGAGCATTAGCAGAATACGTACGATATGGAACTAAATGGAATGAATATACTAACAATGCTAAGAAATGGGTACAGTTAGCCAAAGAAGACAACGGAATACAATTAGAAGTTCAGTCTGCTGTCAGTGTGTTCACAGTAAACAAATGGCATGAATGGTATGAGTGGATGCAAGACGTAGGATTAGATCCAGCGACCAACTGGCCGGATCAAGTGACAGGCGATCAAGCATTTAGTAACTTGCTTAATAAAAGACAAGCAGAAACAATATATAATAGATTTGCTCAAGTGCCTCACGCACAATGGAGTGACTTTTATAGCAAACAATTGAATCCAGCACTGTTCCCAGAAACACAAGACCCCAAATATCGTAAGCATTTCCAAAAACTCACAACAGCAGTTGAAAAAATTCGCGGCAACACACTCAAAACAGTAAATCCAGAAATGTTTTCTTTTTTGTTTTAACAAATATATATTTGTGTGTTCTTTTATGATTAAATTACATCAGTTAAGGATACTGAAGCATTCTCTCAACAAAAGAGCATTGAGGGAGCCACGCACTGCGGAACAGGTCCGGGTGCGACTAATGTGGGAACGAGTGGGCAGGATACTGGTACGCAGATACAACTGTTACGATTAAACTGTTGACATAGTCAAACACTCGTGCTAAAGTAAAAGGAAAAGATAAGTCATGGCAATAATAAGTGAATTCACAGACTCATTCATAGGAGTCATCAAGGCAAGCAAGGGTTCAATACTCAGAACCATCATCTACACCATCGGTCACTTTGTGATCGCGATCACCTGTCTGATGCTGATAGCAGATGTCTCGTTTGGTATCGCAATGACAGATGCCATTGTTGAACCACTGGCAAACAGTGTATGGTATTTCGTACTGGACAAATGGTGGGCATCCAGATCCAGCAAGAAATGATCGATCACATACTCCTGACATTGATCCTGTTGGCAGTCATATTCAACGGTGTCATGCTGTGGGCCATTGGACAGCAGTTCTCTGATTGGTTGAACAAGAAGTAGTACAAACCAGCAACAGCAAATTTAGATTACCAGAACATACATTTTTAGGTTGCATTTTACGATAAATATGTCGTACAATCCAGAGTGATCATCGGCCGGTGATCACATATTCATTAATATATCGACAAGGAGATACAACGAATGAAAATAACCAAGAAAAAAGTAAGCCTGGGTGTGGCGATTATCGTCGCATTGGGAATACTAGGGTGGGTGTTTAAACCTGCTCCTGCCGAAGCGGCGGAGATGGATGTCTACGGTTCATTGAACTACATGATATCTAACAACGAAGACAGCAACGGCAACGCAACATCAAAGGCAGAGAACAACGGTTCTTCCATTGGTGTTAACTTCTCAGAAGAGTTGGCAGAAGGCGTAACAGGATTTGCAACAATAGAAGTTGATGTAGACACCGACGACACAGGCTCTAACCCTTTTGATTCTAAACTTGCATACGCAGGTGTAGACATGGGAGACGCAGGAACTCTATCAGCGGGTAGACAAAACTCTGTATTCAAAAATGCTGTAACATCTAAGACAGACATTTTTCCTGAGTATGGTGGAAAAGCGGCTCAAAAACTTTTTAGCAGAGATTCACACACAGTAACATACTCGAACTCAATTGGCGCACTGACACTTGATAATCAAATCAAAGTTGACGGTTCGACCGGTAAGTCGGGTGTTGACGTATATGAATCAGCGGCAACAGTATCTATCAGCGAAAGCATAGATGTTGGTGTGGCATATTCTGATGATAAAGTCAACGACATCACTTACATGGGTGCAGGCGTAACAGTTGCATTGAGTGATGACACTTCGGTTGGGTACAACTACACAACCAAAGACACAACCACAGACGTGAACGCAAACGAAATCGTTGCACAACACACTATGGATGACACAACAGTTCAGTTGGGTTATGCAAAAGTGGAAGATGGCAACGGCTATACGACAGTGGGTGTAAAAAGATCAATCACAGAAAAACTTGAAATGTACGGCGCATATGAAATGGCCGACAATTCAAACGCAACAGATACCTCCGGTATGTCTGTTGGATTCAAATTTAGTTTCTAAATATTGATTAATTAATCATGCGGGAGGCGGTAACGTCTCCCCAGGGTTAACACCAGTTTCCAGCATCAATTGTATTTCGTTAGCACAATCAACTATCTCGACATCATCAAACATTGGCCAGCAGTCCCTTATGGTCGGTAATGGTCCTATTCTTTCTTCGCCCTTGCCGGCACTTATATAATACCTGTCCTCTTTAATGGAATATTCCATATAACGCACACCTAGTTTAAATTTGCTGGTGTCTAGTGTGCCGCAATCCTTAGCCATCCCCTCCAGAAATCGCTTTGCCCATACAAGTTTATCACTTGCAGACAAATGCTCCTCTTCCATTTTGAGTCGTTCCAGGTATGCTTCCTTGTTCCATCTAACACCCGCTTTCCATTTTTTATCAATTCCTAATTTGTCGTAATGACTCATTGGCGCAGTATCCTTTGGAGCCACAAGTTCTTTTGGAACAACCTGTTCTATCGCCCAGTCACGTTCCTGGCACCACCAACACTTGTTGCACTGGTATTCAGTTAAAGACGTGCAACTGTTTGTTATGCTAGTGTAACATTCAAACAATCCGTATTCTATCTGTGCGGCAACAATCAGTCTCTTGTCTATCCTCGCAAATGGATTTGCGAAACCCAAGCCGTACCTAACCTTTGCAGGTGAATGGTTTGGTTCTCGGGGAACTACGTAGTGTCCCTCCGGTTCCACAAACTTGAAACTATCGTCACTTGGATTTCCGGTAACACCCCACCACAACTTGAACTGATGTTTTGTCCAACCATTTTTTAATCTTATATCGCTGTACATAGTTTCAACCAACAGTGGTTTGATCTCGCCAACGTTGCCTTCCCCTGTCCAGTACATCGGGTGGATAGTTATATCCGGGAACTCCTTTCTCATATGCTTCACTACCATCGAAGCATGAAAGGTGGCAACCCTGTCACTGTTGTAGGAGGCCGTGCCGGTGTACACAGGTATTCCTAAATTGTTATCACGTATCTGTTTGCAAAGCATATAGAGTAGAACGGCAGAATCCATTCCACCACTGACCGCAACCATGACAGCCTTCGTGACAGGACTAATTGTTGCTTCAATTGTTCCGTGTTTGGTCGTCAGTATCATTTAAGATACTCGTTGTTCAAACGTTTTAAAAAACTGAGGATTCTCTTCTTCGAATTTTATTCTGGCCTCGTAGCCTTCCTTGGTCCACACAACACCATCTCTCCACAACTTACTGATAGGTATTTGTGTGCTGTAATGAATTAATTTTTGTACGCCACTTCTAGGCTGATCCTCCTCTGGCACTGAAATTTTTGTTGCCCATGCTCTTTCTTGACACCACCAACAACTGCCACAGTCATACTCTTTAATGTTAGTGCAAGAGTTTGTGATTGTATCAAAGCAGTACCACAGGTCCATCTTCCATACTGCTTGAACAATAACTCTTTTGTCCACAAGCACAAACGGATGACAAGCACCTATACCGTATCTGGGTTTTGCTTTTAAGTCAATGTTGCCAGGTTGTCTTGCATCATCGGGCGTGACATACCATTCTTTAGGAGTTTCAAACTTAAAAGAATCATCCTGTGGATTGGAAGTCAATCCAAACCATAATCTAAATTCTGTCCCCGTCCATTTATTTTTACGCAACGTTTCGTGAAACATGGCACCTGCGAACTGTGCCTTCATGCTACCTATTGCTTCTGCTGTAACAAACATCTGTGCATGAATTTTCACGTCCGGAAACTCTTTACGCATATGTTTGATAACAAGTCCACCGTTGTACAATGAACCCCTGTCGTAATCATATGCAACTATGTAACAGTATACAGGAATGTCAAGTTGTCTGTCTCTGATCTGTCTGCATAACATATAGAGCAGTGTAGCGGAATCCATTCCGCCACTGATTGCAACACCCACACCTTTTTGATTATCGGGTATGGTTGCTTCTAGTGTTCCGTGATCTGTGTCAATTTCCATATATCATTAAGAAATATAATTCTTCTCCTCCGGTGTTCCAGACTTCGTGTGTAGTACCGTCCGGTATCAACACAATGTCTCCTGGTGCAACCCCAAACTTGGAATCATTGTTGAGTTGCATTGATCCTGTGCCTCGCACGAACATATAAATTTCTTCATGTCCTTTGTGTCCGTGTCTGAATGAGTCGCTGTTGGGTTGGATTGTCATTCCTGACAGAGTCATTGTTTTCAGTGTTTCGTTGTCAACAACTGAATAGTTTGATTCGCTAACAGTTGTCTTGCCGTCTGTTTTCCAATTTCCTGACAGTTTCATACCAATATTTAATTGACAGACTTTCCTGCCTGTAGTAATATGGTTATAGTCGCAAACAACAAAGAGAACCAATCTTAAACAATCCACACACTGTCACAATGGCTTCGTAGTTCAACTGGATAGAACAACAGACTTCTAATCTGTAGGTTGTAGGTTCGAGTCCTACCGAAGTCGCCACTACAACTTCTATGTACACTTAACTAACGAATACACAGTTTTAAATATTAGTATGTTCAAAATAGTTGCTCTAGTGTGCTTAATAGGACAAGGATGTATCTTCATGGAAGAGACCGAAAAAACAATGTATGAAACACTAGTAATATGCGAAGAAACAGCAAAAATCAAATACGAAGATATCGCAACAGCAATGGTAATGAATCAGATTCATGTGGAAAAACTAGAAGTCAAGTGTGTTCCAATACACGAGGAAATGTAAATGAACTGGGCACTTATCGTATATTTTTTCGTTGCGGGTGAATGGTACACAGCAGAACAGTTAGACATGGATGGGTGGTTCAGAAAACATTATCCAGATGCAGAAACTTGCATTGTGAGACAGAATGCTTTTGCCGAAACAATGCATTTACACCAGCACAAGATACGTGCTCAATGTGAACTCGATGGCGACTACAACTGATTAAATATCAGTGTGAAAAACATTATAAATCATTTAAGTAACGGTTGCAGTTTTAGTACTAGCAAAGCATTTATGAATTGTCATCAGAAGTTAGGTGAACATTTAAATCTGCCAACTATAACATTAGCCAAAGGCGGCAGGGGTAACGACAGAATGGTTACTACTACTATGCATTGGTTCTATAATAATCCAGACAGATTCAAAGATACTTTTGTTACTATCGGTTGGTCATCTGGACAACGGTGGGATTACATCCATGGCAAAACAGATTACGATAGAATGAAAGGTGTTAAAAGAACAAACGAGATAGGTAAGTTTTCTTATCAGTGGGGTACGTGGAGACTTTGGGAAAACGAATGGATAGCACGTGACAAAGATATTGATATCGAAATGGCGGCAACAGTTAGACTGTACACAAATATTTTAACACTACAAGACTTTTTTAAATTACATAACATTCCTTATTTGATGTACTGGGCATTATCAAATGAACTGCACGACGACGGAGATTTAAAAAATTTAAAAGGTGCCGTTGACACAGATCGTTTCTATAACTTTGAAACATCGGAACACGTTAAAGAAAACATTAAAATTTACAACGAAATGAAGACAAAAAACGAAACGGTAACAGTACCCAATACCGATTATGTTCAGTCACACTTCGAGTATTGTGCTCAACAAGGTTTGAGAAAATCTTTTAATGACGCTCATCCTTCCCAAAAGGGACATCACCAATGGGCAGACCTCCTGCTACAATTCATACACGACAAAAAAATACTGTAATTTTACAATAAATATTTGCATGAAAAGACTACTTTTTGTTGCAATATTAATAATCTCTATTTCTTTTCCTGCTATTGCTCAAGAAGATACTCGAGAATGGAAGTGGGAAAACGCATTTGAATCAGTAGTACTGATTAGCACAGAGCAAACATCGTTTTTAAAGTTTCCTAATGGCCCAAACAGTAATGAGTCACTGCCCCCTCCGTTACATATAGATCCACCGGAACCGGAAGTAATTCCGTTGTTCCCACCAAAGGTTGCTATGGGTACAGGATTCTTTATAGATGAAAGACATATTGTTACAAATTATCATGTAGTTCAAAACGCAACATCAATTAAAATTTATGCATGGGGACATCCTTATGAAATTAATGGTGTAATAGTTGTAGGCTTTGATGTTGAGTCTGATATTGCCGTGTTAAAACTTCCGGCAACACCAACTATTGATCACGGTATATTAAAGTTTGCAACAGAAGATCCATTAATAGGTGACACAGTATTTGCGTTAGGACATGGCACAGGACAAATGTGGTCACTGACAACAGGTATTATAGGATACGATACAAGACCAAATCAACAATCAAGTTGGGTAAGTTATCTGCAAACAGATGCAGTTATCAATTCGGGTAACTCCGGAGGTCCTTTATTGAATGAGCAAGGTGATGTAATTGGAGTAAACACATTAATCATATCGCCGACAAAGTATTATGTAGGATATGGGTATTCGGTTCCAACTGCATTAGTTGAAAGAGTAGCAAACCATATACTTGAATTTGGCAAACATATAAAACCATCTATAGGTATCCTAATGGGAATAATAGAAGATCAAGATCTGTTTTATGAATTAAGAGATTCAGGCAAAGAACATTATTTAGAAGTAAAAGGTTTATCAGAAGGTGGAGCGGCAGAGCAATATGGTATAAAACAAGGTGACATAATAGTTTCTATTGATGGCGAAAAAGTACAAGTTACTAATCAAGTTATTAGAATACTCTGGAAGAAGATGCCCGGTGATACTATTAGTATAAAAATTTATAGAAACGGCAAGTATAAAACGTATAACGTTGTACTTGGCAAAGCAGAACCAACACAGGTAAGAGTGTTTGGTAAAGATCCTGAGCAGAACTAATGGCAGACAGAGATATAATATCTACCAAACCTACACTGCGACAGAGATTTCGTAAAGCCGCAACTGCCGATAACATTGTCGACTTGAGTGTTGACGTATTCTTAATAGTATTTGACGTTTTAAGTTCTCCAATATTAATTGTTATGAGAGTATTACGTTGGTTGTTCAAAAAGTTTATTTCTAAAAATCTTAAACGAGTTATTAAATTTGTTGTGCATTGGTTTATGGATAACAGAAAGAAACGTTTAGAACTAGGCAGAGGAATACTCAGACACTATTGGTATCTTTGGTTAGCAAGTCCTATTATCATACTAGCAATATTATTTGGTATTGCAATTTTAACAGGTCTAATAACAGGGTTAGAGCAAGGAATGAACGAAGGAATAAACGAACTATAACTCTTGCAAAGTTAATACAATTCATCTATAATAATAATTGCGGTTTTGGCGGAAGTGGGGAGACTCATGAGGGTTAGACGCAATAGTTCATCTATTTTTATACAGGTTCAAATCCTGTAAACCGTACCAGCAGGTTAATATTGGAAGGGTGGTGCCAATACACCACCCACCTGCAAAAAGTAAACAAGGTTGACATTCGAAAGGAAATGTATTATTATATGAGTATGAGTTCACTAGTACCAATTGTAATAGAGCAAACAAGCAAAGGCGAAAGAAGTTATGACATCTTTTCTCGTTTACTTAAAGACAGAATTATTATGTTAGAAGGACCAATTGGTGAACATACCGCTTCTGTGTTATGTGCTCAGTTGTTATTCTTAGAATCACAAGCACCTGGCAAAGATATAGTTTTATACATAAACTCCCCTGGCGGATTAGTTACTGCTGGTATGGCCATATACGACACCATGCAATATGTTAAATCTGATATACAAACTATTGTAATTGGACAAGCCTGTTCTATGGGATCGTTGTTGGCTTCAGCAGGAACTAAAGGTAAACGTATGATGTTACCTCACTCAAGACACATGATACACCAACCGTTAGGTGGTGCAAGAGGACAAGCAACAGATGTTGAAATCCAAGCAAAAGAATTATTAAGATGGAAAGATGAACTTACAAAAATTTACGAGAAGCACACAGGACAAACATTAGACAAACTTAAAGCAGACATGGAACGAGACAAGTTCATGACTTCCGAAGAATCTATTGCTTACGGATTAGCAGACAAAATTGTGCATAGCAGAGAAGAAGATAATAAAGCCTAAATTTAGACTTTTATCGTAAATAAGATTATCATGTATTTTTTAATTGTAGCGATGTTAATGCTTCCAGGTGGAGCCAAAGACACAACAAATTTCACAGCAGTACCGTTTGAAACAATGGCAGAGTGCGAAATGTATCTACAAAATCCTAACAACAAAATTATGTTAGAAGGATCATTAAAACAATATTTAAAATACAAATATGGAAATATGCACGTTGCTATCACAATAGAAGGATATGAATGTCGTAAAGACGATGAACTCGAGTGGAACACACCCAACGGTACATTAGATCAAGATCCTGCTATTTTAGAAATAAAAATTAAACCTTAATAAAATAACGCATTAATTACTTGACTTATAACAATTTTCTTGTTAAGTTATACTATGACAGATGATAGATCAGAAGATGCAACTTACGAAAACGAAAGCAGTACGGTAACGATACCTTTGAGAGAATACGATAAGTTACGTGAACGTCAATCATATATTACTGATAAAAGTTTAATTGGTATAATTGATAAGTTGGAAGAACTTGTTAGAGCATTGAGAAAACACATTGTTAGATCAGACTTTGATTAGTAGATCTTAACAAAAAATTTACAAAATTATTAAAGTATCTTATTGGCCGAGGTTCTGTGTATCCACGGGTTCAATAGGCCAAGCAACAAGTACGTTGCGTTCTTCGGGATAGGTGTATGCAGTAGGAAGAGTGTATGTTTGATTAACAGTAGCACAACCTACAAGTGTCAATCCAAGTAGGAACAACAAAATCAATCTCATTGTTATTCCTACTATACGATACCGTTCCACGGTTCGTTATACGGATCTTTTTTTATTTTTCTTTTTTTTTTACTAGGCTTCTTCTTAACTGCTCTTTTCTTTTTTGGAGCCTTGCCTCCTACCCATGCTTCGTTAATATCTTTAGTAGATTTGTCGTCTGCTTTGTATCTACCCTTTTTACCTCTAGCACGTTTAGGTTTAACTTCGTTAGTTAATACAAGAGGCTTCTCGTATGTACCAACAATTTTTTCTAACCACTTCCACATAAAAGTTTCTCCTTTATTAATCTAGGGTTAATTTATTAGTCTTCTTTTTTCCATATTGTCCACGCACCATAAATCAATCCGGCCCAAGCCGCGATCTTTATTAGTGGAGTGAAAAATAATGCAATTCCGCAAACAACAATCAATGTTGCTCCGTCTATTGAAGTTCTTTCTTTTGCTCTGTCTTTTAACCAGTTCATATTTTTCTCCTAATTTAAGAACCACTCCGAAGTTTTGTACGCATTGTACACTTCGTCGATGTTCATGTTATAATCAAAATCAATTTGGAATCCAAATCTTTTGATATCGTTTGCCCTTGCACTATGCAACTGCCTGGTGTTAACAACAACCGGTGGACCATAAACTAAAGTTTTAGTTGGTTCACGTTTATCATTATACCACGTGATATCTCCCTTTGCATCAACAAACTCTACAAGTAGTGCAACTTGTCTAGCAACATCACGATGTATATTAAGTGACCAGCCTGGTTTCATTTTAGTGTACTGCCTTCTAACAACTTTGCTTCGAGGCAAGTTTAAAATTTTACAAGCGTCTTGGCATATTTTTTCTACCAAAGGGTTTGAATCAAAGTTTGCGTCATGATCCAAATCTTGATAGTACGTCCAGTCATCTGGATTAGCATCTTCAGATACACCCTCATATACAACCTGATGTCCTTCAGGTTTTAGAGATACTGGTCTAAAGTACTGCTCTAGTTTATCAATAGCATCAATGTGTTCTTCGCTATTAACCTTTAACTGTGGTAATTCAAAATATTCCATATACGACTGTATTTACCTGATTTTTAGACCCCTTGACAGAATTTAAATGTGTGTGTATAATAAATACGTATATGAAATTAATATTAAGTTTAATAACTTTAATGCTTTTTGTAGGTTGTACACCTATTAAAGACCCCAGACTTTCATTTGGAAAAAAATGTAAGTTAACTGATGATCAAGTAATTTGGTCACACGTTTGGGTTTACTCAAAACAAGAAGGTATAAAAGCAACACAAGAAGATTGTAAGTTTATACCAAAAAAATAATTTATGTATAAAGCAATTACAACATTAGTTGCGGTAATTTTTTTACAAGGTTGTTCTCTACCTTTGATTGGCAGTATAGGAACTAGTTCAATTACAGGAGCCGCGACAGGCAACTATCAACGAAGTGCTATATCCAGTGCAATAGATTTTGGAGTTCATGAAGCAACAGGTAAAACTCCAAGTCAACATTTGTTTGATATGCACAAAACAAAAAAATAAAATGTATAAAATTTTAATACTTGCTTATCTCATCACACAAGATCCAATAGCAACACAGCAAACATTTAGAATGGGTCAGTCGTTTGACACCATGGAAGAATGCAAAGCAGAATTACTACTACAAACAAGAAACAACGGCACCTATGATGTACTTTGGGATTTTGTTAACAAAGGTGATTTTGAGTGGGATTGGTTACTTGCAGGTTGTAAGAACGATGAGACCGGCGAGGAGTTTACCATAGAACCGTCATATCCATTAGGTAAACCCAAAGAGTTAGAAGGGTTAGACTTTAAACCTGATCGCCTAGAAATTTAATTAGTTTCTTTTGTTATTTCGTTCCATTCCTCTTCATCGTCTTTAGGAACTTTGCCTTTTTCACAAAGTGAAGGATTGAACATACATCCAAGCATATTGCCAATGGCACCAAGTTTTTGTTCGTCAACTTTCGCCGTTGGTTTTGCACAACCAAATAGTCCTGCACACAAAAGCAAAAAAGCCAAAAGTAAAATAAATTTTTTTGAATTTAAAAAATTATCCATCAATATTGCTAAGACTTATCCTTAGAAAAACCTTCTGCAATTTTACCTTTATTGGCTCCGCTTTTGATTACATACTTTTGAGTACCACCTGCACCCGTGTCAACTTCTTTACGAAGATGTCTTTGCAGTTGCTTCTCTTTATTTTCACGAACTTGTTTATCGTGATATGTTTGTAAAAGTTTTGTATCTCTCATAATGCTATTATACAAAATATTTATGCATTGTCAACATACCAGATATGCGTGTTTTACGCACCTTTATATGCATATATAATGACTAGTATACAACTACTCCAGACCCGTTGTTACCACCGCTGTACGTTGCTGTATGCACGTTTAAAGGGTAGACAAACGCAGGTTTATAGTATAGTATAACAAACATATTGCCCCTGTGGCTCAACTGGTAGAGCAACTGATTTGTAATCAGTAGGTTGGAGGTTCAAGTCCTTCCAGGGGCACCACATTTCACTAAACGACACACATTGGTATATTTGGTGTTTTTGGTATTTTTGGTAAAGAACAACTTGGAAGAGTGGCAGAGCGGTTGAATGCACCGGTCTTGAAAACCGGCAATGGAGCAATTCATTCGTGAGTTCGAATCTCACCTCTTCCGCCATTAATGGTCCCTTCGTCTATCGGTTAGGACAGCGGGTTTTCATCTCGCAAAGAGGAGTTCGATTCTCCTAGGGACTACCAGTCAACACAATATATACATACACGGGGCGGTAGTTCAGTCGGGAGAACGCCTGATTTGCATTCAGGAGGTCGTGGGTTCGATTCCCTCTCGCTCCACCATTATTATGTCGATGAAAAAATTCTTTACTCTGCAACTTAAAAAACACAACGAAAATCTGCCGGCAGAATTAGGCAAGAGACTTTTGATTAAAGAATCACCTTTTATAAATTATCTATTTGAAAATAATGCTCTAGCAGTTAGACATATGCGTTCAAGAGCAACATTAGAATTTTACGGAGAAACAAAACACTTAACGATTGCAATAATGAAATACAAGACAGTACTCTCAGGTACAGATCCAATAAAATTTATAGAATTGTTTATTAGGAATCAGTTACTTAAAAAGTATCCGGTTTAGTTACAACAGTCTGGACAGTTACAACTTTCGTCACAAGGACAAGTGCAACCACATTCTTTACAATCTTTTGTTTTCATACTGTTACTTATTCTCTGGATTGGTTAGAAAATCTAATGTTATAATTTGATTTTCCGGAACGACAATAGTGTCCTTTTGTTCCTCTGATTTTTTACGAGCCTTTCGAGCATTAGACTTCCTTTGCAAAGCATCTTGCTTCGCTTGTTTACGTTCTGCTCTCTCGCCCCGTTGAGATTTGTATGTGTGATGTATTCCCATGACCCATACCTATGAATATTAGTTTTAAAAATTATGCAGTTGGAAAATTAGATGGCCACTCTTCAAATTGTGTCCAGTCAAACGCACCTTCGTTATCAGAGTCTTTCCAATCAGCACCAAGTCCTTCGATCAATTTTTCCATCTCTGCACCTGCTGTTGAAGTTGCAACGTTGTTCCAATCGATGTCTCCGGCATTAGTAGTTGGTAATGCAATTTGCTCTTCTACCATTTTCTCTACTGCAAGTTTACCTGCCGCGATAGTTGGTTCGAAATAATTTGTCCACTCACTGTTCCACCATGCTTGTTTTCCAATTATGATATGAATCATAGTTTTGTTGTCGGCTTTCATCCATCTAATAGATCTGAATGCTTTTGGTGTGTGTGCTATTGCGGCTTTGTAATTTGTAGTTACAGTCGCGTCCTGTGTACCTCTTACAAATGCAACTGCTGAAGGCCACTCTCTGCTCGCCTCTGCTGGCGCTGTACATTTTAAAATTACTAACATATTAATTTCTCCTTATTAACTACCCTTTAGTAGTTGTATTACGTTTATTTACCAATATTAAGTATACTTTTAATGTAATGCTTCGAACTCTTAATGAACATAGTATCGTATTCCTCGATCCACTTGATTAACTGCTCTTTCTCATCACTAGACAGGTGTGATATGCACAGATGCTCCGGGTATGTTAAGGGATTTATTTGCCAGTAAAAACAACGCATATTATCAGCCTTCATCTTAGTACGCACCCATTTTGCAAGTTTATCAAGATTCTTCCATCCTTTGTTGTGTAAGGTAGTGTATATGCCAATTTTGTAATTTGTGTTCTCCATGATATCGTCAACGAACATATCTATTTTTTCCCAATCGACACCCTCTCTCACAATAGAGTTCAATCCTCCAAATGCATCAACACTTACATCAATTACCACGTGCTTGGCTCTAGACAGCAGTGCATGGTCATCCGGAGTAAGCATAAATTGACCATTAGTTGCATACTCAATAGATGTCTCTCTGAGATTTGGATCTTTCATTGTTTGCAGTATTTTTCTGTGAGTACCTGTCATGAAAGGTTCTCTTTCCATGAATCTAATCCTCCTAACAGTTTCGGGTATCTTTATAACAGACTTCACTGCCTGGGTTCCTACTTCTGACCATATCGAACCTATTTCTAACCATTCAAGTTTAACTTCTTTGTCAGTACCTAACTCTTTATTGAATTGCTGACGCATACTAAATTTACCATGTTCTTCTTCTAGATAGCATTTTGAACAACCGTTTAACTTGACTCCTCGTTCTGTTTTATTTCTTAAATTTTGATACTCGTTTGTATGAAGCAACGAAGATGACTCACCTTCTACTTTTGTGACAGGCTGAGTTCCACGGCAACAAGCATATGCATTTCCGTCATAACGAATGTTTGTGTGCTTGTAAAAAGCCGCACAATAAGTCTTGGAAGCATCTCCTCTAAATTTTTGCGGATTGTATCTGTTGGTTTCTGACATTAATGTCAATATTTAATCTATCCTACAAATGCCTTTTCGTAAACGTAGGTAGCAGGCTCTCCGAGTGTGCCCACTGTCCATCCACCTTGGTCTAGGTATTCCATCATCTCCTTATTAAATTCTGTGGAACCACACAGCATGACAGCATCGTTCTGATGTGTCCACACAGGTAATTCTAAATTTTGGAAAACACTTTGATCTTTGATCAGGTTGGTGATCCTGCCTTGGTTGACCCATTCGGTATCTCTAGTGACTGTTGGAAAATATTGTATCATGTTTTTCATTGTCAGATTAAAGAAGTAATCGTAGTATGCAAGTTCTTTTTTTGTTCTCACAGTATGACACACAATCACGTTTTCAAACTTAACATATGTTTTTGGATCACGGCAGATGCTAACAAAAGGCGCAATACCGGTTCCTGTTCCAATCAACCAAAGATTTTTTCCCTTTGTTAATGAATCGGTTATCAATGTACCTACTGCTTTTTTTCCAACGTTGACTGTATCGCCAACTTTAATTTTGACCAGTTCTGATGTCAATGGTCCGTCTTCGACTACAATAGATAAAAACTCCAAGTATTCATCGTAAGGTCCACTCACCATGGAGTATGCACGTTTAGGTGTCCCGTCAAGGCCAATCATTGTGAACTGTCCTGCTTCAAACCTAAATCCAGGATCTCTGGTAGTCTTGAATGAAAATAAATTGTCTGTTAAGTGAATTACTTCTGTTACTGTTTCTTTTGCCATGTCTTCATTATAATTTATTGTTTGGTTAGTGTCAACTATTTAAACTTGGTCGCCAGTTGGTCAAAGCCATTCCGGCACACAGGTTTTGTGCATTTCCACGCATCGTTCTGCCAAGAAACATTCCTGTATAAAACATTTCCTAAACTTTTGTCTTCTCCACACCAACCTCTCCAAACTTTGCCTTTTTGATCAATCACGAACTGATCTTTGCCTGCGTTACATCTATAACCCTGGAAGTTCCAGTTTTGTTTTATTGGTTTGTCTTTGTTTATTTTGTCTACATCTTCTTTTGTTATGTCGTGTCTGGCTCTCGAAACTCCGTCGTATTTTAAATTTCCCAAGTACATTGTCTGTTCCGGATCCCATTCTTCTCCTCGCTCTTTGAAATAATAATCCAGTTGATATGTTTTATAAGGAAGATATTGAAATCCTTTAGTAAAGTTTGAATACAAAAGTTTAAGTTCCACAGGATACCCTTTTGCTTTGAATTGTTGATACACACTGATAGCATTTGCCCATTTATCATCTTCGTTGGTACAATGAATCATTATTCTCACTTGTACTTTTTTATTGCCGTCGTAGTCTTCCTGGGCCACCAAGAAGTCAACTAATTCTTCGATGTGCTGTTGGTCTGCCCACCCGATATGATAACTGATTTCAATTGTAGAAAAATAATGATAGTGTTCTTCATACCATTTTATATCTGCAGATCCGTTAGTGGTCAATTTGTTTTTGAGTTGTTGATTGCCCATTCGTTGACACATGGCCAACAATCCAGGATTGAGTGTGGGTTCTCCGCCTACAAATTCAAACGCAGGTTCTCTATCAAGCATTCTCAAAGATGAAACTGTGTACTGTATAGCATCAGTTAGTATCTTCTCATCAGGAAACTTCACTCGACTAGAGTGTAAAATTTTTGGACAATAAGAACAATCATAGTTACAGACGTTTGCAAATAACCATTGTATGCGTGTAATTTTTGGAGGCTGTTCGTTATAATTGTTACTCATTTTATATATTTAAGTTAGGAAATGGCGCGAATTGTCTGTGTTAATCTCCGCGCCAGAATGTATTTAAACTATGTTGCTAGGTATTCTATTGCCGCTATAACACTCGCATACCGTCAAATTCATAAACCATTTTACGCAAAAAGACGCTTTCGCTTTCTAAAAATTTACGCAACTAGTATACTAAAAAAAACGCGGTACGCCTACGGCTTATTGCTCTTCGTCTGAATGGAGTTCGTTAAGCAGTTGTCTTAGTTTTGTACCTTGAACTTCTGCTTTTACTTTGCCAGCGTCTTGGCCTTGTCTAGGATCTATATCTGTCCTAGCATCTTTTGGAGTTGCAGGTGTTACTTTGGACTTTTGTTTAAGTTGATCAAACACTTGTCCAGTTTGTTTTGTAACATAACTGCTTTGTTCTTCCTCATCTAAACTTCTGATTCTTAACGTATCTATGTCAAATTCTAAATCAACTTTTTGTCCTACACCAGAACTAGATCTAGTTTTCATGAACTGTATTTGATATCTGCCACGTTCTCTCATGGCTCTACTTGTGAATATACCTATTACATTATCTGCTGTCTGTATTTTAGATAAGCCACCTGAGATATGAGAATGATCAAATTCTATTTCTTCAACACTTGCTCTGTTCAATTGTGACGCTGTTGCAAGTAGCATTTGTGATTCAACTGCAAAATTTCTTAATTCTTCTGACACATACTTGTCTTTAATAAACAAGTCTGCTGGTGATATTCTTTTACTCTTAGGCATCATTAGATCAAGATAATCAATTAGTATACAATCAACTTTCTTTTTCGATTTTAATTCTAATTCTTTGATATAAGTTTTTATATCTAGTATTGTACTACCACTTGGCAAGTATTTTAATTGTAAGTTACCAGATTTTTTCTTTAGCATCTTAACTTTCATTTCAACATCGTCCATGGACTTCATTACATTCTTTGTTGGAATGTTAGTTGTCATTGCATCTATTCTCATTGCCGCAAGTGTTTCAGATAATTCAAAAGATATGTAAACTGTGTTCAAGCCAGCGAGTGCCCAATTAACTGCAAGATTCTGTAAGAATAAACTTTTACCTGCGCCTGATCCACCTGCAAAAATGTTTAGTTCTCCTCGGTTAAATCCACCGAACAGTTTCTTATCGAGATTTGTCCACCCTGTGCTGACTTGTCCATTTGAACTTTTTAAAAGTTCTAGTCTACCTTTTGGATCTTCAAAGTAGTCTGTACCTAGATCACGTGTTAGTCCTACATTCACTGCTTCTTTGACCATGTCTTCTACAGGAGCATAATCTCCTTTTTCTAATAAGTCTGCAGATGATAGTATTGCACTTTCAAGTGCCTTGTGTCTGGAAAATGTTTCAAACTCATCTAACAACCAGTTGAAATGAGATGGGTCTAGATCTTTTGCCCCTTTTAGTTTAATATCTTGACTAGCATTAACCTGATCAACTTCAGGCATCACTTTGTATTCTTCAACATAGTCTTTAATAAACTTTGCAACAGGTTGTAATTTTCTTTCAAAATGTTGTGGTAAAAATATATTACTTGCTCTAGCAAAAGATTCAGCATCTGCTAAAAACATTTCTAAATACAACTTCTGAACATCAAACGAATAATTCTTAGCCTGCGAATATTGTTCTTTATAATCTGCCATACATCTTTCTCTTTAAATCTATTTTAAGTCTATTAGACTCTGTTGATTTTAATATTGATTGCATTGTAAACAATCTTCCATATTTTAACACAGCATCGGCAACATCGTCAACTCCTTCTTCCCATTCCGGAAATGCAACACTCCAACGAAAATCCATTGCTTGGTTAATTAATTTTTCTCCCGGTGCATCTCTATCAGGTACTACAATTACCTTACGACCTAGGGCATCTATCAACTCTCTTTGTGTATCATTTATCTCTGATCCTAGTATGCTCACACCAGAAACGGATATAGCATCGAATGGTCCTTCTGTCACAATAACAAATTTCCTGCTCCAGTCTTGTGCATCTAAATTAAACACATAACCTGGTTGTACTTCTGTATAATATTTTACTTTGTCAGAGTTGTCAAACAATCTTCCAGTGTATCCTACTACATCGCCTTTCCAGTAGAACGGTATTATTAATCTTCTATTAAAATCAAAAGTCATGTCTGGAGAGTACATAAAGTCGTACCATTCGGGACCGATACCTCTTGCTTTTAGATAGTTTAATAATGAATCAATATAATTGTGTTGTTTGTCTGTTAAATCTTTCTTTAAATATTTTTCTAACCATACTGCAAGGTTGTGTGCATTCTTTGGCAATGTTTTTTTAACAAACGAAACAAACTTTTTCTTCTCAATTACATTATCGCTTTCTTCCAAACGCATCGCTTCTATGACAAGTTTTTTAATTGTGTTATCGTCAATGCCTAGCCACGACATCCATTTTTTAGTTTTTACTGAAATTTTTCTACCAGGGATATAAGAAGTTTTAAATCCACAGTTGAAACAATGATATGATACAGTTCCGTCAGGACTATTCATTATACCGCCACGTTTTTTTCTATCTTGACTTTCTCCGTTGTGTACACAACAAGGTCCATTAAAGGCAATCCATCCAGATGGAGTTTTTTTCTTACCCGCAGGTAAGGATGTCAGAATAGTCGACTGGATCAGGTTCATAAACTATATTTTACAGTCTATATAACAATTTGTCAAGTGAGCCGTTATTACCAGATGTTCTATCGTGTGTGAATCTAACGTTTTCCCAAACGCCAGTGAAGTTGTAGTAGGTAATACCAGTTTGATTGGAATAGTCTACATTTTGTATAGTATACCAATCTGTTGCATCTGGAGATGCTGATAGTGTGCCTTGTATTTTAAAGTTGCCAGTGTATCCTGACCAATATGCCGCAACAGTATGAAGTGCAGAATTATTATTTTGTCCAGGTCTTGCAAAAACATTTCCTGAAGTTTTTCTTGATGTTGCGCCAGACATATCAACAAACACAGGTTCAATACTTGCTACAAATTCTGGGTATGCACCACTTAATATTTCAATGGTTCCAGCAGAATTATATCCTGTGTCGCTGTAAGTTACTTCTCTTGAATTATCTGACTTAACTTCTCTAATTGAATAATTGTAAAATTTAGCATCTAATGAAATTAAATCACCATCAGAGATTGTTACTGATGCTTGTCCTTTGGTTGCTATTGTACTACCATCATCTAAAATTGTTAAGTTTCTAGTCAGTACAGACTTGTTACTTTCCGAATCAATTAAATTAAATTCGTAGGTTTTGGAAGTAATAAATTGTGCTTTTTGATCTTCGTTTTTAAATGTAAAAGTAATAGGATTAGATACTCCTTTAAATACTTTTAACCTACGATCGTACACTTTTGCGTTCCTTCCGTTATAGCCACTTATTGTGGCAGTTACCAAATTGGTTATTAAATACCTTGAGACTGTTTGCATAGTACATATTTAACAGTATTTATTGGAAAGTGAATGAACGAGATATTTGAAAAATTAGGAAAGAAATACCCATTCTTAACTCTAGTACGAAAGAGTGATTTTGAGTATATAGGTATTGTACAGAACCAAGACACCAATGTTATAAGTGTGTATGACTACGATAAGGTAGCAACAGCGAGAGAAAGAGAATTATTCTTAACTCTAGGGGAAACTTGGTGGTGGGAGTCTAACAGAAAATTACCAATTAATATATTTCTTAAGAAAGACTTTAAGCATTTCAAATATACATTGACTACATTAAGTGGTAAAGATGTTAAGATAGTACACGGACCAACAGTACGTTTGGCCGATATTGCGAAGAAACGAATAAAGCGAAGAACTATTCAGTTAATGCGTAAACCTACCTAGTCTTCTTCTTTTCAGGAAGTATAGCACCTGTCGTAAGATAGTGCTGTGTTAAAGGACTATCCGGGTTATAGCCATACGGATCTGATTTTTTAGAAGAAGTTTTTTTGTTAAGTTTTTTGCGGATTGTTTTTTTCTTTTTCTGATTGTGCATCAAAACTATATTTATTCCTACGCATTAGATTCATCTGTACTACAATAGCATGAGCATATGCAATAGCATGGGATTTTTTAAAAAAGTATGATCCGTCAGCAGGTTTGGTCCATACTTCGTTTAAAATATCTTTCCAGTATTTGTGCATCAAATGTCTTTTGGCTGGACGTATAATTGCTAATACAGCCGCAAGTTGTTCTACATTTTTAGGTTCTAATTTGTTTACAATATTAAAATGTCCATTCAAATGAAATAAATTATCAACAACAGTTACGTTCTTTAATATATCCCAATCGGGTTCTTCAATCATTAACTCAACAAGTTCTCTTTCAGATTTTATATCTTTATAGATATTAACATTTAACACGTCAATTTTAAAATAGCCTCTGCCTTCTGCTTTTTTATAATCTATACTTGAACCTTTTGTGTTTGGATTAACAGGAATGTCATGGAAATATATTCCAGTTTTGTGTCTTTCGTGTGTGTCGTTTTTAACAATAGTTGCCGGGGTATGCTTGAATAAATCAAGTACTCCTTGTCTATCGTAAAAATCAATATCTACGTCAGGCATTAGTGTAAATTCCTTTTTTGTTTATGTTCATATTCGTCAATTGCTTTTCCGCTACCAGGTTTCAGTAAGTCTACTACCTCAAGCATTTTTTTGTAACCTTTAGATTGCACAGTATCACTGTTTACTTCAGGCAATATTAATTTTCCAATAGAGCCATCTGGTTTAATAATAATACAGCAATCTCCTATATCAAAATCTAATTCTTCTGCTATTTCAACTTTAACCTTACTCAATTCTTGCTCCTTTGGCTGTTTCTTGGACAAACAATAAATCTGCCGGATAACTTTTAAACTTGCTTGACCAATATTCTGGGTTAATAAATTTCTGTGTCATTTGTAATTGTTCGTCTGTAAACGATTGTAACATTTTTTTGCCTGCAGAGCAACCTAGTACTAGCCACGGTGATAGTTTGCCCGACTGTATGTTTTGTACTGCTCTGTTTGTGTTTACAAGTCTAAAGTAATCAGACCATTGTACGTTTTGTGTATCTGCCCAATCCATCATTGTAGTAATTGATCTTTGTAGTGCCGCTTCAACAGGTTCAACTTTCAGTGTTTCAACAAGATATGTTTCGTATAAATCTTCACGTGACCAATGATCAAGTTTTATTCTAGATAACACAATGTAGTCTATGTATTTGTCTGGATACAATGGATTTATATGCATCATAAATCTGCCAAACTTTACAAATGCATTATAGTAAGGAGATGAGCAAAAGTCATCATAGGTCCTAGTTTTTGCATTTTTTTGATTTACTTCATAAAATCTTTGGAATACTATGAAAGCATTTTGAACCCATTTTTCATGTTTTTGTAAATGTCGTCTTTTAGGTTCACACATATGAACGTGTAATGTTCTTTCACGTGAAAACGCCTTGCCACAATATGTGCAAGTGAATTTAATTGATTCCGTGGGCATCTAACAATTCCTCTAACTCTCGGTCAGTAATAATTTTGTCTAATGTTTCTAAATCTGATTCTTTCCAGTTAGGATATATTTGTTGTAGTTGCTTTAATGATTTATTAGGTACTCGTTTCATTGGTTTTATCCATGGATGAAATTCTTGTTTTAATGCTCCGCACATAGCAGTTAATATCCAGCATAGTTTTTTATGTTTACTAGATAAAGTAAACAAGTGTTTATTAACACATTCGTTAGTCATCTCTACATAATGTTCTACATAAAATTGATCTTTTGATGATACACTAGATACGTATCTCATCAACATATAAGGCGAGTACAAAGACTTTTCGTGATCATCGATACGATCATAATAATCTTTATTTCTAAAATCAACGGCCTTTAATCCATTTCTTAATTCAAAAAACTTACGTTTGGGTTTCATATTTTTTCCCTTCATAACTTAAACAAAACATTATAGCATGATCCTTGTCCATAAATCTAATGGTAAGTTGCCCTTCTCCATACTTTATATTTTTATAAGGCCATTTTGAGTAATGTAATTGTTTAATCAAATTTTGTATCCAGTCACCTTTATCCATCCACACAGGCACTAGTTTGTCATTTCCATCCGGGATCATTAACACCGGCGCTGGTATTGTAACTGATTGTCCTTTGGGTTTTACCATACTTCGCTGTAATCTATTTGTTCACATTGTCTTGAAATGTCTTTAACAAAATAGGCACATATGGGATTTTTCTTAGTTTCTAAAGGAACACAAAGTATTTGTCCTGATTTAATTTTTGGAAAGTACCATTTTACTTCTTGATAGATATCTACAATATCTATTGGGTAAAAGTCTGGTTTAGCACTTGTTAAAGGATTAAATGTAAATGCTTCAAAACCTCTGTCATTTAAACTTGTGATGGGCAATACGTGTAGTTCGCCTTGCTCTGCTTCACCTACTACCATCTTCCAATCCAACGGCATCTTAATTTTGTGTTTACCTATTTCTAACACAGCCGCTGGAGCATTAAAACTTTCTAAAAATATAAGCGGTATAAAAAAGTAGTCAGGCTCTGCAGGATTTGAATTATCTAATACAGCAAATCTTAATTGATCGTCTACGTATTCCGGTATTTTTTCTAATGTATAAGTTTGATTTTCTAATTGTAAAATTTTCATATATCTATCTTTTCTATATTATACGGATAATTGGCCTCTTTGTAAAACTTTTTTCTTTGTGTTAGGTGTCTTTTTGCAAATTTACAAGAACTGGTAATATCCCATATTTGTACTTTATCTTTGTCTTCTGCTTTACGAATACCTCGTCCGATACTCTGTATAACTCTTACAAAAGATTTGCCAGGTTCAATAAGAACAAGATTGAATATCCTAGGAATATTAATTCCAACAGAGGCGACTCCGTATGTTGCAATAATGATTTTACTTTCTGCTGTAGACACTTCATCGTAGTGCTCTTTCCTTTCCGTATTTTTAGTTGATCCCGATATGAACACAGAATCTTTTATTTTCTTTTGTAATATTTCTCCTGCAGATATTCTATCAACTAATATTAATGTGTTGCCTGATGACGAAATATCTTTTATTGTTTGAGCGACCCATGTCATTCTATCGCTGTCCGTAGTTAGCCATTTTAATTCTTCTGGATAGTTTTTAAATTCTTTTAAGTCTTGCGTTTGCAACACGTTCACATGACAGTTTGCAAGTACACCTTTGTCCTGCAATTCTTTAGCAGGTAACTTGTTAATAACATCACCAATAGATACCTTGATACCCATGAACTCATACTCTGCTTTTGGAACTGTACCTGTTAGTCCCCAACGTATGCCACAATGTGCAAATGGTCCTGTCAGTAGTCTTTTGAGTACATCTGCTTTTGCCATGTGTACTTCGTCAATTATAATTGTGTTAATGCCCTCAACAAATTCTTTGAACTCGGTGCTGTGTTCGTTTTTTGCCTTCTTCTCTAATACATTTAAACTTTGCCACGTTGCTATTGTGTTGTATCTACCAACTTCTTTACGGTCACCATAATATACGCCTGTGTCTAGATTACAAGCAACAAAGTCTTCTTCTGTTTGTGTCACTAGACTTTTGTTTGGAACTATTGTTAGTGTACGTCCATAAGGTTCGACCAACTGGCACAGCGCCGCAGTGATTATAGTCTTTCCTGCACCAGTGGCGATCTCTTGTATGCATTGTGGATTTTCAATAAACTTATTGATAGTGTCCACTTGATAGTCTCGTAATTCTATTGGTTGTCCTGCTTGAGGGTGACCTGTAGGCCAATTAATATTAGATAGATAATTTTTGTCTATAGATTTAAATTCAAAGTCGTGTTGTTCTCGTTCATCTTTAAAATCAACATACACACCACCGTCTTCTAGTATGGGTAATATTTGTTCAACCAGACTAAGATAGGTTGTACCGCCCAATCCAAAAAATGCAATTTTTCCATCCCATCTTCCTAACTTAACAGCAGGTAGATGAAAAGCATAAGGTATCTGATATTTAAATTTTTGGTGCAGACGTTGTCTCCATTTCAAATCTAAATTTTCAAATTTGACATTTACTTCGTCTTTTATTACCAGTTTACATGAACTCATATTTTGTCTATAGCACTTCCATAATTTGTATATGTACTATAATACAATCTTTTTTGAATATTATCAAGCCATTTCCTTACAGTTTCTCCATAAGGTGCATATGAATTACTAATAAAACTTAAAGTTGTTGTAGGCCTTACTCCAGACTTTAGTAGTGTTCGGGGTATTTTGTTTCTAATAAAAATAATTTTAGTATCATTACCAATAAACTTATTCTTTTCTGACTTTTTGTTTAATATCTTAAATTCATTATATACATTTTTCTTTTGTGTTTTAGTCATCTCTCTTGTGTACAGATGTGAATACGGGTCATCAAAACTATCCATGTTATCGTTAGAGAGATTATCGTCTAGTGGATCTGAGATAGGATACTTTGCAAGATCAAAACCCCAAGCAACTTGTTTATCTGTAATTTCTCGTTCTGCAAATGCAAAAAACCAATTAGTCATTTCTTGTATATCTTCTGCAGAAGAAAGATCCGATACTGGACAAATTATAGGAAACAAATTTAATTCTTCACAAGCAGATAGTACTTGAGTTTTATTCCATTTTTCTGGACTTACATGGACTTCTTTTGTAGTAGTAACTGCAATTTTTTCAGCAAGTGATGTTACTTTATCAGTGCCGATCGGAATAGACAATCCAAATGTTTTTAAACTATCAACTTGTTGCAGTAACGGTTTTGTTGCAATATTGCTTTTCCAGTATTCTGCTAAAGATTCAGGAGCATTGTCTACTCCAAGATTTTTTTTGCCTACGTTAACTTTTATGTGTTTAAACTTTCTTTTCTCTTCTCGTATCTCATAAAAGTCGTCAAACATTGTTTTATCTGCAAATTCAAAATCGTATCTTGTTCCAATCAATGTCATGTAATAAGCAACAACATCTGAATATTTCGCAGTCCATTTCTTTGTTTCGCCGTCGTACTTAAAATATCCTGCAGGTAATCCTCGTTTATCCTTAAGGCAACGTATCAATCCAATCATTTTTTCTGAATAAGGAAATCTTATTTCTAACTGATCCTCGTTATTTTCGTTTGTAAATTTTTCTAAAACTTTGGCATAATCAATTTTTCTAAAAGGATCTCTCCATTGAGGGTCATTACATAAGTCGTCTATGCTAATTTTATACTTTTCAAATAGTGTTTTATATCGCTTGATTATCCTCAAACCTAACATGGCTTGTTTTTCTGTCCATGGATATTGAGTGTCAGCAAGTGAGCCTATTGTTTTGCGATCTTTTTCATGAGCATGGAATCCTTCCCAGAAATGTTCGTTATATGCTAATATTTCTATGCATTCTTGAACGGTTTGGGGCATTTTCTGAGTTGATAACATAGTGGTAAATCCTGTTAAATACAGTTATTAACACGAGTATAACACACATGGTAAAAAGGTCAACCGTATAAACATGAATAAAAGAAGAAAAACATTAAAATTTAAAAGACATTTGGAAAAAGTGTTACAGAGACCTAGTGCCAGCACAGAGTTTAATACCAATATGCATTGTATTACTAGTTGGTACGATCACTACAACAGTGCTATTTTTGATAATAAATTACCAAAGTTTGATGATATAAAAATTAAAAGAATAAATGGAGCATTTGGGCAGGTTGTTTATACAGTTTATAAAACAAAACCATGTCACTACACTTTAGAAATGTTACCTAAATATCCTACTAAAAAAATATTTTTAGAAACGTTAGTACACGAAATGATACATTTGTATCAAATGAAATTACGTAATAACACAGGTAATCACAATAAACTATTTTATAGTTTTAAAAACAGACTTAACTACTTGGGTCTACAACTTTCTCGATAAAGTTAGCATAAGACATAATTTTATGATTTGGAAAAGGTATTGTACCTATGTAATCTGGTGGATTGTCATGTACAATAGTAAAGTTACAATCATTTCTTCTTTTGCAAATACTTTTGTATTGCTGTAACCATGGTTCAAAAATTGTATCGCTGTTTCGTTTACCGTAGTTTTCTGTGTCTTGGTATATGTTATTAAGTTCTCCTTTACCGTATTCTCTAAAGTCATATCCTATTAGGTATATGTCTTTATGTCCGTGCATTGTAGCAGTCCAGAAAGCGGCGTTACCTGATATCCAATGAGGGTTATGAGGAATTAAATTCAATTTATATTTTGACCTAGCCATCTCTATTGCAGGTGCATAGCACGTAGTTTTCTCATATACTTTGTCTTTAACAATTTTTTCAGACATAAATCTATCAACACTAAACAAATACGTTGGAATAAAATCTCTATACAGTGCATTACAACCGTAAGTTTGTCCGTTGTTATGCAACCAATTTAAATCTAGTTTGCCTTTTCTTGATGGGCCATTACCTATACAGTATGCCTTTCCTTTTGGAACTGCTTTAACTCTATCCTCGACCCATTCACGCTCTTCAATTTTTTTACCTTGGCGTATTGTCATACGTGCAATTATTTCCTCACCTTCGTATGGTGTCCATGTTATTGGCTCGTCAGGATCCGGTCGTTTACCTATATGAAATACTTGTTTCATTCTATCTCCATTAGTTTATCAAATGCCCAGTTGTTTATTAACCCACTAACTCCTAGGCCGTATTTTTGTTCTTGGTCAATGTCTCTCAAAATTTTATTTACTTTTGCTAATCCTAATCCAGATTTAATTGGAATAATAAGAGCATCAATGCTGTCTTCTTTCATTTTTTTAGTAGCCTGTACTCTGTGCCACCCATCACACAAAACATAGTATCCTGTATCCTTGATCGGTGCAACCAATATTGGATTCAACGGTTCTGATTGTTTTGTTAGTTTGTTAATCCAATCTCGTTTTTCTTTGTTCAACGGTCGCTCTACTCCTAGACCTAATTCTGCTAATGTGATTAATTTATCAATCTTAACGTGTATAGGTTTTATTATTTTTTTATGTACTTTTCTAATAGTCTTTCTCTTATTCTTGCCCATGGTTTTCCTTCTCTAAATTCTTCTGTGAACCATTCTGTATATGCTAACTGATTTGCCCAGTTTTGTCTAGCCGGCATTGCCGGGTGCATGATATCAGATAAGTCTGTATTACCAACATCATGACATAAACTTTTTTCAGATACAAAAACAGGTATACCGTGTATTACTGCCTCCATGGCAGGATTAGAACTATGATTTACAACGGCCCACGTTGAATTTAGTATTTTTTTAAAATCGGTATCGTCGTAAGTTCCCCAATCTCTTTTAGGTAAATTTACTCTAACGTGTTTGTATTTGTGCTCCGGAAAATTATGTACAATATTTCGCGGATGTGGTCTAATAATGATAGGTTTGTCTGTGTACCTACGTATTTCTTCGATACAATGTTTAAAGTAAGATTTTAAGCCTGGATTCTCTCTCCATTGGTGACTGTTGTGATGTTGTCCACAGATCACAATTATATTACCTGTTTGTTTCCATTCTCTAAACTGATGATTAAACAGTGGCCAACGTTTGTCATCGTATGTTTGATTAGCAAAATCTGCCTCTCTGTTGATTCCGTTTATACCCATTTTAAAAGATGAGTTTCTTCGTAACCCACCAACTTCTAAAACTACAACAGGTCTTCCTGTACCTCTAAACTGTTCCCATATTTTTTTATTCTTTTCCATTCGTCCTTGCCAAAGCACAGACCAAATGATAGCGACGTCGCAATTTTTATCTTCATTTATAAAAACTTTTTCACCTTTTGCTTTTAAATGTTCGATAAGTGCCGCAAAAACAGGCCTACCGTTTAAACTAGAATTGTCTGGGTACACTGCAATTCTCATTAATTCCCTTGGGTTCCTTTCGCAACTTTACTGATTATGTCTTCTGCTTGTTTAGGATCAAAACCATTTTTTGCAAATGGATTGTAATTCTCAACAGTTTTCCAATAGTCTTCCTGGCGTGTAGATCTCAAATCAGTTGCTGAACTTTTTCCTTTAACTTTTCTTTTACCCTTCATGTGGTCAACATAGTCTCCGAGTACACTATTGATAAAAATATGATGTCCTTTGGCTCCAGCACCTTTGCCAATATCGACCCCGTCAGTTGGTGCAACTTGTTTTACAACTTGCCAAAAAACATAAGAGTCGTGCCATTCGAGGTGTTTAAATATTGTGTCATTTTTGTATAAGTCGACCCACACATTTATAAATTCTGTAATCTTAGGATGTCTTCTATTGTAAGTTACCCATCCGCATTCTGGATATTTTTCTCCACGTCCTAGATAGTTTACAAGTTTGTCTTCGGGCAACAAATTTAAAACAAAATCTTTTGGAATTGATCTAAATGTATAGGTATCAGCATCTAACCATAACACAACATCAACGTCAATTGTTTTCATTGCATGAGCAACTGCAAATGTTTTATGTGCAAATCTAACTGCGTCCCATAGAAAGGATCCTTTGCCTTTATCGTTTTTTCCTGCTTCTGGAAGTCTTCTTACTCCGCCTTCTATTTCTTCTAACTCTCCGTTTGCAACTGGATCGTTTTTGTGACGTTCTTTAAATGCTAGTAAGTCTGGATTTACTTCTTCTAGATTTACATATTCAATTTTAGGATTTGTGATTGGTGGCAATTCTTTTTCGTAGTATACATATAATTTTACATCCTCAGGCCAATGGTCAATAAAACTTTCAATCATTCTTTTTCCATAAGCCTCCCATCTGTTAGGTGGGAAAGTTGTTACAACCGCTAATGTTCTCATGACGTATTTCCTTTGATAATTATATGTATATTTAATGAAAAATCTAACAGTACAAATTTTTAGAAGAACAGTAAAAGATCGTAGACGGGGCGATTCTTACAAACTATTATACGATTTTGCAGAAGGTGTAAGAGCATCCGGCGATAAAGTTGAAATTGTTAACGAGCATATGACAGGACCAACACAAGACGGCGAAATGAATATTACAGCACCGATTGGGGTTATGTTCGGATATGGTGGAGATAGACAACAACATCACACTAAAGGTAGAAGGTATATGCTTGTTGAGAATGCAAAGAAGAAAGGTAGTGTTGTAGTAACATTTGACGGAGGACTGTGTTCAAGTTTTGGTAATACATCAGGTGTTCCAAATCACAGATATAGAGTTGCACTTTGGACTCCGATGCGTAATGGAAATTTTTTAGCAGATAATTCACCAGACGACAGATGGAAAGAAATGCAACAACTGTTTAATATTGGAAACTACGAATGGCAAAAACCTAATCCAGATGCTCCAATATTATTTGTATTACAACCAAAAGACAACTGGAGTATGAACGAGTTGGATCCCATAGAATGGTTTAATGATGTATACAAAAAATTGAGACCATTAACTAAAAGAAAATTTTTAATACGCCCACACCCTAACAATGTTGCATCAATGGAAGAACGGAGAAACGAGTTTCCACCAGATTGCGAATTAATAATTGGACAAAAACATTTCTCCGGAGATGAGAAAAAGTACTATAGATTCAACTTTCAAGAAGCATTAAATAATTGTCATGCTGTTATTACTCACAATTCTACTGCCAGCGTCGACTCTTGTATTCGTGGAGTCCCTACCTTTGTTACCTCAGATCTTGCAATTTGTTGGCCAGTAGCAAACACTAATTTAGAAGATATCGAAAATCCAAAATACCCAGATAGAACACAATGGCTAAATGACTTAGGTTATATGATGTGGTCGATTGATGAAATAAGATCTGGAAAAGTTTATTCCAGATTCCGTGCTAAAATACTAGAATCTAATTTAATATCATTATAATCATTTAATCTTTTATATTGTTTTTCTTTTGTTGTTTTTGCAATAGGCACAGGTTCTCCCATTACAACTTTGTGATTTAATCCTAATAAATGAGAAAGATTTGGATATACTTTTTTAGCAGTGTGCTTATGTACAATTTCAATAACTCGAGTTTCAGGTAAGCACCATAAAAGATTTACAAGTCCTGCTCCGTGCGTAGCAACTATATGTGTTGCTTCTGCAAATGCTTTCATTTGTTCTAGTATAGGCATTTCTTCTAATCTTAATACTTCATATCCTTTTAAAATTGCAAACACATCATCTTTATTTGCCAACTTTCTAGAGCCAACACCCCTGTCAATAAAAAGTTTTCTATACGGTTTTTCTACGTGTTTGTGTAAAAATCTAGAACGAAGCCAGTTAACAGATTGAGGTAGTACAACACCGTCGTCATGATTACACATAGTAGGTACGTATATGTGTTTAAACTTCCATGTAGAATTTTTTGGCATTACTATAAGTTTTATTTCTGGCACAATATCACTAATAACTTTTTCCATATATTCACTTTTGTGAGGCATAACATACACAAACTCTTTAAATGGTTTGTTTAATCTCTTTTCAATCAATCGCATTTTTGCAATTACATCGATCCATATATGCCATGGATTGTTTCCTGACGAAACGTCTATAGGCAACCAAACATACTTTTGTGTATCGGTAAATTCTCTCGATGGCGGAGGAATATTAATGTCAACATTTTCTCCCCACATAGGATATATTCCTGATCTAGGTCCTAATTTTTTCTTTTGTTTCCATGTTAAAGGCCAAACGTGTTCTGATATTAGTCCACCCATTTTGGTTATTAAGAAAGGCCAAGTATGCACCATACAATCTTCAAATTCAGCAAGATACGTTGGGTTAGTTTTCCAGTTTAAATACTCTTGGGGATAATCAATAACATCAAACTTGTCATGGAAATACTGAATACTTTGAATATTTTTAACTTGCATCATGACAATTATTTAATTATAATATAACTATGCTAACAATTTATGCACCTTTAGAAAATATTGAAAGCAAAGCCTGGGAAGTTTTTGGCGGTGTAATGAAATCTTGGCCTACTGCTTACCAAACATTAGATAATTCAAAAGCAACAGATCCACTTGATAACAGTATGTTTTGGGGATTTGTTAATAATAATCTCCAGTTGGTACATAAGATAGAACATAAAAAACTAAATTACTGGTTTACTGACACTCCTTATTTTGGAAGATTTGACAATAAAAACTTAAAGCCAGACAATCATTGGTGGCGTATGTGTAAAAATAGCATTCATGCAAAATTACTTACAAGTGTTGATTCGGCAAGATTTGATTCGTTTAAAATTAAAGTTAAACCACCAAAAAGATCAGGAAAATATATTCTAGTATGTCCTAGTTCTGCAGGTATTCATATGTATCTTAAACAAACAACATGGCTAGATGATACCATAGCACAAATTAAAAAGCACACAGACCGTCCAATTAAAATAAGAGTAAAGCCACGTGGTAGAGGAACCTCCGGACCTAGTGAAGCAACAGTCTCATTAGAAAAAGATCTAGAGGATGCATGGGCCTGTGTTACTTCGTGTTCTATTAGTGCAATAGAATCAATATGCAACGGAGTTCCTGTTTTTTGTCATGAGAAAAGTTTTGCAAGGCCTGTTGCATCTACAGATTTAAGTAAAATAGAAAGTCCTAATTTTACTGACCCATACCAGTGGTTATGTTCATTAGCATATCAGCAATTTACACCAGAAGAAATTGCAAACGGAACTGCTGTTAATATTATAAAAGAGTACTATGATAGTAAAAGTTAATGATTTTTGGGTGCCAGATAATGACATCCATATAGAAGATTGGAAGTCGGGAAAACCATTTACACAGAATAAATGTTTGCTAAAGTTTAAAGAATGGTGTACGTCTCAACAAAAAAGATTTAGAACAGTAATTGATGTCGGTGCATGGTGTGGAACATGGGCATCTGAAATGTCAGAATTTGCAGGTAGTATTAAAGCATTTGAACCTAACAGTACTAACTTCAAGTGTTTAGAAAGGAATGCAGGTAGATATCCTAATATTAATCCTATGGTTTTTGCTTTAGGTGATAAGGAAGGATTTCTCAGCATGACTAAAGATGATTTTACACAGGCACTAAGGATCGAAGAAAGTCAAGGTAAAATTCCAATTAGAACAATAGATTCTTTTGGATGGACAGATGTTGACTTAATTAAAATTGATGTTGAAGGATACGAAATGAAAGTGTTACATGGTGCAGAAAAAACATTACAAAATACACAATTACTAATGATCGAACTTAACAACAACACAAAAAAATATGGATCAAGCAATACTCAAATAGAAGGTTACCTAAAAGAAATAGGCTTTTATGAGATAATCAACATTTGGCCTGACAAGGTATATTGCCGATAATTATTAAAAATGGCTAAAGTTTTTATAACAGGAGTGGCAGGATTTTTAGGTTCGCACCTAGCAGACCTAATGATATCTCAAGGGCACACAGTTGCTGGTAATGATAATATGATCGGTGGCTATACAGATAATGTGCCACAAGATGTAGAGTTCCATCAAGTAGATTGCACTGATTTAGAAAATCTAACTAAAGCAATGGAAGGATGTGATATTGTATACCACACTGCCGCAACGGCATACGAAGGACTGTCAGTATTTTCTCCTGTGCTGGTTACAAGAAATATATTTGAAGCGTCAGTTACAACTATTACAGCGGCCATAAGGAACAAAGTAAAACGTATTGTATATTGTTCAAGCATGGCAAGATACGGTCATCATGATGAAGTACCGTACAAAGAAACTTACGAATGTCGTCCCCAGGATCCATACGGTATCGCAAAAAAGGCCGGCGAGGATGTATTGAGAAATTTATGCGAAACACACGGAGTTGAGTATGTTATTGCTGTACCACACAACATTGTTGGACCAAGACAGAAGTATGATGATCCATTTAGAAACGTTATGTCTATCATGTTGAACAGAATGTTACAAGGCAAACAACCTATTATATATGGTGATGGCAAACAACAAAGATGCTTCAGTTATATTGACGATTGTCTATATTGCTTAAACGCACTTGCATTTCAGGATAATGTTGTTGGTGAAGTAATCAATATTGGACCGGACGAAGAACCTGTTACTATTAATGAATTAGCAGAAGCCTGTGCAAACGAAACTGGAATAAATTTAGATCCAATACATCATAAAGACAGACCTAAAGAAGTAAAACTAGCAACGTGTTCATCTGACAAGGCAAGAGATTTATTAGGTTACAGTACAGCAACTAATATGCGACAGTCAGTTAAGAAGACAGCAGATTATATTAGATTACGTGGAACAAAAAAGTTTCAGTATCATTTACCTTTAGAAATTATTAATGAACACACTCCAGATACTTGGAAGAATAAATTAATATGATTTCTATCAGTTGTCCATCGCGAGGCAGACCTGAACTAGCAAAAAGAATGATAGATACTGCGTATGATACCGCCGCAGGAGATATAGAATTTTTAATTTATCTCAATGACGACGACCCTACGTTACAAGAATATAAAGACACCATTGATAAAAAACACTACACAGTAGGTCCTAATAGATCTACTTGTTACAGTTGGAACTTGATGGCAGAGAAGGCTAAATTTGATTATGTATTTTTAGCAGGCGACGATATACAATTTAAAACCCAACACTGGGATAAGATTATGACTGACGGATTTAATGATTATCCAGATAAAATTTTAATGGCTATTCCATATGACGGAAAAGAAAAAAATAAACCTAAAAAATTATTACAAGCAACAAAGCCAACACTAATAGGAGATATTCCTTTTTCTTCTCCACATTTTTTAGTACACAAAAATTGGATAGACACATTAGGATATTTTGTACCTCCTTTCTTTTGGCATTGGTACGTAGATACATATACACAAAAAGTTTCCAGGAAACTTAACAGATGTTTATTTTTCCCAAACGTTACAATCAAAGCAAAAAAGGTATTTGATGATACAGGAAAACAAGTCAGGAAACATTTAGATATTAATTTTAGAGATGATTATGTATGGAGCAAAATACGAGAAAGACATCTTAATGCAGATGTTGATGTACTTAAAACATTCATTAAGGAATATAAATGATAGCAGGTATACACACAACTAAACCAAGAACTCAAAGATATGTTGATGCTTTTGTGCAAGGTACCCCGGGATCATTTAAGATGTTTCATTGGAGAGAATTAAATGAGTTACCAAACGAAACTTTAATAATGTATGGAATACTTGCAGGATCAGGTGAGGTATACAAATGGTGCGAAAAAGAAAATAAAGATTTTTACTTCATGGATCATGGTTATTTTACCAATGCTCATGACAAGCCTCATTGGTTAAGAATAACAAAAAATGCACATTGTCAAACCAAATTGTTCAAAAGACCAAACGACCGATATGAGCAATACTTTAAACAAAACATCAAACCATGGCATAAAAAGGGGTCTAAGATCCTCATACTGCCCCCTACAAACGCCATTGCAGACTTCTTTGGTGCTACACACTGGCTAGAAAATACTGTTAAAATACTGCGTGAAAACACGGATAGAGAACTGGTTATTAGAGACAAACCATACAATCCAGGCATTACAAAAGACCATGTAGGAGCAACGATTAAAATGGATATACCAACAAATAAAAGTGCTGGACCTATAGATTGGAATGAATATTTTGCCTGTGTAACATACAACAGTAACACAATGATTGAAAGTTTCACTAATGGTGTTCCGGTGTTTTGTGAACAAGATGTGTGCGGAGCGGCACCTATATCAGAAAGTGATTTGACTAAAATTGAAACACCTGTATACGGAGATCGAATGTCTCTGTTTAGTTCACTTGCTTATAATAATTTTTCTATGGAAGAAATGCGTAACGGTACTGCTTGGCGTTTACTCTCTGACCTCGAGTAATTTAAACAAACGATTTGATTTGTTATTAACCTCAGCAATAATATTAATACTCAGTCTATCGTGTCCTGGATCTTGTCTAGGTGTTACACCATGCACAGATTTATTTGAGTTTAAAAACATTACAAAAGTATTTTCTTTATAAGGAATAGTTTTGTATTCTTTTAGTTTGTGATTGTTTGTTATTTGTCTACCGGTTCCTTCTACAACAGTACTCATTGGTTGTGTATCGTATATCACAAAATCTCCACCTTTTGCTTTATCTCCTCTTTGCCTCATATAAAGTAAACCAGCATATATTTCTACCGGATTATCTATGTGAGGTGTTCTTGTTGTTCCTTTGGTGATAGGTTCATGAATTACGAATTGTGTATCAGTGACTATACCTTCGTTTCCTTCTGTGTGTCTAACTTTTACTTTTTCGTCTTTAATCCAACGTCTTTCATTAAACATACGTAACACTAAATTATAAAACTCTTGCGAAGTATGATACTCAAAAAAGTCTAACCAGCATTGTTTTGCTTCAACTCTTTTAGATTTTATAAAATCGTTTGCTAGTCCTCTGTAAGTGGATCCTTCGACTATTGGAAAATTATCTTTAACTGTCTGTACAGGATAGTTTTCATACAATAATTCATATGTTTTTAGTGGTAAGCAATCTTTGATTATTATGTGAGGATATGGGTCAGTGAAATAATCTGTTGCAGGATTAAATTTTTGTAATACAGAATATATATTCATTACGAACTAAAAAGATTTATTAATTCTTTTTTCCAGTCGTCACCATACTCGCAGTCTCGGTAACCATCAAACCACGGTCCACCTTCTGTGTAGTGTAATATTTTCGGAGTCCCGTCATTGGGTTCTTTGTACCAACCTACTAACCAATTGTATTCTGCAGGCATAGATCCAATTTCATTGTCATCTAACCAACTAAATCTGTGTAGGAATTTTGGTGACTCTTCGTTTAACAATTCTGGTGTTAGTATTTTGTTCTTAGGATGTTCGCAGTTCCAAAGTACCATGCTAGACCAATTTTTTCTTGGGTACACTGTTTGTGTTTGACCATCCATTTTAGTTGTTTCTTTGGGTGTGTAATCATGCTGTACAACTACAACTGCCTTAGATGGATCACAATATTTTACAAGTTCATGGCTTGGAATCTTCCAAAGAAAATCGCAATCACAGAACACTGCCCAACCTTTAAAGTCGTTTAGATAAGGAACAAAAAATCTTGTGAATGTAAATTCTGTTGATGCTAACTTGTCTACAGGACGAGTATACAATCCTTGGTCACGCATTTGTTTTTGTTTTAAAGGAATAACTTCTGCTGATGGATCACGTCTTTTAATTGAGTGTTCGCATACTTGATATGCTATGTCTTCACGACTATCGTGGCCTACGTATATTTTCATCTTGCTATTAATCCGTGTATATCTTTCCAATTATTTACACGGATAATATCAGGATGTTCAAAATCTCGGTTGTATGGGTGGTCGATTAATATAGGCTTTAAACCGTATTTAAGACCTGCTAGTGCGTTGTGAGGTTTGTCCTCAACCCAATATAGTCCAGTATCATGAAACTCCGCTAATGCACCGTCTTTGTCTGCTCCTGTGCCTAGGATATGATAGTTTGTAAACACATGATCGCCAAACAGTTCTCCCATTCTTCTCTTACGTAATTGTTGTGCTGGTATGTCAGATGTCTGTGATGTTATTGGTATAAAGGTCCATCCCTCAGCCGCTAACAATTTTACCCATGTTTGTGATTCCAACATTGGTCTCTGCGTACCCATCCATGCACTTCTATTAAACTCTCTAATTTCTTTCCTTATTTGTTCTTTGGTTACACCAAACCTTTCGGCCATTTCGTATGTGTTTTGTTTGTCTGGAAGTAATCTATGCGGGTGATATCTTGCACCTCTCTCATCGAACAGTGTTCGTTGCAACATCCATTTTGTAAAATGATGTTCCCATTCTAACAGTACACCGTCAACGTCTGTTAATATTATTCTATTTGATTGTGGCATCTTCCATCCCCGCTACTCTGAGTTTAACAATGTTTGTTATTTGCCATTGTTTCTGGTCTAATCCTTTGGTGATGCCTAACCATTGGTTTCTTAATAATGCGAATTCATTAATAATTTTTTCTAAGTCTACAACATCTGCTTCACCATCGACATACTTGTCAGCATCACGTGAAGTTAATGCTCTGTTATAGTTTTCTAAAAACTTTTTAAAAGTCTTAGATCTAAGTCTTCTTTTTTCAATATTTAGATATTCTAGTATTGCTTCTATTTCTTGTAGTTGGTTAAACCTTTGTTCAACAACACCAGGCATTGATGCTGATGCTTTTTCTAAATTACCCCAAATAGAACATTCTTTTCGTGCGTGTTGATATTCTGTTTGATAGTGATTAATACACTCTGGAATGAGTGAGATATCTTTGCTTACTTTAGTATACCAATTCGTCATCGTCATATGAATCCTCTTCGTCATCTTCAAATACATTACCAACTGCTTCTTCTAATTTAGGATCGTAGTCAGATGATGCTTTAAGTTCTTTATCGTCAACACCTATATCTCTTAATGTGTTAATAAAGTCAACTGCTCCGTCTAATTTATTTCTTTCTGGTAGATAGTGTGAAAATGAATTCCATATACGTTCGATATCTTCGTGGGTCATTTCTGCCATTTAGTCTTCCTTTGGTTGTTCAACTGTTTCATTAGTTGCTGTAGATAATTTATCAAAATCAGACATCAACATATCTAATTTATCTCCAGTCCAGGCTTTTCTAAAGTCTAAATGCTCCTTTCCTTTTGAATCAACGTATTTTAATCTGTTTCCTTGCTGTGTTAATACACCTTTCTTTTCAAAAAGATCTACTAATCCACTGTATGGATCCATACCAGTGTCATAAGGAATTTTAACTTGTACTGCTTCAAACGGTTTAGCATATCTTGTTTTCATTACCTTACAACCTGCTCTAATACCTCTCACATCTGTAACTTTGTTGCCTTTTTCGTCCTCTTTTAATTTCAATTTTTTCATTGCGACAACAATACTTGATGCATAGATAAATCCTTGTCCTCCTGATATTTTATCATCTGGATCAAACATATCTTGTGATGCGTATGTGTGATTGGTTGCTATAAGTCCTACATTCCAACTACCAAACATATTAACACAGTTTCTTACAAGTGCCGTCAATGCCTTGGGTTTTCTACCTAAGTCACCTTTCATTTCACCTGCTTCAAACTGATTTACATCTGTTGGAGTAAGCATCATACCTAACGAATCAATTACAAATAATACTTTTGGAGCATCTTCTTTGTTGTCTGCGTGTTGATCTTTGTAGCCTTTCATAAACTCCGAAATAGTTTTTGCTACATCATCTACCATGGATAAACTTAATTTTAAAAGTTTATCTTCTGATGTGTCTACTTTTAATGCTTGTAACCATGCTTCGTCTAATGCATTTTCAGAATCAATTAATATAACAAATATACCTTGTTCCTGTGCATTTTTAATTACATTGCCTGAAGCAATATACGATTTACCTGCCCCGGATTCTCCAGCAAGTACTGTTACTTTACCTAGTGGTATACCTTTGTTAAAGTCACCAGTCATCAAATAGTTTAATGCGTAATTTCCTGTGCTTATCCAATCTGTAGGATCGCTAAATCCTATACCTAATCCTTGTATAGATTTTGTAATACTTTTTCTAAATTTTGTTGCGTCGAATACTTTTGTCATCTTTATCCCTTATATTAACATACTAGACCCTGACCGTCAATTGAAAATCAGGGTCTGGTAATTTTTTATATTATTGACTTTGTCTGCTTCTTATCAGTTTCAAGATATCTTCTGCTCTTTTGGCACTATCTCCGTTTGGAGTAGCCTCTGGAGTAAGATTTGTTCCTGGCGCTGGTGCGACTGGCTCTGGAGTAACAGTAGTTTGTGCTACTGCTTCTGTTACAGGTGCCGTTACTGGTGCCGCTGTTGCCGGTTCACTTGCTACTGGTGTAGATACTCTAGGTGCAGAAGTTCCTGCAGGTCTAAAATATTGACCGTATTTCTCAAGATCATAAGCCTCTCCATCAACAGATTTTTCAAATAATTCTTTAATTATTTTTACTTCTGCTTCGGTTGGTTCTTTAGGTCTATAGTCTGATAGGTTATGTAAACCATGTGTTTCGATTGCGGCTCTCTCTGCCTCATCTAATGCACGTTCTCTTCTTGACCATTTTGATGTTGAGTAGTCAGCATATCCACCTTTAGAAGTTTTAGTGATTCTAAAGTCTACGCCTTTAACAGAATCAGTTGGTAACTCTTCCATTTCTGGATCAAGTAACGCACTTCTGATGATGTTAAAGATTTGAGGACCAATTATAAATCTTCGAATTGGATTCTCAGGTGGAGTGTCTTCGTTTAGGGGATTCGTTGTAACAAAACCTTGGAAAATATAACTTTTCTTTTTCCAATATTTTCTACCCATGTCTTCCATGCTCTTGTCTTTGAACCATGGTCTAACTTCTGTTAGTACTGGGCAAGTTTTACCATACATCTCCATACACGGTACTTGTACCTGAACTGGTCTAGAATCTGTTTGACCTTTGATACCTGCAAAAGGTAGTTTGATCATATTCCTTTCAGTCCAGAAAAACGTATTAGCAGTATCCTTATCAGGTAAAAACCTAAGAACTGCTTCTTGTCCTTCTTGTATATTCCAATGTGGGTAAATTGCGTTGTCACCGCCGGATGATGAAGTGGAGCGATTCACTTCTTGTGTTTTTAACTTCGCTCTTATTTCAGCCAATGTAGCCATAATGTAAGCCTCCTTGTGTGCCTATGTTTGTTTTAATGTGCCTAAGTGTATATCAGACATTACGTATAATATACTACTATATTTATGAATTGTCTACTACTATTATTGGTAATATGTAAGTTTTATTATGATAGGTTAGCGAGTTCTTTGATTCTATCTACTTCTGTATTGATCTTCTCTGCTTCTACTTGGTCTTTTGCTATTTCTTGGTCTGATGCATCTTCTTTTTTTGGTTCACCTTTAAGTTCACCTGATCTCATTTTAGCAAAGTTTTTAGAAAGGAATGCCATTGCCGCTTTGCTGTCTGCTGTTTTGAATACTGAATTACCATCTTTATCTAAAACATCATGCATCATTTTATTATTGTTTTCTTTATCTCTGTACATTGACACATATGGTTTAATGTCTTCAAAAGTTAATTTCTCACCTTCGAATGCTTCTGATTCGTCAGTACCACATTGGCAACCGTATTTTTTACAGTCTGGTCCGCAATCGTGTGCTGGAGAACCTGATGCTCTGTTTTCTGAACTTACTTCTTCGTCTTTGTCAATGTTATTAACCCAACTTTCAAATTCTGCTGTTTCTTTTGCTTTACCTTGTCTATCTTTTTTAGGTGCAAATGCTTGTGGATCAACTCTCACTTCATCACCATAAGCAGGATCTGATTTCATTTTTTTATAATCGTCGATATATCTTTTTGCTAACATTACTGCAATTTTTTTATTTTTTAAATAGTCCTGATCGTGTGTAGCAAAAGGTGTTCCTTCTTTTTCAATTTCGTCTGCAACTCTAGAAGCAAAATTTGCCACTCTGTCTTCTTCATTTCCTTTAGACATCATTCTAGCCGCGATATCTGAAAGTATTGAACCTAACATAGTATTTTTATTATTAAATTTTGTTACAGATAACATTTTATCTGCTGTGTCATCTTTTCTTAAAACCAATTTATTGTCAGGATTAGTTAACCAACTTTGTACTATTGCTCCATGATCAACTGGTGGCTCAACTTTTGCATCTTTATCTGTTGGCTCATCATCTGTTTTGTATTCTGACATAATGCTGTGTATTAAAGGAAGTGCTTCTTCAACTCTATCATCTAATGTTTTTAATGTGAATTTCTCTCTGTATGTGTTTCTAGTTTCGTCATCTAAAACTCTCTCGTCTGCTGTTTTAAAGTTTTTAAATGTTTCATCATAGTGTGATTGTTTTCCTATGTTTCTAACATACTGTCTTAAATTTTCTAATTTCATTTTAGTTTGATCAATGATGTCACTTGCGTTATCATTTAGTTGATCTTTATTTGCCGCATATCTTGAGAATGAATTTAGTTTAGCAATATCTTCTGATGTTTGTATAATATGTTGTCCAAAATCATCATGTGGTTTTCCACCGTTGGCAACGTGTCTAACCATTGCTCTTGCACCTGCTAAATGAGTTAGTGGATATTTGTATCTTTCACCATCACTGTTTTCAATATACAATGATTGTATTTGTCTTGATCTTGCACCAGGTACAGTTTCGTCAACTTTGCCTTTGTGTCTGATTATTAATCTTGTTTTATCTAAATTTTCATAAGAACTTTTAGTAGTTCCACGTAGACTTTCTTTCACTTCTACGCCTGCTAATTTAGTAATTTCTTTTATCTCTTCTGACATTTCATCAGTATTTACCGTTTGATTTGCATCTGCGAGATTCTTAAAATCCTGACTAGATAGGTTAGATTTCGTAATATCACGCACATCGAACTTCAATTGATGCTGTACAGCAAGGTCTTTTAGTTCTTTTAAAAAACTAAAAAATTCTGCTTTACTATCTTCGTCTATTTTATCAGTTAAATTTCTATTATAGAACACTTTCATAGATTCACCATCTGCTAGTGAAATACTCATTCTACCAAATGTGTCTGAATCTTCCATGTATTCAAAGTCATAGAATACTGCTTCACTAGGATTAGCAGTAACGTTTCCGTCTGTATCTCCTAATTGTACATCGCCAAATTTGGATCGTATTTTGTTAAAAACGTTGTTAGATAGTACTTCTGTTGTCATAATACTATATTTAGTTATATTCCTAAGTTGGCAAATATAGGCATTGGTGCTGTATAATCGCCGTCTCTGTTGGTCCATTTCTCAAAAATTTTAGGATCAAAATCTGCTAATACTTTCATCATACGTGTCATTATTAAACAAGCACTAACAAGATCATCGTGTTGTCCTGGTTTTGCTTTAAATGATACTCCTGTTGCAACAAAATCTTTTAGTTCTGATATTAATGGTTTACTGTTTATAACCATTTTGTTGTTTTCGATAAGTTCTTTAAATTTAGTACAAGCATCAATTTTATGTTTTGCTGTTGTATTAAATCCTCTTCTAAATTTTCTTCTGTGTCCTTTTCTTATTGGCTCTGATAAAAATTGTCCGTGTATATTTTCTTCACCGATATCCATTACTCTTAATAGTGCCGCTTCACCTACAGTATTATTTTCCATAGAATAAAATATTGAAGGATTAGCAGATGAATCTTGCTCTAACATTGAGTCATTGATGTGTTTTGTGATACTTTGTAATATTCTTACTTGTTGATTCATTGGAGTTGTGTTGTGATGCCATTCTCCTACTTGCTCAAACGTAGGTAATTCAAATACTTGTATCGCCGCAAAATCTCCACCAGTACCCATAGCAGGATCTAATGCAACCATGTAAGTCATTTTAGGATCTGGTTTCTTCCACCATCTAACTTGTCCCATTGTTTGCATTGGTTCGTTGCCTTCCATTTCTACTAACTGTGTTGATGAAATAAGAGTTTCATCAAATATTAAGAATTCACATTCGTGCTCTCGTCTGAATCTTTCTGTTCCAATTCTGGCCTTTTCTGCTTCTGCCCATGCTTCATCTCTATCAGGATGTTCCGACCAGTGTGCTTTCATGGCATAGAAACCGTTAGTACCTACGGTGTTGTCGTTGCCGTAATCGTCAAATCTCTTATTGGCTTCTTTCCAGATTAATGCAAATTGATCTTCGTCTGAGTTGGGTGTGCTTGTTATCATACATTTACCACCTGTACTCAATGTTGGTGACAGTGATGTCCAAAACTCTTTGGCCTTGTCGGGTGGTTGTACGAAAGCGAACTCATCACAATATATTAATGTTAAGGACATACCCCGTCCTGTGTTTTCAGTTGTTGTGGTTGCCATTATTTTTGAACCGTTGTCAAATTCTATACTGTTTCTGTTGTACTGTGTTACACCTGCTTTTATCCATGCTGGCAACATCTCATAAGCATAACGCACCCTCGACATAATGTCTGATGCTCCTGCGTATTTGTGTGCCGCAATTAGTATTTGTGAATCTGGTTTAAACATAGCATACCAAATTAGGAAACCAGAGGCACAGGTAGTCTTTCCTGTTTGTCTAGGTAACATAGCAATTGAAAATCTATGCTTGTTATAACTTTCGATTAATCTTTCTTGGTAAGGGAATGGCTCAAAAGGAATAGATCCTTTTGTTGGGTGTTGTATCTGCATAAATTTTTTCATAAAGTACAAAGGCCCGGACTTAGGATCCATACACTTTTCAAGATGTATTACTTGGTCATGAGTATATTTGTGCTTTTTATTTGCTTTTTTTATTTGATCAGAATCTAATGATACGTACGCCATATATTGTATTTACTGCATTTTTCCTATTGGAATTTTATTATATCTAGATTTATTGACATATAAAATATTATTATTCCAATAATCATAACCAAATCTAGTGCTTCTTTTATTTTTATCAATAACTTTGTTTAAATTTAAATCTTCTTGATATTGATTTTTCCAATGACCATAAAAGTCTTTTTCTTTTAACAATACCCCAAGTCTATGTGTATTTTCTACATTTGACACATTTAATTTTGGAATATCTAATTCTATGTTAAGATTTTCTTTTATTGCTATTTCAATTTTTGGTAAAGTATAAAATGATATTTCTTGGCAATTAAATCTTTCATTAATTAATTTCCATAACAATGTAATATACCTTGCAAGATAAATTCCGCTGTGTTGAAATTTTCTGTTTTTTAAATTTAAATGACTAAACTTCCAGTCGATCGTTAATTCATTATAAAGTTCTGATAGTTCTTTGTCTGTGAGGTCTCTATGTTGCTTAACTCCGTTACGAACAATGCCTAAATCAAATTTATACTCGTAATCTTGTATTACAGCAGAAAGCCATCTTTCCCATGGATCTCTCCATATACACCAAAGTTTGTTTATGTTATTATTTTTACTATTGTTCAGAAATTCTTCGTTGTCATTGTAATATGTTGTAGATACATTTTTAAAAACAGGATACAGACTCGATGTTGCAACCTTAGGAATTCCTATCCACATAGTGTTATTCACTAGTGCAAACGAATTATCAGCCATAAGTTTTTTTAAACTCATATGCTTATTTAAACGTATTTGTTATTGGGTTTACTTTGCTTCTTTGTCTTTGATGGCTTTTTTCATTGGTTCTTTTTTATCGCCATCTTTGTCCATATCTAAAAAGTCTGGTTTTGCTTCAGCAACTTTTGTCGCTTCTTGATATGATTTTTTGAAACCTTCGTATTGGCTTCTTAAACTATTTGCTAGATCCTGTTCAGTAACTGTATCTTCAACTGCTAATGGATTATCTCCAGGATATTCTTTTCTTACTTGTTGTTTAGGTTTGTTTAAACCACCAGCAAGTTTGTTAAGCATATACTCTGTGTCTTGATGTTTCTCATCTGGACTGTTAGCAAAGTCTTCTTCAGCAGTTTCTTCTTCTTGAGATTGCTGTATCATATCTCTCATTTTGTCCATTGGCATTTCGCTATCATGCTCTTCCGGTGAATGATCTTGTTCTCCGTCGTTGTCATGGTCGTGTCCCATCATGTCTGGTGTTACTTGTTGTACACCTGCAAGTTTTAAAATTTTCATCATAATTCCTGCTTCTTCTGGAGAATCTGTTGATATTTGAATTGCTTCGTTTACTGATTTTTTGTCTTCTGTTTTCATTGTAGAAGTATTTACCTCTTCAAAGTCGCTATCTCTTAATGTGTGCTCTTCGTCTCCAACTTTAAACTTGTCGCCTTTTTTCATGCCCGATGCTTTGGCTTGTTGTACTGCTTGTGCAAATGCATTGCCTTCGTCAGCAACTTGCTCTGAGTCCATAGCAGGTTCCATTTCTGCTTTTCTTTCACCGCTGTCATCAAAATCATCCGCCGCCATTCTTGCCGCAGTTTCATATTCGTAACTTGCTGGGAAAGGTTCTTCTTTTGATTTTTTAACTAGTGCCGCAACAACATCTCTTTTTGGTGCTGTTAAATTTCCATCATCGTCCATGTATTCACCTAGTGCCTCTTGAGCGCCTATGTGTATGTCACTCATTCCGCCTTCGTTAGTTTCGTCTTCTACTTTTGCCGGAGAGTTTGCTGATGATGGTGTATAAGTTTTATGATCTTCTGATCCTTTGTGTGCAGTTGCATCTTGATCTGATTGTGCTTTTGCATCTCTGTACATTTTTGCATACTTAACGTGTTCGTCGCCTTTTAGTTTGTAAATGTCTATACCTTTTCCAGATAAAAAATCTTTGTAACTGCCAACTTTATATTCGTTAATTTTATCTGCTACTTCTTCTGAAACTTCTTGATCGTTTTGTGATACACTTTTATCGCTTTGAACAGCATTCTCGTCAACTTCTTTTGGATTCATTGCTTCTGTGCTTTCAATTGCTTTTGCAACTTCTGGACTGCTACTTGCTATATCTTCTAGTTTTTTTAAAACGTCAATCATTTCCATAGTGTTATTTCCTTTTAGTTAAAGGCGAATCGCTTGGTGCGTCCTCTTTACTTTGTGTTTCTTGAGTTTTGTTGTCTGTACCTTTTTCAACTTGGTATCTATCTTCTCTGCCTTTTAATAATTCTTTTAACAAACTCATGTTTGCTTTGTCGCCAAACATATCTTCTGGCTTAACATCACTTGCTGAACCCATTTCAATATCTAATAATTTATTTTTATATTCAGATTGTGAATTCATTTGTGCTTGATATTCTTCTTCAGGTGCACCAGGGTGTTTAACCATGATCATTGCTGGAGACATTCTCATATAATCTGCTAGATATTCTTTTATCTCTCTTGGAGATGCTGGATAACTTGTCGTTAAATCAAAAATATGTACTTCATGATTTTTTAACATTGGAAAATCTAATGGATGCTCTTGAATAGGTGTTTTTTTACCTGCTGAAAGTTTTGATACTTCGTATTTTGACAACGCCTGCTCCATACGAGAACTAAAGTCGTCTGCTATATCGCCTGCTACTTTAATTCTATACTCGTATTGCTTCGTTGATTCTGTTAGATATTGTCCGAATGTGCTCATAATATAATATTTAGCCTTTTTTCAATAGTTTCTTCATTAATTCGTTACGGTCAGATATGATCATACCCTCCGATTCAACAGGTTCTGGGCCTGTATCACCGTCTTTGTCCAGTTTTGCTTTCTTCAGTTGTAGTTCAACCATTTTCAGTTTCTTATCTATCTTGCTAGATTTAGCATCAATGGCATTACGCAACATAGTACTCGCTACTTCAAATATACGTCCTGAATAACGAGAGTCAACATTCATTCCTAAATCCATTAAATTTTTATATGAATCCTCTGCTTCTCCGGCCAACTTGTCTAACTCTAAATCAGATAATTCACCTAATCCTTTTACTGCTGGCAAAGATGCAGAAATCTTATCAAACTCTTTGTATGTTTTTTCAAGTGCAGTAGCAGTTTGAGGATCTACATTTTTAGGTGCAGATGTACCGTTATTTTTAGACTCTTTCTCTTTTTCTTTTTCGTCAACTTTTGTAAATGCTTCTTTAACATTTGGTAAATTGAGTATGTCTTCTAATTTCTTTGTCATTGCAATTATTTACGATTACCATTGTGGAATAATTGTTCTTCTGAAACCACTCTAAACGTAACTCTGTTCTGTTTAGCATAGGCGTTAGCGGCCTCCCATTTTGCAGTATTAACTACTACTTGCATCTGCTTACCTCTGCTCTTTCCTGCTTTTTCCATTGATGATTGTGCCGCTGGTTTTACTTCAATTAATTCTGCGTGTTTTTTTCCATCTTTATCTATGTAAACAATAAAAAAATCTGGCACATATATTGTAAATTTTCCTGTTATAGGATGTCTGTAAGGAATTTTTATTGATTCACTTGCCCACTTTGCCACGTTAGGATGTTCATCGCATAATCTCATAAATGCGTGTTCCCAACTGCTTCTGTAGGTGGGTGTTTTAATTCCAATATACTTTTCTGGATTTTTGAGGCTATATTTTCCTCTTGCAAATCTCATAGCCATGATGCTATCCTACTATATTTCTAGATACAGAAGTTTTTGTTTTTTTAGTCTGTCTTGTTCCTAAACGACTAGATTTATATCTAGTAGAATTTAAAATCATTTGTGTTACTTCGGATAATTCAACAGGATTTGCATTTCCTAATTTTTGAATTACTTCTTGAGGATTAACGTCATCAATTTTTGCTTGTCTTAAAATAATATATGCTAGTTGTTCTGCTGAAGCACGTTCAAATCCTCTTTTAACAAAAAACGCAATCGCTGTATCATAATCACCAACGTTAAATTCAAAAGCACTTTCGTCGTCGTGTTCTAATGTTTTTATTGTTTGTTTTAGTTTGTCTTCTTCTGCAGACGGTAAATTTGAATAAAAATTATTTGCCATTATATACCTTGACTTTCTGTTGAGATAGATACGTCAGAAGAGTTTCTATCAATTTTAATATATCCTTCGTTAACAAGTTTTGTAACATTTGAAGTTGCTTTGTTGTTATAAACATTTTTTACACTGTCAGACGAAGAAGCAAACTCAACATCACTTTCGGCAACTGTTAAACCTTTTCTACTTCCAACATCTTTGTAATACATATTTGATGCAATTTGATTTTTTATATTAGGATTGTTTGTAACAATGTCAAAACTTTCACTAGGTGTTAGATATACTTCTGTGTTTAATGTAGTGTTATGTACAACTGTGTTATCATTATTCTTCCCGTCAATTAATCCTTTTGCCGCGGCAATGGTTGTTCCTGCCAATACTGCTGTGGTTGCCGCATTACCTACTGAAAAGTCTCCAATTGGGTTAGCAATAGTTCCAGCAGACTCTCCTATTTTTCCTATCTCGTCTTTTACTATTCCGCCAAGTTCTTCTTTTAATTGTCCTTTGGCATTTTTTATTTTTCTAGCATTGTTGTAAGTGTTAATACCTTTTAGAATTGTGCCTAATCCAACTCTTCCGTTTTGAACATCGCCCATAACAGAACCAATACCATCAACAATACCTCCAGGACCAAATATAGAACTTGTACCACCACCTAGCACAGATAATGGTGACGGTGAATTATCGTAATGCAAACTAGCAAATCCTGGTACTCCACCACCTTTAACTAGTCCTGTGTTATATAAAACTGTTTCATAAAAAACTTGCATTGAGTTTTGTAATAATCCTTGACCGTCTGCTTGATCTAATGTGTCGTGTGCCCAAGAACCAATTACAGGATTTATTAAACTAAACGATGTAAATCTTTGTTTGTGTAGAACAAAAATGTCAATTCCTCTTAAAAAAGGTTTCTTTCTTTTTGTTGCAGTATCCATACCAAATTGTGTTGTAGTAAGTTTGGCATCGTATTGTGTGTCTTTGTTTTGAGTACGCATAGCAGGATTTGTAGTTATTGAATCTGCTATATGATGTTCGTAATATGTTTTCCAGAATGCATTTACAGTATCAGCATTGTCGTCATGAAAAGTTACACTAACAGGCTCGTATCCTATTCTTGTTGCAAGATACATTTTTTTATTATATTGAATTTTTTCATCGACATTCATGTTATATTTTGGCAAGTCGATTGCTTTAACCAACATATTCAATTCTAATTTTTCATTATTGGAAAAGGGTTTTGACACACCGGTAACTGACCAATCACAATCAAAAACAACATGGTAAAGATATTTGTGTTTAGGTGCTAATTTAAAATTATCGTCAAAATATAATCTAGATGCGTGACGGTAATCCTTCATTCCTGGAAGGCCGTCTGAGAATCCTTTTAAAAAATTATTGATACTTGGCATACACTTGTATTTATAGTCACAAAAAAAGCGTCTATAAAGACGCTTTTTCCTTATTCGGGAGGCCGAATGTAATTTATAATGCTACTCTAATTCTATGCAATCGTTATTGACGATGCCGCTACACAGTCTGAACCTGTAACATCAATGTTATTTGGTCCTACTGCTGTTCCTAAATTTCTTACTCTTTGCTGAATATCCGCCGCGTTGTGATTTTTATCCATTACTAAATGAATAACACCTGAGTTGTCATTAACAACGAAGTACATCAAAGGATTTAATTCCCCAATAATTTCTTCTACTGCTTCGTTGACTGCGTCGTCTTCTGCTCTTAAATCTATGTTTGAGTTAGAGGCATTTTGTACAGTTAGTTTAAAACCGTTTGCACCATGACTGTAAAGAGTTCCTGCTGTTACTCCTAGTCCAAATATTCTAGTTTGACCTGCCATTTTCTATACTCCTAACTTTATTGTCCACCACCAGTAGCAAGTGTACCAAGTGTTCTTGTTACAGCACTTCCAATTCCAGTACCTTGTGGTGTTTGTATTGCGTTGTCATATCTGATGTTCAACGTAATAGTTGCTGGATCTGAAGTGTTATATGCTAATGTGTTGTAGTTAACTGATTCAATGTAAGCACCATATAACTCAAATGTTTCTAAAACAGTTGGTTCTGATGCACCTTGTCCACCATCAAGAACTTCTGTTCTTGCAGTAAATTTGTAATCAATACCTGATGCCGCTGATGATTGTTCAAAGAAATCAAATTGTTTCTGGATCTGTTCACCAACTAGTTTAGATACCGCATTGTTTACATCGTCTCTTAAATTCAATGTAATTGGGTTCCAAGTGTGTTTACCTGCCATGTAAACTCTTGAGTTGTACACGTCTAAAGTAATTTGGTCAAAAGATAAATCTGGTCTTGTAACATCAACAACTTGTTTTGTTAGTTCGGATCTAGGTGTTGATACTCCAAAGTTTTCCAAAATAACTCTAAAACGATACTGTAATTTCGGCATTAACAGACCTTGTGACTGAGCACTTTGATCGTTTGCTAAAGGTACTGTAAATTTTGATAATGTTGATATTGACATAGTTTCTCTCTCCTATTTATCCAAAAAATTAAGACCCTAATTTTCCGATTTCTCCTGTGTTTTTAATTCTCAATGGTATGTAAATAAATTCAACTGATTTAACTGGTTCAATTGCTATATCAACATACAATTCGTTTCTGTCTATTCTAGTTGCTGTGTTGTTAGTACTATCACAAACTACTAAGAAGTCATAAACTGCTCTTTGGCCTGCTAGTTCTAGTAAGAATGATTCAATTGCTTGTTTGATTTCGTTTCTAGTAATTGTATCATTTGGTTCAAAAATAAACGGTTTACCAATTCTCTCTAATTGAGTTCTTAAGTAAACTGTTAATCTAGCAACATTTATTCTATCAAGTGCTGAAGTTGAACTTGCCGCAACTTTAGTTAAGTTACCGTAGTTCATAATTCCTGCGCCTGAGAAGAAAGTAAGTGGATTAATTTTTGATGTGTGCATCGAATCTCTCATACCTTCTGATATTGCCATTGTTTGGAACTCGCCTTCTTTAGCATCAATGTATCCAACTGCTGTTGCGTTGTCAACAATACCTCTTCTTGTACCTGCTGGTGCAAACCAAGGATATGCTAAATTGTCGTTGTTCGCTAATACTCTCATCATCATGTGTGATGGTGGAACAATAATTGACTTACCTGTATTTGAAGTAGTTTTTCCTGATGGATAAAACACACCCAAGTACTCACTTGCACTTACTAGACCGTCTTCACCGTTGTCTGCCGCTCCAGCCGAGTTTGCTGACCAGTTAGAAACTGCTGTTGCAGTACCTTCTAATCTCATTGGAGTATCTCCAACTATAAAGCCAGTGTAACCTCTGTCTGCGTTTAGATTCAATAAGTTTGAAATTGCTTCTGGATATCCAGGGCAAGCCATAACGTTGAATCCTCTTTGGTCTTCTCTAATTGCTTGGTTAGTATCAATTGTTGATTTAACTTGTGCTGTAATAACTTTTCTTTGTGCTTTTCTTCCAAAACAACCTGAACCGTCTGCGTTGATTGAGTTTTTAGAAACCCATCTGTCCGGGTGGTATGTAGAAACTGATTCGTTACTGTATCTGATGTTACCTAATCCAGTTGATCCTGAACCTGGATACGCCGCAGTTGTAATGTAACTGTTTTTGTATTCTTTAACATTGTAACCTGAACGTCTTGTGTTCCATAACAACATTGATTTAGGATATAATTTAGGATTTGGTGCATCTGGATCTAAGAAAGAATCACTTAAAAGATCTTTAATTGAACTTGCTGTACCAACACCGCCTGCTGATGTGCTATCTGTTCTGTTAGCCGCAGTATGATATCTAGCGTCTGCAAAAACAATACCGTTTTCAGTTGTTTGGTCCGTATTATCAACCAATTCAAAAGCAGGTCCAGTAGTAGTTACTGCTACACCCGAAGTTGAATTAGTAATTGTTGCAGATGTGTTCCATCTGTAAAGTCTTGGATAGTTTTCTAAGTCTGAAGTATCAATCCATAAGTCATCATTTACAAGTGCTGTACCATCTGATTGTTTAGTTGGTTCAACTGCTGAAAATTGTGGACCATTTGGATCAGTTGTAGAATAAACTTCTGCGTAACCTTTCCAAGTTGTTCCGTTGTGTACCATGATGTCTGCATCTAAGTTTGTGTTGTACCATAAAGTACCTGCTACTGCTTCATTTGAAGGTTGGCTAGATGACGCTGTGTATGATAATCTTCTAAAGTTAGATCCAACAACTGCATTGTTAGCCGATGAGTCTAATGCTTCACCAGTTGGTGCATCGTATAAGTTATCAATCAATGAAGTTGAGTTTGCTGTATACGTTCCGTAACTGTGTGCTGTTGCTGAACTGAAACCTGCTGTTGCAAGTGGAGTTCCTTGTGTATCAACCATTCTAAAATCACCACCTAGTGAGTGAGTAAATTTAATAGCACCTGCATATTGTCCTGATGCTACAACTTCTGCACTTACGTTTGTTAAACCTGCTGAGTTAACTGCCGCAACAAAGTCGTTTTGGTCTGCGATTGTAGAACCGTCCAAGTTAGTAACTGTAACAGTTACCGCACTTGATAAAGTTTCTGAACCTTTTGTAGATTCTTGGATTGTGAATGTTCCTTGTAATCCAGTTCTGTGTGTAAGTTTTGATTGTACTTCTGTTTTTCCACCTTCGTATCTCATGAATGTAAAATCAGCAACGTTAGGTAAACTGTCGAATCCTGATTCTTCAGTAACATTGTATTGTGCGTATAACGTTCCAGCCTTAATTGCAGTTCCACCTGTTGATGGATCTAAATTAGCAAGTGCTGAATGGTTAGTTGCATACAACGGTGCCGCAACACTTGAATATGCCGCTGATGATGAACTGTAAAGTTTAACTTTCATATCTGCACCTGAGTTAGGTGAAGTTGATTTAAACCAAACAGATCCATTAGGTCTTGGAGTTGTGTCTGCTGATTTCCACTCTGGTCTTGATGTGTGTGGTGCTTGTAAAAACTCTGGACTTGCAGATGTTCCTGCTGTTAAACCGATATCAGTTAAAAGTGTTCCTGAGTTGTTAGCAATAGTAATTTTGCCATCTAAAACAGAACCATTTGATTTTGAAGTTCCATCTGAGAATATTTCCAAGTAACCTGTTGTTGCATCAACTGCCGCTGTAACACCTGGTATTGACGCCGCATTAATTTGTGCCGCCATGTTAGCAAATGTAGTTGAACTAGATGATACGTTTGAACCGTTAATTGTAATTGAATGTCCTGATGTAATTGTACCATTGCTTACAGTTGAAGTAATTGTTGCGTGTGATGTATGCCAACCAGTAGATCCAACGTGTCTCCAAGTTCCACTATCGTTTTTGTAGTAGATCTTGTTTGAATTGTGTGTTGTGTTGATTGCGTAATCACCAATTGTTCCAATATGAGGTTTTGGTGCTCCAGTTGCCACATCACCTACTAGGTCAGTAAGTTTTGTAATCAACGTTGGAGTTACTGTTATAAATTTTTGGTTAGTTGCTGACCATTCAAATATACCAAAAGATGATGATGCAAGGTCGAACCAATAAGTTCCATCTGTTGGGTTTGAAGTTGGTGCAGAAGAACTTCCCATTAAATCGTTTAGATCAATGTTTGCTCTTAACACATATGCTCTGTTGGCAATTCCTAAGAATGAGTATGCCGCTTGTAAACCGTACTCATTTAGTTCGTAACCATTTAGTGAATTTCCTGATGCATCTGTGTAGAATTTTGGATCTCCAAAAGTCTCTGTTAATTCTCTTTGTGATGTAATTAGATATACATTGTTTGCGTTTGTAGTTTGTGTTCCTGATGCTGTCGCACTTCCTGAACCTGATGTTTTATCCTGTGCTGAAGCAACTATGAATAAAGGTGTAGTACCTGCATCTGCTGGTACGTAAAAACTCTCGTCTATGACGCTTACTGCTACTCCTGGACTAGTTAGTGTTGCCATAATATTTTGTCTCCTTGCAATTAAACAAATTATTTGTTCTCTTTTAATATGTTAATACTATTTAGCGGTCATTAAGTATTTTACGGCAAAATAAATGCTTTTTTGGTACCTATATAGGTGACTTAAATACTAACATGAATGCTGAATTAAGGCCACTGTGCGTACAATGTAAAACAAATCCAAGAGCCATGGGGTATCGTAAAGGTACCAAGATATATTGGCGTAGGCATTGTGATGCTTGTTTACGGAAAAAGAAAAATCTCAAAATAGGCGGTATTACACCGTTGCAACGTTCTGGATATAGCAAAAAATCCAAGTGCGAATTGTGTGGATTTAAAGCACGTGAGCAAATTCAGTTAGATGTGTTGTTTATAGACGGCAATAAAAACAATGCTGTAGATACTAATTTAAAAACTGTTTGTGCTAATTGCCAGCGATTAGCCAGTGTTAAGCGGCTTCGTTGGTCGGTGGGAGATCTTGAAGTTGACGGATAATATCATCTACTCTAACATTTAGATTTTCTAAACTTCCGTTATTTTCGATAGTATAATCAAACTCTGATTTTGCCCACATATATTCTGATGAATGTATACCTTTAGGTTCTACGTTTCCTTCAACATAACTTGTAAACCAATCCGGATCTTTAAATCTTTTTACTAGTAAGATTACTCCACCGTTTTCTTTTATACGTTTTACTTCGTTAGGAAATCTTGTGTCTGCAATGACAGTATTTTGACCTTTATATCGACCTAAACAACTATCAACCCATATAGCATCATGCATTCCTTGACGCATAACTTCTGTGCCAAAGTATTGTAGTACCCATCGAGGAGTTACTTCTTTGCCAAAACGTTTGCTCCAAAAAACATCTGGTTTTTCCCGCCACTCTCTGCTTTCTTTAGTATCGCCTTCAAGCATTTTCCTATCCCAATTGAACATGGAACTTACTGCATCTTTTAAACTTTTGGCAAAACTGTCTTTTTGATATCCGTGTTTTTCTACGAGTATGTCCGCAACTGTGCCTTTACCCGAACCTATTAAACCACAAATACCTATAAGCATTTGTAGAGTATACTATCTTTTTATTCTTTTTGCAATCTCTTCTTTTGCTTCTTGGACAGCACCTAAAACTTGTCTTCTTAGGTGTGGATCACTTTTGGCTCTTTTGGCATCATTTTCCAAATGCTTTACCATGTGTTCTAATTCATCAGGTCTTAGATCGCTGTAACGTCTACAACGTTCGTCTCCTGAATCTACATTTACACTTACTTTAGGCATAGTGTTAGTATTTAAAAAAGATTAATATGGAATTAACCTATAACAAAACTATGTGGTGTCCCGCCATCTGCAAATTCGTTAATCTCTGCATCAAGTTTTTCCATCATTGCTAGGCCTTCTGCTTTTAAGGCTTCTCCGTTAAGTGTTGTGCCACCTTGTGGTCCAGCAATAGTACTAAATTTTCCTCTTGCTTCACCTAACATAGTTTTTGCAACTGCCAAAGTATAGTCTCTGATCCATGGTTTAGAATAGATATCTTTGAACAATGTTATGTCTGGTCTATAGTTGTCAGTGTGCATTAGTATAGTTTCGTTGTCTGCTCTTGGTCTTTGTGTTATTGTAAGTTTTTTAGTTGCTACGTCCCAATGGAATTGTATGAAACTTCCAAACAATTTTCCCACTAATTCCTGGTATGATGCAAAAGCAAAATATGTAGCAAGTCCGCCTGTTGCTCCTGCTCTTAACAAATACGTATTTGTGTATGCAAGGTTAAATGGTTCAAACAATGTTCCACCTTCTCCGCCTTCAGTTCTTGAACCTACTGTTCTTCTAAATAACTTTCTTACGTTAATTACTTCATCTGGTAAAATGTAAGTGTTTTCGTTTTTCTTTAGTGTTAAAAAAGCATACGATTCTTCAACAGCATTTGATGATCTTTGTCTGTATCTGTTTATTGCTCTTTCTAAAGCAGTTTGATAATGTTTAGGATCCAATTCAACGTCAATCATACCTTCACCAAGGCTGTTTTTAACGTAATCAAATATCTCTTGTTGACCTGTTTGTAATTCTGACATATACATATTTACCACATGGTTCGCTTTCAATAAATATGTGTGATATGCCAAGATTATCTTTATTCAAACCAGAAAAAGGAAACGATTACAAATTTCACGATCGTAACATAAATGAGATGTTTCAGGTCGGCGGAACTGACCTAAATATTCACAAGTATTTAGGACCGTATGACCAGGGAGAACTGCAAAAAGACGGAAATGCTTCCCCTACTCAACCTAATTATGCTGGTAGCGAAATTAACGAATTAACAATACAAGATTTATTATTTTTAGAAAACAGAGATAGAAAATATTCTCCTGATGTTTACACAATTAGAGGAATTTATAATGTACAAGATGCTGATTTTAATTTGTCTCAGTTTGGAATGTTCTTACAGAACGATACGTTATTTTTAACAGTTCATTTAAATGATACAGTTGAAAGATTAGGTAGAAAACCAATGAGTGGTGATGTTATAGAATTCCCTCACATGAAAGATGATTTTTCTTTAGATAAAAATATACCAATTGCATTAAAAAGATTTTATGTTGTAGAAGATGTAAACAGAGCGGCAGAAGGATTTTCACAAACTTGGTGGCCACACCTATTAAGATTAAAAATGAAAACCCTAGTAGATTCACAAGAATTTAAAGATATATTAGGTGATGCAAAAGACACAGGATCTCTTGCAAGTTACATGAGTTCATTTAACAAAGAAAAAGAAATAAACGATGCAATAATAAATCAAGCAGAAGCAGATGCACCCAAATCAGGATTTAATTATAAGCAATATTATGTTACTCCTATTGATGAAAAAGGTAATGTGAGAACTGATAATGTTAATAACAATTCAGACAGAGTATCAAACGATAAACCTGTTAATTCAACCATAGATACACCAGCAAGTTCTTCTTATGGATTTTATTATGACGGCGACGGTGTTGCACCAAATGGTTATCCATCAGGGTTTGGTACTTCTTTCCCGGCAACAGACAAGAACAAAGGTGATTACTTCTTAAGAACAGACTTTTTGCCTAATAGATTATTCCGTTATGATGGTACAAGATGGATAAAGGTAGAAGATTCAATTAGATTAACAACAACAAACAACGACACAAGAAAAAATTTCAAAACACAATTTACTAATACATCTGGAACAAAAACAATTAACGGTTTAACAGTTGAACAACGACAATCATTATCAGATGCATTAAAACCAAAGGCTGACAATTAAGAATGTTACACTTTTACGAAGGACAAGTTAGAAAATTTGTAACTCAATTTATTAGAGTATTGAGTAATTTTTCTATAGAGCAAGGAAAAGGGAAAAACGGCGAAGTTAATCTACGTCAAGTTCCGGTAGTATACGGAGATATGACTAGACAGGTTGCAAATATTATCAAGAATGGATCAGAAAACTTTTTACAATCTGCGCCAAGAATAGCCGCATACATATCCGGTTTAGAATACGATAGAGAAAGAATGCAGAATCCCTATCATATCGAGAAACAACATTTAAAAGAAAGACATTACGACGAAACTACCAAACAATATACAAATAAATTAGGAGCAGGATACACAGTACAAAAAATAATGCCTTCTCCATTTAGATTAAATGTTACAGCAGATATATTTTCAACAAATACAGATATGAAATTGCAAATATTAGAGCAGATTTTATATCTATTCAATCCAGATTTTGAAATACAAAAGTCTGACAATTATATCGACTGGACAAGTCTAAGTTATATCGAATTAACAAGCATAAATTTTAGTAACAGAACAATACCAATTGGTGCTGATACAGAGATAGATGTTGCAACTATGCAATTTTCAATGCCAATATGGTTATCTCCACCTGTCAAAGTTTCTAAACTGGGTGTTATACAAAAAATTATTATGAGCATTTACGATGATTCAGGCACAGGTGCCATGAACAAAGGATTAATTGATGGATCATTAATATCGAGAAGTTATGTTACTCCAAAACAATACCATGTGTTGCTTACAGGAAACCAATTAAGACTATTAGGAACAACAGGAGATAATGCAAAAACAGGTGGTGATGGTTATCATACAAATGTTGATCATGGCAATAAATTAGATGCATTCACTACATATGGTCCACCGCTAAATTGGAACACAATATTAAATCAATATGGACAAATAACAAATGGCGTAAGTCAAATAAAATTACAAACACCAGAAGGCAAAGAAATTGTAGGAACAATAGCAACATCAACACTAGATGATTCTATTCTAATGTTCAACATTGACGGTGATACTATACCTGCAAACACGCCAGCATTACCAAATGTTACTAAAATAGTAAATCCTTTAACTTTTGATCCGGGATCTAGTGTGCCAAATGGTACAAGATATTTGCTTGTTGATAATTTAGGTGATTCAACAACTGCTTGGGGAGATATAGAAGCAAGTACAAACGACATTATTCAATACAATTCAAGTACATCAAAATGGTCAGTGGTTTTTGATGCATCAAATCCAGATTCAACACAACATTATATCACTAATTTAAACACAGGTATACAATACAAATGGAATGGTATTGAATGGTTAAAATCTTACGAAGGTGTTTATATTGCTGGTAAATGGACAATGGTGTTAGATGGTGGAAGTACACAATACGATCCAAGTACTGACGTTAATAATCCATAGACTTAAAAAACTAATCTTGCTATAATACAAGTATGTCTCCAACTAATATAATATGTTCAGGTGCATTGTTTTATGCAACCAACACAAAAAGATTTTTATTCTTACAAAGAACCGACGACAAAACAAAAGGACTTTGGGGACTATGTGGAGGAATGGCAAAATTCCATGAATCTGCATTTGAAGGTTTGCAGAGAGAAATTGCAGAAGAAGTTGGCAGTACGCCTCCTATTAAGAAAACTATTCCTTTGGAACTGTTTACTTCAAACGATCAAAAATTTACTTTTAACACTTACTTACTTGCTGTTGAAAATGAATTTATTCCTAAATTAAACAATGAGCATTCAGGTTATTGTTGGACTGCGTTTGAATGTTGGCCTAAAAATTTACACGCTGGGTTGAAAAATACCCTTAACAATAAATCCATTAAGGGTAAACTTCAAACAATTTTAGATCTTATAACATAAAAAGTATATTCAATACTTTGTGTTATTTGTCTGTGTCGTAATATCAGTTGATAGGCAAACACCTAAAACCAATTTTTTGGCATTGAACCGTTACTTTTGTAATATTCGTATGCTTGTTTCCAATTTTTAGAGTATTCAGTTTTAAAATACTGAATAAGATGTTGATCATTGTTTGAGTATGTCGGCAAATAACTTTGCCAAAAATTCAGATTGAGTGCTCTACCCAATGCTTGTGCTATTGCGGTCATGTAATAATATCCTTTGTATGAAATGGTTCCATGTATATATAGCATATCAAACACCGTTTTCCTATTGCTTTTTTGCAATGGCGGGTATGCGTAAATGATATAGTTTATTAACTATTTTTGATGTAAGATTTACCTGTAAGTTTTTCAATATCTCGGATCATTTCTTCCATGTTCACCCTTACAGTTTTGCCTGTTTTTGTATTTCTTGAATAGTATTCCCACTCACCTTCTTCGTTGTGTGGAGATATTTTAGTAACGTTTCCTGCTTCGTCTTGCACAAACATTTCAGCACTTGAAGATTCGTCTTTGGCATATATTTTTGCATAACCGGCCGATCCTCCAGGATCACTTGCCAATACACCAAATTCTGCATGACCCCCTGCTACTCTAAAACTTGTTTCGTTTAATAATTGCAATGAATCTGATCTAAATCTTCCTGATATGTTTTGTGATCCACCTTTTGCAAATGCAAATTCTAATATTCCGTCCTCAGACCCGTCACTTGCATCTAAAATTTTACCTGAAATTTTTGCATAGTTTACTTCTTGGTCAGCATCGTTCTCACCTTTAAATTTTATCTGTCCTAGGTAATCTGCATCTGCTGGACTAGAACTGTTTCTTTTTAATGATATAACAGGTGCCGCACTGTTTGATGCTTCCGTTGTTGTTATTGTTAATGAATCATCTGTTGTTGTGGTGTTGAGAACAATAGGTGCTGAGAATGTTTTTGCTCCTGATATTGTTTGAGTACCATTTAAAGAAACTGTGTTCGTAACATTTGTTTCAGCATCTCTTTTTAAATTTATTCTGTAAGCATTAACAGTGGTTGAAGCACCACTTGATGATGCCGCACTAATTGTTACAACATCTCCCGATATTGTTGCCGCAAATGATAATTGATCTGTACCTTCAGACGAGATAATTGGACCTGTTGTTGCATATGCATCTGTTCCATCGGTTGCTACTACAACTTCTGCCATGCAAGAATCGCCATTTGCTATTGTTGATGTTACATAGTAGAATGCTCCGTGTATATCGTTTACGTTGAATGTATCAATTGCAGTTGCACTAGACGATATTGTAGTGGCAGGAATGATTGCCATTTGATTTCCAGTAAAAGCATTTTCGTCATCCGCCAGCAATATTCTGTGCATTTTTACGTTTAGATTTGCTCTGCTACCTGTACCACGCAATCTTACATTGGCCCCGCTTATATCCGCTGTAAGTGTGATTAAACCGGTAGATCCTGTACGTACATTGTTGTATACAGTAATAAATGCACCAGAACCGTTGTGTGTAACCATTGCTTCTAATGTTTCTAATTCATCATCTGCTTCGTCGTTTACTGATATAAAGTATTTTGCACCTCGATAAGATGCGTGTGCCCATGTGTCTAAATTTTCTGTTGCACTGTCAACATCTGCATTAATAATGATTGCAGTATTTCCACTAGTACCCGACGAATGATTATCACCAAGTGCTATTTTGTATGCTGAAATACTGTTTGAAAAAGAACCACCTGTTGCTCTCAATCTCATAGCACCACCAGATATAGAACCATCAAATGTCATATCTGTCGATGATCCTGTTTTTGTAACGTGTGTTGTTGATGCAAAACCAGTCGAGTTGTTATGAACTGTTGTAACCTTTTGTGCAGTTACCATGTCATTGACTTCGTCTCGTGCTACTATGTAATACAACACAGAATCATTAACACTTGTGGCATACGATTCAACAGTTGACTCAGAGTCAGCAATACCTGTTTTCTTAATAACACTTGAAGTGCTATCATCATTTTTTGTTAATGAAGCACCTTTAGTTGATACTGATCCTGAAAATACAAATCCTGTTGCAGTTGATTTAATTGTTTGATCACCAATGTGTACTGTACCTGCGGCAAAGTAACCTTCTCTAAATCTTTTAGATGAAGATCCTAAGTCAATAGAGTTGTCAGTTTTTGGAATGATGCTTGATGATGTTTCAATAACACCTGTTCCGTTGGCCGAAATTTCTATGTTTTCATTTGATCTTTGTCCTGTAATTTTGTTATCGTCATATGTTATGGCACCTGTTGCCAAACTGTCTACAGATACGTTCCCCCAACTTACGTTTCCAGACCCGTCTGTTTGTAAAACTTGATTTGCACTTCCGTCTCCTGAAGGAAAAGTAAATGCATTGTTAAATGTTATTGCGCCGCCGCTTGTTCCTTTTATCCAAGTTGTTGTGTTTGTGCCATCGTGACCAGCAATTTTTAATTGTCTATTTCCTGTATTACTATCTGCCTCGACAACTCCAATAATTACATTACCGTCACCAGTAGTAAGGCTTTGGCCAGCACTTTTTCCAATAAGTGTATTATAATGACCAGCATTTGCTATTGCGGCACCGGCCAAACTTCCTATCAGTGTGTTATTAACTGCAGAATTAACTGAATCTCCAGCACCAGCACCAATCATTGTATTTCTTGTTCCAGTAGAAACTGCGGTACCGGCATCTGTTCCAACTGCTGTGTTGTTATCTCCTGAAGTCAATGCATCTAAGGCACCAATTCCAACTCCAGTATTATTGGTAGCCGCATCTAATGTGCCTGTGGTTCCATGACCCAGTAGCAATGATCCTGTAAAATTTGTTCCTTCAATTTTTCCGTATATTGCATCCAATCCGTTTAATGTAACAACACCAGAACCTGCTGTGTTCAGTTGTAAGTCTGAGTTTGATGCTGTGGTTGTTATTGTGTTGTCTGCAATACTGATATTTTCAAACTGTGCAGAGCCGTTGCTCGATAATGTTAAAACTGTGGTTGGTGTTGTGCCTGCCTTGATTACAAGGTCTGTGCCTGAGTTTGAGAAACCACCAAATGCTGTGCCGTCATCTTTTAATAATATATCTGCACCACCGGCGTCTAGTGTTATGTCTGTTGTTGCATCAAGAGTGAGTGCTCCATCTGATGCCATTGTTGTACCTGAAAATGATATGTTTGATGAACCATCTACATCGGCCCAAGTAACAGTTCCAGAACCATCTGTTGTTAGTTGTTGTCCTGCTGATCCATCAGATGTAGGAAGAGTGTAAGCATTATTGACGTTAATGCCTGATCCTCTAATTGTTCCGTTTACGTGAAATGTTGTTGCTGGTTCCGAAGTGCCAATACCTACCCGTGAGTTAGTTACATCAAGATATAATAGGTTTGTTTCAAACGCAAGGTCGACTCCATTCCTAGTCATGTTAGACTTTAGGACCGACCCAGATATACGACCAATGGCCATACTTGGCTCCTTCTATAATTATGTTAGTGCAGTATTACACTACACACAGCCTCCTTTACATTGCCGGCTGACAGCAGTAACAGTATTTATACCGCCGTAAAAAAAGGGCGAGTAAAAACCCGCCCTTTATAATATTAGTTTAATGCTTAAAATTAGTTGTTTGTTCTAACTACTGCGTTAACTAAACCAATTCCTGCATCAGTTTTAGCCTCAAGTGCTCTACCGATAACGTGGAATGGAGTGATATCTTCTTCTGAAGTTACTGCTCTTGCAGTACCTTTAACAGATGAACTTACTAATCTGTCACCTTTTGCAACTGTACCTGTAACTCTCACTGGAGTTCTACCTGTCATTGCTATAAAAGGATGAGATTCGCTGTTACCTGCTTCTGCATTCATCATAAATGCTGGTTGAGTAGAAACAACACCAAATACTTCGTTGTTCATATCACCTAGTGATTCAGTAATTTCTGCTGATCCACCTAGTGTTACTACTGCGCCTTCTGACATAGGAGCGTCTGCTTCGAAACTCTCCGCCACGTCCGCGTAAGCCGCCGACGTTGCTCTTGCGTGTACAACATTTGCTCTAATGTCAACTAAATCTTTGTTAGATAAGTCGTCATCAGATCTGTATGCTGTCCAGGCACCACTTGCATTTCCGTAAACAGTTGTTCCGTCGTCTGCGAATGTTTCATCCCAAACCCAGAAAAGATCTTCTTCAGTTGCTGATGATGTTGCACCTCTGTTGGCTTTTAAACCAGAGAAGTTTGGCATACCAGAAGCCGCTGATACGTTTCTGTTAACTTCTATCATGTTGTCTTCAACTGATAAAGTTGCAGTGTTTAGTTCTGTTCTTGTACCGTCAACTGTTAAGTTACCAGTAATTCTTACTAGTCCTGCAGTTGCGATAAGTTGGTCTGTTCCACCGATATCTAATGATACTGATGAACCACCAACTGTTACGTTGTTTGATCCAGATACAATGCTAGTTTTAGCAGTTAACTGATCATCAACATACTTTTTGTTAGCCAATACTCCGTCTGCGCCTGGCGCCGATGTATTATCTAGCGTCAATGATGCCACACCTGTTAATGCACCTGAAGATGCATTTATAGATACGTCACCGCAATCAAGACCATTGTGTACTCTAAAGTTTCTTGCTGTCATGGTTCCATGTCTCCCACATGATTGATTAAATTTAAATTTAATCGGTTAAATTAAGTTTAACAAAATCATTATTGTTAAACTGTTAAGCAAATTGCTCAACAAACATATTTACCATTATTTTGGAGTTTTTTGTGTTGTACTATTAAAAAGTCGTAAAAAAAGGGCGACATAAAGCCGCCCTTTAGTGTAATCTGTTATTCTATTATACTGCTTGTAAAGAGTATTGTACTAGTGCCGTTTGTGCGCCACCTGTACTTACTGCTTTAACTTCAACAGTGTTTGAACCATCATGGTTGAAACTAATAGTTGCTAAATCAGTAGATCCAGTGTTAACAACTGAGTATACTGAACCAAATGCAGTTGTTCCGTTATGGATAACAAGTGCTTTCTGTGTTGAGTATTCAGTGTTTGCTGAATCAGTAATTGTAATCATACATTCCATCGCTCTGTAAGAAGTTGCGTTGAAAGAAGCGATTGTAGTCGCTGATGATTCAAATGATACTGATGATGTTTGTGTTCTTGCTACACCGCTTGTCGCTAACGCAGTATTATCAAAACCAGTTAAAGCAAATATTCTTGCACCACTGTGTGGAGCAGAAGTAAATGTAACTGTTGTTCCTGATACTGTGTAGTTCTCAGTCGGTTCCTGCATAACGTTGTCAATAAACACTAAAACGTTGTTTACTGTTTCTGGTGCTGATCCAAAGAATGAACCAAATACTGTAGATGATCCATCTCCAGTTGCACTCACTTTAGAAATAGAAGGTACATCACCTGCTATCGCTAATTCAACGTAAGTAGATCCATCATTACAAGCCTCGTACTTAGAAGTTTGAGAGTTGTATCTGATGATACCTGCTGTTGCAGAAGGTCTTTGTGCTGTGTTACCTTGCGGTAATTTAAGTGCATCAGTTGAACCTGATACATCTAAAGCATAACCTGGAGAAGATGTCATAACACCTACTCTGTCATTGCCAGCATCTACAAATAAACCATGAGTATTACCATTTGATTCTACTCTGAAGTCTACGTCTGCTGATGCTTCGTTAAAGATAACACTTGAACTTGCCGCAGTAGTAATTGTTAAGTTACCAGTTGCGTTTGCAATCGCTGTGTTTGAACCATCGTGCTGTACTGTAAAGTCATTACCTGCACCAATTCTCAATGATTGAGAGTCAGCCGGAATGTCAATACCTTGTGAAGCGTCAACTGTTGTAAATGCACCTGTTGAAGCAGATGATCCACCAATTGATGTTCCATCAATAGTACCACCGTTAATGTCAACTGTTGTAACTGTACCAAGATCTGCAAAAGTTCCTGTTACTGTTGGTGTGTTTGATAAAACAATTGAGTTACCTGTAATTGTTACAGAGTCACCTGTTGCGTCACCAAAAACAACGTTACCTGTTGAAGTAATTGTTGTACCTGTGATTGCACCCGGAGTAGCACCACCAATAGTTGCTCCATCAATTGTACCACCGTTAATGTCAGTAGTTGTTAATACTGAACTAGCGATTGTGTGTACACCTGTTGAGTTTGCTATTGTTGAACTTGCTGTTCCGTCTGCCGCTTTAATTGTACCAGTTTGTAGTTCTGATCCTTTTAGAACACCAACTCTTAATCCAGCGTAACTGTCTAGAGTTACGTTACCTGCAGTTGTTCCATCCTCTGATGCTGTTACTGCCGCAACAAACTCGTCTGCTGATTCATCCCAAAGGAATGAAACGTTGTCTAATGATCCTCTGTTAAAGAACAAACCTTGGTCAAAGGCATTCGCCGCTCCACCTGAGTTATTCTTCGCTAATTGAATCATCGGATCTTCAACTGTTAATGTTGCTGAATCGATTGTTGTTGTAGTACCGTTAACTGTTAAGTTACCACCAACTGTCAATGTACCTGAAGTAGTTACAGATGTAAATGCTCCTGTACCTGCACTGTTGGCACCAATGTTAACACCATCAATAACACCAGATCCATTTGAATCTGTGATTGAGATAGTTGTACCACTTGCTGTTAAGTTTGTGAAAGTACCTGCCGCCGCCGAAGCCGCACCAATTACTGCACCGTCGATTGAACCACCGTTAATGTCCGCTGTTGTTACAGTACCAAGGTCTGCAAACGTACCTGTTACAGTAGTTGCATTTGCTAGTGTAATGCCTGCCGCATTAAAAGTAACTGTGTCACCACTTGCGTCACCTAGTGTAGTATTACCTGATGATGCCAAAGTTGTGAACGCACCAGTTGAAGCACTGTTGGCTCCAATTGCTGTTCCGTCGATTGCTCCGCTATCAATGTCAACTTTTGAAATGTCAACTTCACCTGTACCGTTTGGTGTAAGTGCTATGTTACCATCTGATGTTGAAACTAATGCGTTGCCGTTAACGTCCAAAGCGCCACCTAATTGAGGAGTTGTATCTTCAACTATGTTTTGAATACCTGATCCAACCATAGATGCCCAACCTGAGTTTGAGTATCCTTCAATTTTACTAATTGTTGAGTTGTATCTGATATCACCGTTTGCTGGTGAGCCTGGTCTTTGTGCTGTTGTACCTGATGGTACTCTTATAGAATCTGTTGCAGAAACGTGAAATGTAGTGGCCGGACTTGCTGTTCCAACACCTACTCTCGAGTTAGTCACGTCCAATGCTAAAAGATTCGTTTCAAATGCTAAATCCGTTCCTGATCTCTCAAGATTGGCTTTTAACATCTGTCCTGATATTCTTCCTATTGCCATTGTATGTTTCTCCTTAAACTTTCGAAAGTTATATTATATAATATGTAACATATTTATTGTATCCACCCAATTTTGTATGCTTAAATACCATTAAGACATGAAATATACGCATATATCTATTACAGGAAATTTAACAGTCGAATTTGACACTAGAAACTGCCTTAAGACTGGCGAGTTAATAGTATCTGGTCTGACCAACAAATCTACAGGTAGCAGATACGCCGTAACAAATAATGAATTAGAACTCCAAAATATGCTGAATTCCCCTAATTTAAGGAATACACCATTAGTTACCAGCACAGCATTGTACAAGAAGTATATGTTTTTTGATAATATTGAATATGTACCTAGTTTTTCAGACAATGCAACAATAGATATAGACATAGATAAATGCTCAGCACAGTTGTTATCGTTATTACTTGCCTGTTGGTGTGAATATCCTGCTGTTTATTGTTTTGGATACGATATTGAAAATCTTAAAGAAAGAGAGTTGTTCATAAAAGTTGCTGAAAACAACCCAACAACAAAGTTTTATTATGTGAGAAAACCCAATGTTAACAAAATTAAAATCTTTGATGAAATCAAAAATTTAAATGTAATGGATTATAAAGAATATACCGCTTATGCAAAACAAAAAAGATAAAGACATTTTTTACAAGTACACAGTTACAGTACAGTGGCCACAACTTGCTCGTAATAGATCAGTTGAAACATTACAAGAGAGACCCGATATAATGCAAGAAATGAATCACTTCATGCAAAAAATTGAAAATGTTACAAAATTAATCTTAAAAAAATCTTACAAGGTTGATTACAAGCATAATGTTGCAGGAGTAAAGATACATTTTTCTTCTGGACAAGATTTGTATGAATTCATTGTGAGGCAACCAGAATTCGAGTGGGAAATTATTCCAAAGATTGGAACTATAAATTCTTTAAATGGAGAATATAAAAGTTTTGATTTAGTTTATCAACCTACAGGATTTTCAGTAGTTTAAATTTGTGCTTCAGAGAAGCCGGACATAATAACAATTCTTGCTCCCAAGTGTGGAGCCTCACTTATTGTGATTGATGATGTTGAACCATCTGTTGTATAACTTTCTGCAGGTTCCTGCATAACTCCGTCTATATAGACAATTAAGTTTTCAGGTTGTGTAGCAACGTGTGGAGATGTAAACACAGTTGATGATCCGTCACCGGTAAACACATCTTTTGAAACTTCCTGTGAAGTATGTTCTGTTCTTAGTTCTGTAAAAGTTGAACCATCTTCAGATACTTCAAATTTTCCTGTTGTTGTATTAAATCTCATTACACCTTCGGCGGCAGAAGGCCTTTGTGCAGTTGTACCTTTTGGAATTGTTATTGAAGATGTTCCTTCAAATACATAACCACCTGTTCCTGCATTATCAAATGTTATATCTGCATTTGACGGAGCAGATATTGTCGAACCTGATATTGTTAAGTCACCAATAGATCCTCCTGTTGATAGATTATGTAAACCTAAAGTTCCTGAGTATCTTGCTCCTGAAACGTAAACTGCTTTACCTGAAAAGTTTACACCGTTAGGTAAGTTTGTACCAATAAAGTGTAACACACCAGATTGATAATCAAAAAAGAATTCATCGTTGTTACCAGATCCGCCTGGGAATACTCTTGTACCACTTGCCGCGGCATTGCCGGCATCACCCGATGTATGAATATAAACTTTGACACCGTATGTTGCACCAAACTCTGGTGGTATCCAATCAGTTAATCCTGTCTTCCATGTTCTGTTTGCTGTTGCTGTGTTGTCTGCTGTTGTTTCATCTGGTGCGCCTGTTCCATATACAGTGACAACACCTGAACTTGACCCCGGCATCGTGCCAGGAATAGAATTTGCCTCATTCCAGGTTTTATCACCTCTTAATAATAATGGAGATGCAATGGCTTCGTTAGGACCGGCCTTGGCCGCATTGGTATCAGTTTTAGTTGCACCAAATCCAACTTTTTTCCAAAGATAATCAATTTTCTTTGCGTCTGTTATTGCCATTATACTGTTCCTATTGAGAATGCAGTGATACTATCACCAGATTCTAATTTAAATCTTACTAGACAAACATTACCGGTTGAGTTAGACATACTTCCTGTTCCTAATGTCATGTCAAACGTTTGGTTTGAATATGTTGTTCCATCAATAATTCTGTCACCACCTGTTTTTGCGACACCATCTGATCCGTTACCACCTGATCCTGATCCCGGCAATCCGGCACCGTTGTACTGTGTTGAACAATCCAACCAACCGTTTGCTCCTGATGATGTGTCAGTGCCCTCTCCTGGTAATGCTATGAATACGCCAGATACTTTTCCTGATAGTGTCATTGAAAATTGTGATACTGTTGATCTTCTAAATGCAAGAGTATAATAATGTGCAACACTTGTTCTTCCTGTGTTTAAATCAGGACCTGCTGGCAAATATCCTGTTGAATAATTTGTTGTGTTGTAGCCAATTGTTCCAAATCTTGTTATTGCTTCTCTTGTACCTGCCACAGTTTTTGCACCTGTGAATAAATTGTTTGTGTAAAAATTTGTTGATCCAGTATAAGATGGAGTGTCAGTTGTTGCACTTGCAAAGTCATATATTCTCAAAGCATCGTCATCGTATGTAGCACCTAGTGAATCAGAAACTGTTATACCGCCTTGCTCATTATCTAAACCTGAAGGTGTTTGAGTATACAATGCAATATTAGTGTTAGATGTACTGTAAGAACTTGTACCATTACAATTACTTGCTCTCATTTTTATTTGTCCAACTGATTTTCTAGATCCAGAATACAACGGAACCGTAAGTACTCCTAATGTGTATGCACTTCCTACACCTGTGTCTGTTTTTGGAGTACCAGATGCTAACATTGTTGTTGATCCATCTACATTTGCATATGTAAAGTTTGTGTTGCTAATGACATCTCCAGAGCCTTCTGATTCTGTTCCAGGATCAACTTCAACGGGAGAAGTTGTATCTTTGTATGCTTGTCCTGTAAAGTTTGCCACAGTTGAACCTGTAATAGTAACTGTTGGTGAACCTGAATTGTAATATGGTATTCCTGAAATATATCTCTGTGATCCTGCTGTGCCTTGTGCCACTGTTCCTATCACTGCTGTTGGAGATGCTGTTATATCGTCTCTTACCACGTGTACTAAATTAGTATTTCCTGTTGCAGAGTGTTCTAATCTTTCAGCATTTAATCCAACTGTATATCCTGTTAGTGCTTTTGTAATTTTGGCAGAAGCAACTAGATATAACCGTTGAGGATATGAGCCTACAACTGTATCATAATCTGGATTTGAACTTACAACCAATGATGTAAATGTGCCTGTTTCGCCTTCAGATGCTGAGAATGTTTTAGATCCATCGTCGGCGGCATTGATAACTGCTTTCAATGTACCCGATGCACCATTATAAAAATTGCTTACAGTATTTGTATCAATAGTTCCTGAAGTATATCTTCTTGCAGTCGACGAATTTAATGATGCTCCTGCGGCCAATGTACTGAATGAACTTGTGTTATCATCAAATCCGTGACATAGTTTAGGTGAACTTCCTTGTGCTGAATCACTTAATGATAAACTTTTTGTACTTAAATTTGCTGGTGCAGACGGAGTTGCTTTCATTGTAAATGTTAAGTTTTCTTCGTCATCTTGGAATATAGTATCCGGTGTTCCGAATGCTCTAAATCTTGTTGTGTATGAGCCAGTAGATGTTCCTGCCCAGTCTTTGCCCAATGTTGCACCTATGCTACCTGCATTAGATCCATTCTCTACAACATTTGTTATGTCAGATGAATCATCTTTGAAATCGTATGTGTAGTTGTCTGCGTGTTGAGATGTGTTTGTAAATGTTGTTAATGCTCTGTTGGCTCCATCTAGATCTGTAAAATCATATAACGTATATTGGTTATCTGAAGATCCTGTAGATACAATATTTGCCGTTGCGGCAATGTTTGCTCGTAGATCAGGCTCAACAATAATTCTCATATCTGACGCAAAAGGTGATGTGCTGTGTCCGTTCGCTAAACTTAAAGAAGTAATATATGTTACAGTCGTTCCTGCATTTTGTTGAGCGGTAGACAAATTGAATGTGTTTGCAATAGTTCTACTTGTGTCTCCACTTGCGTTTGAACCAACGTTAACATTTTGATTTCCTGCACCTTCTCCAAAATTCCAACTGTAAACGTTGCCAGAGAAAGTTGATTGAGGACCTGGATTAGTTGCTGTGTTGTTAGTAAACGTAACAGGAAAACCAGATGTTGATTCTTCGTTGATGCCTCTGATAGTAGAGTCTGCCACAGAGTAAACAACTGTATGCGTTGAGTACACGTCAAAGTTTTTAGTTACATTTGCCGGTATGGCACTTGGATCTGCTGTTGTGTGTGTTCTCAATGTTAGTTTAGGTGCATATCTTGTATCACCTGTACCTGTACCAATTGTAGATCCATCGTCTGTTGCACTATTAGTATAAGTGTGTGCCAATCTTCCGCCACCAACACCACCAGCGGCTCCGTCATTTGCAATAGCATTTTCTGAACTGTCGCCCCAGTCTATATCATAAGTTACTGATGCCATTCCTGTATTGGTTGTTGTATTTTCTAAATAAACAGTTGCACCTGTGTTAGCAGTTGTAATAGGTGAACCACCTGATGATGCCGCGTACATAAAGAAGTTTGGTACTGGTTGTGCTGTGTAAATTGTAATATAATTTGTTCTTGTTTTTTCTGCAAACGATCCCGCTGATCCTGAAGTTGCGGAACTGTTGTATGCTCTAACCGTAACTGTAAACGGAGAATTTGTATTTGAACTATAAGTGTGAGAAGGTGTACTGTCTGACGTAGCATTTGTTGCCGTTTCGCCTGTACCCCAATCAATGTTATATCTGTCCGCTCCACCTCCAACTGTTGTTATGGTAAGTGTTACAGTTATTCCGGCGGAGCCTGCTGTGACGTCGGCAGTAAAATTGACAGATTTAAAATATGTAGAGTTTCTGATGTTTTCCATTGTTTCATTTAGATCATCTAGTGCATCTGTTACAGAACTTGCTGTACCTAGAGTTACTAATGCTCCATCACCAAAACTCGAGTCGGCTGGTGTACCGACCGTCACGTTTGTTCCAACAACTGATCCGCCAGCGACGTTTGCCTCAAAATATCTTTTTGTTACAAAGTCGTCTGCGGCAGAAGGATCTGCACCTGCCAATTTGGCATATGCTGAGTCAGTTATGGTAGAAGTTGTTGATCCATCTGATGTTGTTGTTACAAGTTTGAACTTATCGTTTGATTCATCCCAATACAAAACAGCCGGGTTACCTGCAGATCCTCTATTGATCATTATACCTGCGGAAGTGGCTGTACTTGAGCCTGAATTTAGTGTAAGAATATTGTCTTCAACTGATAAATTTTTAGAATCTACAGTTGTTGTTGAACCAGTTACAGTTAGGTCACCGTTAACTGTTACATTGTTTTGAAAACGTGCTGTGCCGTTTACATCTAATTTGTATGCACCAGGAGAGTCCGTACCTATACCGATACGCCCGTTACTCACATCCAAGTAGAGTAAGTTCGTTTCAAAGGCTAGATCCACACCACTACGTGTCAGATTAGACTGTAATAATTCACCTGGTATTCGCTGTATTGCCATAACTAACAATTATTTATTTTATTCTAGACGTTCAAAACAACACTATAAATATCATTAATGTCCATAGAAAATAGTATTAACGAATTAGTTAAAGAACTAGTAGATAAAGCAGTTCAAGCCAGGTTTGACCGATTATCGAGCGATAATTACAGTCTTCAAACTCGTGTAGATTGGACTGAGAAAAAACTGACCGAAGCACTAGAAAAACTTTCAACTAGAAACAACGACTTGTTTGATAACGAAGTATCGGGCGATAAAATTGATGGTGGCACCATAACAACTTTTGCTTCAACAGGTATAAAAGACGGTGCAACTGATAATAAAATTACTATTGCAGATGACAAAATTACTATCGAAAATGATGTACATATCAAAGGACAAATCAACTGTGATACATTATATTACAACGGTGCCGCGGCAACCGATTTAGATTTATCTAATTCTGTTAGGATTGGTGGAAACGAAGTATTATGGAAAGACAAACTAGGAAATTCAGTAAAAACATCTAAACTAACAGAAGTTGGTGTTCTCAAAACTTTGAATGTATCTGATACGTTTACTGTTGAAGGAGGCAAGGTAGGTATTAACTCTATCAATCCAGGAGGAGTGTTGGGTATTGCAAAAGATGGATTAGAGATAGTGTTTGATGTTATAGGAAATACACCATTTGTTGGTACAGATACCTCAGATAAATTTTCTATAGGTACAAACGGTGAGCCAACATTGTTTGTTTCTCATGATAACAAAATTGGAATAAAAGTAAAAGCACCCAAAGAAGATTTAGAAGTTGCAGGTGCAATAAGATATCAAGGACAAACTCATTCATATGCAAAAAATATGCCAACCACAGGCAATCACGAACAAGGAAACATTGTTTGGAACTCAGAACCTGAACCTGGAAGATCTTTAGGGTGGGTGTGTGTTAAATCTGGAGCACCTGGAACTTGGTGCGAAATTGGAAACGTATCTCCAATTTAATTTAATTAAGCAAAATCAAAACCGTGTAGTACAGTTAGTTTTTTAGTCGCATCTGCGATTGAAGTTGATGCCAATGTTAACGTATTTGAACTCACAGTGTAAGACGTTGTTGCAGGTTGAAACACTCCTTCTAGGAATACTAAAATATTTCTTTCATGTTTTGGAGTTAATGTTAATGTGTATGCAACTGTCGATCCGTCGAGTGTGAATTGATCTTTTGTAACAAGGTGTTGTCCATTAACAGCACCTCTTAACTGAACATATTCAGTACCGTTATGGAATTCTAACATATTAAGAGTTGAGTTATATCTCATTGTTCCTGCTGATGCTGTTGCAGGTCTTTGTGATGTTGTACCAATTGGAAGAACATTACTTCCGCCTGTTGAACTTCCTGCTACTAACACTGGGTTTTTTACATATCTACCCATGAGATTATAATCCTATAGTTGATATTGTTGCGTTAAACTGTGCCGCTGAATCTGGTGATGCAATATAAATTTTTGCACCTGTTTCTAAAATCATTTTTTCTGTATCAATAACATAAGTGTCTCTAGCCTTGATAGTAAGTTGTGAATATACTAGATGATTAGCACTCACTGATGCACCGTTTGGTGTAACATATATGTCAACAGTTCCGTCACCATCAGTTTTATTTGTAAGGTAGATTACTGTAACTGCCGTGTCCGCAGATGCAGTAAAGGCCGCTGAGCCAGTTGTTGCCGCTACTTGAAAATTTGTTATTGCCATTCTTTTATCCTAATGCAATGGCTAATGCCGTTGCTTTACTTTTACTTATCAGTTCTCCTACAGCACCAGAACCAATTGCACTGTTCCTAAAATACAGTCCTGTTCCGCCGCCTCCGGCTGTTTTGTTGTATACTTTTGTTTGTGCTGTTGCTGTTGGGTCAGTTGCCATGTTTGAAAACGATAAAACGTCATCAATTACCACAGATCCAGTACCATTTGCTGTTAATAATAAATCCTGATTTGATCTGTCAGTACTAACAGAATCTATTCCATTTAAATCTCTGCTTAAACTTATTGTCACTGTGTCTGGTTCGGTTGCCGCAGTTGACAAGTTTGTTGCTCCTGCAATATGTACCGAGTTTCCAGTGGTAACTGCTACTACCGCCGAGTCATCTCCTCTGAATCCAATATTAAATCCACCACCTGATACCTGTGCGTCCACATAACTTTTTGATGCGGCATGATCACCTTGTGCTGGAGTTGTTGCTATTTTAAGTTGCCCTGGGGTGATGTTTGAAATTGTGTTTATAGTTGATCCATGTGTTGTTGATCCTAATACAAATTCTGTTTGGTCTGCATCAAAGAAAAATATTTGTGCGTTGTTCGATCCTTGATTAAAAAATATTCCTGAGTCTTCAGTTCCTGCTGTGGAATTGTTTCTGTTAACTTCCATGAACTGATCTTCTAAAGTTAGTGTAGTTGAATTAATTGTAGTTTGTGTACCTTCAACTGATAAGTTGCCAGGTATTCTAACAGCACTAGCATCAAGTGTTATTCTATGAGAACCACTAGAGCCAGCACCTGCTTTGATTGTATAATCTTGTGAACTTCTTACTGTTTTTGCCATTTGCTATTATTTATGTAAAGAATGGGGGAGCATTATACTCCCCCAAAAGCACGATTTTTACTTGATTAAGTATTATCTAACGTCTATGTTTGCTTTACCAGAATCCTGACCCATGTCAGTTCCTTCTGCTTTTAGTGTGTAAGGTTTAGAACCTGTTGCACCTGCCGCCGTAACATAGTGTACTGTGTTGTTAAAAAACTTACTTACATAAGCAACTGTTGAGTCATCTAATATAAGTTGTACACAGAACTGGTTTGACGTGTTTGCTAATGAACCTGGAGCAACTGCTTTCAGTTCGTACACTGCTTCAGATGAATCTTCTAAGTGTATCTTAAACTTTTGAGATCCTCTTTGTGAAACGATGTAAGCCGTAGTTGAATCAACTTTTGAACCACCTGATGGTCTGTAAGCCGTTACTGCGATTTTTCCTGAAAGATTGCCACCGAATGCATTTGCATCGCCAGACATTTTACTTTTTTTGATTGGTCTTCCCATTTTATTGTCCTCCTTGACGTTTTAGGTCTACGCGGTTGGTTCCGCATAAGTCTAACATAATTGTTAGTTCTCTATAGACGTGTGTATTTATTAAAATTTTGATTTAAAGAGAGTGGTGTAAAAGATTAAGCAGTCACACCACTCTTTAAGGTTTCGCTTCTAGATTTTTATATTATTTTCTGTTGTAGATATGATATAAAATCCAAACTGCAACTAATCCTAACAGACCTTGGTCTGAGAATCCTTGCAGTACGCCCTGGATATTTCCTATTACAGAAATATGTGGCCAGAACGGAATACCGTGACCGTTGAAAAGAATTTCTAAAACGATACCCAATGCAATTAAACTCATTCCTGCATCAGCGAGTGCCGCCGCCCATCCTTTAACTTGTTTCATGATATCCATTGTGGATCTCCTTTTTCTTGTTAAAGTTTCTAAAACTTTTGTTACTCAAAAAGTTTCATTAATCGAAACGTGAAATATTTAGAGTCGAGTTTTTGGATATAATAACATCATATTTTGTCTGTGGATCAAGTGACAGTGAAAAAAATACAATTAAGTTAGTATATTATTTTTTTAAAAGGTTATTTCTATCAATATGAGCAACTAATAATTGTGCCCATTCTTCATGACTTTTCTGTGTTGGATGGTGATCATTTGCACTAACAAAATATTCACGTCTAGCAAAAGTTTCACTTGGATTATTCCAATCATGATGAGACAATGTTTTATCAAAAAAATGTTTGTCATCTATGATTGCATCATACAATTTGAAATCTGGATTAGAAGATCTGTAATTTTTTCTAGTTTCTAATCCGTTATACATTAGATAATTTATGTTGTTTACTTTAAGATAATTTTGCAACAGCAATACATTTTGGTAATATCTAAGTCTTATGTATTCATTGAAGTGCATATTTTTTTGTTTAAAAAAGAATCCAAATGTTGGTTCTTCGTTTAGTTTTAATGAATGCCAACAAGTGTCTAATCCTTCGAGTTTCTTAAAGTTTTTATCATTGGACGGATAATCAAGTCGAGATGCTGTTGACCACTCTATTAATACAAATGTATCATCTAGTATTGCTCTATTTTTTTCACACCATGTTATAGTTGTTAGTGCAGTTCTGTCCATGCCTCTGCCACCTTTTGCTATACCAATGTGTTCAAGATTGTAATGCTTTGCAACTTCCATGCCGGCGTGTGTTTGAATACTACATTCATGGGTATTTCTTGTAGTCATAAAAGAACAACCGTTAGTAAAAAGATGTTTCATATTGATATTTAAGTCGTAAAAAAAGGGCGATAAAAAAGCATCGCCCTTAAGATTTAAATTTGTTTATTATTGTGCGTCTGCAGGTACTTCTGCTGGACTAAAGATACCCATTTGCCATAACACTAATGCTACAACTACTACTGCGCCTGCCCATAACCATTTATTCTTAAGCATTTTTTTCATAATTTTTTCCTCTCTTGTTAAACAAAAAAAGGGCGAACAAAAAATGTCCGCCCTTTTAAATTCAGTTTTGAATAATCAAAATAGATTATGCAAACTTCAAGTTACCGTTTGTGATTGCAACTTCACCAACGTAGTCTGCCGCGTTACCTAGTGATGACGCTGTGTTTGTTAACTCAACGTAACCGTATCTAGTTAAGAAACCTACTACTGGTTCAAAAGTTGCTGGATCTAACACAACACCTGAAGACATTAAAGGTATGTAAGGACAGTAGAATGCCGGAGCATCTGCTTCACTTGAACCTTTGTATCCTACTAATACCGGAGTGGCATCAGTTGCGTAACCGTCAACGTATACTCTCATAGAAGCATTTAACGTACCAACGAATTTAGTGTTAGTAGGTGCTTCAAAAGTACCTTCAGTTGATCTTGCGAACGCTGAAGTTGTTGCTGATTGAAGAATAGTTAAAGCAGTTGGAGATACTACTGCGTAGTTTCCAGCGCCTCTTCTTGTTCTTGCCGCGATGTTGTTTGCTACTCTGTTGATTAACACAGCCAAAGCCGCGTGTTCGTCACCAACGAAAGTTGCAGTACCTGATACAGCCGCTTGATCATAAGTTTCCTGAGTAGTCGCTAAAGATCTTAGTGACTGGATAACTTCTTGGTCAATCTCAGCAGTAATCTCTTGTGCTAACGCCGCCATGATTTCTGCTTCTACATCGATACCTTGTTGTGCTTGAGCATCTTGTGCCGCTTCAAAAGTCCATCTTGCTGATAGTTTTCTGCTTTTCGCTTCAACTGCCTGCTTTAAGATTTGAATTGACAATCTTTTTCCTGCTGATCCTTCTAAAGCCGCAGTAGATGCCGCTTTTGTAGAAGAGTTATCACCAGAATATGCTTCTGCTATTTTGAATGGAGATAATGCTTCTTCACCCGGTACAGTCGATGTTGTACCTGAAGATGTATCTGCATATCTTATTCTTAGTGTGTGAATCTGTCCAACCGGACCAGTCATCGGCTGTACACCAACGATTTCGTTAGCGATTACAGTCGGCATAACCCGTCTGATTACAGGAAGAATCACTCTGTTTAGTGTAGCAACGTTACCGGCACTTGTAGCACCAGCAGTAGCAGACTCTGACAAATATCTTTTTGTGTTTTCTAACACAACGTCCATAGTCTTTTTCTTGTTACCCGCTAAACCTTCAGTAAGAGCGGTTTTAGTTTCGCTCCATTTAGATTCAAATATTTCTGACATTTGTATCTTTCCCCTTTAGTTTATGTTTAAACACCCGCTAATTTACGGATGTCTGTTATTTCTGCATCATCCCTCTGTGCTCTGTCGCCGCCGCTTTCAGAAAGTACTTTTGTAGTTTCTTTAACTGCTTTGTCAGCCATCACGTGAGGTAGATACTTGTTAAATGACGTTTCAAGTTTTGCTGTTTGAACTGATTCTAACAGTTGACTCATAACTTCACCTTTATCTTTGCCTAGTGGTCTAAGCAACTCAGCCATAGTTTCTTTACGTTCCATTAAATCCGCAGTTCTTTTGGCTTCCGCCTCTTTGGATTCGATCACCGCTTTTTTCTCTTCTATGGATTTCTCGGCGTCTGCTAATTTCAGTGTTGTTTCATCAACAACTTTCATTAGTTTTGCAGTCTCTGACTTCTCGTTGAGATAAGAAGCCTGGTACTCAGATGCAAATGCCTCAAAAATAGTTTTACCAAAGTTAGTTTCTCTAGCCTTAGTAATGTCTTCTTTAAGTTGAGCAAGTTCTTCGCCCAATTTTCTAGTAACTGTGTCTTCAACAATTTTAGCAGATTTAGAAATGAATGCTTCTTTCATCTTAGCCATTTGTTTTTTCGCTTCAGCAACTAGTTTGACTTTAGTTTCCACAACGCCTTTTTTGTCTTCATGGAATTCTTTAATTTCTTTTGCAAGAGCATTAACAACAAACTCTTCCATTTTCTTAAAGTTTTCGTGAACACCTTTTCGGTCACTGTGTAGTTCTTTTAATTCTTCAGCAAGTTTAGTCATTACAAACTCCTGAAGTTTTCCAGAGTGTGCGCCTACGTTTTCTTTATAAGCGATTTTCTCTTGAGCAAGTGCTTTTCTGTCTTCAACGAATTTAGAAATTTCTTCTGATAACTTATCAGTCATCATATTGTCAATTGCTTCGATCATGTTTGCTTTATCATGCTCGTATCTTTTGGCAAATTCTTCTCTTAATTCTGCAGAAACGCCTTCTCTGTTTTCTTTAATTTTCAAATCCCAAGCCTCTTGGATGCCTTTTTGAACATCTTCTGAAATTGCTCCGGACTCGACTAATTTAGATATTGCGTCTATCATTATTTTAGGTCCTTTATTATGTTGGTTAAAGCATCTTTAAGATACTTTTGTGCTCTGCTATCGTTTCTCACTTCTGCCGCCAGTCCTTTTGCCATGTTACCACCTTTTGTATTCATAAGGTGTTCGTAAATTGGCGTAGGATAAGCACCTGGTGCCGAAGGTTGGGCCACAACATCAACAGTGATGATCTCAAAGTCTGAAACTTCGCCGTTTCCATACTCGGAAATATTTCCGCTACCTCTGGAACTCACGCCTAATTTCACACCGCTCTCTAACATTGTTTTGACAAGTTGACCCATTGGTGTTGGCAAGATTTTCATCTTCCCGTATCCATTTGGTCCGTCCATCCACATTTCTGTAATCATGTGAGACACACGGTCCAAATTAATCTTTAAATCGTCCGGATGATCTACTTCTCCTAGAACACTGTACCCTGAAGAGATTTGATCATTAAGTGTTTTAACTGCTTTGCCAATTTCATTTACTGGGTAAATTCTTTGGTTAGCATTTTTAATACCACCTTGGATGCAAATCCCTTTCATGTACAAGTCTTTGCCATTTTCACCTTCGTGAAGAATAGACATTCTAGCCTGATCGTACGTTAAGTGTTCTTTAAGATGTAAAGACATCAGTTGACTCCTTTAAAAACCAGTTGTTACTTTTTAGCGGCAACTACTGGTGATTTTTTTGAAGAAGCATCAGCGCCATCTTTGTGGTCTGCTTTAACTTCTTTCATTTTTGGCTCTGTGTTAGCATCAGTCATCTTTGCAGATGTTGGTGCTGGTCTTCCTGATTCTTCTGCACCACCAATTTTGTGTGCTGAAGTACCATTCGGTGCTTTTGCATTTGAAGCCACAGGAGATGATTTAACATCTGCATGGTCGGCGTTGTCAGCAGTTTTTGTGTCTTTGTATTCTTTAACTGTTTCTTTTGCTTCTTTGCTTTCCATTCCTATTTCTGGAGTTAATTCTGGTGCAACAGTTTCTTCTGGTGAATCTTCACCGTCTTTGTCGCCCATCATTTTTTCAAATTCTGCTTTAAGATCTTCTAAAGCATCTTCTAAATCCGCAACTCTTTCTTCAGTGTCGCCATCTTCTGCGCCTGCATCCATATCAGCACCCATGTCGTCTGCTGATGCTTCTGCATCACCTTCTTCATCTGAAGCGATGTCTTTAATTAAATCATCAGTAGCGTCGCCACCAACTTCTTCAATTGACTCTTCTTCAGTTGTTGCTGATTCTTCTGCTTTTTCTTCTGCAGTTTCTTCAACAGTTTCGTCTTTAGATTCTTCTGAAGTTTCTTCAACTTTTTCTTCTGAAGTTTCTTCTACTTTTTCTTCAGTTGCTTCAGTTTCTTTAACTTCTTCTTTAGATTCTTCTTTTGCTTCTTCTTTAGTCTCTTCAACAGACTCTTCTTTAGTTTCTGTAGATGCTAGGTTCTCATAGATGTCTCTAGACTTCTCTACAACTATTTCGTGAAACATTTGTTCTGCTTTATCGTTTTCTTCGTTGATAAGCAATTCCAACAATGATTCAAACTTATTGCTTGGTTGTGTCATATGACTCGTGCTCCTTTTTAATTTCGGCATTAAACTTAATTAAGTAATACATATTTAACAAGGAAGTCGCAATTAGGGTGTTCTTTATGACAAAAACGGTGGATTTTTGGTAGGTCTTGATTAAAACCTTAGTTGTAAACTATGTATCCGTAGAAATTCTTCAATATCTACGTGCTTTATGTTTTTATTCCACTCCAAATCGTTCGGACGGAACCATCCCTTTGGAGTTACTCTAACAAATTCTATGTTCGGATAGTCTTTTAAGACCCGTTTGGTCTGATTCATCCAGTTGCCAAAGAAAGTTGCTTCTTCATTAGATTTTTTATAGTTCCTTGTATCCTTAAACAGGTTATTAAATTTTTTATTCTGCTTATCTGAGTGTCCTTGATAGTCAAAACCTAATATGTAGATAGTTTTTGGATTATGATCTGCCGCATACTTTAAAGCAGTAGGACCCGATGACCAACCTAACGATGGTTGAAAGAATTGTACCTTTTCCATTATCTTAGAGTGCTTTTCGTACATAGCATTATAGTTTGACCATACTACATTGTTGTCCATGTAGTCATTTTCTGCTATTTCCAACAGCATTTTAGGGTCAACTGCAACCAATACGTCAGGAGTATCGGAACGATAGACTCCATTACAGGCAAACACTTTGCCTATTTTCTTTAATTCCTCGATCTGGATGCCTTTTCGAGACTCTCCATTACCTAGTACAAATGCAACTTCCATTACACTTATAATGTATCTTCTGTTGGTGGTGCTCCATACATCTTCTGAACGAAGATGGCTTCTTCATGCTGTTGAGCATCATGCTCTTCTGCAGATAATCTAATATCTTTGATATCTTTAAGTGAAAGTCTTGTTTTTCTGGTGTCTGCTTTATCCAATATAGAAATATCTTGTTCAGGATTGTAATTTTTATCCTGCTCAAAGCCGTCTTCACCGTATCTAAAGAATTCAAATAGTTTCATTTTCTATATTTAACCTTATAATGTGTTTGTTCCGCCTGGAGTAGGAGGTGTTCCTCCCGGTGTTCCTCCACCTGTGCCACTAGAGCCGGGTGTTTCTCCTTCCGGTGGTGGTGCTCCATCTGGTGCTTCTGGTTCTTCAAACTGATCTAGATCACTTGATATTCCTGCTTGTGAAACTCCGCCGCTTCTTAATTGTGTTGATTTAGTTTGTGATTTTTGTGATACTGCATTTTCTTCTGCCCAAAGATCAGCATTTCTTGCCATTTCTTCTTCAGAAAGACCAAGATATCTACTTAACGCAAATCTTTTACTCATGTAAGGTAGATCTGCAACTGCTGTAAATGTGTTTACTCTTGCTTGATCCATTTCTGTCTGTCTATATGCCGCAAAGTTTTGTGGTGGATTGAATTTAATTTCAAACATACCGTTATCTAAATTGTAACCTTTGTTTTTAACCCAAATTTTAAATTCATTATCAAATGTAGGTGACAACATTGATTGTAATCTCATACAATATTTGTTAAATCTTAATTCTTGAATGTATGCAGTTCCAACTCTACCGTCATTGTACTGTTGTCCGCCATCTTCCGCACCTGTTGGAAGATAAGAACTTGGTATTCTTAGACCTCTAAACAGTTTGTTTGTGAAGAATCTCAAGTCATCTATCTCACCGAGGTTTGTACCACCCGGCAGTGTGTCAACTTTAGATCCTCTTCCTTCTGCTGTCTGTGGAAAGAAATAATCTTCGTTTATTGACATAGGGTTATATGTTGCGTCAACATAGTTAACACCACCCGATGTGCTTGGAATTCTTCTTTGGTTGATCTCATTCTTGACTCTCTCAACGAATTGCATCGCCAAGTGTGTTGGCATATTACCTACGTCGATGTAGAACACTCTTCTTTCAGGTGCTCTTTGTACTCTGTAAATGATTATTGCGTCTTCTAATAATTCTTTTTGTTTGTAAACTTTGAATACCTGTTCTAATACAGACTGTCCAAACGGAAATAAGTTGTCTAGTCCATCTGACATTGTTAAATGAACAACATTTTCTGCATTAATGCTGTATTGATTCATTGTTCTGTAAAATCTACCACCAGCCGCGGCAGTTGAGGCATTGGTCATGTTAGATCCTTGTCCTGCTCCTGCATATTGTTGACTACCGGTACCACCAGTTGTTCCACCGCCACCATAAACTTGGTTAGGTGTTATTGATGTTGCACTTAATCTTTGTAGGTTTGGATTGATATCTCTAATGACATACTGCTCAGGCTTCTTGCCATCTGACTCGTTAACAACAATTCTGTCAACTTTTGCATTGTCGATGTAAAGCCATTTGTTTGTTTCAGGATCTCTGACAAAGAAACAATCTCCATACTTCAATGCATTTCTAAAAATTCTAAAAATTCTTTTTGAGAACTGATTTGCTTTTGTCCATTGCTGAAGTGCTTTCTTTAAAAGTTTAACTTCATGACTAGTAACTTCGTCCTTGAACACAATGTCGAATGGTGTTTCGTTCTCTGTATTTTTTTGTGAGCAGAATTCTGCAAGTATGTCTAGTGCCGCATTGATTTCTGAATCTGAATCCATTTGATCATATTGAAAATATCTTTGAATTCTGTTTGGATGTCCTGTATATACATCGGGTAGATACGAAGAATAATTTCTCTTCGCAAAATTTGGTCTATTGTCTCCTGATATAGGAGAAAGGTTCGCGTCTTTAAAATATTTTTTCCAAGCCATAACTTATTATACAATACTTTCACTCTGGTTTGCAAGTCTTCTTTGTGTTTTATCTGTATTTCTTGCAATATCTGTGTCAATACTTACCAACGTATTTACGTTCTTATTAAATGTTTTCATTTCGTTAACGACTGCTGTCATTTTAGTATTCATGGCATTAAATGTAGTATTCATTGACAATAATGCTGTGTTGTCACCACCGGTTGCTTGGCTGGAAAGGTAAGAATCTGTTTCTGCTTTGGTTAGTACTCTTTCACCTGCATGAATCGTGGACAAATTATCATTAATTTCTCTTAAATTACCGGTTGTTCCTACTGTTCCTCTGGCTTTTCCGTTCAATCCAAGTTTTTCAGCGGCCATATCATCGTAATCAGATGCTCTGAACAATCCGTAAACTCCTCCTAGTATTCCGCCTATCGCGGCACCTACTGCTGTACCAACAACTGGAACAACAGATCCTATCATGGCGCCTGTCAATGCACCACCGGCCGCACTTGATCCTACTCCTAATGCTTTGCCGGCTGTTGAATCTGCCTGGTCTGCTATGTTGCCTCCCATGGCCATGGTACTAAGACCTACTGCTCCACCGCCTACCTTGGCAACATTCTTTAATCCTTTGCCAAAACCACCACCACCCATTCCTCCAGGTCCTAAAGGTGCCCAAAGTTTTAATGCGGCATAAGTTCCTGCCGTGATAGGTGCAGTTTCTCTTAACATACTGCCAGCGGTTGTTACAATTTCTTTAGCGGCGTATAAAGCAGTTTGGGTTCCTTCACCCATTTTTTTAATGTCTTCTGCAAGACCATTCATTGTATCGTTAAGTGATCCAACACCAGTTCCTAAAAAGTTTCCAATAAATTTTAAGAAACTTGTTTCAGTTCCTTGGAATGCACTTGAAAGATTTTTAGATGCGTTTTGAAATTCTGTTAATTCTTGTGTAAGTTTATTTGCCGCTTCTCTTTGTTCATCTGTTGCCGCAGTAGTATCCAACACAGAGGTTGCTAATTTGTTTACTCCAACAAACATTCCATCAATGAATTCTACTTGACCGGTTTTTGCAACATCTCTAAACATCTCTTCAGATTTCATTGCTTCAATTTTTAATAGTCTCATCGCTTCAACATTATCAATACCACCTGATTCTAATTGTTTAATGATGTCGGTTGCACCAGGAATAGTTTTAACAAGATCTTGTGCCGCTTGAGTAACTGGTACTCCACTTGTTGCTATTAGGTCTTGCAATCCTGTTGATAGTTCAGGTGCAATAGTACCAATACCGGCCGCAAATAATTGTGTTTGTTCTCTGATAGCCGGAGACATATCTCCTAGTGCCGCTAAAAATCTAGCATTAGAAAGTTGTGCTTCCATTTCGTCAGCAAGAGCATCTCTCTGTTGACCAGTTAGTTTTGCTAACCTGTCCATTTGTTTGATCAGTGATGCACCTGCGGCAATTCTTTGAGCATCGTCCATCTGCTGGAACATTCCTGATCTTCGATTAAGTGTAAATGATGTTAGTAGTTGTTCATTTAACTGTTCAACTGTAAGTCCTAGTGGTGCAAGGTCTTCAATGTATGTTGACCTCAATGCTTTCGAAAGATTTGAAAATTGTACTGCACCTTGAGATGTTGTTCCAAAAAGTTTTGCGAGTTCTTCTGAATTTTTTCCAACCATGTTTGCAAAATCTTCCAAGGGTAATCCTGCTCGAGCGGCAGTTTCTCTCATGGTGATTAAATTCTGGCTGAACGATGCTCCAACATCGGACAGAGTTCTGTACATATCCAGACTAGATCCAACAACACTACCTACTCTGGCAAACATTTCTCCTATAGGACCAAACTCCTTTAGGGTGTTAGTGAAGTCTTGTATTTGGCCTGTGCCTTGATATATCGCCGATCCAAGTTTACCAGTAAATCCTGCTGTGGTTTCTGCGGCTCTACCAAACTTGAATGCCATGGTCTCTGACATACCCATTCGTTTACCGAACTTGCCAAAGTGCCCTTGTAGATTGTTTGATGCTTTTATTAATTCTTCTCTGCTTTTAAGCAGTTTTTCCAGTGATTTCTTCTCTTCTGCCGAAATTCCTTTAGATGCTTTTGTGGATCTATCCAACTCCTGCCTGAACTTTTTGAGGTCAGCGGTGCTGAAAGCCTCATTGAGCATCTGTTTTAGTTGTGTTTCATCCATAGTTTAATACCACCATTATATACGCACATAAATATAGACATACATACGTTAACAAAGTATATTTATAGAAGAAAAAAATGGAAGAAAAAACAAACCCTTTAACAAAATTTTATAGACAGCCGGCAATCTATATAAAATTCCCATCTGGCGGAAAGTACTATTCCGATGACATAGTAACACCATCCGAAACAGGCGAACACGCAGTATTGCCCATGACAGCCAAGGATGATCTAGCATTCAAGACACCGGATTCTATGATGAGTGGACAATCCACAGTGGATGTGATCAAATCATGCATTCCTGATATCAAGGACCCATGGAGACTTGTGAACTATGATGTGGACACTGTGTTGATCGCAATCAGAATTGCAGGTTACGGTGAAAGCATGGAAGTGAGCACCCAGGTACCACTAATAAATGAACCAACCAATCATTCAGTTAACTTACCCTCTATGCTTGAGACGATACACAACACAAAAATCATGGAAGAAGCAACATTGGCAAACGGAATGAAAATAAAAGTAAAACCGTTGACTTACAAAATGATGACTGACACACAATTAAAAACATTTGAACAGCAAAGAAAATATATGCAGGTCAATTCATCAACACTGAAAGACGAAGACAAGGCAAAAATGTTCAATGAAAGTTTTAAAACACTGACAGAACTGAATTCGAGATTGCTGTTGTCTAACATTGAAACAATAACTCTACCGGCCGGTGAAGAAGTATCTGATTCAGCACAGATAAGTGAATTCATCGAGAACGCAGATGCAAAATTGGTTCAGGAGTTAGAAGCCGCATTGGTCAAAATAAGACAGCAGGGTTCATTGAAACCCATGACTGCAAAATCTACAGAAGAGCAAATTAAGAAAGGTGCACCGGCAACATACCAAGTACCTATCACGTTTGATAACGCAAATTTTTTCGGATAAAGTTGCTGACACTCACGGAGTCTGACATTTTATCATATTTCAAGGATCTAGAAAATGAATCCAAAAACATCAAACACGAACTGCTTAAAATATGCTGGTATATGCGAGGAGGCGTGACATGGCAAGAATCTCTAAACCTTTCTGTAGAGGAGAGAAAAATTATTGCAGACATAATAAAAGAGAACTTGGAAACTGCCAAGAAAACCGGACAACCATTTTTTTAGAATTATAGTATACTATAATGGAACACAGACCTCTTTAAATAAATGAACATATGTCGACCAGCGATCTAGTCCTAGAACTTAAAAATACAATCAAAGACCTAACACTTGAAAAGGAACACCTACATCAGGCAGTTTCTCAAAAAGAGAGTCGTAACAAGCAGATACTCATACGATTAGAAAATGCTACCAGAGACGTAGACCATGTCGGCAAACACGCCGCGGGCGTAAAACAGGAAAACGAGGAACTAAAACTTAAGGTCGCCACACTAAAAGCAAAACTGGAAACCATGGAAGAAGTATTAAAACTCGCAAAAGAAAAAATCAAAGATTTTGAACCGGATAAGGAAGTAGAATTAACTGATGAGGATGTTTCCAATATTGAAGAATCAGAAGAACCGGAATTAAAGTCAGTACTATCTGAAAAGTATAACAAAGTTGACGACGAAGAAGAGTAATCACATCAACTAAAAGATGTCTAAAGACATCTAAACTTTCGCTTACGCTCAGTTTACTTCTAATTTACGCAATCTCGAAAATAACTTTTAACGCAACTTCTAGTGTTGCGTATTCTGTGGCAGATGAGTAGTCATAATTCGGCTATTTCTAGCCGAACTAACTTTGATAATCTGTGGCGAGTATCGTAGTCATTGTGTATCGTTGCTTTCGCCGGGCGGTTGTGCTGTACCCGTTAACTCATTCATCCAACGCGAGCCTACCAAACCCTTACACAATAGTATTTGGTAAACCTGAGGTTTATCTTTTTCTAAGAGCCTCATCATTTTTTGCTGTTTGCATCATGGGATTCGCCTGTGTTGTTACACCGTAACTCCCTTATGTACGAAGATGCTATATTTGCCTATGAGAAATTTTAATTTGCTGTGTTGCCTATCACTTGTATATAACATAAACATTTTTACAGGTCAATCTTTTTGGCTTTAAATAGTAGTATGCAGTGGACATACAAAGAAGAAATAGTAGATGAAGTACCAGAAGGTGTAGTTGGGTTCGTGTATCAGATCACAAATACAACTAATGGTAGGAAATATATTGGTAAAAAGTTAGCAGAGTTCAAAAAAGCAAGACCTCCGTTAAAAGGGAGAGTCAACAAACGCAGATATACAGTGGAATCAGATTGGAAAGAGTATTTTGGTTCAAGTGATGCTTTGACCGAAGATGTCCAAAAACTTGGTAAAGACAAATTTACACGAGAAATACTTTTTTATTGTAAATCCAGAGCAGAACTATCCTACATAGAAGCCAGAGAACAATTTGCACGTAAAGTTCTTGAGACTGATGATTATTACAACGGTCATATCAGAGTGCGAATACACGGATCTGGAATTATCAGAGAGAAAAAAAGCAAAGGTATTCTCGAGTCGTAAAAAAAGCCTGCACAACATAATTGCACAGGCTTTAATGAGATCTCAATAATTAAAAATTACGCCGCTGTCTTTGCCGCGTTTTTAACTTCTTGAATTTCTTTTCTTCTTGCTTTGATCAATTTTGAAAGAGATGCTAATGCCTTTCTTGCTCTTGTGGCACTTGCTTTAACACCTTTCTCTGTGAATTTTTGATTCTCTTCAGAGTAAGTTTGAATCTCAGTCATGATCTGTTCATGTGTTTCTGACATAATTATATCCTTCTTTATATTATTAATTAATATATCTTTTATTAAAGCACGTATGATCTGGTTTTGTCAAGTAAAATCTAAACAATAATATCCACATCATTTTCATAATTGGTAAAACCGTTTTCTTTTACTACTTTCAGTACAGAATTCACTCTGCTTACCAGTTCATCTTTGTGAGATATTAGGAAAATATTCTTTTGCTGTGTTCTACTCATGTCTTTCAATACAGCAATAGAAGATTCAACGCCAGATGCGTCCATACCAGCATCTACCAATTCATCAATGAACAACAAGTTGATCTGTTGATAAAGTGATTCCCATACATCTCTAAATGCCCAACTCAAAGATAATATTAATCTGTTTCTTTCGCCTCTACTCAAGTTATCAAAATCAAGTTCTCTACCTAGTTCTTCAATACGCACAGTCAAGTCACTTTGGAATGTAACTGTGTGCGGAAGTTTTACTTGTCCTAGATAATATGCCAATCTTTGATTTAGATATGTTAAGTTCTGTTCAATAATTCTTGTTCTTATAAATGAATCTTTTGCTGTTAACAGTTTGTACAAAAAGTCTTGATGTCTGTTTAGATCTTCGAGTTCGTTTATAATTGTGTAATCAATTTTTTGTATTGCAGATTTGTTTAGTTCTTCTACCTGTTCTGCATAAGGATCTTCTTTGGCTTCGTTTTGTTCTAGTTGTCTTTGTAAATCTTTTAATGAACCTTTGTGATTGTATGCTTCATCAATGCTGTCATAATAGGTATCTGGAGTTTGTCCTAAATCGCCGATATCGTCAATACTCTTTTGTACATTATTAATATCAGTTTTTGCTTTTGTAACGTCTGCTTTACTTTCATTCAGTGTAGCAATTAAATTATCAGTTAGTTGTTTGTGTTTTTCATCATGCAATGATTGTTCACAAGTTGGACACTTGGCCTGTTCTGCAAATTTTAAATCAGATTCGGTTTTAGTTACATTTGTTTCTGCTCTAGTAAACGCATCGTCATGATATGCTTTTTCTTTTTGTAAACCCAGTAGTTTCAAATAATTTTCACTGTGAGATTGTGCTTTTTTGTGTGCTTCTAATTCTGCTTTAATATCCACTTTTTCTAACTCTGCTATTGCTTGAGCAAAGTTTACAGAATCTTGATCTTTTTGACTTTGCCAAGCACTAGATCTTATTTTTAAACTTTCGATAGACTCTTGTATTTTTTCGTTAGAGGCATTTTTTGCATCTAGTTTTATCTTTTCTTCTTGCAACTCGTTTTTAGTTGCTTTCATTTGTTCTTTTAAAAGATCTGATTTTTCACTTAAGAGTGTTATACCAAGCAACTGTTCAATAATTTCTCTCTGTTCGCCTTGTTTAGTTGCAAGGAACGGTAAAGTGTAAGTGTTTAGTGCAATTATGTTTTTAAACATGGCATGGGTCATACCAAGCAATTTGTTTATTTCTTGCTGTGTTTCTTTGTTCTCACCTTGTGCTTCGTTACTCTCTGTATTCTGTTCTATTTCGTTTGCATAGAATCTAAACACTTGAGGTTTTCTACCTCTTTCAATAGTATATGTAATATTGTTTTTAACAAACGACACAGAAACCATCATGCCTTTTTCGTTAGTTTTGTTTACAAGATTATCTCTCCTGATACTTGTTAATGCTTCTCCGTAAAACACATATGATAGTGCGTTAATAATTGTAGTCTTACCAGTACCATTCCTAGCACCGGCATCGTCACCGCCTAGATCCATGTTTTCACCAATTACTAGAACAAGGCTTTTGTTGTCAAAATTAATACCTTGTGCAGTATTACCTACACTCATGAAGTTTTTTACTGATAATGATTTAATGGTTAACATCTAAATTCCTATAAATTGCCATCAAGATGTTTTTATCATACGTTTCGGAATCAACACCTTCCAGTTGTTTTAAAACAATTTGATCTACTGAATCAAACTTTTGTACTTCAACAAGCGGTTGTTGTGCATTATCTACCTGTTCTGGTATTAGTTGTAATTCTCTTAAATTGTATTTGTCAATGAATGTTTCTCTAATAAAGTTTGCTTCTTCGTAACTTATTTTAATATCTAAACCAACTCTAACATACATATTTTTGTCTAGCAAATCGTCTGCATTTTTTAACAGTTCGCTTATTTTAATATGTCTGTACTTTGGACAATCAGGCCAATTAATATACTTAGGCTCACCACCCCACTCTAATACCATCATTCCTCTTTCATCATCTCCGGCATCTGCGTAGTTGTGAGGAAACGCATTACCCATATAAGTTACATTTTTCATTTGTTGTCTTTTATGAAAATGTCCTGAAAATACTTTTTCACATCCTGCGAAATGATCTGTTTTGATTGTACCAACATCGGGCATATCAATCATTGCATTCATTTTAAAGTATGGTAGTTCAAAGTGTCCAAACACATACTTCTTTTTCATTTTTGCAATTTTTTTCCATTCATCTCCTACGATCCATGGAATAATTGCAACGTCATCGTCTTCTATCCATTCGTTAACCATTACAATGTTTGGAATGTTTCTAATAAATTCCATAGAGTTAATTTCTCTTTTTTCTCTGTAGAATAAATCATGGTTACCCATCATTACATAAACTTTTTCAAATGCCGCACCTAAACGTTCCATGTTAGAAACAGTATAGTTCATAGTAGAAACGTTTGTGGCTGATCTGTGATGGTGCCAATCACCTAGGAATATACAAGTGTCACATCCTTCTGCTTTGGCTTGTTCAATAAACCAATAGATAAATGATTCGCAATCATCGTTGTGTACTCGAGAATTACCTTTTAGTCCGAAATGTATGTCCGTGAAACAGGCTACCTTTTTAAAAAAAGCCATATTACTTCTTACCTCTAGTACCCCAAGTCTTCATTACAGGAGGTTTAATATCTTCAGGTTTTATATCTTTGTATTTTAACATCTCGTGTTCGTCATCATGGAGTGTATCGGTAATTTTTTTATCGTCGTCCTCATCTCTCATTTTGTTTCTTTTTTCTTTTTTTAATTTTTTGTTTAGTTCTTTAATAGATGTCTTTGTTGCCATTCTTACTGCTCCATGCAGACTTTTAACTTTCTTTTGATATGATTCAGTTGCTAACTCGTTTGCATTCTGTCTTGTAAATGATGGCTTCATGTGTTCTTGCTCTAACAAGTCGTCTCTAATGTTTTGATTTTTCTTTTCAATGTTTAAAATTCTTGTAAATGAATTTGTTATTGCCGCAGTATAATATGCAAACGGATTCTCTGATTTTGATTCATCAAACTGTAAACCAATCTGTGATAATTGCATCAGTGCTTGTGATTGCATCTCGTCATTATAAGTGTAACCTCTCCAGTTTGCTCTTGTACCGTAACGTTCACACAATTTCATAAACATTCTTGCAAGTTCGTTTGTAATCTTTCCACCATCCAGTTTGAAGTTACCATTTGACATACCACCTTCCCAATGTGATTTTCCTACACAGTATAGTTTTCCTTTTTTGTCAATTTTATAATGTTGGTATGGAGGAAAGTTAACTTTAACGTGTCTGTCTGCCACGGACTTTGGATTTCTTTTTCTATCAGCATCTTCGGGTATATGATCAAATGTCATGACTCTAAATACTAAATCAGTCTTATCAATTTTTCTAGGCGAAACAGTAAAGTCAGTTAATTTAATTTTTTTCTGGCCATCTTCTTTTGCTTTTTCCCATGCTTCCTGTGTTAATTTTTTGGCCCTTGTTTTTTTAGCCATTGCAATGGATCTAATGTTAATTTTTTCTTTTGCAGGCACAATGACATCAAAAAACTCATCACCCTCGTCCACAAATGAACTATAGGTCATCTTGCTTTTGTGTATTTGTATTAGTAGGTCTCTGTTATTTAGGTACTTTACTCTTCTCATTTTTCCTTGCTTTTTGCTATTGCTGTTATAATTGTTGTAAAGTTGACCACAAACAGGTCTGTTAAAGTGTGCCGTAACGGGAATTAAATACGCCTAAAATTGTGCCTATAAATATAGTTAAAGTATACAATTATTAAACTGAAAACGCAACCGGAAAAATATGGCAGATATTGAAGATAAATTTAGTCCTGATAAGAAGACCCTAACAGAGGTGTTTAAAACCAGTGGGGGCAATATTTTTAGTAGAACACTAGGCCGTCTATTTGGCGCAGGTTTACCACCTGGTGGTGAAGGGCCAATGTCAGCAAACACAACAGCAAAATGGTCTAGAAGATCAAAGCAAACAGATTGGAGAGTCAAACTAACTCTACGTAAAGGAGAGGATATGTACAACTTCTTTTTCAATGGTGGCGGTAAAACTGAATCACAATCAAAATCAAATATTTTGGGACCATTGGCAGAAGAAGGCGGAATTATATTTCCATTAACACCTTCGGTTATTTTGCAACACAATGCAAATTATAATCCATTAGCAACAACCCATGCCAACTATCCATTTTACGCATATCAAAATTCTGAGCCTGCAAACATGACAATAGTTGCAGAATTTCCAGTACAGAATCAACAAGACGCATTGTATTGGGTGGCAACATTACACTTTTTAAGATCGGCAACAAAAATGTTTTTTGGCGGAGAAGAAGGTGATGCAAACAGAGGAAATCCTCCTCCGATATGTACACTCAACGGATACGGAAATCATGTGTTTAAAAATATTCCTTGTTTTATCAGTACATTCACTTGTGAATTAAGAGAAGGAATAGATTATATTTCTACAAGTCAAATGGGAATGGGCGGAGCAATGAATTCAGGTGCAGACACAATGAATCCAAATGAGATGAGAACAATGGATCAAGATAGTGCTCTTCCTGAAACGTGGGCACCGACACAAAGTTTATTCACAATACAATTACAACCAGTATACTCTAGAGATACAATTAAGAAATTTAATATGAAAGATTTTATATCTGGTGATTTACAAAACAAAGACGGGGTAGGATTCATTTAATGGCAAAATATTCAAACACATCTCCGTATCTTAACACTGAACAAACAGATACACATTTAAGTATTTTCAATCCTAGACCTATAACAGGTGGTGCAGATGATATTCAGTATGAGATTGATAGAATATATGCATACAGACCAGACCTATTGGCATTTGACTTATATGGTACTCCAAGGTTATGGTGGGTGTTTGCTCAACGAAATCCAAACGAAATAGAAGATCCAATATACGACTTCAAACCAGGAACTGTAATAAGAATACCAAAATTAAGTAATTTGCAAAACGATCTAGGATTGTAAAATGGCAGATTTCACTTCCGCAGAAATTCAAGCATTTAAAAAAATGAACTACGACGAGAAGATGGCGTACTTCAAAGAACATAGAGTAAATTTATTTGCTTTAGATTTAGAAACAATAGTTGCATCTGACATAGCAGAAGCAACAACGTCAGACTCGGCATCCGGAGCCACAGTAGAAGAAAAACTTGAAAACAGCAACCTAAGTCATATTCATAAAAATTCTTATAAGAATAATAAAAGTTTACAGAACAAAACTGAAGAGTTTATACACGATATAGAATCTGAAACAGTCAAAGACGTAGATACATCAGAAGCAACAACAAATTCAAATTCTGTTGAATCTAAAAAAATGTATAGTAATAGATACCAACAAAGTGAAAGACAATTTACTCACACTAATGTATTACACCAATTTGCAAGTTACAATTACATTTGGACATTGTCAGGTTTAACCGAAGGCGACGTGAGATTTCCTGCTAACATAATAACTCAAACACCACACGATATTATTGCAAAATCAGGTGGTATAGGAACCGGCGGAAGTTTTAGTAACGAAAATTTTGTTAAATCAGAGCAAGGAGGAAGTATACACGAAAGTAGAGCCAACGCAGAAAGAGATGATGCAGTTAGGAAAAAATACGATCCGTATAGAAAGTTTTCTTCGGACATATTAAAAGACAACCATGATATCTATTTTGAAAGAGTAAATGTAGAAGGAATTCATGCACCCAACGAAGATAGAAAACTAATGAATTTTACCAAGATAGATTTTGAGTTGTCCGAACCATTTGGTGTAACATTGTACGAAAAACTACGTGGAGCGGCTCTTAATTGTGGTTACATAGATCACATGGATGCACCATTTTTATTAACACTAGAATTTGTAGGTTATGATTCAAAAGGCAATGTAGTTAAAGGCGTTCCGGGGTTAACAAAAAAACAATATCCAATCAAACTAGTAAACTCAACAGTTGATATAAACCAAGGAGGTTCGAAGTATACTCTGACTGCTGTACCTTACACAGAGTTTGCAATGGTTAACAGATTTAACTACGTTAGAGGACCAATCGAAGTAACAGGAAGAAATATAGCAGAACAGTTTGAGTCCATAATAAACGGCATAGACAAAATACAAGATACTGAAATAACAAAAAAACAAAGAGAATTTAAAGACGAATACAGAATAACATACGATCCTTATTTTGCAGGTCAAAAAGTAGAATCGTCTGGAGATCCCATGACTTTCTGGAATATTGGAAAATTTGATTTGCCGCCTATAGGATCAAAGAAAATTGATTACAAAAAGTTTGAAGGTGTTGATGTTGGATTACAGAATGCAATTATAAAAAATACTCCAGCAATCAAGGCTTTACAAATGAAAGATAATTCATCAATACCTGCAACAATTGAAGCCATAATGATGCGTACTGATGCATACAATGACATAGCAACAGACTTTGTAGAAAAGTATTGGAAAAAAACTATGGATGCATCACAAAGACCAGAATACAAAGGTGGTGTGCCAGGTTCGGCCGACAAAGCAGTTATGAAAGAGTATGTGCCATGGTTTAAAATTATTACCAGTGTTTACACACATTCTGATTTAGATGGTATCAATAAGATGCATAGAAAAACAATACACTATCACATACAACCATATCTTATACATATAGGAAATTTTGTTGCACCAGGGTTGACCGGTGCAGGCAAATGGGGGAAATTAGTTAAGAAAAAATACAATTACATCTATACAGGTCAAAATTTAGATGTACTAGATCTAAACATCAATTACAAGTATGCATTTTTTCAAGCAAGAATGTCTGATGCTAATACACTAGATCATGACAGTAAAGAAATTAAAGATTTTAATGACAAGAAAAAAGATAAAACAATAGTAGGCAGAGATGGCGTATATGGAAATGAATTGTTTGGAGTCAGAAGTCATCCAGTATCGTCGGGTTCGGTCAATAACGGAGAGTCTGACAGCGATAAAAAGTCTGCAAAAACAAGAGAGTTTTATGATTATCTAACTAATCCTTTAGCAGACATGATAAAAGTAACAATGAATATAATGGGTGATCCAGCATGGATAGGATCGGATCAATACATACCAATGGCATACGAGCCAAACTATGATCCAAAAAATCCTGTTATGGTATCTAAAAAATGGGGAACCATAAAAGGAAACACATGGAGCGAAGAAACAGGATCATTCTCTCTTGACGAAGCAGAGCCTTTATGCACACTTGATTTTAAATTTCCAACAGACTTTAATGAAAAATCAGGAAAATACAATTTTGCTGAATCAGGAAAAGATGTTAGGTTTTCGGGATTGTATAAAGTATATAAAGTAGACAGCAACTTTGAAGAAGGAAGATTTACACAAGACATTCACATGATAAGAATTAAAAACCAAGGTGGAGTAAATGCAACAGCATATCCTTCCATTGAACCTGAAATTCCTAAAGGTGATACGTCAAAGAAAACAAACGGTACGTTCTCATACAGTGAAAACGCACAATCAAGATGGCATCCTGATGGAAAAATGCACACAGTTGCAACACAGCCTCATGATCCTAGTTCAGATGATATCACTATCGAAGATGCAAAAATTATGATGAACACAGATCAATTCCAACACACAGTTTCAGAAGGTGTGAAACACACAGTAGAAACTAAAGGCAACAAGCACGATCCTTTGGTAAAACAAAAAACAGCACAGTACAACAACAAAAGAATTATGATTGATCCAAAAACAGGCAAACCATACGGTCATGTGTTAGGAGGATTATAAGCAGATGGCAAATATTCATTTAAGTGGAGATGTAGCAACTACTAAAGCACCAAAAAAAGAAGAGTCGTATACAAGTATAGATTCAGGTCCTTATGTTGCTATTGTAAAACAAAATTATGATCCAGAGAAAATGGGTAGGATTAAAGTTGTTATTCCTGCTCTATCAAAAACAACTGAACCTGCACAATCTGATCTAGTAACTTGTCAATATCTAACACCGTTCTATGGTGTAAAAAGTTTGAACGCAACTAACAAATCTGATCCTTACGATTATGCAAACACACAACACTCTTATGGTATGTGGGCAACTCCGCCAGACATAGATACTAGAGTACTTGTAATTTTTGCAGAAGGAAAAATTGATCAAGCATTTTGGATAGGATGTATTCAAGATGCATATGCAAATCACATGGTTCCTGGCATCGCGGCATCTGAACAAACTAAAACAAAAGATGTAAAAGGTCATCATTCAGCAGGATTATCAAAAGAAACTGTGTATGGTACAAGTTCTGTGCCTGCAGGAGAAGTAAACAAAAGAGCATGGAATGTTAATGGCGGAAATTACGATAAGATTTCAAAACCCATACACCCGATTGCAGAAACATTAAGAAAGCAAGGACTGATACAAGATGATGTTAGAGGAACAACAACGTCATCAGCAAGAAGAGAATCTCCTAGTACAGTGTTTGGTATTAGTACACCAGGACCGTTAGACAGATCTCCATCAGCAAAAAAATACAAGTTAGGTGCAATAGATAATCCACAAGACCAAGAAGTAAACAGATTACCCGGACATACATTTGTTATGGACGATGGTGATTACCAACAAGACAATCAGCATATTAGATTAAGAACTTCAACAGGTCATCAAATACTATTACATGACACAGAAGGAGTAATTTATATTGGATCTGCTACAGGAGAATCTTGGGTACAATTAGCGGCCAACGGAGCAATTGACATATACGCAGGTGGTGGATTAAATGTACGTTCAACAAACAACATAAACTTTCATAGTGATGCAAATATTAATATGTTTGCCAAAGGACAAATTAAAATGAAAGCAAAAGATAAAATTGTTGTTGACGGAAGAGACATTCAGCAAATTGCAGATAATGATATAAAATTACACGCAGTTGGAGGGTCGCTATCAACTAAAGCACCAGCAGGCGCAATATTATCTTACGCAGGTACAGGTCAAGAACATCATTCCGGAGGACAGGTTCACCTTGCAGGTACACAGGTTCACCATAACACAATTACACCGAACGCAGAAGTTGTTAAAAATTTAGTAAGAACAGATTTATTATCTGAAGATCCAGCAGGAACAAATACGTTGGTTACACCGATTGGTGATGTTAATTCTGCTAATAAAATTAAACCAAAACCTTTAAAATGGGAAGATGGCATCAACGAGTCTATGGACGGTATGAGAGTACCAACACACGAGCCATTTGAATATCATTATGGATTAACAAGAGGCATGAATACATTTGCAGGTGCGTCAGCAACAGACAATGATGTTGTAGCAAAATCTAAAAATCCTGATAATGCAGAAAGTATTGCACAATCAAACAGAACAAGTTCAAATGAAGTTATCAAAGCAGATCAAGTAAAAGCAGATTTGGAAGAAAAGATTAAATCTTTGAATTTAGAAAAATCAATTGATATAGAAAAAATTCAATCAGTTGCAGAATCATTTGCAAAAGATTATGCCAAAGTATTTGATCTAGCAAACGCAAAACCAGAGGCTCCAGGTCCATGGAATAATTTTGGAAAAGATATTAAACCAGTTGGTCCGTTTGATATTAATAAAATAAAATCGTCAGCAAATGAAATTTCGTCTATGTTTAAAGAATCTGTAGATTCGTTGGTTTCAGGTGATGCAACAAATATGTTCAAAGATAAAGTTTTTGTAAACACAGATGGATTGTTGAACGTAAAAGGTGATCTATCAAAACTAATCAAAACTAAAAATCTTCCGTTAGATGGAGATTTATCTAAATTAACAGAAGGTGCAAAAAGTATTGCCAATGTGTTAGGAGATTCCATAGTTAAAAATTCAGAAACCATAGTTTCACCACATCTAGAAGGCCCGATCACAAAAGAGTCAATCTCAGTTGATGTAAATAAGATAAAGAGTGTACACAAACATATAGTAGGAAATAAAGTGGTTGCAGTTACTGAAACTAATACAATAAAAGACAAACTGGGCAAAAATTTAGCATCAGTGAGTAAAAACATAGGAAAAATATTTGGGTTTGATACAGATATGTTTTCAAATATTGATACTAGTAGTACTGGTTCAAGTAGTGGATCTTATGATATTGATAAGTTATATAGTGACGATATGTATGCTGAATGGGGTGGTAAAGAAAACTTTAAAAAAGCACAAGACGAAGCATTAAAAAAAGCACAATCCGGCGAAGGTTGGGGTTGGCAGAAGAAAAAATAAAAAGGACAATGAATAATGGCTGACGAGAAAAACAACATACCTAAAAGAGGAAATGCATACAAAGGGTTTAGTTCACGTGCAGATAATTCCAACTTTAAATTGTATGATTTTGAGTTAATCAAACAAGATTTAATGAACAGATTGTCTGTGAGAAAAGGTGAACGAGTAGAAAATCCTGCTTTTGGTACTATTATATACGATGCCTTATTTGAGCCATTAACAGAAGCAACAAGACAATTAATTATTGATGACGTAACTGAGCAATTAAATGCAGATCAGCGTCTAGCAACTAATGAAATTATAGTAGAAGAATATGAGCACGGTATTGCAATTCAGGCGTCTTTGACATATGTTCCGTACAATATCACTGAAAAGTTGGTATTCAAATTCGACAGAGATACATCTTTACGCCTATCTTAATATACGCACATAATTAATACTATAAATATCGTTTATAAAGTATTATGGCCACAAAAAGACAAAACAGATTATTAGTAGCAGAGGATTGGAGAAAGATCTATACTGCTTTCCAATCAGCGGATTTCAAATCTTATGATTTTGAAACCATGCGTAGAACTATGGTTGCATATCTGCAAGAAAATTATCCAGATGATTTTAACGACTTTGTTGAAAGTTCTGAGTATGTTGCACTATTAGATCTAATTGCTTATGTGGCACAATCATTATCGTTCAGAGTTGATTTAAATGCAAGAGAAAATTTCCTAGAAACAGCATCAAGAAGAGATTCAGTTTTAAGATTAGCAAGACTTATCAACTACAATGCCGCTAGAAATAAACCGGCAGTTGGAATGTTAAAATTTACATCAGTATCAACCACAGAAGAAATAAAAGATAGTGCAGGACAAAGTCTAGCAGGATTAACAATACGTTGGAATGATGCGGCAAATCCAAATTACAGAGAACACTTTATTAATATTCTTGAAGGATTAAATCAAACAGGACAGACTTTTGGAAAACCATTAGAGTCAGGTAAGATCGGAAACATATCTACAGAAATTTACGCAACAAGATCTAGCAATACAGATGTACCAATGTATACTTTTTCAAGACCGGTGAGCGGTATAACAAGAAAATTTGAAATTGTTCCATCAACAATACTTAAACAAGATTACATTTATGAAAGATTACCTCTACCGGGTGGTTCGTTCTCATACGTATATAGGACTGACGGCGCAGGTGATTCGTCAAACAACACAGGATTTTTTGCTTTGTTCAAAGAAGGAACATTACAAGCAGAAGATTTTACAATAACAGATTCAACAACAAATTTAGTACAACCGTTAGGTGCTAATAATATTAATGATTCAGACGTCTGGTTATGGCAATTAGATGATTTTGGCCAACCTTATTCTTTATGGAAAAACGTTCCAGCACTTGCAGGTAACAACGCAATTTATAATTCAGTTGAATCAAGTGTGAGAAATATTTACAACACAGTTACTAGAGCAAATGATAGTGTTGATCTAGTATTTGGCGATGGCAACTTTGCAGATATTCCTATGGGAAGATTCAGAGCATACTACAGAACAAGTGCTAATGAAAGATACACAATTCAACCTGCAGATATGCAAAGTATACAATTTAATATTCCATACTTAGATAAGAATGGCGCAAATCAAACATTAACTGTTGGAGCAAGTTTGCAACAAACACTTTATAATTCTGCACAATCAGAATCAAGTGCATCAATTAGAGAAAAAGCACCACAGGTTTATTATTCACAAGATAGAATGATTACAGCAGAAGATTACAATGTTGTACCATTAAAAGCATCACAAGAAATTATTAAAATTAGATCTGTTAACAGAACGGCGTCGGGTATATCAAGAGCAAAAGAAATTGTTGACCCAACAGGATCATATTCAAATGTTAATGTAATTGCCGATGACGGTGTTCTTTATAAAGAAGAAACATTACCTTCATTTACTTTTACATTTAATAACAAGAATGATATTCTTAACACACTTAACACAAAAATAGAAACAAAAATAAAATTACCATACTCAAGACAGTTTTATTATAACAAGTATGGAGCAAAAGATCTCTCATTGTTAACAACGTCTTGGAACAGTACAACAACAAGTACGAACACAAACACTGGATACATTTATTCGGCTGGTCCTTTAGTAGTAGGTCAATATGCAACATCAAATTTAAAATACATAAAACCAGGTGCGTTGGTTAAATTTACTTCACCGGATACGAGAAAATTTAAAAATGGAAAATTAGTTGATTCAGCAACAGACGAAGCACAAGATAGACATTGGGCAAAAATAGCCTCAGTTGTTGGAGATGGAGCAAACGGTGGTGTTGGAAATTTAGAGTCGGGATTAGGACCAATAACATTAGCAGATGTTATTCCAGACAATGCAGTCGTAAAAGCAGTTATTCCACAACTAGCAACAGCATTAGGTACAACATTAAAAGCAGATCTACAAAATAGAATTACAGCATATGAAAATTTTGCATTAAGGTATGACGAAACAACAGGTACATGGAAAGTTATTAAAACAACAGATGTTAGTTCAAACAATACGTTTAGTTTAGGGTTTGCGGGAGATGAATCAGGAACAAATTTAGATCAAAGTTGGTGGTTTAATTTTACTAATGACGGATCAACATACACAGTATCATACAGAAAATTAGATTACATATTTGAATCAGCAGGACAAAACAAATTTCATTTTGATCCACAAGAAAAAATTTACGATTATACATCAGGACAAACCAAAAAAGATACAATTAAACTATTAAAAAACAATACACTTGTTAGTACAGGAAACGCAGTAGGTTATCCAAATGTTTGGCAAGTAGTTGACACTATATCAGAAGCAGATGGGTATCAAGATAACAGAAAAGTAAAAGTTGGTTTCTTTGATTCAGACGATGACGGTGTTGTTGATAATCCTGAATTATTTGAAATAATGATTGAGCCTACATTAAGCGAAGCAACTAAATGGGTGTTCTATGAAAAATTCATATCAACAGATAACAACATTGAAAGATGGAGACCGTATGGTGCAACTAATTTTATCGTAACGCAGAACGAATCTAGTATTACATTACCTGGATCATATACAGACGGACAGTTATTTTATTTTTACGACACAGCAGAAAACGTAATTAAAAAGTATAGTTCTACAACAAATTCTTTAGTTACAACAACAGATTATTATGCACGAAAAGGAAGATCGTCATTGTACTTCCAGTATCAGCATTTTGCTGGAAACAATACAAGAATAGATCCTTCGGTATCAAACATAGTTGACATATATCTATTAGAAAGATCTTATGATACATTATTTAGAAAATGGCTTAAACAAGGTGGCACAAAACCAGCACCGAGTACATCGGATCAATTAAGAATAAGTTATTCAAACAAATTAAATCCAGTAAAAGGATTATCAGATCAAATAATTTATCATCCTGTATCTTACAAAATATTATTTGGAACAAAATCAGAAGAAGAATTTCAAGCAACATTTAAAGTTGTAAAAAATCCTGAATCAAATATCTCAAATGCAATTATAAAAACAATGGTTGTTGATACAATAGATCAATTTTTTGCATTGAATAATTTTGATTTTGGAGATTCTTTTTACTTTACAGAACTTGCGGCACACGTTCACAATAGACTAGCACCGCATTTATTAACAGTTGTAATAGTACCAAATCAAACAGGACAAGTGTTTGGATCATTATTTCAAATATCAGGAACATCAAACGAAATATTCATTAGTGGGGCCACCGTTGATGATGTATCAATAATTGATGCCATAGGAGCAAACCAACTCCAAGCATCAGGAACAGTTGTAACATCGACCACTTCAACAACAACGACTACAAGGTCTACATCAGCAGTATCAGGATCCACTTCAACAGGAACAGTTAGTGGTGCTGGATACTAAAGATGGCAGACAACGCAATTGACAGCACAAAAAGATACGAAGTAGTCACAGACAAAAACGGTCGTGAATATAGAAGAACCGTTGCACATCTTCCTCATTACTACAGAACAGACGCAAACGAAAAATTTTTAAGTAGCACACTAGATCCTGCAATACAAAAAGGAAAACTTGAACGACTAGATGGTTATATTGGAAGATTAGATTCTTATACTAGGAATATAACAGACAATTACTTAGGTGCAACAACTAAAAGCAGAACACAGTATCAGTTAGAACCAACTGTAACTGTTGCAGATGTTGACACAACATCAACTACTATTGATGAAAAAATTAAATTTACAGCAACTTATGATGATTTTTTAAATCAATTAGGTTATTTTAATGCTCCAGTGGACAATCATGACAGATTAACAAAAGAGAAAACATATTCTTGGAATCCGTATGTTGACACAGATAAACTTGTTAACTTTAGAGAATACTATTGGTTGCCAAATGGTCCAACAGCAATATTAGTTGATAAAATTGCGACAGGTTCAACAACAGAGATTGCGGTAACTGTTCCAAAAGTTGGAGTGTATAGATTTTCAACTCATGAAGCCAAAGATAATCCTGCAATAACTTTATACAGAGGTAACACATATAAATTTAAAATTGACGCAGTCGGACATCCGTTGTGGATAATGACAGAGCCGGTGTCGTCGGGTAAAGCATCAGACGGTAGTACATCAATATTGTACACAAAAGGAGTAACAAACGACGGTATAGATAAAGGAACAATAACATTTACAGTACCAACAGATGCTCCTGACTCTTTGTTTTATCAATGTGGTAATCATGGAGCGATGCACGGTGTTATAAAAATTCAAACAGAAACGTCAACAACTAAAATTAATACAACAGAAGATATTGTAGGTGCAGTAAACTATACAATGTGTAATGGAACAGTTTTATCCAATGGAATGAAAATAAGATTTGGATCAAATGTAATTGATACAGAAAAATACGGAGACAAATCTTTTTACATCGAGGGTGTTGGAAGTAAAATTACATTAACTGATGTTGACAGTTTAATTACTCCAGAAACATATGCAACAGAAACTACAATATTATATGATTCAGTTGGCTTTGATTCAAGACCATATGCAAAATCATTCTATAGACCGGACAAACATGATTACATTACAATTAAACGTGATTCAGTAGATCAAAATGCTTGGTCAAGATACAACAGATGGTTTCATAAATCTGTAATTGAAGCAACAGCAACAGCAAACGGATCAGAATTTACATTGTCAGAAGATGACAGAGCAAAAAGACCAATTATAGAATTTGATTCTGGTCTTCAATTGTTTAATTACGGTACAATAGCAAAAAAATCAGTTGCACTTGTTGATGATGTAACAACTGATGTATTCTCATCTATGGTTAACCAAACAGGTTATTATGTTGACGGTCTAGAAGTAACAAACGGTATGAGAATATTGTTTACTGCTGACACAGATAAACTTGTTAAAAATAAAATTTACGAAGTTAATTTTGTTAAGGTAGCAGGGTCAACAGTTATTGCTTTGCAACTAGCAGAAATCAATGATACATACCCAGTTGACGGAGAACAAGTATACGTTGAATTTGGAGAAAAAAATCAAGGTAAAACTTTACACTTTTCAACTACTGCCGGGCCTGATAAAAATTTAAGCCAATGGATAGAAGGTCAAAAGAAAACAAAATTAAATCAACAACCGTTGTTTGATGTATTTGACAAAAACGGAATCAGTTACAGCGATGATTCAATATACTCATCTACAAACTTTGCAGGTTCGGAATTATTTTCTTATAAAATATCAGCAGGTGCAATAACAGACACCGTTTTAGGATTACAAGTAAAATATAATACAATTAACAATGTTGGTGATTTAGTTTTTGAATCTGATGTTAACAGTGGAACATTTAAGTATAAATCAGGTGATGATTTTATTACTCAAACAACATCAACAGGATTCACACATGAAATTACAGGATTAACAACTTACAATCCTAGAACAAACTGGAAAGAAAGATTAACAGAATCAAAACAAAGAGTAAAAAGAACTCATTTTGCAACAGCAACAGAAAAAAAATTATTTGCAGTTGATGTTTATAAAAATTCAGCATCGTTAACTGATTTAGAAGTTGCTGTAAAAGTAAATGGTGTAATTAAAAAAATTAACACAGATTTTACACTAGTAAACGGAACATCAAACAAATTTGTTAAATTTGCTAAAGAATTAAAATTACACGATATTGTATCTTTATTCTGTTGGTCAACAGCACCAAAACTTAAAGACAAAGGTGCATATGAGATACCAGATATACTATCAAACAATTCTCTTAATGACTCGTTGAACGAATTTACATTAGGACAAATCTCTAATCATATTATCAACGTAAGTAACAGATCAACTGATATTACAGGTGTTATACCAGGACCTACCAATTTAAGAGACAAACCGGAATCATTCTTAACAGGTGGTGCACTACAAAATCATGCAGGTTCAATAACTTCTGCGATGTTCAACTTAATTGACAAAGAAGCAAACTTTATTACAGCATTAGACCATTCGAACTTAGAATATCAAAAATTTAAAGAAAATTTTTTAACACAGGCGACAGGATCAACATACGAAGGTAACGTTGCAGATAGAGTTGATGAAATTTTAACTGAAATGACGTATGCAAAAAATGTTGCATCACCTTTTTATTATGAAGATATGATTGGATTTGGAGAATCCAAAACTGAAAGAAAATATACAGTACAAGATCCGTCAGCAACAGAATATTCAATTGATAGTATTTTTGATCCAACAGTATTAAGCAACAGAGCAGTATACGTTTATAAAAATGATATACAATTATTATTAGGTACTGATTATACTTTTAGCACAACTGTTGACAGTATACATTTTGTATCAGCACTTGCAACCGGCGACATTATCAAAATTAAAGATTATTCCAATACTGAAGGAAGTTACATTCCACCTACTCCGACAAAATTAGGTATGTATCCTAAGTTTACACCGGCACTAGAAACTGACAACTCGTATAGAACAGCACAACAAGTAATTGTTGGACACGATGGTTCTAGGTCTATTGCATACGGTGATTTCAGAGATGATTTACTTTTAGAATTAGAAAAAAGAATTTACAACAATATTAAATCAACATACAACAAAGATTTACTTAATATTCATAGTGTACTTCCTGGTGCTCACAGTACTAATCTGTTTACAAGGAATGAAGTCAATGGAGTAATGAGTGAAGACTTTTATATATGGGCAGGAAGAAACAATGTAGACTTTAGAACTAATTCGGGATATGTAGATTCTGATCCGTTCACTTTCAACTATTCTGCAAGTAAAGATATCAACGGAACAGATAACGAAGCAGGATATTGGAGAGGAATATTTAATTACTATTTTGATACTGATAGACCTCATACTCATCCATGGGAAATGTTAGGACATTCTGAAAAGCCTGCTAAATGGGAAGACAAATATGGACCAGCACCATACACAGCAGGGAATGAAGTTTTATGGAGCGACATTGAACGAGGATACGATGCTAGTACAGGAAATATAGATACAAGATATGCTAGACCAGGAATGTCTTACAGAATTCCAGTTAATTCGTCAGGCACAATGGCATTACCGGCAAACGTTATTGGCAAATGGCAAAGAGCAAATCTTAAACAACCATGGAAGTTTGGTGATCATGGCCCGGCGGAAACAGCATGGAGAAGAAGTTCAAGTTTTGCATTTGCAGTTATTAAAGCACTTGCAGTTTTACAACCTTGCAAATTTTTTGGAGCATACTTAGATCCAAGCAGACTTTCTAAAAATCTAGTAGGAAACTATGTAATAACAGACACAGGATTAAGACAAAAATCAGCAACAGTAAAATATCATTTAGAAACATCGACTAATACAGAAACAGGTGTTGTTACAAGGTATCAAACATCAGGATATCAACCATACGCAGTTAACTATTTGATGTCGCAAGGGTTAGATCCTGCAACTTTTTATTATGATAAGATGAAAAACTTAAATGTACAATTAGCATATAAGTTAGGTGGATTCACAGATAAAGCAAATTTAAAAATTTTAACAGATTCGATATCTCCAGGATCTACATCAGGTTCACAATTTTTACCTACTGAGAATTATAAAATATATTTCAGAACAAGTAATCCTGTTAAAAAGTTTTATTACAGTGGTGTGCTGATAGAAAAAAATTCTACAGTATCGAGTGATGGATCGTCAATTGCACCTGGTTATAGAGTAACAGGATACGACATAACAAATCCAATATTTAAAATGTATGTGCCAATTAGAAATAGCAATAGTACTGTTAAGGTACAAGGATCAGCAAGAGTATCGGTGTATAAAGATCGTTCAGATACTGTTGAAACTGTTACATATGGAACATTGTTCGAAACTAGGCAGGATGTTGCCGAGTTCTTACAAGGATATGGACAATGGTTAGAATCTCAAGGCTTTGCATTTGACAGATATTCAAAAGAAATAGATAAAACACTTAACTGGAATACAGCAATAGATGAGTTTTTATACTGGACAACACAAGGGTGGGCGGCCGGATCTGCCATAACAGTATCTCCGGGAGCAAGTGGATTTAATTTAGAAACAACAAATTCTGTAATAGGAAAATTAAAAAACGTTTATAACAATTATACTGTGTTAGATGCAGGTGGAAGGTCAATTTCCGAAAGAGATATTTCAGTAAAAAGAGAAGGCAATACTTTCAATGCAATATCAAAAAACGAAAATGTTGGAATTTACGGAATGGAATTACACTCTGTTGAAAAAGAACATATGTTGGTGTTTGACAATAAAACAGTATTCAGTGATATAATTTATGATCCAGCAACAGGATTTAGACAGTCGAGACTAAAATTAGTAGGTTGGAAAACTGCTAACTGGAATGGAGGATTTCATTCGCCAGGATTTATGTACGACAAAGCAGAAGTTTCGTTCTGGAATGCAAACACAGATTATAAAATTGGAGATTCGTTAGAGTATCAAGCAAAATACTACATGGCAAAAGTTAATCATAACTCAGGTAAAGAGTTTAATTTGTCTAATTACACAAGAATTGGTCAGCCTACGCCAGAGTTAATACCTAACTTTGATTATAAAATTGCACAATTTAATGATTTCTATGATCTAGAAACAGATAATTTTGATGCTGTACAGCAAGGACTTGCACAGCATTTGATTGGATATCAATCTAGAGATTATTTGAATAATCTATTTGTAAACGATATTTCTCAATATAAATTTTATCAAGGATTTATTAGAGAAAAAGGTACACAGAATGCAATTAATAAGTTAGCAAGAGCAAAATTTTTAGACGAAGACATTACATTATCAGTATATCCAGAATGGATGATTAGAACAGGCGAGTTTGGAAATGTTGATGCTAAAAAATCTGTTCAATTTAAAATGGACGATTCAAAATTCTTACACAATCCTCAAAGTGTTGAATTATTAGACACAACAAATGACGCAGTAAACTATAATAGATCAGCAACTGTACCATCGGTCGAAATGTACGAAAAACCGTTAGAGTACAAAGCATCAACAACTTTTTCAACATTTAATTACAAAAAAGCAGAAGTAGACAGAGAATCAGTACAGTACTATAAAAATGCAGGATATCCAAGATTTGATGACGTACAACATACAGCATTTAATATTGCAGATGTACTAAACTTAAATGTAAGCAGAGTATCTAACCAAGATTTAATTTGGGTAGCAAACAATAAAATAAACGACTGGGACGTTTTAAGAGTTACTAGAACACCTATAAGATTAACAAAATTACAAAGCATAAATGAAGGAACACAGTTAGAATTAAGTTTTAATACATACCACACATTTAAAGTTGGCGATTTTATGTTAGTGTCAGGATCTAAAAATACTGCACTTAACAAAGTGTTTACAATTAAAAAAGTTGCATCATCAAGTAAAGTGTGTGTTGATTTTATAGGAAATATATCAGAATTATCAAATATAACAGACCAATCAACAGTTACTTCTTATGGTGATGTTAGTAAATTTGTTTCTGTAAGATTTCCGACAATAGATGATGTAAATGATCAGATTGATTTTGATGATTACAAAGTTAAAGATGAATTAAACGGTATACCGGGAGATAAAGTTTTTATAGATAACGAAACCGGAACGTGGAAAGTTTATGAAAGACAAGAATGGTTAAACTATAATCAAGTACAATCGCCTACTAGAAAAAACAGTCAAAACTTTGGTTGGCAAGTAGTTGCTAGAAATGACGGCAGAACGTTAATTGCATCATCACCAACAGACACACAAGGAGTTCTCAATTTTTATTTTAGAAAAGAATCAACACCGGGTGAGCCATTTGCAGTATTAGACACAAAAACAATGACAGAAAATAACGACAGTACAAGTAAACTTGGTTACTCGTTGTCATTGAGTTCAGATGAAAATTATCTTGTAGCAGGTGCACCATACAATAATAAAAGTGTAGACGGTAGTACACACTATGACGATCAAGGTCTTGTTAAATGGTATAAATGGAACTCTTCAAAAATAGAATATGATCTTGGAGGAGCAATATATCCACCGTATCCAAAAGATTCAACATCATTAGCAAATTTACATTTTGGTTGGGATCATGCAGTAGCAGAGCCAGGTGAAAACAGCACAGTAAAAACTCCTGACAAGTATATGTTCATAAGTTCTCCTGGAGCAAACAACGACACAGGAAAAGTTCATATGTACAGATGGGCGGTAGGTACAGATGGGTCAACATACGATACATGGACACAAGAAGCAGAAATATATCCAACAAATGTAAATGCAGGACACAGATTTGGGCATCAGGTTGCAGTAAATGATGCAGGAGATATTCTTGCAGTGAGTTCAAAATCTCCAGGCAACGCAGGCAGAGTACACATATTCAAAAGAACAAGTAATACAAATAACGATTCTACACAGTACACATGGTCAGAAGTGCAGGTGTTTGAAGGAATATCAGCAGACGGTAGTTCAAAGAACACAGCATTTGGTGATTCGATTGCAATGAGCAAAGACGGATCAGCACTTATAGTCGGTGCACCAGGAACAGAAGTACAAGACGGCAGTTCGACAGCATTCAAAGATGATGCAGGTGCAGTATACTATTACAAATGGAATGCAGACGGATCTACAAACACATACACATTACAGCAAACTATTACTCCTGCAGGCGACATGACAAATGTAAAATTCGGTGCAAAAGTAAACATAAATCATTCAGGTAATAAAATTATTATTGCGGCACAAGGTGCTGATAATCCTAGAACAATGAAATTTGATACAGGATCAACTACATTTGATCTGCAAGACACACAGTTAATAGACATTAACAGAGAAGCAGGGGCAGTATTCACAGCAACAAAATACGATACTCAATACCTACTAGATGATAGACTGGTAAATGACAATGTTTCTTCAAATGATCAATTTGGACAATCAGTATTCATAACCGACAACAGCATATTTGTTGGTGCACCAGCGGATGATGCCGGTATAACAGCAGACGGATCAACAACTTATGTTAATGACGGATCTGTCGCTCATTATGATTCGACAAAATCTGGTCGAACTCCTTGGCATTGTCTAAGAGTAGAAACGCCATTAGTCAACAACACCAGAATTGAATCAGCATTCATATTTGATCGTGCAACAAATAAAATTAAAGATTGGTTAAACTACTACGATCCATTAAAGAAAAGAATATTTGGATTGGCAGACAGAGAAATCAAATATAAGACTACATGGGATCCAGCAACATACAATTATAATGCATTTGGAACAGAAGATTCTGAAACGGCATGGGCAGAAGAACACAAAGGCGAAACATGGTGGGATCTGTCTAAAGCAAAATGGATATGGTATGAACAAGGTGATCAAGAATACAAAACTAAAAATTGGGGTAAACTGTTTCCTGGATCAACTATTGACATATATGAATGGATTGAAACTACATTATTACCTTCTGAATGGAACGGATTAGCAGATACACAGGCAGGATTAACAGATAAAATTTCTGGAACACCGAGAGCAATAGACGATACACAATTTACTATCAAACAAAAATATGATTCTGCAAAAGACGAATTTATAAATTTTTATTATTTCTGGGTTAAGAATTCTGCAGTTGTTCCAACGTTAGATCAAACAACAATGATAAGATCAAACTCGTGTGCATATATCAGTAACATCATAACAGATCCAGACAAAGCAGGATTGAGATATTTTGCAGTTTCTGATAAAAATAAACTAATTCTATGGAATGTAAAAGAAACATTAATGAATGATAATATTGTTTTCAATGTTGATTACAGAGAAAACGATAACGAGATAGATTCTCATAAAGTATGGAAATTATATGCAGAGGGTGATCCAGCAATTAGGCCTACACCTGCATTAGAAAGTAAATGGTGGGATAGTTTAACAGGTACAGACAGTTTAGGAGCATCTGTTCCGGATACAAATTTACCTCTTAATAGAAGATACGGAACTGAACTAAGACCTAGACAAAGTTGGTACATTGACAGATTTACAGCATTAAAAGAAATAATACAGTATGCCAACACTATTGTAAAATCCAAACCGTTAATAGGTGCAATTGGTTTTAAAAATTTAGATAAAGCAGATCCACAACCTACAAAAGAAAGTCTAGAGTGGGATGGGTCAGTTGATACATATCAAGATTTAACTTATGTTAACACAAAAGATTTAAGCGGAAACGTAAATTATCTTGTTAAAGCAGATGAAACAGCGGCAGGATTCTGGTCAATATATCAATGGAATGCAGTTGCAGGCACATGGAATAGAACAAAAATTCAAACATATAAAACAAGTGATTTTTGGGCATACTACGATTGGTATGACACAGGAGTATCAACAGACACCTATATCAGCAAACAGGTTGATTACCAATATGATTTAGACGGTGTAGAAGTAAATGTAGGAGACTACGTTAAAGTAGTAACATCAGATTCAGGCGGTTGGAAAATTTATCAAAAAACTGCAACTGGTTTTAAAAATGTTGCAACGCAAAATGGAACAATTCAACTATCTGCAAAAATATATGACTACACAATTGAAGATTCAGGGTTTGAAGGAGATGACACATATGATGAAAACTTCTTTGACAGAGAACCAATTATTGAAACTAGAAACATTTTAACTGCATTACGTGATGATATCTTTGTTGGCGACTTAAACAAAGAATACAATACAATTTTCTTTATAGGATTAAGATATGTATTATCCGAACAACCATATGTTAACTGGTTGTTTAAATCATCTTTCTTAAACATTACAAATAGTTTAAGACCTTTAAATCAAAGAAAAACATATACAACAGGAAAAGATGATTACGTAGAATCGTACATAAATGAAATCAAACCATTCCATACAAAAATACGTGAATACAAATTAAAATATACAAATACTGAAACACAGGACGGATTAAACACAGACTTTGATTTACCACCATTCTATGAAACCGCAAAATCTAAAGTAAGACCGCCTCAACCAAATACTGACGTTGATGCAACACTTATGACAGAGTTTCCGTATAAAATGTGGCAAGATCATTATACAAAACACGTAAAATCATTAACAATAACAAATGCAGGATCAGGATACACAAAAGTTCCAACAATAAGTCTTGTTGGAGGAACAGTAGAAGATTCAGGACCATACACAGTACTTGCTAGAAGTTCTTCAGGTGCAAGTTCAGGAGACTACGGTTACTTCTATCCTGTTTACACAATACAATCAAATGCAAATGTTTTTGACAAACAAAACGGTGGGCAAGGTAAATCACACTCACACACATTTGATGAGTACCCAACAAGAACTTTTTATATGCCTAACAGCAGTATGAATCATGCAGAAGCAATAGACCCAGGTACGTACAAAATATTTTCACCTGGAACTAAAACTCACGCAACAGCAACAGCAGTAATTTCACAAGGTAAAATTACAAAAGTTAATTTACATACACAAGGTTGGGGATATACAACTACACCTGAAGTTATTGTAACAGGCGGAAACGAAGATGGATCAAATCCAACGGATACTGCAAAATTATCAGCAGTACTAGGAAACGATCTAGTTAGAGATTTTGATACAACAATTAGATTTGATAGAATTAAATCATCTGCAGATGTTAAAACATGGACAGCAAGTACAACATATGAGTATGGAACATTAATAAGATACGATAACGAATTGTACAGAGCAACACAAAGAATTACAACAGGAACAACATTCACAGATACTAATTTAACAAAACTACGTGGTAACGAAAATTATATTACTGCCGCTGAAAGAATACAAGGTATGTACGCACCAGATTCTGGAATGCCTGGATTAGAATTATCTCAACTAATGGAAGGTATAGATTATGGTGGAGTACAAGTTACTGGTTTAGATTTCAACAGAGAACAAGGATTTGATAAATCACCATGGTTTGAAGAACCTTGGGATGGTTATGGCAAAACAAGAATTAGAACATTCTACGGAGATGGCTCGACAGCACAATTTATATTCACTGATGCTCCAAATCCAACTGATGTGTTCACAGTATATCTAAATGGTGTAAGACAGGTTAACGAAGTACACAGAGGAGATTCATCTACAACATCATTCACTTTAGGATCAGCACCGGGTAACGGAGTAAAAGTTGAATTTATACCATTCGATGACGACGGAGTACAAACACCAACTGATGATAGAACATTAGATTCATTAGTTACAGGAGGAATGTTTGGATCAGCACTAGGGGTAGATCCAAATCAAGTTATTACAGACGGTGATGAATTTGTTTCTCCAGACACAAGTTACGCACCTGAAGAATCTATTCCTGGACAAATATTTGATACGTTAGACATACAAGTTTATTCAGCACCAGACTCTGGAGTACCGTTTATTGTAGAAAAAAATTACATATGTGACGGAACGGAAACGACTTTTGATATTGGTCAAAAACCTGGAACGCAGGCGGCAGTATCAGTTATAGTAAACAATGTAGCAAAAAGATTAACAGATTACACAGTTGATACTCAAGCAGAAACTATAACATTTGGATCAGCACCAACGTCAGGACAAAGGTTAACAATTAAAAGTTTTGCTATATCAGGATCACAGTACATGGTACTAAATGATTTTGTTGGAGATGGATCAACAAAAGTTTTTAAAACAGGAACAAGAGAAAACTTTGCTCCAGATAGTTCATTATCGCAACTTTATGTTACAGTTGATGGAATACCTACATCAGCATATACAACAAGTTCAACAGCAAACGCACTTACACTTACGTTTAATTCCGCACCAGCATCTGGAAAATCAATTCAAATAGCAGGATTCAATCAAACAGTTGGTCAAGGAAGAGCATATGCAGAAATCAGACAAGACACAATTACATACTCTTCTGGAACTAACAGATACACTTTAACATATCCAGTTGGATCTTATGGTCCATACGCAGGATTAACAATTTTAGAACACAACGGAAAAGTATTGAGAGGTCCAGACAACAGTTATTACATAGGTGATGGTTCGACATATGCTTACGGAGTTGTATCTGGATTGTCAGATGATTCAACAATTGATCCGGCAAAAACAATTACACTTGCAAGTCAGGTTGAAGTTTTTGTAAATGGAACAGAGCAAGATCTAAACACAGATTACACAATCGACTTTGGTAATCAGCAAGTTAACTTTATTACACCTCCTGCAGGAACAGATGTTATTGCAATCACAACAAATGTAGATACACACTATACATATGTTGGAACAGACATTATACTCAAAACATCACAACTATCAACTGATGGTATAACATTGAACAACAATGATACAATTAGTGCCACAACATTTAATAATGCTCTTGGAATGAAATCAAGACGTGAAGTGTTAGAAGGCAGAGCATCAGGTGAACATAGATTGTACAATACTCCATTGAATTCAAATTTTGTTTATGTTTGGTTCAACAATCAACCATTGCAACAAGGGTTTGATTACACAGTTTCGGAAAACGTTGTAAAAATTTCAGGCAAAACAATTACATCAGCAGATAGAATAGATGTGTTATACTTTACAGTACCATCATCGACTAAACAAACAGGATTTAGATTGTTTAAAGATATGTTAAACAGACAATTCTACAAAAGAATTGCAAAATCTGGAACAACAACACTGGCACAAGACTTAACAGATGCAGACAAAACAATTACAGTTGTAGATGCATCTGTGTTAGGTGATGCAGATGGTACAACATTATTGCCAGGTGTTATTTTTATAGATAAAGAAAGAATAGAATTTTTCCAAAAGTCAGGTAATGTGTTATCTCAAATAAGAAGAGGAACACTTGGAACAGGAATTAAGGCTCATATTGGCGGAACAAAAGTGGTAGATGCCAGCGGTAAAAGTACCGTGCCTTATAGTGATACAATATACACCAACACTTATGTTAGTGATGGGTCAACTGTGTCATTTGCCACTACAATTACTCCGTCCGACGCTCGTCAATTAGACATATTCATTGGTGGCCAACGATTGTTGTTGACAAGCGAGGACGGTAGTACTGTAAATTATACTGTTAGTGGAAGTAACGTAGTATTAACAAATCCAGTAGCGGCAAACGTACAAATTAGAATACTAATGAAGAAAGGTCAAGTATGGTATACGAAAGGCTCATCAACAGCGGCAAATGGTAAAGGATTAAACCAGTCTACGACAACTGCGGCTAGATTCATAGCGGAAGAGCCAACAAACACACCAGAATAAATACAATAGATGATACAGGAACCCAAAAAAGAAAATAACAAAGAAAAAGACGAAAAAACGCCTGATGATGAGAACGGCGTTATGATGTCTGGTCATATCAAAATATTTGATCCAGAGACCGGTGAAGTAATGGTGGATAAAAGAAATGCTATTCACTATGAAAATATGTCACAGGCTTTGGCTAATTCATTAGCAAATAAATCAACAGGATTCATACATGAAATGGCGTTTGGAAACGGTGGAACAACTGTCGATCCAACAGGTGTAATAACTTACCTAACTCCAAACTCTACAGGAACTAATTCAAAGTTATATTCAAAAACTTATTATAAAGTAATTGATGATAACTCTGCTACAAACAAAGATACAACAAGAAACAAAATGGAAGTGCGACACACAGCAGGAAACAAATACACTGACATTGTTGTTACTTGCACACTAGATTACGGAGAGCCAACAGGACAAGCGGCATTTGATAATACAACAAACTTTAATGGCGACTATGTATTTGATGAATTAGGATTAGTTTCATGGGAAGGAACAGAAAACGGAACAACAAATAAATTGTTAACACACGTTATCTTTCACCCAGTACAAAAATCATTAAACAGATTAATACAAATAGATTATACATTAAGAATTCAAAGTTTAACAACTTTCACTGAAACTAGTTCAACTCAAGCATCTACAAGTAATATAGTAAGTGGAACTACATCAGGTGGTAACACAGGATATTAATAAATGGCGTATACTGTAAACAAGACTAACGGAGGAGCATCAGTTTCTCAATACATTGTACAAGATTCAGTTTTAAACTCTGAAACAGATCTTAAGTTTGTAGGAAAAGGTTATTCTGGTTACGGAGAAACCATTGCAGAAAACTTTTTACACTTATTAGAAAATTTTTCAAATACATCAGCACCAACAAAACCCATCAAAGGACAACTTTGGTATGATGAAACAAATCAAAGACTAAAAGTTTATTCAGGAGCAACGTTTCAACCGTTAGGTGGAGCAACTTATCAATCAACAGCACCTGGAACACAATCATCGGGTGATATTTGGATTGATTCAGACACAGATCAATTATATTTTTACAACGGCAGTTCACACGTTCTTGTAGGACCGTCTTCTTCTAGTACAAGTGGTTTTACATTTCCAACTATAACAGATTCAGGAGACGTTGTACAAAAAGTTACTGAAATTAAAAATAATTCAAGTTTAGTTGCAACAGTATATGATGGCACAACATCATTCATACCCAAGACTTCAATAACAGGATTCCCAACAATATTTCCTGGTATTACATTATCAACAGCAATAGCAAATTTAAAATTTCACGGAACGGCAACAAACGCAGACGCATTGGGTGGAAGTTCGGCGGCAAACTTTTTAACATCTAACTCGGCTGACACAATGTCAGGAAGATTAACATTAGATACAGACGATGGTATCTATATCGGAGACCAATCAGAATTACAAATTACAGTATCTAACAGTGATGTGTTAGTAACTCAATCTGCACAAGACAAAGATATAATTGTTAAGGCAAACGTATCGGGTACATCAACAGAGATGATAAGAATTGATGGATCAACAGGCAGAATAGGAATTAAAAATACAGTACCATCAACAGAATTAGATGTTGTAGGAACAGTTAAAGCAACAGCATTCCAAGGAGCAGTTACAGGAAACGTTACAGGAAACATTACAGGTACAGCAAGTATATCAACAACATCAACAATAACAGCAGACAATACTACAAATGCGTCAAGATTCATTCCATTTGTAAGTGCCGCAACAGGAAATTTAGGATTAGCAACAGATGTAAATTTGTCTTACAATCCTTCAACAAATATTTTAAACACAACGGCAACAAATGCTCAATACGCCGACTTGGCTGAAAATTACGAAACAGATGCAAACTACGAAGTAGGTACAGTTGTAATATTTGGCGGAGACAAAGAAGTTACACAATCAACAATATCAAACGATACAAGAGTAGCAGGTGTTATAAGTGAAAATCCTGCTTACTTAATGAACAGCGACAGCGACGGTTTGCCAGTTGCACTTGTAGGAAAAGTTAAATGCAAAGTTCATGGAATGGTATCAAAAGGCGATCTTTTAACTACTTGTGGAACACAGCCAGGTCATGCTCAAAAGGCATTAAGTCCTGTATTGGGTTCTATAGTAGGAAAAGCAATGGAAAACAAAGACACAGCAGAAGAAAGTGTCATTTTAATAAGTGTTGGAAGGTTATAAATACTGGTAATATATGGCTTATACAATTAACAAAACAGACGGAACAGTAGTTGCTACCATTACAGATGGTACAGTTAATAATTCAACGAGTTTAACACTTTTTGGAAAAAGTTATTCAGGGTTTGGAGAAGCACTAAACGAAAACCTTGTAAAATTATTAGAAAATTCATCTTCATCCGCGGCTCCAACTGCACCTTTAAAAGGTGAACTTTGGTATGATTCAGCATCAGCATCTTTGAAAGTTTATGATGGTTCGTCATTTAAACCAACAGGTGGCGCAAGAGCACAATCAACAGAACCAACAGGAGCGGCAGGCGACTTATGGTTAGACACAGATGACAATCAGGTTTATGCTTACACAGGTTCAGCATGGAAACTTGTAGGTCCTGTATATTCAGACTCACAACTTTTATCAGGTTGGAAAATAGAAAACATTCAATACACAGGTGGTTCACACACAGTTTCATCAATGTATGCAAACAACGTAAGAGTTGCAATACTTTCAAAAAATTCTTTTACACCAAGCAATAACACAGAAACATCAAATGGTTTTGCACAGATTAATGCAGGTATTACATTAAATTCAACATTAGGTGCTCAATTAACAGGAAATACTTCACAAGCATCAGCACTTGATGTATCAGGTACAACAAACACATCAGGTACAGTTATTGCAGGTGGAAACTTTTTAAGATCAGATGCATCTGATACAACAGCAGGTGCAATTCAAATTAACAATGACGGTGGTTTAGTTGTTGGAGCAAATGCAAGTAATGATGCATTTAAAATTACAAGATCATCAGGTAATGTTACGATTGCAAACGTAGGTGAAGATAAAAATGTATCTTTCACAATCAATGATGGTGGTTCAACAAAAACTCCATTAGCATTCACAGGAGCCTCAGGAGCAATAGCACTAACAGGTGATGTTACTATCACAGGTAACTTAAACATCTCAGGGGAATACAATTCTTCATCATCTAATGTGTCAACGTATGATGATGCTTTTATTAAAGTAAATTCAGGAAACTCAGAAGCAGACGCAGGACTTATTGTTGAGACATCTGATACAAACGATGCAAGATTATTTTATGATGTATCAGCAAATAACTGGGTAGCAGGAGAAAATAATTCATATTCACAGATCATAAGAGATGCAGACTCAACAGCAGATGGTCATGCTAACAGACAAAAAGTTTTAAAAACAACCGGAGCAGGTAACATAAAAGTTACTTCAGCCACTTTAGGTTCATGGGACAGCAGTGGTGCCGCAATAACAACCACAGACACTAATAGCACGGCAGTTCCTACTATTGGACAAGTTGCAAGATTTGGTGAGTTCTGGGGAGGATCAGAGAAATATGTTAGTACGATTGCTCCGCAGGCAAGTGACGGTAATAACGGAGATATCTGGTTCGTAAGAGAGGTATAATCCGTGACTAAAATAGTCAAAACTTTCGAATAT
>Ga0228658_1000001_pt1 | contig 202367 bp, 201 predicted proteins | sample 71DmetaG_FD_183040 | JGI IMG/M metagenome (GOLD analysis project Ga0228658, IMG submission 183040) | Seawater microbial communities from Monterey Bay, California, United States - 71D | ecosystem: Environmental > Aquatic > Marine > Coastal | place: USA: California | collected 2016-10-18 | reverse complement strand
GGCATAATGTACGATAGCATAGACGAACTTAAAAAACTTGCAGGTGTAAACGAGTGGAATGGTTATTCGCCATACAAACTTGATGAGAACCCAAGTGTTACTGCTACGGCATTAAAAGCAAAAGAAAAGAAATTAGGATTAAAGCCTGGCGATGCTGAATGGTTTAAACTTTGGTTTAGTCAACCTTTCATGACTGGCACACCAACGTTTAGAGGACGTAAAAAATGAGATTCGTTGATATAAAAGAAAACGGCGGTCGTGTTGTAAAAGGTGTTAACACTACACCCGATGTTGGCGTTGATGCTATTAAGAAACAAGCGGCCAAGTTTGGAAACAAAGTAGACAAAGACGGTCGTCCACCTACACTATCTAAAAAAGTAAAAGGTTCTAAAACAAACGTACTGTTTAATTTAGGAATGGCTGAAAGTGTTGAAGAACGTTCATTATCTAAAGGCGAAGAAAAGAAAAAAGAAAAGTATGTAAAAGGTATGAAGAAGTCTAAAGGCGACTTTAAAGACCGTTACGGCAAAGATGCTGAAGCAGTTATGTATGCAACAGCAACTAAGATGGCAAAGGAAGGTCAAGTACACGAACTACAAGCAGATGAATTATCAGAAGCAAGTGAAATATACATTGACATGGACGGTGTGCTTGTTGACTTCTTTGGCGAGTGGACTAAAATGCAAGGCGTTAAAGATTGGAAACAAATTAAAAACGTTGGCAAAGCATTACAAGACATTAGAGATACAGAAGATTTTTGGCTTAAACTAAAGCCTACACCTAACGCAGATAAACTGTTAGGATTAGTAAAAGAAATTAGAGGCGAGTACAATATTTTAAGTGCTCCTCTTGCAGATGATCCAAGAGCAGAACCACACAAGCGTGAATGGATTGAAAAGAACTTAACTGCGTTTCCTCCTAAGAAGGTTATTATTACAACAGACAAAGCCAAGTATGCTACTTCAACAGGTGGTACACCTAACATACTAATTGATGACTTTGGACAAAACGTTGCTAAATGGGAAGCGGCAGGTGGTGTTGGATTTAAACACAAAGATCATAAGTTTGAAAGAACTGCTAAAGAATTAAAAGCACACATGAATAAGCCTGTAGATGAAGAACAAGTTTCAGAGTTGGTAGTACAACAACAAAGACCAAAACTTGATGTAATCTATAACATTGCTGATCGTAAAGATGGAAAACCTTTTCCATTAAGTTACAAAGATACTGGCGGTGCAAGTACAGGCGGAACAGTTAGTCTTACACCAAAGCAGGCACGTAAGTTTATTGACTTCTATGAAAAACGTGCTAAAGATGAACAAGAACTTATGCAAAAAGCATTAACAAGTGTTAACAATGCAAAAGGATTGTTTAACAACTTAGGTATACAAGTTGACATTACTTTGCCTAACAATCCAGATGCTGACATACCACAAAGTCCAATAGACAAATTAAAAAAGAATTTAGACAAAGATACAAACGAAGGTGATCTTATTCCGTTACCAAAGAACAGTGTATCAGTAGATAGTGATGCAACAGACTATGACTTTATGAAGTTAGGTCGTAACATGGCTAACATAAAAACTACAAATCCAGATGATGCCAATATGGGCGATCAAGATATTATGTTAAACTTCTTTGGTGGAGCAGATGAAGCAAAACATATGATCAGTAACTTAAAACGTTTAGGATACAAGGTAGGTGACGTAAGTGGATATCAAGATCATAACTTTGACCCAGAGCCTACAGACGGACAAGCACCACCACAAATCAAAGGCAAAGATGTAGATGGTAAAAAAGGTATGATGAAGTTATCAAACATGAAGCCTGTACAAAAGGAAAGAGATTTCATTAAACTTACAAAACAATACAAAAAAGTACGTGAAGATACATACGAACCAATCGTAGTAGATCGTAGAGGCAGAATAGTAAATGGACATCATAGATATGATGCTCTTGCTACACAAGGTAAAGAAATGGCTCGTGTTGTTATGCTTGACGACTATGTACAAAACTTACATGAAAAAAGATTAAGCAAGGGTAAAGATGACGAAGGTGAAGTAATTAAGGGTTTTGATCCTGAAACAATGCAGGCGTTAGCAGATCTTAGAGCAAAGTATCCACATGCAAGTGATCCTTTAGATGCATTACTTAAATCAGTTGTTGATACTGATCAAGATAACGATAAAGTAGATGATGAACAAAACGATAAACTTAAAACAGTACTAAAAAAGTTTAAAGAACTTGAACCAAAAATTGATGCACTAAATGCCAGACTTGCTGGTGTTGAAGTACAAGCAAATGACTTTATTAAAAAGAACACTACAGATAAAAAATTCTTAAAGAAAAAAGATAAAAGTTTAATTAAAAGATGAGAGTATTAGAAATAGTTGAAAACTTTGCTGATGGCAAAAAGAAGGGCAAAAGTAGGCCCGGAAGAGTCAAAAAATCGGGTGCAAGTTGTAATGGTAGCGTAACATCATTGCGTAAGAAGGCTAAAAACGCATCTGGAGAGAAGGCTAAGATGTATCATTGGTGCGCCAACATGAAGGGCGGACGAAAGAAAAAAGGTAAATAGTAGTATGAAACTGAGAGAAATTACAGAATCAACAGTAGTAACTGAAAATCCGTTAACCGCTGTGAAAACAGGTGCTCAGAAGGCGGCAGGTGCAGTTAAGTCGGCGGCTGGCAAAGTAGCACAAAAAGGTGCTGATATGGCCGTAGGTGCAGTAGCAGGCGCTACAGGAGCATCTAAAGGTGATGTTAAAGCGGCGGCACAACAACAAGGTGGCGTTGCAGGTAAAGTTGCTGGTATGGCTTCCGGCGGTGATAAACAGGCGGCGGCAAAGACTGCTCAAGGTTCTAAGATGGCGGCAAACGCTATGGGAGCAAAAGGCGGATCAGGCGCAATGATGGCAAAGGGTTTAGATAAACTTGCATCAGGTGGCGCAATGACAGGTGCACTTTCTAAACAGATTGCTCCATTTGCAAAACAGTTAACTACTATTTTAGGTAATCAACAACTAAGACAAAAATTTATGATGCTTGTTAAACAAGCAGAAAAAGGTGCGGCTCCGGCAGAAGATGTTGCACAAGAAGACATGGCTAAAAACAAAGATGATTACCAAGCAAAGAAAAAAGCACTACAAGATATCCAAATGGATCCTAACACGCACAAAGACGATGAACTTAAAAAAGAGTTAATGAAAAAGAAGTACGAGTTAGACAAAGAAGGAAAAGATAAAGGATACAAAGAAGATGCTGAAGTAGATGCTATTAAGCAACTTGCAGGTATAGTTTCTAAAGCAAGTACTCCACAAACAGCATACTCAGAAGAATTAAAAAAACTTGCAGGTATTAACGAATTTGCAACAGCAGGAGCAACTTCCGCTGGTAATATTGCATCAGTAGCCAACCCTGCTCAAGCAAAAGGTCAAAGACCTAAAGACTCAAAAGGATTACCTAAAGCACCACAGAAGAAAAAGGCAGACGGTACAGCAGAAAACGCTCTTGATATCAAAGATAATTTGATGGGCGGAGCAACAGTTAGAAGGTAAATACTATTATGAAAGCAAAACAACTTAAAGAAGGTTTAGCAGATTTAGCCTACAAGGCTGAATCAGATCACGAAGTGCAAATGGCACGTGCAGAACTATACAAGATTGCCAAGTATGCAATTAAGATGCACGAGATGCTTAAAGGCGTAGAAGAGCGTGAAGGACTTGAAGGTTGGGTGCAATCAAAAATTACTAAAGCCGCAGACTATATGGGTTCAGTTTATCACCATATGGACTACGAGCAAAAGTTTGACGAAGTTCAAGAAGCAAAACAAACTACAGAAAAATACAATCACGATCGTGGTAGCAAAAAGAAAAAAGAAGACGTTGCTAAAGAAGGCAAAATGCCACAAGCGGCTATTGACGCATTAGCAAAGAAGAATGGTAAAGATACTAAAGACGAAAAGAAAAAAGATTACAAAGAATCTTTAGCACAAGTACTTGAAAGCAAACTTGCTGAAAAGTCTAACTGTTCAGAATGTGGTAATCCAAGTTACACTACACTCCCAGAAGAAAAGCAAAAAGGCGTTGACGGCAAGGTATGCTGGAAAGGCTACAAGCGAATGGGTACAAAGAAAAAAGGTGGTAAAACTGTGGACAACTGCGTTAAGATGTAGTTCACTAAACTACCTTCCACTCTAACACTTTCATATAAATACTCAGTAACAAATTTAACAGAGGATCCATATGGCTTTCTTAGTACATAACCTACCACCTGTAGAAGTATATGTTAAAAAAGAGTATCTATATGATCACCAGAAGGGCCACGGAGAACTTACTCCAGGTGTATGGATCTCAATAAGAAGCATTCAATCCAAAGCATTATATTTTGAAACACTGCTAACAGAGTATGGAGCATTGTATGACAAACTTCCTATCTCAGCATTTGTATGGAAAGAAGATTTCAATCCAGAAGATCAACTTCCTTTAGACACATTACAAATATGGGATTGTTTTGATTACGACATTACACTAATTAAAAAACCTTTACTATGCGATTGTGAGTTTTTTGGCAAGGACAGAAAGATGCACAAAGGCGAATATATGTTTACACTTGATACGTGTCATGCACAACACTCAACACTTGATATTAATTTTAGCGAACACGATCCAGAGCATAAGACGTTTAATGTTATTAAATTAGACAACGGACAGTTTGCCGCACAACCAAATAATAGAACTGTATTCACAGACCAAAGCCTTGTAAATCCAAACAGACTAACACCAGACTTCAAAGTATGTACTCAAAACTACACAGTTGAAAACACACCAAAATGGTCAGTAGGACACACTGACGATTGGGCATACAAATCAAAAGACGAAACTTTGGACACGTAGTCACATTAACAGTTGACTTCTGTATCTAACGAATATATAATATAAAACATAATTTAAACTTAGGAGATGATTTATGTCAGACAGAACTTATGGTGGTGACGAAAAAGCCAAACTTGAAAGATTGGTAAATGAAGGTGCTACTGTTCTTAGAGAAGTCGAAGACTTGCAAGAAGGTCTAAGAGAAACTGTAAAAGCAGTTGCTCAAGAATTAGACATTAAGCCTGCATTGATCAACAAGGCAATTAAGATTGCACACAAACAAGATTGGCATAAAGTTGCTGATGAATTTGATGATCTTGAAACACTTGTTGTCACAGTCGGCAAAGACAAGTAATGCAAAAGATAAAAGACTTTTGGATTAACAGTTACAAATCAGATAAGATTGCATTTTCATTCGAACTTGTCAGTTTTATTTTTACAGTCGGCGCAAGTATGACGCTGGCAATAACAGCCAAAGAACCTAATATGTTATTAGTTTATCCTGCATTTTTTGTTGGTAGTACAACACAATGCTATGCATCTTATCGTAGAGGTGCCGCTTGGGTAATGTTAATAACAGGTTGGTTCGTATGCGTTAATATATTTGGATACGGAGTAGCCGCAGGTTGGTACTAATGGTATTAGAAGAAGATAAAAAACGAATTGATGATTGGTTAGAGATACACCTTAAAGAATTATCTCAACCAACAGATGGCTCAGTGGCAAGATGTCCTTGGGCATACAGTTCGAAAGTACCAGTAATTCACACAGACCAATATATGGATATCATGAAGCACATGATTAACTTTCCTTATGAAGATAACTTACACGGATTGTTAATTGTATTGCATGGAGTTCAAGATAGAAATGAAGGACAAGATTTAATTGGTTTGTGTAAAACACAATACTTTGTAGACAGGGATTTGTTGTTTATTGAATATAATTATGATCATTATAAAAATGAACTAAACGATCCAACAATTAGGCTATTCATTATACAAAAGATTACAGAAACTAAAAAGGCAAGCGAAAAACTATACCAAACGGATTATTACAAAACATATCCGCATAATATGATATTCAGAAAGATACGAGAAGCAATGGGTGACAAACACTTTTTTGAAGAACCTAAGGAGTCAAAATATTGAAATATATGGTTGACATCGACGGGACTATATGTTATACTGTTAACAGTAATTATGAAAATAGTGTTCCCAATAAAGAGCGAATTAAGTATTTTAATGAACTTTTGGCACAAGGCAATGAGGTACACTATTGGACTGCTCGGGGTGCAAACTCGCACAAAGATTGGTCACAGTTTACAGTTAGGCAATTAGAAGAGTGGGGAGTAGAATATACAAGTGTTAGATTTCACAAACCACACTACGATATTTGGATAGATGACAAGGCACAAAACGCAGATGAGTACTTTAGAAACAAACGATATACAGGTTAAACCATATCAATGGTTAGCATGGACAGGGACAACAGTATTATTGATAGCCGCAACAATGGCCGCTTTCAATATGTATCCTTGGTATAGTTACGCATTTACTATTGCAAATAGTATTTGGGTACTTGTTGGAGTACTTTGGAAAGAAAAGTCGTTGATTATTTTAAACGCAGGACTTACAATAATATATATTGCAGGTCTTATACAAGATGGTTTTTTCGGCCAATAAACGAAACAATTGGTATATGTCCGCCGCAAAGGACAAGAGGAGAATGAATGAGTTATGTAGACGCACACTTTGATCGCAACGCAGATATTATTCGTGTTGTAGAACGAAAAGACGGCAAACGTCAGTTTGCTGAATACCCTGTAAAATATACTTTCTATTATGAAGATCAACGAGGTAAGTACAGAAGTATTTACGGTGATCCATTAAGTAGAATTGTATCCAAGAATACAAAAGACTTTCGTAAAGAACAAGCAATTAATAAAAACAAGAAATTGTTTGAAAGCGATATTAATCCTATCTTTCAATGTTTAAGTGAAAACTATCTTAATCAAGATGCTCCTAAACTAAACGTAGCATTTTTTGATATTGAGACAGACTATGATCCAGAGCGAGGCTTCGCTGATCCAAGTGATCCGTTTATGCCTATTACTGCTATTTCCGTACACCTACAGTGGCTTGATACACTTGTAACACTTGCAGTACCGCCTAAGACACTTACAATGGAAGAAGCACAAGAGCAATGTAAAGAATTCCCTAACACACACTTGTTTGCAGATGAAAGAGATATGTTAAAAACATTCCTTGATCTAATACAAGACAGTGATATTATTACAGGTTGGAACAGTGAAGGTTATGATATTCCATATACTGTTAACCGTGTAGCAAAAGTATTAAGCAAAGATGACACAAGACGTTTTTGTTTGTTTGATCAGTTTCCTAAGAAAAGAGAATATGAAAAGTTTGGTAGACAACAAGAAACCTATGACCTAATAGGTAGAGTGCATTTAGATAGTTTGGAATTATATCGTAAATATACGTATGAAGAAAGACACACTTACAGACTTGATGCCATTGGTGAAATGGAAGTTGGCGAAACGAAAACTGTGTACGAAGGTACACTCGATGCCCTTTATAACAATGACTTCAGAACGTTCATTGAGTACAACAGACAAGACGTTGCACTACTGGACAAGTTGGACAAAAAACTAAGGTTTATTGATCTTAGTAACGAACTTGCTCATGCAAATACTGTTTTGCTACAGACCACTATGGGTGCTGTCGCAGTTACAGAACAAGCAATTATTAATGAAGCACACAGACGTGGACAACAAGTTCCTAATAGAATAAAACGTGAGCCAGGCTCAGAGCCAGCGGCGGGTGCCTATGTTGCATATCCTAAGGTAGGCGTACATGAATGGATTGGATCAATGGACTTGAATTCACTGTATCCATCTGTTATTAGAAGTTTGAATATGGATCCAGCAACTGTTATAGGACAACTTCGTCCAGAACACACTAACAAATATGTTGGTGAACAAATGGGTCTAAAGAAAAAGAGTTTTGCCGCGGCATGGGAAGGTAGATTCGGTACTATCGAGTTTGATGCTGTCATGGAAAAACGTAGAGACATCAGCATTACAGTTGACTGGGAGAATGGCGAGTCAGACGTAATGAGTGGTGCACAAATACATGAAGTTATCTTTAATAGCAACAAGCCGTGGATGATCAGTGCTAACGGTACAATCTTTACAACAGAGTTTGAAGGTGTTATTCCTGGACTACTTAAACGTTGGTACAGTGAACGTAAAGAAATGCAGGCTATGAAGAAAAAGGCATTGGCCGCAGAGAACAAAGCAGAAATAGAATTTTGGGATAAAAGACAACTTGTTAAGAAGATTAACCTAAATAGTTTATATGGTGCTATTCTTAATCCTGGTTGTAGATTCTTTGATGGACGTATTGGTCAAAGTACAACACTAACAGGTAGACAAATTGTTAAACACATGAGTGCAGAAGTAAACAAAGTTATTACAGGTGAATACAATTACGTAGGTAAGAGTATAATTTACGGAGACACAGACTCTGTGTACTTTAGTGCATATCCAATACTAAAAGACGAAATAGATAAAGGTAGTATTCCTTGGACTAAAGAAAGTGTAGTACAACTATATGAACAAGTTTGTGATGAAGCAAACAAATCATTTGGTAAGTTTATGTTAGATACTTTCCATTGTCCAAAGAGCAGATCAGATGTTATCGCGGCAGGTAGAGAGATTGTTGGCGAAAGCGGATTGTTTATTACAAAGAAACGTTATGCAATTCTTGTGTATGATGATGAAGGTACAAGACGTGATGTAGATGGTAAGCCAGGCAAAGTAAAAGCAATGGGTCTTGATCTAAAACGTTCTGATACTCCTGTGTTTATGCAAGACTTCTTGAGCGAAGTACTGCTTAAAGTATTACAAAAAGGCACAGAAGATGAAATACTTGACAGCATTGCAGAATTTAGAACAGACTTTAAGAGTCGTCCAGGACATGAAAAAGGTAGTCCGAAACGTGCAAACAAGATTGGACATTATCAGAAACTTGAACAGAAACAAGGCAAAGCAAATATGCCCGGACACGTTCGAGCAAGTATTAACTGGAACACATTAAAACGTATGAACAGTGACAAATACAGTCAAGAGATTGTAGATGGTATGAAAGTTATTGTTTGTAAACTAAAACAGAATCCAATGGGTTATACAAGTGTAGCATATCCTGTAGATGAATTACACTTGCCAGAATGGTTTAAGGAACTACCATTCGATGGTGATGCTATGGAAGAAACAATCATTGATAACAAGTTGGGTAACTTGATTGGTCCGCTAAACTATGACTTAGAAAGTACAAAACAAAAGAATACATTTAACAACTTGTTTGACTTTGGAGGTGAAGAATAATGGCAACACATGGAATGATAGATTTAGAAACACTTGGTGTAGAACCAGATAGTGTAATCATAACACTTGGCGCAGTTAAGTTTGATCCTACAACTAATGCAGAGCCACATCAACCTTTGTATCTAAGACTTGACATAGAAGAACAAAGTGAAAAGTATGGACGTACAATAGATGACAATACACTTGAATGGTGGGGCAAACAAAAGCCTGAAATACGTGATGAAGCATTTGGTGACCATGAAAGAGTAAACATGGACACACTAACAAAGCAATTAAACAAATGGTGTGTAGGACTTGATTACTTATGGTGTCAAGGTCCTTTATTTGATTATGCAATACTACAAAACTTGTATAAAAATATTGGTAAGCCTACTCCATGGAACTATTGGCAAATTAGAGATAGCAGAACATTGTTTGCACTTATGCCAAGTGATCCACGTAAAGCAATACAAGAAGAATTGCACAATGCACTTGCTGACTGTTATTATCAAGCAAAGTGTGTACAACAAACTTATAAGCATTTTAATATTACGAAAGCAAGGTAATGGCTACTACAGAAGAAAAACAAGAACTTATTGAAAATATTAAAAATCCTGATAGGTACTTTCGTGTATCGCTTTATGGATATGGTGCAGAAATGTCATGGTGTCCTATAACAAAAAAGTGTCATGATTGGTGGAAAGCAAATGAGAATGAAAACGATATCTATGCCTCAGAATATATGAGTGGTGCTGAAGAATTTAGACAGCAACATGATATGCCTCAAGAAGCAGACTTTCTTTGGGATCAAGATAGTGAAGGGCATAGTGAATGGCATGAACCACCTAATGAACAAAGTCATTGGTATGGTGGTAGCATTGGTAATTGTAAATTAATGATTGAAGAAGTATCAGGCGAAGGTTATTCTGCACAAACTATAAAAGAACACTATGACGGAGAGTTTTACGATTTCTTTGAAAATGTAACTTGCGAACATGATATTGATGACAAAGGATATAGTATTCCTAAAGGACATTATGCACAAATGATTAGTCATGAGAAAGGTACGTTCTATGATGGTATGTTACATTTGAGAGGCGAAAAGTTTGATATTAATAAGTTTAAGTTTTATTCAAGCACAATGCCCAATGACGAAGAAATATTAGAACGTGTAACATATGGAGAACATGAACTTGATAACGGCGGTGGCGACACACGTGGCAAAGGTTATGATGTATTTTTTTATGAGGAAGAATAAATGAAAATAATGGATCCTGATTTAATGGTACAACAACAGGTTGCTAACTTATGGCAACACTTTGTAGGTGTTATTTGTTTGAATCAAACAGGTAGGGTACAGGTTAAAAGAGTATTACCAGAGTTCTTTGACAAATGGCCTACTCCACAAAAGTATTTAAAAAGCGATAGGAAAACTGTAATAGAAGTTATTAAGAGTTTAGGCTTTTATAATAGACGTGAAAACACAATTAGACAAATGTCAAAAGACTTTTTAAATTGGGACGGAGAAGATGCTACTAAACTATATGGCGTAGGCAAGTATGGTTCGGATAGTTATCAGATCTTTTATAAAAATAATATACCAAACGATGTACAAGACCATGAATTAAAAAGATACATCGAGGAGGAAATAACATAATGAGAATATTACTAACAGGTAGTGACGGAATGATAGGTTCAGTACTTAAGAAGTATTGGGCAGGTATGCATACCGTAATACCAATTGACATTAAGTCTGGCAATGACTTACTTGACTGTGAGTTAAATTATCAAGTAGATGCAGTAGTTCATTTAGCGGCAATGAGTGGTGTAAGAAAAAGCCTTGAAGTTCCGCAAGAATATTTTGATAATAATGTTGTTGCATCAAATAGATTGTTTAAAGCATTTCCAAATGCAAGGATCTTATATGCAAGTTCAAGCACTGCAAAAGAGCCACAAAGAAATCCATATGCAATGTCAAAATATGTTGTAGAACGTATTGCACCTGAAGATAGTTTAGGTATGAGATTTACAACTGTAATTGGTGGAGCAGGTAGAGACTATATGTTTGTACCAAAATTATTAAACAATGAAGTTACATTTATTAATGTAGATCATAAAAGAGATTTTATACATATATCTGATGTGTGTAGAGCAGTTACTCAATTGTTAGAAAGTGATTTAACAGGAGTAATTGATGTAGGAACGGGTACGTCAAGACCTTTATCGGATTACTGCAAAGCAGTAGGCTTAGAAAATTATGAAGAAAGAAACGGTGACGAGCATGAACGTAAAGACAATGTCGCAGACATTAGTCATTTATCATCAATTGGTTGGAAATCAAAAATTGATGCATTAGAATTCGTCAGCCAGGAAAAAGCACTTGACAAATCATAATTTTGTAAGTATAATAGTTAAAATAGGAGACTAAAAAACATGAAAGACATTTTACAAGATATCGTTGCTCATACACATTCGTTAGGATTTCTTAACATTGTAAAAGTAACGAGCGAAGCAGATACTACTATTGAATCGATGGCAGAAGATAGATCTGTAATTTTAAGTTCGCAGACTAAAAACCCAGTGGCAGAATTTGCTGGTACATTTGGTATGCCTAACTTAGACAAATTAGCATTACACCTTAAGTGTCCTGAGTATCAAACTAACGCAAAAGTTAGTGTTGAACAAGCAGAACGCAATGGTGAAACTGTTCCAACTCATATTCACTTTGAGAACGAAGCAGGTGACTTTGAAAATGATTATAGGTTTATGAATAAACAAATCATTGATGAGAAACTTAAAACTGTAAAGTTTAAAGGTGCATCGTGGGACGTTGTTGTAGAACCAAGCATGGCTTCAATTCAAAGAATGAAGTTTCAGAGCATGGCACACGCAGAAGAAACTGTATTTACAGTAAGAACAGAAGGTACTAACCTTGTGTTTAGTTTCGGTGATGCTTCACAACACGCAGGTTCGTTTGTATTCCAAACAGATGTAACAGGTAGTTTGAAACATGCATGGGCATGGCCTGTAGCACAAGTACAAGCAATCTTGAACTTGGACGGCAAAGTAACAATGAGTATTTCAGATCAAGGTGCAATGCAATTAACCGTTGATTCTGGATTAGCAGAATATAATTATATTCTTCCAGCTCAAACAAAATAAGGACTTTATGACAAGTGTTGATGAAAGAGATGACGATAGATCGTTTGAAAATGAAGGTAGCACAGTAACCATACCACTTAAGGAGTATGACAAGTTGAGAGAGAAACAAAAGTATATTACAGACAAAGATATGATATCTGTAGTAGACAAGATCGAAGAACTTGTTAGAGCCCTTAGAAAACATATTGTAAGGACGGACATTTAATTGAATACTAACTTAACAACTGCACAAAAAGATTACGCAACTTTCTTGCCAGCACTGAGTGGCTTCTTTGCAACCTTTGTAGGTAAGCAAAGACGTGAGGAGTACGTAGAATATAATCGTATACCTAAACACTTTACAAATGGTGTTGAGAGCATGAACTGGCTTAATCCGAGTAAGTCGTTGTTTGAGTATCAATGGAGTTTGTATTCCGCAGGTCACGCCGAACTTGATATTAACAAGGACGCACCCAAAGAAGATATGGTACGAGATAGAGATCGTAACACTTCTTGGTTGTTAGGTGACAGTGGTGGTTTCCAGATAGGTAAAGGTGTATGGGAAGGCGATTGGAAGAATCCTAATTGTCCTAAAGCACAAAAGAAACGTGAACAAGTTCTTAGATGGATGGACGCATATATGGACTATGGAATGATACTTGATATTCCGGCTTGGGTAGCACGGTCTCCCGAAGGTGCTAAAGCAACTGGAATTGACAATTATCAAGATGCCGTTAATGCTACACGTATTAACAATGACTACTTTATGAAACATAGAAGTGGTGCTTGTAAATTCTTAAATGTATTACAAGGTGAAAATCATGCTGACGCAGAAGATTGGTATCAGCAAATGAAAGACTATTGTGATCCAGTTAAGTATCCTGGCACACACTTTAATGGTTGGAGTATGGGTGGACAGAATATGTGTGATATTCATCTTGTTCTTAAAAGACTTGTTGCACTTAGATTTGATGGACTACTTGAGAAAGGCGTACATGATGTAATGCACTTCTTAGGTACAAGTAAATTAGAGTGGGCAACACTACTTACAGATATACAAAGAGCAGTACGTAAGTATCATAATCCAAACTTTATGATTACGTTTGATTGTGCAAGTCCGTTCTTAGCAACTGCTAATGGACAAATTTATTGCGAACTTGAAACATTAGATCGTAAGAAATGGGTTTACAGAATGGTGCCAAGCATTGATGATAAAGGATTAGCAACTGATACAACGCCATTCAGTCAAGCATTTGTTAGAGAAGGTAAGCATACAAGTTTTAAAGATTCGCCTATTACAACAGGACTAACTGCACAAGACATTTGTAAGTATGCACAAGGTGACTTGAACAAAATAGGCAAAGAAGGAAAAACATCTTGGGATAGTTTTTCATATGCGATCCAGATGGGTCATAATGTATGGAGTCATATTAATGCAGTACAAGAAGCAAATAGACAATACGACAATGGAGTCATTCCGAACATGCTTGTGGAGGAACGGTTCGACAGGTTATTTTTTAGAGATGTTGTGGAGGCAATATTTGCAACAGACAGCAGAGATGAAGCGAACGCAGTAATTGAACATTATAGTAAGTTCTGGATGTCAATTATTGGAACACGTGGCGCAACAGGAAAGAAAACAGTAAACGCACAAACACAGTTTGGCAATTTATTTACAGAGGAATAATATGGAAAGACAATATGCAGATGGCGTAAAAGATGATGTAATCTACTTTACAGGTTATGAAGTTGAAAAAACTCCTGCTGAAGGTATGGACACATTGTTTGTTACAGGTTGTCAACCATTAGAAGATGTATTAGCACAAGCAAAGAAACACGTAGTAGATCATATTTACTTAGGTGCTAATCATAGTTTTGTTCCTAAAGAAAGTTGGGACGATCTTGTGTTTGGATTGCTTGACAAGAAATATCTTGTAACACTTGACTATGATGCAAAGTATCATGACTGGGTACTTGAAACAGGTTACAATGAAAGACATAATTTTATTAGTATGATTAGTGTTAAACTACCATACGTAAAACAACTTAACTACAATGCTTGTATTAAGATTGACGATGCTGATTTTGATCATTCTAATCCAGGTGTATGGGTACATCAAGTTCACCCGTTACTACAATGGGATAAATTTACAGATTGGTCAAAGTACGGCGACGATAGCCCCTCGGAGGACTAAATGAAACTACTGCATAGTTTTTGCGATCCAACTGACACAATGCCTACTGTTACGAGTTTTAACGGAAGGTTTATTGATTCGGAAGGAAAGAACTACTATGACATTAGTGCAGGTAAAGGTTGCAACGTATTAGGCTTTAACAACGAATACATACAATATCATATTTCTCATGCACATAGAGTTTGGCCAAGCAACGATTGGAATGCTAAACCTGAGATATGGACAAAGTTAGAAGATATATTACAAAAGAAACTTCCAGATTATTTTGCATTCATTCCAGCACATAGCGGAAGTGATGCAACAGACAATGCACTAAAGTTTTGTTTCCAATACTACAACAATAAAAAGAAAAACAAAGTACTTGTACGTAAAGGAAGTTTCCATAGCGGAAGTTTAAGTGGTTGGGCAATGAGTGATTACAGAGGTTGGAGTACACACCTTCCTGATGTAGAGTATGTAGACTTTTATGATGATGACTTTACAACTGTATTAGAAAAACACCAAGGAAACATTTGTGCCGTATTGTGTGATACTGTAAGTTGGTTTAACGGTGTTAGTGAAATGTCCGATGAACTTATTAAGAAAATTAAACAAGGTAAATTCAAATACGATTATAAAATTATTGCTGACGAAATATTTACAGGTATGTATAGATTTGGTAGTTTCGCACATAGCATGGAACGTAATCTACAACCTGACATTGCTTGTTTTGGTAAAGCACTTGCAGGTGGATTTAGTTCTTTTGCAATCACTTGCCTTTCAAAAGAGATGTATGATAAGATTTCAAAGCCAACAGACACAGGTTGGGCATTGCCTATAGCAGTTGGTAACTCACGTAGCCAAGATCCTGTAGGAGCAACTGCGGTAGTGGCCGCACTTGAATACTGTGATAAAAATAAATTGATGTTTAACGTAACAAATCAAGTTACAAAATTTTTGGTGCAACTTGCAGAGATACTTGAACAGGTAGAAACTTTTGATGTATCATATAAAAACAGTTTCTTAAATTGTAAAATGGACAAAGGTAGAGACGTAAAGACACTAAACGAAATTCGAGCATTCCTAAATAACTGCGGTATTTGGCAATACTCGACAACTACAATTAAATTTTGTAGTTTTTATGAAACTAAGAAAGTCGAAACAGATTATATTTTGAACGTATTCGATGACTTGGTAACCAAAATAAATCAAGAAAAACCATTGACAAATGAGGCGAAAGGCTTTATAATATGAGTATGACAGATCAGTTAATTAAAGAACAATCAGATAAAGACAACAAGGCAAGAATTATGAATACAGCAAAACGAATGATTTGGGTAACTTTCCGTAAGGAAGGTATTCACAAGTATCCGGCGGCATTAGATGATCCAGCACTTGCAACAGGTGATGAGTATGATGTTAGTTTCTTAGGATATCCACACAGACACATCTTTCATTTTAAGGTAGCAATCACAGTTACACACAATGATAGAGATATCGAGTTTATACAATTTAAAAGATGGTTAGAAAAACTTTATGAGGAGAAAACATTAGAGTTAGATTATAAGAGTTGTGAAATGATGGCAGATGATCTTTACAAAGAGATCAATGCTAAACACCCAGGCCGTGAAGTCCATATTGACGTAAGTGAAGATGGAGAAAACGGTGCCCATATTGAGTATGCAAGATAGAGGAAAAATGCGATGTCACTCAAATTTAATCGTGAAGCCTATGAGCAGGTGTTCACTGATCTCGAGAAATTCAAGGACTTTTGTTCAAAGACTTCTTGGGTAACGGGTTACGGACGTTCTTATCGCTTTGACGAACGTGATCTTTATAACAACAAAAGCGAGGCTTGGAGAACATACGTTTTGTTCACTCAAGGCAAGAAGCCTAAGTACAAGCCAAATAAAAAGAAGATGTATAGGAGGACTTAAATGTTCAAAGACGTAGATAAAAGTATGCTGATGAAATTAGTGGCACTTCACGTTATCGTGATCACTGTTTCAAATGCGTTGGTGGCAATCCCTGTAGAAATTGCAGGTGTGAAACTAACGTGGGCGGCATTTACTTTCCCATTAGTTGTAATAGCAACGGACTTGACTGTTAGACTACTTGGAAAAAATATTGCAAGATCAACAATCGCGGCGGCGTATCCATTGGCAATCATTGGATCCATTGCAGTTGTACTTGCAGAAGGAGCACCACAATCAGTAGCAATGCGTATTGGTTTTGCTTCGGCAACGGCTTATGCTATTGGTACAATGCTTGATGTATATGTATTCCAATACATTAGAGAAGCGTTTACAAAGAATTGGTGGTTAGCACCTGCGGTATCTACTATCGCGGCGAACATCATTGACACGTATACGTTCTTTGCTGTCGCATTTAATAACTCGGCAGATGAATACATGGCGGCTAACTGGGTTGAGATTGCAGGATCACAAACTGTACTCAAAATTGCAGTAGGCTTAATTGTATTCCTACCAGCATACGGACTATTGTTGAAACAACTTCAAAAGAAGTATGCACTAAAATAAGGAGACACTAATGACAATTTACATCGTAGACATTGAAGCAGTTGATACACGTTACACAAAGCAGTGGAAGGAACATCTTCCAAAGCAAATGAAACGTGCAACTAATTCTGAGGTAGTTGTTATTAGTGGCGGAGAAGTGCCTCAGGCTACAACGCCTGGGGCATTCCTTAACTTTGCAGGGACTAACAATTATAAGTCTCAGCAAATGTTAGAAATTAGCAGACTATTTGCTAATGGTGAAATTAAAGATGGCGACTACTTCCTATACACAGATGCTTGGAATCCAACTGTAATACAATTAAAGTATATGGCTGAATTACTTGGTGTTAAGATTAAGGTAGGTGGTATGTGGCACGCCGGCAGTTATGATCCACAAGACTTCTTAGGAAGATTAATTGGTGATGCTGATTGGTGTAGAAGTGCAGAACGTAGTATGTATGAATGCTATGATAATAATTTTTTTGCAACAGAGTTTCATAAACAACTGTATATACAAAGTTTTCCAACATTATTAACAAAGTCAAACATAGTAGGTTGGCCTATGGAGTACTTGGCAAATAGTTTTGCACAGTACAAAGGCATGACAAAGAAAAACATGATTTTGTTTCCGCATAGAATTGCTCCAGAGAAGCAAGTTGATATATTTAGAGATTTAAAAGAAAGCATGACACAATACGAATTTGTTATTTGTCAAGAACGTGAACTTACTAAAAATGAATATCATAATTTATTAGGTGAAGCAAAGGTTGTGTTTAGTGCTAACTTACAAGAAACATTAGGTATTAGTTGGTATGAAGGTGCTCTTGTAGATGCATTGCCAATGATGCCAGATAGATTAAGTTACAGTGAAATGGCATTGCCAGAGTTTTTATATCCAAGTGAATGGACACAAGACTTAGATAGTTACAAAAAACATAAACAAAAAGTAATGAATCTTATTACAGATTATGTTGAGAACTATGACAAGTACTTGCTAAAAGTACAACAACAAGTTAATAAACTGAAAGGCGAGTTCTTTTCAGGAAAAGCATTATATAAAACTATTGGAGATAATGATGGACGATGATAGCACTGATTATACACTTACATACAGTGGTGAAACAGTTGGCGGCATAGTGAGTGAAACACCAACATACACATTTGACATTTCAGACTTAGATGGTCAAGACGGTACTACTCCATTAACAATTAACACTGACTTTGCAGGCACATCATACAAAGAAGAAACATGGCCAAGCGAATACAAAGTACAAGAAATGATTAAACAATATCCTGCTTTAAAAATACAATATGAAAAATTTTTAGAAGTATACAATTTAGTGAAAGACGATTATAAAGATGAACTTCCTTTCTAAAATAATGGACATGCTCGGAAGACGCCGAGTTATTACAGATAGAACAGGCAAGATACCATATCTTGTTCGTTACTACTTGTTTCTAAAAGATAGAAAGAAGTTTCCTTTCAATATTACATTGCATAAGGTTCTTGTAAGTGATGAACCTACATTGCATGATCATCCTTGGAATTGGGGAGCATTTATTATTAAAGGTGGATATTGGGAACACATTCCAATACATTCACAGGAAGGTGCTGTCGTTGGTTCAACAAAAGTATGGCGTGGACCTGGTAGTTTCCGTTTTAGAAAAGCAGATGACTTACATTGGTTAGAACTTGCTAAAGACGAAGATGGAAATGAAATACCTTGTTGGAGTATTTTTTATATGGGACGTAAAGAAAAGGAATGGGGATTTGTACGTTTCGTATATGGTAACTCAGGTAATGAATGGGCCAATGCAGGTTACAGATGGGTTCATAATGAAGAATACTTGAACGAACGGGAGAATAACATTGGATAGAACATCTTACTTTGGCGGACTTATAATAACATACGATAACGTGTTTACACCTAATACTATAGGTGCTCTTGAAAAGAATATTCAAGATGTTCCGTTTAAGTGGGGTACGAGAGACAATCCAGATCAACCACCTACAGGATTACAATGCTTTGACTTTGAGCCTACTCATTCATGGCAAACTTTATGGAACGTAGTTAATGAAAAACTAAAAGACCTTGAAGGATTAGAATACCGTAGAAGTAACTTAAACTTTTTTGCAACAGGCGAAGATGCATACTATCACAAAGATGATTGTGATTGGACATTGCTTTATTACTGCAATACATCATGGAAGCCTGATGATAAAGGAGAAACAAAGTTCTATATTACTAAAGATGATCTTGATGGATATAAACTTCAAGATATACAAGGAAACACAGATCCATTGGTGTTAAGTATCGCACCAATACCAGGCAGGTTCTGTTTCTTTAAGAGTAGCATTAATCATAGTGCTACAGGATTTAGAAACACTGCAAGATTTGTTCCTGCACTTAAATTTGTTGAGGCAGGTAAAGGCAACGGTACTGGAATAATTGTTCAACAAGGTAATCAAGACGTATTACAAATTAGGAGAAACTATGGTTAAGAAGCATTATTATACTTGGACTGACGTAGAAAATATGTGTCAAAGTATTATAAATCAGATGTACAAGGACGATTGGCGTCCTGACTATATTGTAGGCATTACACGAGGTGGTAATGTTCCTGCAACTATTATTAGTAACATGACAGGAATACGTTGCGAAGCACTTAAGGTAAGTTTACGTGATGGAGAGAAAGGTGGCTATAATGATAGTGCCGCCTGGATGGCCAGTGATGCATTTGGTTACAATGAAGATACCACAGGTACAACAACTAAGGTTGCAGGTTCAAGATGGGATCCAAGTTTAAGAAAGAAGATACTTATTGTAGATGACATCAACGATACTGGTGCTACATTTAATTGGATTAAGAATGATTGGCAAAGTGGTTGTTTGCCACAAGAAGATGTTGCCTGGAATGCGGTATGGGGAAACAGTGTAAAATTTGCTACACTTACAGAAAATTTAGCCAGCAACTTTAGCCAGGTGAGTTATAGTTGTCATGAAGTTAACAAAGCCGAGGAAGACGTCTGGTTGGTTTATCCTTGGGAAAACGTAGGAGTATATTAAATGCAATTTAACGAAACACCATGGAAAGATGTTTTACTTGATGCTAAAGGTTTTACAGTTTTTAAAGACAAGTATCCAGTAACAGAAGGACATCTTCTTTTTGTACCGAAAGAGCAGTCTTGGCAAGATATTGTTAAGTGTTGGGAAGCGGCATATAAATGGGGTTACGATTGGGTTGAACGTGGCTACTGTGATGCTTTTAATGTAGGACAGAACGTTGGAGAAGAAGCAGGACAAACTGTTATGTATCCACACGTACATTTAATTCCAAGACGCAAAGGCGACATGTCTGATCCTAAAGGCGGTGTACGTGGAGTTATTCCTAATATGCAAAAGTATACAATTTCAAATCCTAAACAACCAGATTTATTTCTTGAAGGAGATTGCGTATAATGAGAACTGCCGTTATAGGTTGTAGTCATAGTGCAGGATATCAATTCCCTGCTCCCGATGGTATACGTGACCGTTGGAATGATAACAACTGGGCGGAAGTTTATATTAACAATCAAAACAAGGACGGTGTGATATTTGCTTGTCCTGGTAGAGGTTGGTATGATTATAGTGAGCGTCTTGCTTTCTTGTTTAAAAAGTATGACGACATTGACGAAGTTGTTATACAACAAACATATTGGAATCGTTATAGATTAGGATTTAGTAATCCTTGTTATTACGAAAACATTATTCCACTTGATGCTCATATGATGCAAGAAGAAACAAAAGGACGTATTGATTGTTATAATATTAATATGTGGAATGACGAACTTAAAAGTTTTGATGGCGGACGTATAACTATGTCTGGTGATTATGCAATACAACCAACATTAAGTATGAAGTTTGATCCGTTTGATTTAGTTGAACCAAACTTACAACAGGAAGGTTACCAAAGAGTAAAAGCATGGTACGAAGTAATGACTGTTGTTAATCAAAGACAGTTTTTCAAAGAAGTATATCTTTGGAATCAAATGTGCAAAGAAAACAACGCGGTGTTAAAAATCTTTGCCATAAACGACCAGACTTGGCTACCTAAAGATCTAAATATCATTGGGAACGTACAAGCGGACGTATCAGAAAAAACTGCAACACAGTTTTTATTAACCAAGGGTGAATTACAAGACTTTGTAGTAGATGATGAGCATTTCAATTTAGAAGCACATACTCTTATTGCAAACGAATATATCCCTAACATGAAAGGAAGTTTATGTTGAAACAAGTAATGATAGATGCGGCAAGAAAACATGCAGAAGCAGAGATTGACTTGCACAAGGCTAATATCGAAGTGTACATGCAACAGGTAGTTGGAATTGGTGAACACTCAGATATTATTGAGACCATCCAAAAGGAATTGGATAAAATGGCTCAGGCGCACGATCGTTTAGAAATGCTCAACAAATACTTTGGTTAAATCCATATATAAAGTGTTTGACATTGATCTAAATATATCGTATAATATAATACAACTAAGACAGGCAATCCACTGCCTTAACATCGGAGAAGTAAATGAGTAAAGTAGAAGAAATAAAAGCAAAACTAAAAGAGCAAGGTATTCGTTACTGGGCTAATGATAATATTAGCGAAGTACTCGAAGAAGGTGACAAACAAGCACTTATCGAAGAGGCAATTCCTGCTTTTGAAAATGTATTGCAAAAACTGTTAATTGATACAGAAACAGATCCTAACAGTATGGATACTGCAAGACGTATGGCTAAGATGTACATTAATGAGATTATGGCCGGACGTTATGATAAGATGCCTAACCCAAGTGCATTTCCAAACTACATTGAAGGTGGTTATGAAGGTATGTTGGTAGTAAGGAGTGAACTTACAAGTTTATGTTCACATCATCACCAGACTGTTAAAGGAGTAGCATACATTGGTATCATTGCAGGTCCGAAACTTTTAGGTCTTAGTAAGTACACAAGGATCGCACAATGGTGTGCAACACGTGGAACATTGCAAGAAGAACTTAATGTTATGATTGCAAATGCAATACAAAAAGAAACAGGTAGTGAACACGTTGGTGTTTATGTACAAGCAACACATGGTTGTTGTGAGAACAGAGGTATTAAAGCACATAGTTCTTTAACGCAAACTACTGTATTACGTGGAGCATTTAAAGACGATCCAGCAACTAAAAAAGAGTTTATAGACAACGTAAAACTGCAACAACAGTTTGCTTGTTAGGAGGCTCTTATAATGACAACTGAGAAGAAGTATTATTACAGTGAGATATTTCACTCCATTCAAGGTGAAGGACACTATACTGGTGTTCCGACAGCATGGATTAGATTCTTCTTGTGTAACTTACAGTGTAGCGGCTTTGGTCAAGTAGATCCAACTAACCCGGATACATATGACCTGCCGTTCCTGGATTATGACGTAAGCCAAGTAAAAAGAGTTGAAGACTTACCTGTATGGGAAAAAGGTTGCGATAGTTCTTATACTTGGGCAAAGAAGTATAAACACTTAATGGGACAAGAAACTCCTACTGTATTAGCAAATAAGATTGTTGATATATTAAAAACAGATAGCAATCCAGAAGGATTGTTTCTTCATCCTATGAGTAAACAAAGACAACACTTATGTTTTACTGGCGGTGAACCTTTAATGGTTACAGGACAGGCGGCAAGTGTTGGAATATATGAAGAACTTGAAAGACAAGGTAACTTGCCTGATAGCATGACGTTTGAAACTAACGGCACACAGAAGTTAAGAGATCCATTTAAAGAATGGGTAAAAAGAATTAATGAAGAAGTATTCTTTAGTTGTAGTCCTAAATTATGGACAGTAGCAGGTGAAGAAAGTAAAAAAGCAATTATTCCAGAAGTAGTTGGCGAATATGCAGAACTATCTAAAGCAGGACAATTAAAGTTTGTTGTTGGTTCTGAACAAAGACAATGGGATGAAATGGATTCTGTTATAGAAAAATTTAGAGCAGAAGGCGTTGAATGGCCTGTATGGGTTATGCCTGTAGGAGCCAGAGAAGAAGAGCAAACTGCAACGGCAGGTGATGTTGCAAAGATGGCTTTTCAGAGAGGATATAATGTGGCGGCACGAGTACACGTTTACTTGTTTGGTAACGCCATAGGAACATAATATGATATTTTGGTTAGGATTTACTGTTATGGTATTGAACGAAGGGTTCGTGATCATGCGACACGTACACCCTTGGTTTGCACATAAGAGAGAAGCACTAATAGCCAAGTATGGAAGTAATTGGAAACGTTTCCATGCCTTATTAGATTATGTATGGATAGGTGGTGTTACGTTAGGTATGGCGGTAGACATTGCTAACTGGAAGTTATATTTCACAGTGCTGGCAACCTTTTGGACGGTTGTAGGCGTAAGTGTGTATCTTCCATTACTTGTTAAGAAGTTAACAAAGAAAAAAGTAAAAGTCGATAATGATGTACATTTACATTCAGACGGTTTATATCCATATAAAGAAATGAACGAGGCACGTGACGAAGTGAAACGTAAGAAGAAAAACAAAAACAAGCAACTTGACGAAGATGCTATTAGAAAGGCAGGATGGTGAATATGTTAGATAAAATGAAAGACATGTTAGGCATGAAAAAGGCTACAAAAGGAACTGAGCTCTCGCATAGAGATCTTATGTTAAAAGAAAAAGAAGCGGCAACTAAGGCTAAGAAACCTTGGGTTGGCGTACTTGATACACAAGTAAACAAAGATAATATTAAAAATGGTTTCTTTGAACTTGACTGGAACAACGAGTTTATTGAGCAACTGCTTGATGCTGGTTACAAAGGTGAGTCAAATGAAGAAATTGTTGACCTGTGGTTTAAAGACCTCGCAAGAAATGTACTTGCAGAAGAAGGCATGGACACTACAAGAGGTGCAGGTTATATTAACACAACAAAAATAAGCAAAGATAAATCGGAGGTAAAATGATAATTGAATATTTAGATACCGCAATAATGATTGCAGGAGTATTTTTTCTATATAAGATTGCAAGAAATTTAAGAATGATACTAAAAGAAATGTGTCATATCGGAAAGAAGATTAAGTAATGAGTATTGTAAGAATTAAAAGTTTTCATCCATTAACAGAGTTTGCACCAAGTTGGAATATTCCTCTTTGGTTAACAAACTGGACTGACCATGAGCATGTAGATGCCATTAAAAAATGGATAATTGATAACGAGAAGACTATCTTAGATTACGAATATACCTCAACAGGTGGTACAGGTCTAAGCAAAGATCATATTACAACACGTTTTGGAAAGTATAACTTACTATCACAAGACGATCCTGCATTTAATGAACTGCTAACGTTTTTAAGATATTCATATATTGAGTACGTGCAAACTGCACAACTTGAACTTAAAGACTTGCAGATTGTATGTTGGGCAAACATTCTTAAACAAAATGAAGCAATGGAACCGCACTCACACGGTGCTCAACCAGATTCTTATTTGAGTGGTAATATGCATTTGGAAGATTATTCAACTGCAACATTTTACAGAAGTTGTTATGATCCTGAATCAAAACTTGGCTTACCAAATAAAAAAGGTGGCTGTGTAATGTTCCCGAGTAGCACACAACACTATACAGGTGAGCATGATTCAAAAGATCCAAGAGTTAGTGTAGCATTTGATTTAAGATTAACGGGTTCATTCAATCACGAAGAAATGAATGCCATTCCGTTTATGAACAAAGAAGTGCTAACCAAAATACAAGAAAAGTATAAAGCACAAGCAGAAGCAAATAAACAGGTTGACAACAGTACTAAAAAGTAGTATAATAACACTATATTTTATTACAAGAGGACAACTAAATGACATACATACTCGTTGATACTGCTAACACATTTTTTCGTGCAAGACACGTAATTCGTGGTAACCTTACAGATAAGGTTGGTATGGCTTTTCATATTACACTTGCTGGTGTAAGAAAGGCTTGGCAGGACTTTGATGGGTCGCATGTTGTATTTTGTTTAGAAGGTCGTAGTTGGCGTAAGGACTTTTATGAGCCGTACAAGCGAAATAGAAGTGATGCACGAGCGGCGGCTACTCCACAACAACAAGAAGAAGATGAAGTGTTCTGGGAAATGTTTGATGAGTTCAAAGATTTCGTAGGTAATAAAACTAATTGTTCTGTATTACAACATCCTGAACTTGAAGCAGATGACTTGATTGCAGGTTGGGTACAAGCACACCCTAATGATAATCATGTTATTGTTTCAACTGATGGCGACTTTGCACAACTTATTGCTCCTAACTGTAAACAATACAATGGTATTCAAGACATGACTATTACACATGAAGGTTACTTTGATAAGAAAGGTAATCGTGTTATAGATAAGAAAACTAAGGCAGAACGTCCTGCACCTAATCCACAATGGTTATTGTTTGAAAAGTGTATGCGAGGTGACACAAGTGATAACGTGTTCAGTGCATATCCTGGTGTAAGAGTAAAAGGTACAAAGAACAAGGTAGGCTTAACAGAGGCGTTTGCTGACAAGGATAGCAAAGGCTACAACTGGAATAACTTGATGTTACAACGTTGGGTAGATCATAATGGTGACGAACATAGAGTATTAGATGACTATACTCGTAACGTAACACTTTGTGATTTGACTGCACAGCCAGATAACATTAGAAGTATTATTGATAGTGTAATCAAAGATGCTACAGTAGAGCCTAAGGCAATTACACAAGTAGGTATTAAACTTATGAAGTTCTGTGCTAAACACGACTTGGTAAAAGTAGGTGAACAAGTACAGAGTTATAGCGAGCCATTAAATGCGAGATACGTATGCAACTAATGGACGAAAATTATGCTGACGCATATGAACTACTTTGCTCATTAGATCCTGATGTACAAAAAGCCGTTACTACTAAATTTCCGTTCTTAAATGGCGGTGTAGAAACACGTAGAATGGTTGTATTAAGGGAGAACGTAGCCAAGAAATTAGGTACTATTTTAGACGATTTACCTGTCCAAAATATGTCAGTTAGCGAAATAACGAAGTTAAATAACTTAGACAATATGCCTCAAGACCCTTATATGCTTAAAGCATTACAGGATATAAGTGGTAAAGAAGGGTATAGAGAAGTGTACATTAAGGAACTAACTGCACGTGATAAACGTGATAGTAGAGAAAGAGAGTTTCCTTTAGAGCCTATTATTGAAGCAGTAGAAGCCGGGTCATGTCGCCCACCTTTGATTATAGAATTAGACAGCGGTCGATTTGTTATCGATGGCAGAACAAGATTATATGCGGCCGTGGCGTCAAACAAAAGTTTAGATGTAACTGTCATAACAACTGAAGTATTAGGAGGAATAAATGACTATTAAAGGAAAATCTATTGTAGCAGGCAAGTTTTGGATTGTTGAAGAGGACGGTGAACGTATCGGTACTCTTTCTAAACAAGAAGATAAAACTTATATGTACTGTTGCAATACACATACAAAATTTTATGAAAGCGAAAAGCAGTTAAGTAAAGAGATTGCTATCGAATGGGAAACAACTATTTCTGATGCAAACAAAGATAAGGTTGCAGATAAAGAAGTACATGGATTTCCAACTTCATGTGTACCACACAATAGTATGTATGATGTAAAAAAGAAGTTACCTTTGTTTACAAAGAGTAAAAAATCTAAAAGTTTATATTGTGCAGGTTACTACATTATTAAATTTGACAAAGGCTGGGTAAGAAGTTTTTGTCCTAAGATGGTAACTTGTGAAAATTATGTTTCAAAAGGACCTTTCAAAACAGAACTCGAAATGCGTTCGGAACTATCAAAGGCAAATGCAGATGCAAAAAGAGCCAATTAATACAGTTCCTTTAGAAAAGTTCTTTTCGCAAGTAAAGGCCGCCGAGTCAAGCAATGCACATGATGTAAGACTAACACTCGACGATGCTAAATTACTTGCATTTACATTAGGGCAAATCAATGCCCGTCTACTTGGTAACATAGAAGAATTTATTTCTACCAAAGCAATAGAAAAAGAATCAGAAGTTATTAACGTAGAGATGGACGGTGGTGGATTCAAAGAGTAATGATAAAACAAACTTTGTTTTCAACAGATATATACAAGGTAAAAGTTAAGCAACAAGAAGAACTAAAAAGTTTCTTCGTCTCAAACATAGAAAGTGAATATAATGTTAAAGGTCCTAATTGCGATTTCTGCAATGTATACAGTGATTATTTTTCAGGCGCTCGGCCAGTAGACTGGGAAGACATTCTTCCAAAGTATCAATCAACGATACAAGAGTTTCTAAACGAATACGGATATAAAGATTCGCACAACTGGAAGGTTGGTATTGATGCTTGGTATAACGTAACAGGAAAAGGCGGTTGGGGAGAAACACACAATCACTTATCAAGTCCAAGAACAATACAAATTAGTGCAGTACATTATGTAAAGTACGATCCTGAACATCATACTCCTACAATATTTTATAATCCATCAAGCGATGGCATACGTAGTAGTGCTCCTACGCCTATTACAAATAACTTACCTACAATGTGGCCAAAAGAAGTCGTTAATGCAGACGCCTTAGAAGGCGATATGATATTCTTTCCACCCTATTTAAATCATAGTATTCCTGTACAAAAATCTGATGTACCGAGAATAACGACAGCATTCAACATAACAATTACTGAGAATTAGGATAAATATATACGTAGTTTATAAAAGAGGAACAACGTATATGAGTAGACCTAAACCAACAATACTGTTGGAGTACATTGATAAGAAGACTTACAAGTCAGATCAGATACTCGCGGCCGATGCGATTTGGGCAGTTTTCTATCAGGGAAAACCTTTCAATCTAAAAACACAAAATTCATTATCAAGTTTTCCAGGACCTAAGTACAAGAAAGTTTCTTTTAGTAATCCAGGACATGCACACAACCTTGCTAAGAAGTTAAACGACTTGTTTAACTGTAGCGAGTTTACTGTTGTAGAACTTAAAGATGGAACAGTAATTACAGAGGGCAAATAAATGTATGAATATAAATGTAAAATTTTAAGAGTAGTAGACGGTGATACCGTTGACGTAGATATCGATCTTGGCTTTGGCATGTGGATGCACAAAGAACGTGTTCGAATGATGGGTATAGACACTCCTGAATCAAGAACACGTGATAAAGTGGAGAAAGCATTTGGACTCGCATCGAAAGCCAAACTTAAAGACCTGTTACCAATCGGATCCATACAAATCCTTAAAACAGAAATCGACAGAAGCGGTGAAGATAAAAAAGGAAAGTTCGGAAGAATCCTTGGAGACTTTATCACCAAAGACGACAAAAGATGCACTGACATACTTATTGAAGAGGGATATGCTGTAGCATACTTCGGCGGATCGAAAGAAGAAGTTCAAATGAAACACATGGCAAACAGAGAAAAATTAATCCGTGAAGGTATAGTTACACCACCCAAGCCAAAGAAGAAGTAAATGAATTGGAAAGAAACCTATACAAAGGTCTTCTTAAAACAAGCAGACATTAGCATTAACGAAGCAACCATGAAGCAGTATTTGCCTGCATGGTGGCAAAACACAAGAGCCAAAGACGAAGGTGGCTTAAGATTAACTGATGCTGGTATGCTATTTCTCACAGAAAAATTAGATTTAGTATCATATGATGTTCCTTTCCCAGAAGACTTTCAACTTACAACTAATACAGTAATTTGGTTAGACCGTTTTATTACGTGTCCATACTATCTAACTAACAGAGGAATCACTGTATTTGACGAAAAGAAAGCACTCGAATTACATCTTTTTAGTGGAGATGTTAAGAAATATGGCCTTACAAAAGCATTGAAAAGAGCCGACGAAGAACTAACCTCTTGATTTTACTGGCTTATTTTGGTAAGCCTTATCCAAAAATAATTTAAAAAAAGTGCAAATAATGGTTGACCTTTGCTCCTAATGACTGTATTATATATACATACTTAGAAATTAAGTATGGCACTGAAGTAAACGTATAAGGAGTACAAAATGGAAAACATTGCAACAAGAACAATTGGTCCAAATGATGCTAAGAAAAGTATCCTTAGGGCTATGAAGAAACAACGTCCAATCTTTATTTGGGGACCTCCAGGTATTGGTAAGTCGGACATTGTAAGTCAAATCACTAATACTTTTGAAGATTCAAAACTAATCGACATTCGTTTGTCATTGTGGGATCCTACGGACATTAAAGGTATGCCGTATTATGCCGCAAATGATAATACAATGAAATGGGCACCGCCAATGGAACTTCCAGATGCGGCAATGGCTAAGAAATATAAGACCATTGTTTTATTCTTGGACGAGATGAACTCGGCGGCTCCGGCTGTACAAGCGGCGGCTTATCAGTTAATTTTGAATCGTAGGGTTGGTACTTATGTACTACCTGATAACGTTCTTATCGTAGCGGCTGGTAACAGAGATGCTGATAAGGGTGTTACATACAGAATGCCTGCACCATTGGCAAACAGATTTGTTCACTTAGAACTTAAGGTGGACTTTGATGATTGGTTTCAGTGGGCAACTGAGAATAAAATCCACACAGACGTTGTGGGTTACTTGACCTTTAGCAAGAAGGACTTATATGACTTTGATCCTAAGTCACCAAGTCGTTCATTTGCTACACCTCGTTCTTGGTCATTTGTGTCTGAGTTACTTGAAGACGATGATGACGAGAATACCACTACCGATTTGGTTAGTGGTTCTGTAGGCGAAGGCCTTGCAGTGAAGTTCATGGCCCATCGTAAGATGGCTTCAAAACTTCCGAATCCATCGGAGATTTTGAAAGGTAAGGTAACAGAGTTAGAAACTAAAGAAATCAGTGCCATGTATTCCTTAACAGTTTCGCTCTGCTATGAACTAAAAGAAGCCAGCGACAAAGGCGATAAGAAATTTGACTCTATGGTTAATAACTTCTTATTGTTTGCTATGAAGAACTTTGATACTGAATTAGTTGTAATGGGTATCAAATTGGCACTTACACAATACCAACTTCCAATCGATCCAGATGAAGTTGACTGTTTTGATGAGTTCCATGAAAAGTTTGGAAAGTACGTAACTGCCGCACAGGCTTCGTAACAACTTTGGGGTAGTATATTTTGGTATACTACCCCATTTTTTTGATTGACAAATCCAATTAAATATACTATAATAATATTATAAACAATAAGGAATAGGCACATGGCAACACAAGATCAAGAAGTTTTAGATAGATGGGAAGAGATTAAGAAGAAGGCTGATGAACAGCCTGAGATAACTGACGAACTTCGTGCAGAAGTAAAAGATCGTATCATCGTTGCTCGTGTTGGTTTGTTGCTAAGACATCCGTTCTTTGGTAACATGGCTACAAGACTTATCATTAAAGAAGCAAGTGATTGGTGTCCTACTGCCGCAACAGATGGCAGACACTTATTTTATAGTGTTCCATTCTTTGCTAAGATGTCTAATAAAGAAGTTGAATTTGTTATTGCACATGAAATTATGCATTGTGTATTTGACCATATGACACGTAGAGAAGATAGAGATCCACAGATACATAACATTGCCGCAGACTATATTGTAAACAATACACTTGTTAGAGATAACATTGGTGAAAAGCCGAGAGACATTCCAATTTTCCAAGACTTTAAATATGATGGTTGGACGTCAGAGGCTGTATATGATGATATCTATCAAAAGTATGATGAAGAAGAATTAGAACAACTTGGTCAATTACTTGACGAACACATTGACTGGGATAAAGAGAATCAGCCAAAAGGTAAAGCACCTTCTAAAGGTGGTAAAGATAAAGGAGACAAACCTTCATACAGTAAAGAAGAACTTAAAAAGATACGTGACGAGATCAAAGACAGTATGTTACAATCAGCACAGGCGGCTGGTGCAGGTAATATGCCTAAAGAAATCGAACGTATGATTAAGGAACTTACTGAACCTAAGATGAACTGGAGAGAATTACTTCAGCAACAGATTCAAAGTACAATTAGAAATGATTATACATTTACTCGTCCTTCACGTAAGGCTTGGCATACAAGTGCTATCCTTCCAGGACTAAACTATGATGAAACTATTGACTTGTGTATTGCTATTGATATGTCAGGTAGTATTAGTAATAAACAAGCACAGATATTTTTATCAGAGATCAAAGGTATTATGGAACAATACCAAGATTATAAAATTAAACTATGGTGTTTCGATACAGAAGTTTACAATGAACAAGATTTTGACGCAAGTAATGACAACCTATTAGAGTATGAAGTTGCTGGCGGTGGCGGTACTGACTTTATGGCAAATTGGGAATACATGAAAGCGAATGATATTAATCCTAAGAAGTTCATTATGTTTACTGATGGTTATACTTGGGACACATGGGGTGACGAAGATTACTGTGATACTGTATTTGTAATCCATAGTAACCATGATAAAAATTTACAAGCACCTTTTGGAGTTACAACCCACTATGAAGATGAAACCAAATCCGCTTAATTTTTTCGGCATAAGGAAGTTAGATTATCCAGGCTCGCATTTAGAGTACATGGAAATTTCACCAAATTATAATATTGAAAAAGCAATCAGTAATTGGATACTTACCAATTGTAAGAGTCGCTTTTACGTAGGTAAAAACGTTACCTTAACAGACTCTAATGAAGTAGCAAGTAAACTCAGAATTGGATTTGAGGATCCAAAAGAACTTTCATATTTCGCTTTGGCGTGTCCTCATTTAAAATACAAATAAGTAATTAAGTATATACATTAATAAGTTAACAAAGGAGAAGACAATGTCTGATACAAACCAAAAGACTGCGGCACCTACTGAAGCATCGGCAAATGCTCCAGCGGCAGGTGGGCAGGTAGATCTTACAGTTCAAGATCTAAATACATTAAGAACTGTGATTGATATCGCTACACAACGTGGCGCCTTCAAAGCAAATGAATTACAAGCAGTTGGAACTACTTACAACAAGTTAGATATGTTCCTTCAGCAGGTACAGAAGGCTCAGCAAGACCAAAACGCACCAGCAACACCAGAGGGAGTTCCAGCAACGGCACAACCTATTAGTGGAGCAGACGCGGCGGCGGCAATGAGTGCTGAACCAACTGCACCAACAACGGAGAAGAAATAATGGCGATTAAACATATTGGCAAATTAAAGTCAAATAAAAGAAAGGTGGCTGTTGCATACAGAACCCTTCCTAATGATCCAGAACATGCATTGATCGTATCGACTGAAAACTTAACAGATTCAGATCACGATATCTTAATGCAATTAGTAGAATCACCAGCAGGACAAGATGCTGGCGAACTTGCTGAAGCAATGGCACGTACACGTCTTTCAGACGGTAGTGTTATGTTAGCAAGATTCCATTCTACTGGTAAATTGCAAAGAGTACCAACAACAGATGTAGACATGATGCCTACAAACACTGACACTATTAATCTTGCTGAATTAAACAAGGTTATTGCAGAGCAAAAAGGTGTTAGCATTGCTGACTTGGCTCTTAAGGACGATACACAGGACGTTGCAACTGTTAGTGAAACACCTGCAAGTGCTGATGCGTATGCACCAAGCAATGAACCTACTACACCAGCATCAAGTGATGGTGTAATGAGTGATGAAGATTTAGCAAAATCTTACAGATCTCAAGCAGATCGTTTAAGCAAAGAAGCGGCTCAATTGAGGCGTGATGCTGAGGCGTTGGTTCCGACCAAAAAGAAAAAAGCGTAGCACCGCTATGCCGAGGAAGAAACTACTAAAACTTCCTGCGGACGTTATTAGACATTGGCCTGAAGTATTCGAGGGCATAGAAGTAAAAACTATACCACTCGAATACCTTCAGCATATAGAGGTAACGTTTTCCAATAGGAAAAAGTGGATCATAGAATGTACGCCTTCGCTGTCTCAGAAGCGTTTTGAGAAAGATATCCGCGAACTATTCAATGAATACGGCACTACAATACAGAATGTAGACTTTGCAGTGGACAGTAAGAAGATCAAAGAAGACGTACAAAAAGGCACCAAAAACCTATTTAAAAAAGCACGTTTCAAGAAATAAATACATTATAGTAAAACAATTGGTATTGGATAAATACATATAGCAAAACAAATTTGGAGTAGGTAAGTATGGCACTTAAGATTAGACGAGGTACAACAGCAGAACGTGGCGCAATGACTGGCGCTAATCCTGCCCTTGCAGAACCTATTTGGGTAACTGATAAAGTAAACATTAACGGTGAAAACGGCACATTATACATAGGTGACGGAGCAACAAGCGGCGGTATTGCAGTTAATCCTCCAATTTCAATTGCTAAACTAACAGACGTTGATCCTTCATTAGCACCAGCAACAGGACAAGTACTTGCTTGGAATACATCAAATGCACGTTTTGAAGCGTCTACACTTAACCTTACAACTACTATTGGTGCATTAACAGATGTTGATGTAACAGGTGTTGTTAATAACAAAATTTTAAAATACAATGCATCTACAACTAACTGGGAAGTAGCAGACGAAGATTTCGCAAGTTTTAACTTTGATACACAACTTGCAAGTAAGAGTATTGACGGCTTAGGTGATGTTAGTACATCAGGTGCAGACGAACCAACACCAGGACAATACTTGGTATGGGATGATACAAATTCACAGTGGAAGCCAGGTGACTTAGATCTTGCTAACGCATCTATCGTAAACTTAAATGCTGATCTAAAAGGTTCAGTATTTGGCGATGACTCAACACTACTTGTTGATGGTATATCAAGTACAGTAAGACTTTACAATGGCGTAATGGATATTACTGCTGACTCACTTACATCATCTACAGGTAACGTAGAAGTTAGTAACAAAACTGAATCAACTTCAACAGTACTTGAAGCATACAACAGAGATGAAGCGACAGCAATTAGAGTTAACGGATTAAACGGTAACACATCAGCAAACATTTCAGGTTTTTCAATTAACGGTTACTACGGTGGCTTTGACGGCAGTGGTAGTGAAGTTAAAATTACATCAGGTAATTACATTGGTGAATTAAGTGCATTGGCATTTGATCCAGACTTTGATGGTAACGGTACTGGAAAGAAAGTTCTTTCTTCATTAATTTTATTTAGATCAGATCCAACTGAGGCTATTGCAAACGATACTGCAAAAGGTCAAATTGAATTTGTAACTAACGCAGGCACAGGTACAACACCTGTTGCTAAAACAATGTTGTTTGACGCTAAAGGTCAACTTGCAGTTAACAGAACAAGTGCAAGATCAACACTTGACGTTGAAGGTGTAATGACATTGGAACCACAAACGGCGGCTCCGGCTACTCCAGTTATTGGAATGATTGCAGTTGCTAACAAAACTAATTGGGATCCAGCAAGTTACAGTGGATCAACACCTTACCCAGTGTTCTATACAGGCGCGGCGTGGGTGGCAATGATTGCTTAATTCCATTTAGGAAATAAGTTATACAATTCCCAAAAACGATTAAAGTTAAATTTCCAAACTGACTGTTTGGTATATCTGTAATCCATATCTCCAACTTTATCAACTACACCCATCTTTTCTATTAAAGGAAAATATATTAAGTGTGATTGATTTTGTTTGGCTTCTGGATTCATATTTGTAGTTGAATACAATTCACCTTTGCGTTCTGATACAAATTTAATAACGGCAGGATGTAAAAATTGATCTGTATGATTTTGAAACTTTGTAATAATACTTTTGCCTTTGCCTAATGGTGGTACAAGTAAACTTGTTCTTCCTACTCTCCAACAATTAGGTCCCATCTCTGGAAACGTATGTAACACCTGTGTTCCAATAATTGTATCATCTTCGTAAAGTAAGAACAAGTGCATTTGGCTTTCATTATTAAAACAATCAATAAGCATTTCACGACTTGCATTATTAACAAAGCCTTTTTCTTTTGCTCTTTTATAATAATCTGTTAGGTCAACATTTACTTGCCAATCTGCTATTCTACAATATCTGCCAACCCGTTCTATTCTAAAATTTGACATGTGTATAGTTTCCTTTGACACTATCGTTTAAATCAATACCGCAGTAATCGTGTCCGTATACTACGAGATTTTTTACTCTGCTTTTAAATTTTGTGTAATGCTTTTCAAGTTCTTCTGGTTCTATATTCCATTGTAGCATTTCGCTTGACCATATGTTTGTAGTCCATAATACTTTTGTTCCGTGTACATTATCTATTATATCAAACAGTTTATCACTGTCTTGTACAATATCAATTACATGAAACTCATGTTTTAAATCTCTATACCTTGACCATAATCTTTGAAAAGCAAGGTTTCCACCGAACTCTTTTAGTTCTTGTTCCCAGAATTGTTTATAGTTGGCACGGTAAGTGCTACTGAAATTATACTGTAAATCGTTTTCTAAGAGCCATTTATCCAAATCATAACCGTCCCAAGTTTCTAATAAATGCTTCTTATAGTTTAAACTTGCTTCGCACCAATCAAAGTAATGTACTGTAGTACCTTCATGAAAGCCGTTTGCATTTAATATTGCAAGTGGTTTAAATCCTGCGGCCGCACTAAAGAAATGATCTATAAAAGTACTTGTACGTACACCTTCTCCACTTAATCTTTCTGTGTTAAAAGCATACACTCTGTTCTTTTCTATTTCTTCTTGATATCCTAATTTACGTATCCATGCACGTTGACTGTAGTTTAATTGATCAACAAGTTTGTCATTAGTTTTATCTAACCATACCTTTTCAAGTATGTCTGGCTTGTTGTAAGGATATAAAAATACTTTACATTCTCGCATATCGTTATCAAGATTGTCAATAGTAATATCATTTTCTGCGGCAAGATGTATCCAGTTACTTCCATCAGCAGTAATAGTACTCTGCATATAACCTTCTGCACCTTTTACCCACTTAGGTGTATATTCACTGTGAACCTTTTCTTCACTGTATTCTACATTGCGGTAGTTTCTTGGTCGGTCAGTAAACACACCAAGTTCATCAAACTCTGGTTGTCCTAATTCAACCCATTTGTTTAAATTTACAAACAAGTATTGTCTATGTAATCCAGGATAAGCACCTTTGGTTAGATAATGATGTTGGCCTTGCTTGTCCATAATATGTCCTATAACAAAAAACTGCGGATTGTTTTCTGCGTATGCAACACTTTTCTGCACTAAACTTGGACCTCTATATAATAGTAATCCTTGGCATGCCACCATGCAATATTTCTTACCTTCTATAATTGCATTTTCTAATATTTCTTTTACAGTCTTATGTCGTCCTACATATGAACATAAGTTCATTTTAATCATTCTGTTAATGTAGAAGTAAGTCATATCGAATGTACGTTTGGCAACAAATTCGTTATCGATATCTCGTGTGATGTCTAATATACCTACACCAACTTCGTTATTAGAATTTAGATCTTCGTAATAACGATCAACTGTAAGACTATTCCAATCCATCAAGTGTTCTCCTATTAGTGTAGAAACTTTCCCTTAATGTATAAAACATATCTCTTGTACGTCTACCAAGTTCGTAATGTATAATCATATGTATTCTTGGTTTGTCGCTACGATTCCAAACACTGTGTACGTTACTAATATCCATTAAGAACGCACTACCTTCGTCTTTGAAAGGAACAATGCCTTTGTCTTTGTAAACAAATTGACATTCTTCTGGATTGTTTAGACTGATGTTACAAACACTCAAACGCTTTTCTTCGTCTTTACGATCTTGATGTGGTAGTATGTAACCGCCTGGTTCAAGTAACATAAACCTTACACGATTTAAAAACTCTGCAGGCCATACTGTTGTTAAAAACTTTTTAGTAACAGGACATTCGTCTGCTACCCAAGTCCAATCTAATTCTTCAAGAACTTTATCTCTATCGCCATATTGATTTAAACTTTGTGTATCTTCATTTAGTCCATGTAGTGTTAGACTCTTCCAACCTTTGCCATAACTATCTTCTCTATGACTATGAAACTTATCAGCAAGTGCTTCTGCTTCTTTGTGCATTTCTTTCCATGGTTGGTTATCTAAAGCACTAAGATGAAAATAACCCCAACCGCTTTCCATTACTAACCACTTCGGATCAAATGTATCTGGGTATAATTCTTGCTTCAGGATGCCATGTTCGCTATGGTATTTTTCTAATTCCTGCATACTCATATTTACCTGCCAGGGTTCATTAAGTGCTACTTTTTTGGCGGTAAATACTATGATGCCATTCGTACGAAAAAAGGACTTAAAGACACTTGTAGTAGACTTCACGAGCCATTGTAATGCTATGTGCGGTAACTGCTCACGGAATATTGACGGAGTAAAAGTCAATCCTAACATGCCTCTTGGTCATATGGATATGGACACTTGGAAGAACATTGTTGACAATGCTAAAGGAATTGATGAAATAATTTTTAATGGATCTTATGGCGATCCTATTATGAATCCTAATTTACCTTTTGCATTAGAGTATGCAAGAAAAAAATTAAAATGTAAAATTATGATACACACTAATGGTGGTATAGGTAAACCTAATTTATATAGAATGTTAGCACAAATTTTAAGTGGCTTCCCTCAAGCAATTATTACCTTTAGCATAGACGGATTGGAAGATACTAATCATTTATATAGACGACATGTGGTATGGAAAAGTGTTATGGAAAATGCAAAAGCATTTATAGACTCAGGTGGTATTGCACGTTGGCGTATGCTTGTGTTTGAACATAACAAACATCAAATAGAACAAGCAGAAGAATTAAGCAAAGACATGGGTTTCAAAGTTTTTGACATTAATGGTGGTTATACTTTTACTGCTATTGATAGTGTTATTAATGAAGCAGTAGAAACTTTTAAAGCAACTAAAAAAGAACAAGCACGTACCATTGCATATGATACAAGTAAGTTAGATAATGTAAAACGTGTAAAAGGTTTGATTGAAAAAGGATTTGATAAAGGTTGTATAACTTGTAAGTGGAAGAAAAAACAAAAAATACAAATAAGTCATACAGGCGAAGTGTTTCCTTGTTGCTATTTGTTAAGTGATCGTTATGCTAAAAATCCTGATAGTCCTTATGCAAAAGAATGTAACAGTGTAGAATGGCCTAATGTTAATAATATGCCATTAGAAGAAATACTTGAAAGCGATATACTAAATCATCCAAGTGACAATAGATTTAAAATATGTGAGGTAACTTGCGGTGAAGTGTAAATATTTAGATCATCAAGTTTGCATTAGAACTTCTGGCGAGTTTCGTCTGTGTTGTATTAGTAACGAACCTACAAACAAAGAAAACATTCAAACACACACTATAGAAGAATGGCGTGAAAGTAAAGTGTTTAAAGACGCAGTTCAAAAGTTTGATAATAATGAATTCCCAGAGGCTTGTAAAAAATGCGAAATACAAGAAGCGTCCGGTGAAGGTAGTCAACGTACAAAACCAAGACCATACGGGCCTGGTGTAAGTCATCTTGATTTACGTTTTGGTAGTAACTGTAATTTAAAGTGTACTATGTGTTACCCTGCAACATCAAGCGGTGTTAATCAGGATCATAAAGAACTAATTGCAAAAGGTATGGAATCGCCTTGGGGTAATGAACAGTTTCCTAATTACGATTGGTACACAGAAGAACGTGGAGATTACCTTGCAAGTTTACCTGAACTTAGAGAAGTGTACTTAACAGGTGGCGAACCTATGATGGTAAGAGGCTTACATAAGTTTCTTAAGAAGTTAGATAACAGTGTTGAAATAAGATTTAATACTAATGCTACAATTATTAATCCTAATGTATATGAAGAACTAAAACGTTTCGATACTGTTAATATGTGTTTTAGTATTGACGGTATAGGTAAAGTAAATGATTACATACGTTGGGGAAGTGATTGGAAAACTGTAGAAACAAATATGTTACGTTGGGCAGAATTTGTAAAATATAAAAGTGTAGGTCCAACTATACAAATAATGAACTTACATAATTACAATGATATTGTTGCATGGGCAAAAACAAATGACTTTGATGTGTTTGATAATTTACTTTTTCATCCTACATACTTTGATTCAAAGAATGCACCTGATACAATTAAAAAGTTTTCGCCAGAAAAATTTAAGTATTGGGTAAACCAAGAACCAGATCAAGTACAACAAAATGCATTTTTACATTGGATAAAAACATTTGATAAATTAAGAGGATGCCACATACAGGATTACATTCCTGAAGTTGCAGAAGCATATGGAATTAATAAAGGAAAATAAAGAAAAACTAAGACGTGTTTACAAAGGTGCAAACTTTTATCGTAAGCAATGGGACTTTACAAATCAAGAATGGCTTGACGACCATATTGATATAATGGAAGAAGTGCGTCCTGGTTACATTATTAATCATGGTGTTGAAGGTGGCAGAATGTTTATTGATACTAAAATTATCGAAGGCACTGTAGCAAACACACTACCGCACACATCTGAATTTGTAAAAAGCATATACGACTTTTGTTTACAGAACATAAATGAAACACAACCATTTGCACACGGAGATTGGGTACTCAGTAACATTATTGTACAGGGTGATTCCTATGAATTAATTGATTGGGACAATGTAGGTGTGTATCAACCCAATGTGGTTTTTGATAAATTGGAAAGCGATTTAAGGTCTGCTTTTGGAGAGAAATTCGATGAAATGTTACGCACCTTGGCATAGTATTTTGGTACGTTTTAACGGCGATATTGTACCCGATGGTGTGTACACAAACCGCTACGGAAACGTGCTACAAGAGCCCTTAAACACCGTCTTAAACGCATTTACAGCGTCATACACAAAGGATAGTATCCGTAATGGAGTGTTACCGCCCGAGTGCCAACAATGTGCTTTAAAAGAGGCTACAGTAGGTCATAGCCGAAGATTATTCTTCCGTGATATTTTGAATCCTATGCTTGAAGGATCCAATAATGATTACTCAAAAAACTTCCACGATATCAAATTTTTGGAGTTCAATATGAGTAATATTTGTAATTTGAAATGCCGTATGTGCGATGGAATCAATTCAAGTGCTTGGGTCAAGGACGAATTGAAACTTGCAAAAAATGGTAACCCATATCATAGAAGAATTGACAATCCAGAGTTTGGATATGTTAATAAAAGTGAACAAATAATACAAAGACTATTTGAAGATCCTACTCCGTTTATGGGGTTACGTTATCTTAGTATTAAAGGCGGAGAGCCTTATATGGAACCTGCAAACAAAAAGATATTGCAGAAGTTTATAGACTTAGGAGTTGCAAAAAATGTTACACTTGACTGGACTACGAATGGTACGATCGTTGATGAGGAAGTACAAGAACTTGCAAGACATTATGGCGAAACTAAATGGACTGTAAGTGTTGAAGGTACTGATGGATTGTATGAATACATTAGAGGTGGAAAGAACTTTACGTTTGAACAACTAAATGATAATTTAAAACAATATGACTTTGATAGAATTATTATTGCTGTAACTGTAATGGCATATAACATTTCACACTTGGATAAAATACAAGATTGGTTTGATGCTAACAAAAAAGATAATTGGAGTATATACTTTAATAATGTTGTAGCACAACCTGCCTATTTGAATCCACGTGTATTGCCTAATGAAATATTACACAACATTAAACATAAGTTGCCTAACATAACATACGAACAAAACAATAGTAAACTATTAGATATGTTTGTAAACTATACTAAGGATTTAGATAAGATTAGAGATACAAGTGTTTTAAATTTTTGTCCGGAACTTAAAGATCTCTTTGTATAGGATCAAGTGCCATATAGTGTAAGTTGTAACTACGTGGACTATCAATTACCCATTTAACAAGTTTACCTGCTTCAAGTAAACTAATTTTATTATTAGTGCTTTTATCTAATTGTGTTTGTGATGCAAGTTGACCAAACGCAATATTGCTTACACGAATTTTGCTACTACCAAATGTTCCGTACTGTGAATACTTCTTACTTAATTCATCAAGTTCAGTTTTGTTTTTAAGATAGTCGCCTGGATTATAACCGTCACCCCAATAACTTGTTGTACTTGAAATATTAATAATGTGTTCACCATTAAACTTTTCATATACCTTACGTAACAATTCTACTTGTTCGCCATTAGGACCGTATTGACTGTTTACAAATACATTATGATCTTTTACGTATTCTGCTACTGCGTCAGCATCTGTAAGATCCCAGTCATTCCATCTACCAATAAATTCTACTTGATTACGACTGTAGGCTTCCCATATACCTGAGCATAATCCTTCATACTTAGGATTACCTGTTACAACTATTCGCATTTGTATTCCTCTGGCACTGTTCCATAACCAACTGTTCTGTCCCAAGCACGTTGAGTATATGTGTTTGTTACCTTTGCGTATGCTTCTTCAAAACCTTCTTCATGTAAATATGTTTCTTCCATGTACCAAACTCTTTTAAAATAACTATCATAACAATCAAAGATACAATCTTCTGTTGCATTAAAGTGACCTTTTACTAACCAAAAAACTCTATATGCATCTTTGCGTGTTACGTTTGTCATCCAACTTCCTTCCTAATGAATATATCACTTAAACAACTACACACACTTTTACCACATACTATTGGCTCAGTGGGTAATTTATAACGTTCAAGGTTACCTAACGCACCGCCGAATTGACAATCTGCTCTATATAGGTTACCCCACATATCTACATTTACTCCATCAATACCTGCCCAACATTTCCAACCACTAAACATATTTTTTTCTTGCAGTAGGATTTCGTTAGCAGTAACTACTGAATTATTTAGTAGTAACTCTCCGCGGTGTAAATTACTAAAGTCAAACTCTCGTTTGTACTTCCAGTTATTGATCAAATCTTTTTGCTCTGGTGTGTAAACTGTAACTTCATTTGTTACGTGTTCTTGACTTGTTTTGTCTACGATCACCTTAGGCTCAACTGTAAGATTATCACTACCTTCATATAACTGTTTAGCAATGCTTTCTAACTCATTAAATTTTTCTGGTACCATCATTAGGTGTACAGCAACGGGACAGTCAACACTGTTTGCTACTTCAATAAAATGTTCTACGTCTGCGTATTGTGGATGATACGAAATAATAAATCCGTCTGTGTAATTACTAATTTCTTTGTAATACTTTACACGTTGACTTCCGTTTGTGACAAAACTAAAATAGTGTCCTTGTTTTTTTACAAGTTTTGCAAGATCAATAAAGTGTTTCCAGTATGTAGGTTCTCCACCACTTATTCTGTAACACATTGTCTTAGGTACTTTTAATTTTTCAACAAAGTTTTTTACAGTTTCCCATTTAGGTTGTCCTGTACTTCCGTTATGTAAAATGTCTGGACAGTATTCACAACGATAGTTACACTTGTTGCTGAGAGTCCAACTAACAAGGAACCAATCTTTTTTCGTTATGTCTACATATTCTAATTTCAATTTCTCATCTCTAATGTATTGATATGGTTTCCACTTTCCCATTCATCAATTATAAACTTAATTACTTTTGCAACTGATTCTGGTTTTAATAATTTGTGTTGTTTTTTAAAATAATGAAACTTTGTTCTTAGTTCTTCTAATACTTCTTTGCTTTTATAAACATCTTTGCCTGCAAAGTCTGTATCACAAAATGCAGGAACAACAAGACTTGCTTTACACTCAGGTCTTAAACTATTCCATTGATGTGTTTTTGTGTGTAGTTCTAATTTGTTTTTGTAATAATCTTCTTCAAAGAAAATATCATTTGTAGTATTTGCAACAACTGATCCTATGTTTACACATAACTTGTCTTTGTCTTGATTAAACACACTCCACATATCAAACAGTGTACTTTGTGTATTTTCACAGTAAACATTGTTAATAAAGATATCAACATCACGTAAATGATCAAATGCTTTTCCAGTATCTCTTACATCACATGCCCATTCTTCATTTCTGTCAAGCAGTACCCAAACATAATCATGTTTGTATAATTCGTAAAATGCTTTTCCAATTCCTGCTTTGTGTCCTGTTAATCCTACTTGCATAAAGCCTCTCCAAGTTCAGGAAATATTTTAGTGTAGTCTAATCCACGTTGTTCATCAAGTACTCTTATGTAATCAAGTGTTTGAGGTAACTTTGCTGACCAGTCTTCTTCCATCATATATTTTATTAAACCTTCCCAACGTACTTGGCCCATTGGGTGTTGAATCCATTGTGTGTTAAATTTTTGTCTTTCTATAAATGCTTCAATGCGTTTTTTAGCAAACTGTTTATACTCTTCTGGTAACACTCGTACATTTAAGTAAGACGGAAAGTATACAAGGTGTGTACTAATCATACCGCCTTGTGTTTGTGCATTTACTTTACTAAACTTTTGATCAAGTTTCCATTCAGCAAGTTCATCAAGATGTGCTACATTAAACATCTGTACTGCTGACGCTATGTTAATATTAATATTTGCATTACTTGAATCAAGTATTTTTATATTCTTTTCAATGTCTGCCCATTTGCTTGGGTGACGTATGTAATCATTCTTTTCACCATATGCATCAATACTAAAGTTAAATGTTACTTCTTTAAAGTGTTGCCATAACACAAACAGTTCAGGTTTCAATACAAGTCCATTACTGTTATATCTAATACAACAATTTTCAGCATGTCCTTCATCAACCATAAATTGTAATATGTTATAGTGTTCAGGAATCATTAGAGGCTCGCCACCTGCAAAATATAATTCTTTGATGTGCTGTGCTTGGTCTTTCATAGAATCAAGAAACGATCCTTTCTTATACCAAGTGTAATCAAAGTCTTCATTCCAACTTTGATCGTTAATTAAATCTTTGTTTGTATACTTAGGATGATTTAGTTTCCATTCCTTAATCCAACTACTTGAATCATGTGGACTACACATAACACATTTAAGTTGACATACATTACCTAAACGTAAATCAAAGTAAGGAACATTTACAGGTAAGTCACCTTGTTCTCCTGTTTTTGCTACAATACTATCTATGTCTAAACGTTGTTTCCATACTTCTGTTTCCCATTGACGTTTGCTAACAATACCTTTGCTTTCTTCTGCAAAACATTTACGACAACTTGCTGGTATCTCATCATTTAACATTTGCAATCTTGTTCGACGCATGTGTTCACTATTCCATACTTCTTCAATAGTGTGTTCACGCAAGTTCATGCTTACTCCGTCTTTCTTAACAAGTCCTGCTGTCTTGTCATCTTCAACTCCTGCACCTGATGCATTAGCAGTACAACAAACTCTAACATCGCCGTTAGGTCTTGTTGCTAAATGTATCCAAGGTAAAGGACAAAATGTTTTAGACATGTTCCTTCCTTTCAAACTGTGCATTTAGTTTGTCAAACTTTCCACACTGTTTAGAACATTCTGCAAGTCCTGTTGAAGTCCAACAACCACTAATACTACTAAAGAAGTTGCTGTCAAATATTTCTTTAAATGATTGTTTATGCAAGTTAGGAAACTTACCAATCTTTACCATGTAATCTATTCTACTACCACTGTGCTGTGGTAACCATTCTAAGTCTAACCAACAGCAAGGACTAACATTACCATTTGCACTTATGTACATTTGATTATCTTGTTTTGCTTTGCAAGTAATTAAAGGCAACTTTTCTTGTTGTGCTTCTTTTGCCGGAGCAATCATTTCAAGACTCTTACTTGACGGCAATAAGGTATGTGTGATTTTGTAGTTGTCATCAAGCACATCAAACCTACCGTCTTTGAATCTTGTTGTATGTTTAATACTAAATCCTTTGAATCCTAACTCCTTGCTCATCTTTTCACAAGTATCAACTTGGTGTTCGTTATGTTTGAATACAAGCATGTCCCAACGTGCATCTCCGCCTACGTGTATAAACTGTGATGCATTGTTAATAATCTTTTCCCAGTTAGTGTTTATTCTGTATAGTGCATGAGTATCTCCAAGTCCGTCAATGCCAAACACAACTTTTACTTTTAGTTCTGCAAGTCCGCGCCACCACTCTTTAGTTCTACCACTTCCGTTAGTGTGCATTTGCAATGTCATTTCTGAATTGTTTTCACGTAGATATCTAAAAATTTCTAATGTGTCTTTTGCAACAATAGGATCGCCCAAGTTACCACACATATTAAGAAACTTTAATTGTTGTACAAAACTTACAGGAAACCATTCCTTAAAAGTGTCAATAGATATTTCTTCCAAGTCTAAGCCTTCAAGTAACGGTCCGCCATGTAATCGTCTTGGACACATAGGACATCTTGCTTGGCACTTAGAAGTTACTTCTAAATGTATTGATGTAATATCTTCGTAGTTATACATTACTTTTGATTTAATCTCCCAAGTGTAGCATTAACAGTGTCTGGATTTAGATCAACATTTACAATTAACCAGTAACTATCATTAAAGCCACTATTGAATAGGTAGTGCATTTTTAAAGTATCTACAAAGTATAGTCTACCTACTTCCCAATGTAGCATTTTATCTTCTAATACAAAATTAAAATAAGGTGGATTAACATTACGCAAAGGCATTATCAATCTAAAACTGTCTGCTCTACCTGAACTGTAGTTCCAATCTCTATGTGGAGGAAAGAATCCGCCTGGACCAAACTTTAAAAAGTGTGTTCTATAGTAATTGTCCTTCCAAGGTTCTAACACTTCTTCTATTTGTTTGTTTAGAACTGGTGTAGGCACATTAAAATCTTTTTCGTTATATCCTGTTTTGTTTTCTTTGTTATATTCATACAAACTATCTAAGTCTGGTACACCTGTAATACCGCCATCTAAACTTGTAATACTTAAACCCCAACGATTAATATCCTTACGTGGATTATATTTTACCCAATCAAATTCATTTGCCCAAGCAATCATTGCCTCAGCATCTGTTGTGATGTCTAATTCTATAAGTTGACCGTATTGTGTAAGTCTGTGAATCATTTTTTCTTTCCTATAACCATAAAACGTTTATATTTGGGTAATTCTATTTCGTCTTTAATATCTACATCTAACAAACTTCGTCTTGCAAACTGTTCTAAGTTCTTACAACAGTTAATATGTTCTTCTAATTCATAGTAGTCATTACTTTGTACAACAACTTGTGCTGAATCAGGAACTTTTGCTAACCACTTTTTGTATTTGTCTTGTGTAATATGTTCGCAACTTGTATTAATTACAATGTATGGTTCTGCTGTGTATTCGTAATCTACCATATCGCAGGTTACTGCTTCAAACTTACCTTCCATTTCGTATCTCTTGTTTACTGTAGTTGCAATTTCTTTGCATACAGGATCAACATCAACACTTACAACTTTCTTAATACCTATTTCACTGTTGAATAGCATACTTGCTAACAATCCATTCCAACCTCCATGTATAACAATTTCAGCATTTCGGATCATTTTGTTTTTTTCAGCGACAGTTTCAATCAACCATAACTTGGATTGTATTTGACCACCCCAGAAAGTTTCTAATGTACGATCTTTATCTTCGCTATTGCGAATTGCGTCCATCCAGAACTTAATATCTTGAATATCAATTTTCATTTCTAATCTTACTATTATATTTAACTGCTTCTTCAAGCAGTGAAAGTTCAGTATTATATCCTTTTGCTTGATGTAAGAACGCATCTACGTCTTTAGGAAAACAATGCCCACCAAATCCACGTTCTTTTGTTACATTAGTATGACTGTATCCTATACGAGAGTCATCTGCAACATATTTCCTTACTTGTTCAAAGTCTACACCTGCTTTTTCACAGAAATCATACAACTGATTAAAATATGTAACCTTTAATGCAAGATAACTGTTACGTACATACTTGGCTATTACAAGATCTTCTGGATCTGCAATCTTTACATCAACAGTACCAAGTAAGTCTACAAAAAATCCTGACCAAAACTGTGTATTATCTCCACCAAGTAAAATTTGTTGCGTGTTTGCAAAGTCTGAGTTTGCATTTGCGGCAGTTAAAAACTCTGGACTGAATGTTATTTCCTTTTCAGGAAACGTATCTTTAAGCATACGCCAACCTTCAAGACTAATTGTGCTTTTAATTAGTATAGGAATCTCATTAGATGCTTTTTCTATTACCTGATACACATTATCCATTACACAATAACCTGCTGAACTTCTTGGTGTGCTTACACACACTATAAGTGCCTGTACTTCTTTAAAACTTGCTTTATGACCAAGTGCTGGATCGTTAATTAGCACTTCGTATTTGTCTTTCATAGATTCGGCAATGGCTTTACCGACATATCCGTATCCTGCTATTCCTATTTTCATATTTTTCTCTTTGGTATTTTACTATCTGCACTGCTTACACAACTTGGTGTAATACAAGGCATTGGCTTATCAAACAAACTGAACCCTTCAGTTAATGTTCCTAATGGTGTATCATGGCAACTGTAACTACGTTTAACTTCATTGTTTCTAATTATACAACTTTGATATCCGCTATTACATTCCCAACCTTTAAATTTATTAAAACCAAAAGCATTTAATCTTTCTGCTTGGTCAATACTGTATTCTACTCCATTAACATCTTTGAGCGATACTTGATGGACCGATTGTTCGCTTTCGGTACGCAATATTTCTTTTTGTTCCTCGGTATAACCATCAACCACAAAAGAAGCGGTAGGATCAGACTGAGGCTTAAGAGTAACGTGTAAACCCCGTTCAATAAATCTTTTACTTCTGGCATAATATTCCTCCCATAGTTCGGGTACCATAACTTGATTAATAGTTACAAGTACACCTTCGTCTTGGAGATATAAAAGTTTATCTCCGAATTCTTTTTCATTTGCAAATTCTGCATGAAAACTTGCTGTAATACTTCTTCTGTCCATAACATCTGTAACATCTAAAAACTTCTTCCACCATTTCTTTGCTGGACTACAATTACTTGTCATGTGTATGCTTAGGTATTCACTTTCATAATCTTCATAGTGATTAACTAAATCTAAAAAGCCTTTGTATGCTGTAGGCTCTCCTCCACTAAAACTAAAATGAAACTTGTCAAAGCCATTTGCTTTTGCTTGTTTCTTAATTTCATCAATAGATGTTTTATAGATTTCTAATTCCTGATAGTCTGGCTTGTCAGTGTTAGCATAAGGCCAACAGTAACTACACTTGTAATTACAAAACCTGCCGAGGATCCAACTAACGCTGAATAGATTAGTATCCAGCATTGTCTTTTGTCCAAGGCTGACAATATCCTTAAAAGGAATCTTTGTGTTCATTAAACTCCTCTTCTAAATAATCAAAATCATTTAACATTGCAAGTGCTTCTACATTGCCTCTATAGTGTTCTCCAAATTGCTTACCACATGCCGCTCCGTGCATTGCAATCTTTCCGTACTGTCTTTCAGCACCAACAGTAAGCCATGTTTCCAAACGCTTCTCTGTTTCTTCATCTACTTGTCCTGGAATAGTTTTACTTGCTAATTTTGCACATTCTCTAAATGCTCCACGCCAAGTACTCAAAGGATCAGTGTTAAATCCTGTTACGCAACTTATCTCTGGCATTGCTTTGAACTTATCACTGATACTTGTAGTCATGTCGGGCATGGAAGTGTCCATGTTCAGTGTGAGTGATCGCGGTAATAACTTTACACCTCCATACCCGTATTCCAAGTCGTTGATCGGATTTATACTTCGCCATACATGCACTGTTTCTAAATCCCACTCGGAAACCTCAAAATTAAAATCAAAGTCTGGCATTAACTCTGCATCAGCATCAATAACCCAGAACATTTTTGTAAAACATTTTTTAGCCGCGGCAATGTGTGCTTGATGTAAACCTTTAACATCTTTTACACGTTTCGCCATAGGAAACATTTGCTTAATATGTTTCCAGTTTTCATCAGCGTTTGGTTCGCCGTAACTTATGAAGACTATATCATACATTTTACTTTATCCTTTATTTGTGCGACAACTTGGTCGTGTATGCTTTCTCCGTCATGGGCCTCATCTCTTGCACGACCAGTCATCTTTGTTTTTACTGTTTGTACCATATCTTTGTCATACTTTGTTTTAAAGTCTGCTTGGAATGTCCAATTATGTACAGGCACACCAAGTGCGTTCCATATATTGTTTACACTATTTAGATGATACAAATTCTCATAATTCATTTGTCCTTGTTCATGAACCCAACGTTTGTGGTACCAAACTGAGTCCATCATTTCGTATTCTTCTTCAGTTCCGTCTGGAAGGAACATAATATTCCTATCTTCTAATCTTATTTGATTAGTAAACAATTTCTTTTCAGTGTATGCAAAACTTTTTCGTGACGATTGTGGCCATTGAATTAAGACGCATTTAGGAAGTACAAATTTGTTCTTTATGAATAATTGTGTATTTAACGCAACAATATCAGGTCCTGTACCTGCTTTGGCTAAGTTTATTACGTCTATATCATACATCTTGCTAATTTTATTACACCATATTTGTTCTTCGTATAAACCTACGCCTTCAGTATAACTGCACCCGAACACTAAAATATAATCGTTATTAAGACCCGTTAATTCTTTTGTACGATATCCAAGACTGTTAAAGTTGTATTCTAACTTATCAGCAGTATTATGATACTCCCAACCTTCTTTGTTGTACTGATTGTAGTTTTCTAAATCGTCACCACAATACCATTGTAAACTTTTACCTGCTATTTCAGGAAAATATAATAACGGATGATCCTTAGTGTAAAACATTATCTTGTGTTTCCGTATTGTATGACAAGATACTTAGAATTAGGTTTCATTTTTCTCCACGGATCAATAAACACTGAGTCTGTTGAGTATTCTAAGTACGGGGTTGGGTGTGCAAGTAAAATAATACCTCCAAGGCTTACTTGACTACTTGGCATTTCACTTGCAAGTGGATCAATGTAAATCATACTGTGTCCAAGTTCCTTAACATAGTGATCAACAAGTAGTGCATAACTTCCGTCAATGTAAGGTACGCCTGGTTTGTATGATATACCATTTAAGAAAATACTTCCGCCATATTTCTTTTTTGTTTCAACAACAAACTTTGCAAGATTTTTTGCTTGTATTTCTCTTGCTTTCATAATGTTATCAAAAATATCATATTCTAAATTTAATTCTTTTGCCATGTAACGTAAAGCAATATTATCTCTTGGGTGACAACTACCACCATCACCCATGCCTGCTGTCATATATGCAGGACTCATTATACGTTGTGTACTTTCTGCTAAGGCTTTTGTTACTACGTCAACATTAATGTTACCTTGACGTTGTGCAACATCTTGAATCATGTTAACAAAACTTAATTTAGTAGAAATAAATGTATTGTAAAACACTTTGATACATTCGCACTCGTCATATGTTCCTATAACATAGCGTGGGTCATTTTCCATAATGCTTTGATAAAATTCTTTTAATTGTTTTGCATCACCTGTTTCGCTACCATCGTCAGTTCCTATCATTACCATCTCAGGATTAATCATATCCCAACCCACAGTACCCATTGCAATTAGATATGGGTTATATACAAAACGTGTATGTGTAACACGTGGTACAAATTCTCTACGTGTTGTACCTGGTAATACTGTACTGATAAGAACAAGCAATTGATCCTTTGTCATATGCATGTCTGCTTCTTCAAGAACATCATTTACAATATCGTAATTAAAATCTTTTGGTGGTAAATGACTTGTAGGACGTTTACCGTCATAATCTTCGTGATGCGGTGTTGGTACTGCAACAAACACAATGTCTGCACCAGTTACTGCATCTTTGATTGTAGGCTTTTGTATAATTAATTCGCTGGTAATTTTAGCAGTATCATAACCAAAAACTGTATGACCTTTTTTGACTATTTCTTCTGCACATGGTATACCGAGTTTACCGACTCCTAAAAATCCTATATTCATGCGTTCTCTCCAATATTTTGATATTTTTCAGACCATACGGATAATTTAATAATTTCACTCACACTATTACTTATTAACTACGCATATAAATATGTGTATGTTTGAAACCGTGAAAGAGTTCGAAAAACGCATTGCAGAGTATTATAATGCACCATTTGCCGTTGCAACGGATAGTTGTACCCATTCTATTGAACTTTGTTTACGATATCTAAAGCCTAACCACGTAAAGATACCTACAAGAACGTATATTAGTATTCCATTTACATTAATGAAGTTAAACATTGATTGGGAGTTTGTTGATGCTTCTTGGAATGAAGAATATGTATTAGGTGGTACAAGAATTATAGACGGTGCTGTTAGTTTCAAACGTAATAGTTACATGCCTAACACCTATAAGTGTTTGAGTTTTCAACATAAGAAAATGTTAAGTTTAGGTAGAGGCGGTGCAATATTATGTCCTAATGAAACAGACTATGCAGTATTAAAAGCAATGGCACATGATGGTAGAACAGATGATAAGCCATGGGGCGAACAAGACATTCAATACATAGGATATCATTATTATATGACTCCAGAAACTGCACAACTTGGTATTGAAAAATTAGAAAACGTTACTGAACCAACAAAGGAATGGAGCAGTAATGATTATCCATATCTTCCAGACATGAAGGTTTTTAAATGAACACAAACGAATGGGGACAACTTAGAAAAGTAATTGTTGGCATTGCAGACAAAGCCAAGATACCTTATGATATAGATATTAGTTTACGTTGTGTTAATTTTGCAGATAAAAAAGACGAAACAGAAATTATCAAAGGTCCTTACCCAAGTAAAGTTATTGAAGAAGCAAATGAAGACTTAGAAACATTTGTAAAATTTTTACAAGCAGAAAGTGTAGAAGTTGTACGTCCAGAGAAAACAGATTGTCATTACTATAATTACTGTCCTCGAGACAGTGTGTTTATACATGGTAACCTAACACTTGCTACACCAATGCCTATACGTGCAAGAAAAGGCGAGTGGAGAGCATTTGAAGATCATTTAGATAACCCAAAAGAAATACGTTGCTTCAACGAAAGTCAATTATACAATAAAGAATGTATTGGCAATAAAGATATTTTAGCACTTAATGAATACAGTCCTGCTTTTGATGCCGCGAATATAATTCGTGCAAACGACCAACTGTTATACTTGGTTAGTAATAGTGCAAACAAGTTAGGTGCAAATTTATTACAAGGTGCCTTAGGTGCTACTGCTAAAGTAAACCTATTACAAAATGTTTATAGTTACATGCATATTGACAGTACTGTTGCATTTTTACGTGAAGGGTTATTACTTGTTAATCCAAGTAGAATAAAAGTAAGAGAAGATTTACCTGAGCCATTTAGAAATTGGGATATTATATGGTGTCCTGAACCTGTAGACATTGGCCACTATCCTAAATGGTGTAATGCAAGTACGTGGATTAACATGAACTTGTTTAGTGTAAATACAAAGTTAGTTGCATTAGAAGAACACCAAGAGGATCTAAGACACCTTCTTGAGCACCAAGGAATAGAGTGTGCTATGTTACCAATGCGACATCAACGTACACTTGGCGGTGGATTTCACTGCGTAACATTGGATACAAAAAGAGATGTGGACTAAAGGTAAATGTCCTGTATTATGGGACGAAGGATACAAATACTTCAATTACGTTAGACAACCTATTACAGGTGCTGAGTCTGACGCTTGGCGTAAGCAAGGCTATACGCATGAAAATACAACAGGCAAAATGTATGACAGTCGTAATACAATGCCTGACTATGCAATTCAAGTAGCACAATTACTTAATTTACATAATCCTGGTTTTGTATTTTACAAAATGGATACGTTAGATATCATGCCTACACACGTTGATCATTATAATACATATTGTAAAGTGTTTAACAAAGAACGTAACGAAGTAAGACGTGCTATTGTTTTCTTAGAAGACTGGAAACCAGGACACTACTTTGAAGTAGATAGCAAAGCATTTGTAAATTGGAAAGCAGGTGAATATGTTTTATGGCAACCTGATACTCCACATGCGGCCAGCAACATTGGAGTTGATCCAAGATACACTTTACAAATCACCGGCACTTACTGGTAATGTTCAAACAAGATATATTCTGGGGTAACCTTCCTGTAAAATCTACAAAGTTAGGTTCAATGTTTACTGAACTATTTGAACATTGGTTTCCTAAAGATCCTTTTATTATATACACAGGTACAAATAATATAGACTTTGATAAGTTTCCTCTTACTCCTAAAATGTTAAAGAAACTTAAAAAACTTAACATATATTTGTACGAACCATTAACATTATACGAAGATGGTAAAAAGCATAACAGAGATTTCTTTAGCGAATTTCAAGGCGGAGAAAAATTACGTGCTGATGAATTAGATAGTATTTTAGAATTTAGTAAAAAATTAAATGCAGAAATTACTGTATACACTTGTGATTACAATGTAAACAAACATATAGACTACTATCCGTTTGAACTTAAATGCTTTGATATATTTTTACGCAATCAATTCAACGGCGGTATTGTTAATGTTAACAACAATATTGATAAACACTTTATTTGTCCTAATTGGCGTTATAGTTTACACAGACGTTTAATAATAGAACACTTACAAGATACACCAGGTTACTATAGTTGGGCATTTAGTGATCCAGCATTAAGCATTGATACAGAATTACAAAGTATAGACCCTGCACATAAAAAATGGCCTATAGGACAACTAAACGGTCCAGCAAGTTTATCTGCTTACTATGAAAAAAGTTTTTGCGTTGTAGCAAACGAAACACGTTTCTATCAGCCTACAGGAAACTTTAGTGAGAAAACTGTTAACGCAATGATACATAAACGTCCTTTTGTTTGCGTTGCACCACCTTATACATTAGAATACATTCGTGAGTTAGGATTTAAAACATTTACTTGGGACGAAAGTTACGATACTGAAGAAGATCATACAAAACGTATGAACAAAATACGTTACTTGTTAGATAGCATTAAGTTATTAAGTATTGATGACTGTAAAGAAATGTTAAATGAAATGAATGCTGTGTTAACACACAATCAAATTCTTGCTTCTAAGATCTACAAGAATCATAAAATTCTTTAAGTTCCGGAAACGTTTTAACAATACTACTACCACTACGTTTATCATATTGCGTAAACCAATTATAAAAAGTTTTGTGTCCTATTGCTAACTTCTTATCATCGTAAGTAGTTGTACGCATATAGTCTACAACACGTCTAAAACGCTCATACTCCAACAAACTAAACTTATGGCGGTCATTGTCATCAACGTTGTCTCCGATGAACTGTAGGTGCCTTGTCATGTACGGAACAAACTGATCCTTAGGTAATATGTTCATGTCAAACTGTATTGGCTCTTTTAGATAAGGAGTATCAAATCTAATGTTTTGCCATTGTACACCTGCATTAGATCTTGTGTACTTCTTACGCCATTCAAGTATTTTATTAAGCAATAAATCAAAACTCGTTACAGCAAACAAGTTAAATGTAATCATAAACGTTACAGGATAACCAAGTTCTGTTAGATAGTAATCTAAATTCTTTTCCCATAGTTCAATATCTAATCCACGTCTTGTGTATTCTGCTTTAGGTCCCCAAGTATCTATGCTTGTGTATAATTTGAAACTTCTTATACAGTTCTTTGCTTTAAGTTCTTTTACACGTTCTACAAGTTTGTGTACAAGAGATTCCTTAACACCCATGTTACTGTTTACTTCAATTTGAATATGTGGTTTAGGATTTGCTTCAAGTTCGTCAAACAAACGCCAAGTACTTTTGTGCATTAAAGGTTCGCCGCCTGTAACACGTAAGATGTTTAGTGTCTTACTAACTTCTGGCCACCACTTCCACCATGCTTCTACATAAGGATTAGTTTCTTCTTCATATAATTCAAACCAATCAATGTCATTACGGTGTGCAGATACATCTGTATATGGACCTTCTTTTTTAATTTCGTTATAGTATCTACTGCTAAACTTAGGATGGCAGTAACCGCATTTAAAATTACATTCATTACTAAAATTTATTTCAATGTATTCTGGATTAATATTATAATCCCATGGATTACTTTTTATTTCTTCAATACGTTTAGGTGTGTATATACTTGCTGTTTTAATATGCCTATCACTAATATAGTCTTTACCCATACATTCAATATTCCAACAGTATTGACAACCGCTTGGCTTTTCGCCTTCAAGCATTTGTTTACGTTCTTGTTTCTTTTGCGGTGTATTGTGTAGTTGACTTGGATTGTCAATTAATCCTTCAAGTGGAATCTTATGTGGTGCTGGGTGATAACAACTGTGTGTTTCGCCTGTTTGCAAATATATTGTTACGTGGTGCCATTTAGCCAAGCAGAAGGTAGGAGAGATCTTGTCGACCTCTGGCATTATCTGCTTTATTCTTTCTACTTCGCTCATTGAATCCAGTTAATAATTCCACGTATAGCAAGTACCAAATAAAACAGTTCCATCAATGCACGTGGTGTATCTCCGTCTTTCCAACCCATGTAAATCCAAATGCCACAACTAAAACATGCAACACTCCAACCCATAACTTGGTAGTCAGGATTACCACTACTTAAAATATAAGCAGATGCCATGGCAAGAAAAAATCCTAACCAACGCCACCCCTTGATATTTCGATAGTACCTAATTTTCATTTTCGTCTAATCACCCTATCACTATTTTTGTAAACAGTTTTAAAAAATTCACTTTGTTCATTATCATATGGATGTACTGCAAGAGGAACATCTAATTCATTTCTAATTAAAGTTCCTATATCTGTAATACGATCCACAACATTACCACTGTGAAAATCGCTTTCTTCCCACAGTTTATTTAAGTATAAAAAATCTCTTGTTTGCGTATGATCCCATTCGGTACACATTGTTTTATAACAACCTTGTCTTGCACCAAGAATACTATATAAACCGTTTTCAACATCTGCACCTACCATCATCCAGACTAACAATCTATGATAATTCTGCCACCATAACTCTTTCAAGTCATTAATAGGTGTTCCTCTATCCAATGACATCTTAACACCTTCTCTAAATCCTGCTCGCCATGCTTGGTGTGGAGTAGCAGTAATAATACTTTTACTATAATTTTCGTTGAGTTGATAATAGTTGTCAAAGTAACAGAATTCTATTTGTGTATCATCAGAACCATCTGTGTTTTCATGAGTTTTCATATTCTTAACAAACTCTTTAGTCCACATTTTTAAACTACCGTTACCATACATTAGTCCGTTGACGTCAATCTTACCACACCAACTAAACTGATAGTCGTCATCTACACCTAACTTGTCTAAGTCTAATACTACTTCTATAAATTTAGGATCAACAATAGTGTCTCCGTCAACTGTAACGAAGTGTTTAGTTTCTGATAAGTCTGCACATGCCTTGTGTGCGGCATCACTACCTTCTACACCATGTACACGTTTTGCCCACGGCACTTTTCTTTTTAAGTCTGCCCAGTTTTCTTCAGCATTAGGCTCATCGTAACTTAAAAAAATAATATCTTGTTCTGCAATCTTAATCATTAATGACTCCTGTGCTGTAACTGTTGAACAACTTGTTAGTATATAAGTCGTATTGTGTTATTATAGCATCATCTTGATCAAATTGCAAGTCTAAATTTGTATCTGCTAAATTAAATCGTAATGTTCTATGTAGTTTATAAGGATCGTTCTTAGCAACTACGCTAAAATTTTTAACAGTTTGTAATGTTACACTATTCTTTTCTAATGTTTTGGAAAATAGTTTGCCAAACTGTAGTTGCCATGTTTTTGTTTTGTAATTTTTTATAATATTAATGTCTGCTTCAATATCTGTAGGTACTTTGTATATGCTGTTGTGTACATTGTATTCGAAACGTTCTTCATCATACACATTGACAAGTTCATACATGGTTGAAGTTGGGTTGAACTGTACTTTGTAGTGTAAGAAGTTTTCTGAGCCATCTAATAATCCTTTTACATCATCAGGATTAACTTCTATGTGTTGGTTCTGAGGATAGGAGGTAATAGTTTGAATGTTTCCTGTCTTAGGATCAAACTCTATATATGTTTGTACTTCATCTTTGTGCATATCTGTCATAAAATCTATCCGTAAAATCTTTTTCAGTATAATGAAACACTGTGTCTTGTAAATGCCCGCCTACTCTTAACTGTGCATCGTCATTAACAAAACAACCTACACGATCTTGCCACTTCTTTGTTTGTGTATTCCAAGTTTGTGCATAAGGCTTCATATGAACGAACGTAGGAAATGCTAAAGTCTTGTTTGTAACTTTGTTTTCTACACCTAACATCTTAATTGCAATACTTGTACACACATCTACACTGGCAATCTTTTGCATTTTCTTTGGTGCATACTTTGTATAACACTCTTCCCAATTTTTCATTGTGTATTCTAACGCTTCATAAAACTTTTTTGCAAAGTCAGACTTCTTAAAATAGTGTAGTGCAACATAAATGTCTGGTAAGTTGTTTGCTTCAAACATTTTTCTATAATATGTTACATTAAGTTTACTTTGTTTATAATCTGTAACGTTTGTTGTGTAAAAAACTTCGTAATTTTGCATTAGGTTCCACCAGTGTGTTAGGTCATGACATACAATCATGTCTGTGTCTAATACAAAAGTTTCATCATATGGACAAGCATGGTAAATCTTCCAACGGTTTTGTACTTTCCACTTGTGTTCTTCTGCTTTATCTTCCCATGGTATAGGTACAATGTCATCAAACAATTCTTTTTGTTCTACATCATCGTTGGTAATTAAACAAATTTTACTATCTGGATTAGTTTTCCTAATGCTTAATGCTAATAGTTCTGCTTGACGTATGTAATTGTATTCGCTGTTTTGTGCAAGGAAGGTAAAATTAGGCATTTGTAATCTCCCTTCCTAAACTAAACTTATTCATTACATGCAAATTTATACCTTTTGACTTTATTAGTGTATATTCTCCTACACGATCTTGTTTTTCAACAAGTAAAGTTAATTCATCGTCTTTAATTTCTTGTAATATATCTTTGCCTGTGCTATAAACCATTTTGCCCGGCAGTTCTTTTGTATAACCCATGATGTTATTTGCAATACTAAATGCAATATCATTTCTAAATACTGTTGTTGTAACTTGATATAGATTACGATAGTGTTCGTAATTTTTCTTTATATGTTTTACAAGATCAAAGAAAGCATTATTACGTTCTGACTTGTCAAATATAATACAAGTTGCCCACCAAAAGTCTATTGATGTTTCACTAATTAATTTAAACTCACTTGTATCACGCCAACCACTAATATCCATACTGTCTTTATACATCATTAGTTCATGTGGTAACTTCATTGCTTGTGCAAGTAAGTCGTTACTTATAATGTAGTCCGTATCTAACACAAGAGTTCTATCATAAGGACTTATATCGTAACTATCACTTCTATTAAAGTTCTTAAACTCTAATACTTTTTTAGATAAACTTCCGTCGTGATATGTTTTGTGATTTTTTTGTTCTATAGACGAAGAAAGAATTTCGTCAAACACTTCTTTTCCGTTGTAAAATTTTACAACACGTTCTACATCATCTGTTACAAGTGTAGTTGGTAAGTCTAAATATTTGCGTATTCTTTTTGCAAGGTACTGAGCCTGTGATACATAATCCACTTGCTCATTATTAAATGCAAATAATAGTACTCCACTGCTCATTCCACCAATCCGTCTACAGATCTACTTTTTTCAAGTTTGCTGTAATCTTTGTGATAGTTGTTTAGTGCAACATAGTATTTGTCTGTAATATTATTGTAAAAGTCTGATATGTCTTCAATTAAGATCGGAGTATCTGTATCATCAATTAATACAAATGAATCTTGCTCTGTTGATTTTAATGTGTAAACATAGTTAATCAACTCTTTAGTAATTGTAAATTGTCCACCTGCAAAGAAATACATTGACTCTGTAGCAAACTTTTCTTTCAACATTCTTCTTTGGTTATTAAGAGTTGCAGAATAGTTTCCAAATTCTAAGGCTTTTGATAGTTTCTCGTCCATAGTAATATTTACTACGTACTAAGGTATTAAAGAGTATTTGTGGTATTAAATGTTGGGGAAGTTAAAGAAACTCTTGACCCTGTAGGTAGTCTTTCTCCAACCACACTTTGTAATGTACCTGTTACTGATTCATCTTGTGGGTTGAATGCACCATCGTTGTTTGTGTCATCACCTACGTCATCATCTCTAAATTGAATAGTAAACTGTATTGTAGTTGAATTAAGTTCTTTTGCTTTAATATTGTAATCGTTTTCTGCATATACACCTGTACCATCTTTTTGGAATACAAGTTGGTCTGTAGCAGTCATGTCAAAGTTACCAATATTGAAACTTGTTCCTGGACTTGAACCTAATGATGGACAGTTATTTGATTTAAATGTAACTGTTCCCATGTTTGCTAACAATGAGTTCCAATCGTTGTTCTTACCATTTGAAGCCGCTGGATCTAAGTCAGCAGTAAATCTAATTTCACCACCTGCATTAAAAAAGTGTCTACGTGCATCTGCTGTTGCAAACGTTACTGTAACAATATGGTCACGTACTCCTGCCCATGCATTAGTTGATGAACTGTTTGTTTTGTTTGCAGTGATTGTACTTTGTGAAGTATCAGCAGTATAAATTAATGCTTTGTCAGTTTCAACAGTACTTGCTAAATCTTCGTATTGTAAAATACCTCTTGCAGTACCTGTGTCTGTAGCATCTTCCTCAATAACATCACCTGCACTTACCGTTGCAACTGAATTAGGAACACTACCTACTTGGTGTACTCTTGCATTAATTAAATCTGTGTAAAGTGTGGACATGTGTCCTGAATCAATTACAGTGTCCGCCGCAACCTGTGATGACGCTAAAGTCTGTCCATAACCGAACTGACCCGCACCATTACCCATTATGTTTTCAACTGTTGCTTGTAACGAGTTATATCTTGCCGCTGTAATTATTGCCATTTGTTACTTCCTCTTATACTTTCAAGAACGCTTCAACTAATTTTTCTTCGTGTCTATCATTTGATTCTAAAGCAATACCAACCAAGTCGCCTTCGTCTGCTTTTTGTGCAGTACCGTTAGCACCTACGTATAGTTTGTCACCTTTGTTAACAGGTCCTATAACTCTTACTGGTACTCTACCTTTAAGTGCAATCGCTTGTCCTTCTGCGTCTGCATTCATTAAGTATGCTGGTTTAGTACTAATAACACCAATTGGCATCTCTGTCATTGGGCACCAAGTTGCTTCACTACCTTCATCTGTACCAATTGTCATAATAGTTCCTACTGGATACTGATCGTCTGTAGTATATTTCTCTGCCAAGTCAGCGTATTTTGCCGAACTTGCAACACCTTGGAAGTTGTTAGCAAACAAGTCACCGCTTGAATCTCTAACTGCTACTGTGTCGTTAGTTGCTGAAGTACTTGCTGTTCTGTTATTAGATCCAACAACCATTGCGTTAGCAGAAGTTGCCGTACCGTTAAATGTAGTTGCCCACATGTTGCTAAATTTTAATGCACTTGAACCAATGTCAAAAGTTGTATTAGCACCTGGGAAAATACCCTCTGCTTTAAACTGTACTGGCTCTGTTGATTGTGCTGATGCATTATCAACTTTAAATCTAATTACAGTACCAACATCGTTACTAATAACTGCTTGGTTACCGTTTTCAATTTTAACTGATAAGTCATTTGAATCACCAACTGTAAATCCTGCATCTGCAAATCTTACAACTTCGTTAAATGAACTTTCTTGTCCTGGAATTGATACAACATATTCACTTGCTGAACGTCCGCCTAATTTATCTGCGTTTGTTGCTGTACCCCAGAATCTATGTCCTGTTGAAGTAACACCTTGTTGTGCATTAGTAGTATTCTTTAAAGTCATACCCTGATGAATAACGTCGAACCCTGTTATGGCATTGTTAGGGACAGTTCCGTCGATTGTAAAGTCAGCGGCACTTAATACCACTACTACTTCATCATTGATAGTACCTTTGATTACTGTTCTTTGTACATTTGCAATGTCTGTTACTGAATCAGTTACAAATGATGTAACTGTAGCGCCTTGTGATTGTGGACCAATTAGTACAAAGCCTGCACCAGTGTTCGCATACAACTGATTGTTTGCGTTATCCCACCAAAAGTCACCTTCAGTTAGTCCTGATGGTTGACTTGCACTTACTTCTGCTCCACCAGTTGTTCTAAATTTTGTTCCGTCATAGAACTTTAATTTGCTCGTTCCTGAGTCAAACCAAAGTTGTCCGCTGATTGCTCTGGACGGAGCATTCGCACTTGAGAAATTCTCAAGCAAATGAACGAAGTTTTCGTTCTGAATCTCGCCATAACCAGCGTAATTTTTACCAACAAGTTTAAGATCAGTAGTTTGATTGACTGTACCGTCTTCAACTACTGCAATCTGGCTACCGTCGGTTTTGTTAATAATGTATGCCATAGTATATTACCCCTTCATTGTTAGTATTTATCGTTATACCGTCGAACTTACTCCGCTGGTATAAACCCAGGCACCAGCAGTTACAGTACATGTTAATACGTATCTGTTAACTGTTAGTGAAACCGATCCTGTTACGTCACTAAACTGTACATCTTTTAGTACGGTCTCGTTTTCCTGCCCTGTTTCTGTTACCCTCGATACACTCGCACTATCCGCTGTATATGTACCAACTTCACTGCTTGTATCTAAGTTTATCTCTATTTCTGTTGAACTTACAATCCTATTAATAGCGTATGTACCATTAATTGCTGTAACTCCTAATGCACCCGAAATTGTTACATTACGGCCTGCATCATATCCATGAACTGCATCTAATGTTAAGATAGTTAATGTACCTTTAGTAATAGACGCAACTGTTCTTGTTGCTACTGTAACTGTTTTATCAACTGCTACTGTAGTTTCATCTAACCCTGTATTCAACGCACTTGCTGTCAATGTAGCACTTGCTGATGTTTGGTCAGTTGCATGAATTTTTGCTTGTGTTCCGTTTACTTTTGTACTTGATGGAACAATCTCCTCAAGCAGTGTAACAAGTTTAGCACCAAAAGGCGCTCCGCCTCCTGCACCTGGATTGTAACCCATGCCTGTGATATCAAGTGCCATTGCAACGCCTTCGCCGTCAATAGCAGTATCTACATAATTTTTAGTTGCCGCATCTGATCCTGCAACTGGTTCGCCTAATCCTGAAATCTTATTAGTGTTAAGTATTTCAATTACGCCTGTTGCGGCTTCAAGTTGCAAGTTACCTACGTTTGATGAAACTTTCTGTCCATCAACTTCAACGTTGTCAACACCTAATGCTGTAAGTGTACCAAGTGTTTGCATTTGTGGAGCACTTGTAATTGTTCCTAATGTTGTACCTGATATAACTGTGTTGCCGTTAATCTTATAACCTGCTGTTGAATCAAAGAATACGTTTGATGTAAATGCGTTTGTTGCCAGTTTCCAAATAAATTCTTTATCGTCTGGATTTGCTTTAACAATAATACCTGCGTCATTAACATCTGCATCTGGTAATACTGTACTATCACTTGTAATAGCAAGTTCAATATTTTTATCTTTAATTCTTAAGTTATCAACGTCTGTACTAAAAGTGTTACCACTAACTGTTAAGTCGCCATCAATTTTTACGCTACCGCCAACGTCAAGTGTTGCTGTAGGTGATGCTTTGAAAATACCTAAGTAACTATTTGCTGTGTCAACTTTAATTGCTGAAGTTGCACCACTTGCTTTTCTTACTTGGATATCTAAGTTTCTATCTCTAACTTGGTTTGCAATTATTGTTTGATTTGCAACAATACCAATGTTAATATTATCTTCTGGTCCTACTGTAATACCACCGTTGTTAATTGTGCTGATAGTACCATTTGAAGTTGCGTTAGCATCTGTAGGCATAAACTGTGATGCGTTTTTCTTAACGCCTTGTGCGTTAATAATTGTATCTGCCGAAGTTGCTGTTCCGTGAAACTTAAAGTCATCATCAATTACATTAATACCTTTTTCAACTGCTCCAACAATTCCTGTAATAGGATTTGCTGAATTAGGTGTAAATCTAATATTTGAAAGTATTGCTTCTTTTTGTCCACCAACGTTTAAGTTAACAAGTGTTCTGTTTGACTGCGTTGTATCTAAAACTGTTTCAGTTGTAAAACCTGAAGTTCCTTCTGATGATGAAAAGTCAGGACCAACAAGTACTAAATCTGTTCCATCGTAAAAATATAATTTATTGTTTTGATTGTCAATCCAAAGATCACCTGTAACCATTTGTGGTTGTGTAGGACTTACAATTGGACCGCCTGCACTTTTAAATTGTGCGCCATCATATAATTTTAATCTTGCTTCGCCACTGTCATACCATAACTGTCCTGTTAGCGGAGTTGCTGGTGCTTGTGTGTTAGTAAAGTTCTCAAGCATCTTAACGAAGTTTTCGTTAATGCTTTCACCGAATCCTGAATAGTTTCTACCAATTAATGAAATATCAGTTGTTTGTGTGTTTACTTGTCCGTCTACAAGATTTACAAGTAAGTCGCCGTTTGTTTTATTAATCTGATATGCCATTATTTTGCCCCCGCATAAATTAGATAGTTAATTGCCAAGTACGGGTTCATTACATTAAAGTCTTGCCCAACTGCTGTGTTGCTTACCACTCCACCTGAGAATGGAAACTTTTGTCCTGCATCTGTACCTTGCGGTGCGTCTGCCACTGTAGCATCTGCATCTACTGGTGCACCTTGTACATCTCTTGTTGCGTAATATTGTGTTCCACTTGGTCCACGCATATCGTGTTCGTGTTCTGGTAGTTCGTCAACTTGAATTTGTTTCTTCTCAACACCTGCTGTTCCACCAATCGTATCAGCGTTTTCATCTGTAACTCTGTTTGCCGGTCCTGCTGTTGTACCCATGTTATCCATACCAAGTGGGAATCTACCACGTAAGTCTGGTAACGCAAATTTACCTAATGCAGGATTAGCCTTGAATGATGTACCAATAACATCATAAAGTTCTGGCCAATCAACAATAAACACTTCACTACCATCACATAACAACCAACCATTTAATAATGCCACTGTTGCGGCATTACCTGCATATGGTGTAATAAGTCCAACTGGGTTAACTGGTAAAGCACTAAACAAGTTACTTCTTGAAAGTTTCTTAATACCTGTTCCACTACCGTTTTCATCGTTAACTCTGTTAACAAGGAATTCGTCATCAAATCTTGATGTTGGTACTGATTCTTTGTTTGTAATAAATGTACTGTTGATACTAATATCAAATTCTTTAACAAGTGTAGTTTCGCCTGGCGCACTATATTGTCCGTCAAAAATAACTGGCGGTGCTGTAACATCACCTGAAATTTGGAATGTTGTTCTTGAAGCAAGTTTATCTGAACTTCCTGAACGTCCTGTAACTGTACCAGTTACGTTACCTACCAAGTTTGCTTTTACAGTGTTTGCATTAATTTCTGCAAACTTTAATGTTGAACTACCAATGTTAACTGTGTTTGAAGTGTCTGGTAATACTGTATCACCTAATGTAGTTGTACCACCTACTTCTAAACTGTTTCCTATTCTCGCACTCTTTGCAATACCAATACCACCTGTTGTAGTAATTGCACCTGTTCCAGTGTTAACTGCTTCTGCAATACCATTAATAACAAGATTGTTTGATACAATAGCATTACCTGTTACGTCTAATGCTTCTGCTGGCGATAAGTTGTTAATACCAACTTTTTGTGTTGAGTCAATTCTTAATACAGGTTGTAAGTTTCCTGCATTGTTAACTCTTAAATCAATGTTTGCACCTGATGTGTTATTTGAAATAATAGCATTCTGTCCTTCAATACCTATTTGAACAACAGCATCACTACCAATGCTAACACCTGTGTTATTTTTAATTTGTAAACTTGCATTTGAAATACTTGCAACATCACCTCTTAAAAAGTTTGATGCCGCTACTGTAGTTGAACCTACAATTAAGTTTTCTGCTTTCTCTGATACACCGTAATATTTTCCTACGCCTGCACCTGTAATATCTGCTGAACTTAAATTAAATCCTGGATTTACTGTTGAAAAGCCTGCAATGGTTGCCTTTGGAGTAAATGCACTTGTGGCATAAATTGCAACAACCTTACCGCCAATCTCAACTTTCAATGCTGTGTAATTAATATTGTCAGTACCTGTGATAGTTGCTGGTCTTACACCTGCCGCTAATCCATCACTAAATTCTGGACCTACTAAGATCCAACCTGAACCTGTAAACAAATATAACTGTTGGTTATCTGTATCTGTCCATAAGTCACCTGCAACTGAATTTGCTACGTCTGGTGCTGAGTCGCCACGTTTTAATCCGCCGGCTTCAATCCAGTTAGTACCATCATAAATTTTAAGAATGTTAATACCTATGGAAGTATCATACCATAGTTGACCTTCAACTGGTCTTGCTGGTGCTGAACTATTACTAAAGTTTTCTAATAGTTGTAAAAAGTTTTGACCAATTAACGCACCGTAATCTGTTGTAAACCTACCTGGAATCTGTAATGAAGTAGATGTATCAGTAGTGTTATCCTCGATAGCAATACTACCCTTATTAGTAATGTCGGTATAGTTAATAGTATATGCCATCTATTATCCCTCGTTGTAACCAGTTAAACTTTGTACTCTAACAGTATAATCAATTTGAATTAATCTATTCAATGATTTTTGTACAGGGTGGAATACAACGTGAGTTAATAATCTACCTTGTCCTGTTGGACTGTAACTTAATAATCCTAATTCGTCAAACACATACTGGTTTTCAGTATCTGTTGCTGTGTCATTTGCTTCTTGTCCACTTGGCTCACCGTAGTCTAACAAACACTGTACAATAATGTCTGTGTAGTTAGTACCAGTAACGTGCCTTGTTTCAATTTTGTTTCTGTTTGGATCAACGTTGTTTACGCTTTGATCATCAACAATCTTCTTATATGTTTGGTTGTATAAACTTGCGTTTGTACCTGTGCTATTTGGAGTTAGGTATGTAATAATGCCTGTAGGATCAACACTTGTACCACCATTTCCAAACGCCATTTCGTACACAAATCCCTGTCCTGCGTTTGCAAGGGATTCTGCCAAAGCAATACTCATATTCTCATAGTGAATTGCATTGCGTTTATCAATGAAAATTTCGTCCGTTTCGGGGTTAAAGATCTTAATGTGACCTTGCACTAACACTCCGTTTTTGTCTAATATGTTATCTGTCATTTATGTTTCCTACATTTGTATTTATTTAGGTAAGTCAACCTCTTCAGCTCTTAAGAACTGTGCTATTGCATTTTTTGTCTTTCCTAATGTTTTTCCTTTATCATTCCAAGTTTTTCCAACTTTTCTGATTACTGTTACCCTAACACCGTCCGCTGGTGCTGTATTTAATGTTAATGTGTTACCAGAAACACTAAATTCTGCTTGTGCTGTAATATCACCTTCTGGACTATCTTGACCAACTGTTGGGTCAAACATAGCAATACTACGTTTTCTCAGACGTTTTCCGCCTGCAAATACTTCAAACTCATCAACACCCTTGTTTGGTGTCCAATCTAACAAGTAATCTGTTGTACTTCCATCACCAATATATGTGTTTACCAGTGTCTGATCCTGGTATGGAACAGTTTGTTGGAAGCCTTGATCGAAGATCTCAGCACCTGTTTCGTGTAAATCTTTAACACCAGTACCAAAAGTACCTCTACGTAACTGTGTTAAACTGTTTCCGTCCTTAACCATATACTCAATACGTTCACCATTAAGGAAAATAACACCTGGAGTATTGGTAGTTTTATCTGGAATAAACATACTATCTGGGTTATCTACTTTAATTTCTTTATCAAACGGCTTAAGATCTTGTATTAGTCTATATTTATTGTTATCTCCAAGACGTTTATATACTGTTCTATTGAGCATATCTTTGAATACTCTCCAACCAAACTTGCTAACTGTTGGTCCTGTTTCAGCAAACTGTATAATCTCAACAACATCATTTGCATTTAATGGGTTAGCCATTCTTACAAATAACTGATCATCTGTAACTTTGTAATCAACACTTGGTGTTTGTAACTTGCCGTTTACAACAATCCATACATATTCAGCATCAACTGTTTGTCTTTCAAGTCTAATTAATCCTGCAAGTAAGTGATTGTACTCAATGTCTGCCGCACTTTCAAAGTCAATAGTAGTTCTTGTAACAATATCAAAGTTCTTACGATCAATCTGTTGTACGTCATGTTTACTAAAGTGTGTAACTTTAATCTTAGTATCTATTGCTGGAACAGTATCTAATGTTATAACGTTACCGCTAACAGTATATTCACCATCTGTTGTTACAAATATATCAAGTTTAGCACCTGGGATTGCAACGTTCTCAAATATTTCAATACTTGAGTTTGCTGGACGGAAAATAAAGTCCGAAGTATATGTTAATTGATTACCATTTAGTAATACAATAATATCATCAGCACCTAATGTACCTCCTGGTTGTTGCCAGTTACGTAATTGATATTCTACTCTATTGTCAATTATAAATGATTCATTGTAACCTGCGTTTAGAATGTTGTCACCAACCCTAACAATTATATTATGACTTGCAGGTAAACTACTGAATGGTGTTACACTTAATTCGTATGATGCACTACTTCCATCTGCAACCAAGTTGTCTGTTTTAATTTCACTAAATGTTTGAGCCTCACTTGCATATATTCCGAAGTTAATTACTGCCCCAGCCGCCGGTGCCGCACCAAATGTAATTACTGCTTTGTTGGCAGTATCGTATGAACTGTCTGTAGTTTCTAATACGTAAGAAGGTTTCTCTCCGTTAACAGTTACAATACTATTAATGTCTTCTCTCCAGTCAACATTTGTAACAAACTGTATTGTTGATCCGTCACCTGTAAATGTATCTAAGTCAAGAATCTTATCACCGTTACCACTCATTGTAATAATGTTTACTCTTGCGTTCAATGCCGGTGCAGTCATTGTAATAGTTTTGTTTTTGTAATCAACTGTGTATGCAGATTGTAATTGAATGATATTATTAATCTTAACAATTAATGCATCTTTGCTTTGCGGTTGACCGTTGTACTTGAATACTGTTTTTCCACCATCACCAATGTATGATGTGCTTTCTATAATACTTGCACCACTTCCTACTCTATCATAAATTTTCATATCAAGAGTATCAAGTACCTGTCCTGGAACTTGTTCTTCCGGACCTTTACTTGTTAATTGTGTTACAAATCCGTCACCGTCAATATTAATATCTTCTGGATTAATACCTGTTGCACTTGAGTATGCCAAGTCGCCGCCTGTAACTAATGTGTCATATGCTCTTGGATCAGGAACAAAAGAACCGTCACTTGTATTTTTTCTAAATATTAAGACATCGCCATTGCTTGGACTATTAGCACCATTAATATCTAATCCATCATTATCAAGGAATATAGTTGTTGTTGTACCGTCACCAGTAAGTGTAGTACATCTTGCATTTGGATTAGTTGGACTACCTGGGAAGTTTGGATCATCAATTCTTGTGCCATTCAAGTAAACATTATATTCAACACCATTTTCTAATGGCTTAGAAAGTGTTACACTAATTGTACTTCCGTCTAAACGTATTACTTCATCTTCGTATGTATTATCATATGAATCATATGCACCTGTAAACCAACCTTCTGCACTCCAACCTGAACCACCGCCAAAGTCAAAACTCTTAACTTGAACTCCACCGTAGTCAATACCGTCTAATAATTGTCCAAGGTCATTTGCTAACATTCCTGTAGTTGGATTGTAGAATAAGTTAATTCTATCCTGTGCAGTTAACATTGAAATATCTTTTCTATACGAAACTGATATTGCACTGTTATTTGCAGGAGGATTTGTAAATGTAACTTGTCCTATTTTACGTCCATGTGTTCTACCTACACTGTCGTCAATGTTTGAAACTGTGTATCCGCTTTGTAATACTTCTGATCCAGCAACTGTAATTGTTACTTGGTCGCTCTTAATATCCATTGGCCATTTTAACTTAAAGTTATATTTGCCGCCTGTACCTACAAACGTTTCTGTTTCAGCAAGTGTTGTAATAAAGAACGTTCCCGTTACTCTATCAAACTTAACATTCATGTGTGTAGTTCTTAAATTTGTATTACCTATGATTGCACTTGCTCTACCAGTCTTGCCGCCATCTGCTACTGCGCCGTTAAGCACTACTGTTGGTGCAGACACATAACCTGTTCCTGGATTGTCTATTTTAATCTCTGTAATTTTTCCACCGCCAACATACGCTGTTGCCTTGGCTCCTGTTCCGCCACCGCCTACAAATTCTACTCCTGGTGCATTTTCATAACCACTACCTGCATCAAAAACATCAACCTGTTTAATTTGGAAACTTGCATTGTCTACCCAATGTTTGCTTGGATAACTTGTAATGTTAGATGATGTTACTATTTCATCATTAACAACTCTAACTGTTTGTGGTACAATTCTTCCTGCTGTGTCGCTGTAGAATGGTGGTAAGTCAAAGTCAGTAACCATGTTTTCTGATTTCTCATCACCTTCGTATGTACTTAGGTATTCTCTAATTTTAGATTTGTATGGTTTGACTTCTTTTACATACTCCTCATAACTTTCTAAGAAGTCATTATTAAATGTAATGTCTTTTCTTAGTTTACCAAGATTATGTTTTGCTTTGATGAATGAAGTTTTAAACATCCAGTCTACAAATTTTTGTTCTGATAAAATATAACGCATTTGTGCAAAGAATAATTTGTTATATTCAATAGCAAGTTCGTCAACAAATATTTTATCTCTTAATGCTGTTAAGATAATACGCATTTCATCAATTGGTTGTATATCAAATGCACTGTCATCATAACCATATGAGTCATAACCAATTAAGTCTTCACTGTAATCATACAATGATTTTGATAATTGTATTGTTGCATTTTGTCTACCAATAGTTCTGTAATTTATTGTATAGTCTACATCTGCTTGATCGTCAATTTTTTGTAATAATAACCAACCGCCTGATCCTACATTGTTAATTTTAACAATACTGTTGAATGAATCCTCTAATGATTCTAACTCATACGTTTCATTAATTACAAAGTCTGCTTTTGTTAGTTCATTGTAACCTGTTGCATACCAATCAACATATGACCAATAAGGTTTTACGTCATATCTTTGACTCTTAATTCTATTCCAAGTTTGTTCGCCACCTACATATTCGTATAATGACCACTTGTTGGCGTAACTTGCATCTATTGTTGTAAGAACTGTAAACGGTCTAACTCTGATTGTATCTGTTTGTGCATAGTTACTACCACTCTTAACAACTGTTGCTGTTTGTATCTGTCCTACATTGTTCATTGTAAGTTCAATAACAGCACCTTCACCTGTGTTTGTTGTGATTTGTGTTGTTGGTACTGTTTTATAACCGTAACCCTGTTCAATAACATCTGCTCTTAGGATTTTACCGTCTTGAATAGTTAAATTAATAGTTGCTTGTTTTAATCTACCTACTGGTACAAAACTTAATTCGCTATCACTATCAATCTCTGTGTCAAATCTTCTTGATGCTAAAGTTGGAATAGCATCATTGCTTTGGAAATCACTTAGATCAAAGTCATCAATTAAGATATTTTCCTTAAGAACACTGTTTGTTCTTTCAACAAGTTGTTTTAATGCTTCAATTCTGTTTACAAAGATAGATTGTCTTGGATCATTTAAAATACCATACCTATCTCTTTCAGTTAATTGTCTATCTGGAACAGGTCTACCTTGGTTATCAAAGCCAATTAAACTGTCAAACCATTTTAATTCTAAATCTGTTTTAGGAAGACTTGTTGCTAACCCGTCTGTAATAATTTTGTATTGATTATGTACATTTTTATCAGTTTCATTAATATTCCAATACGCAAACTTAAGAACTGTATCATCTCCTGTGATAGAACTTTGTAAGTTATGTAAAGTCCACTCATTCTTATCAAGCATAGTTGCAAATTTTAGTCCTGCACCTGATGGATCTCTAATTAATTCTTGTACGTCTGCGGCACTTAAAGTTCTGCCTGGTGCATCTGGAGTAGTTTTCTTATTTCTTACCCAGTAGTAGTAGAAAGTTGTAAACTTCTGTGCTTCTTCATCATATACACGTCTTGTACTGTATGCATTGTCACCGTATTTAGATTTACCACTAATACCTTGTGCCAAAGCAGTTTCTGTATCTGCTTCTTCGTCCCACTCACTTGGAAGTAATGTGCTTTCAACCCATTCATAAACTTCAACTTCTGTTCCTGGGAACACTTCGTTCATTGTGTTACTTGTAGTAAAGATGTTTCCTGTATTGCTGTATGGATTTAAAAATCTTACAGCGTCAATATCCCACCATAACTTACCAACATTGTCAGTTGTGTTAAACATTGTTTCATCTTTTACAACTGTTGTATCAGTTGCTATATTATATGTACACGGATCATAAGTTGTTTTGAATGATAGTTCAGTTTCAGCCGTTCCTGCAATTTTTCCTTGTGCAGGATCAATGTAGTCAATATATTCTGTAACTTGATTTGTATTTTTATTGTATAAACTAATACCTTTGAATCTACTTAGGTCAACTAATGGTCTTGCAGATCTAATTTTTTCCCATAATTTAGTATTAGGAGTTGATCTATAATCTAATAAAGTTCCTCTACTGTTGTTATCATCTCTCTTGTAAGAAGGTATACCAACATAAATGTGGTTACCATTAATAAACATTGTCTTACCAAAGTATAATGCTTTGCTATCTGCAAATTCTAACTTGTCTGCATACACATATCTGTTACCTAACAGTTCGTAAACAAAAACTTCACCAGTATCAATTAATGATGTATTGAATAATGTAGTTCCATTATCAAATGCTGTTATGCCTCCATCAAATTCTGTAATACTTGTAAGGTCACCACCTGCTGAATGTACTGCAAGTCTATCAGTTCCGTACTTAACAACAGTACCAAACTTCTCATTTGCAATTCCTTTAGGTCCAGTTAGGTGTTGTACCATTTCGAATGTGCCGTTAATGCTTTCGTAAATGAATACTGTACCTTGATTTACATATTGATTGCTATATTTAGGAGCACCTACTGCAACAAATCTACCATCATTGGAAACTGTTACAGAACTTCCAAAGCCAATGTCTGCCGCATAAGCATCAATTACTTGACTAAACAGGAAGTGTCCTAATACTTTTCTGTAAATTGCTAACTTCGGTGTATTAATGGAACTATCTATAGCATCACCATACTTAACAATAGTTGCTAATACTTCTCCATCACTGCTAATTCCGTATTCTGTACCAAACTCATATAAGTTGTTGTTTTGAATTGCACTATCATCACCAATAATAAATCCTGTATCGTTTGGCAAGTAACCATTTAGATCAAGACCTTCTGTAACTACTGTCCAATTTGATTCGTTCCATGCACTTGCAATAATATTTGTTTGTGCTTGATAAATTAATCCAAGGTATTTTACATATTCGCCTTGTCTGTATGTTACAGTTTCACTAAAGTCGCCTTTGTAATCTACATCTTGTCCTAAAATCCAACCGTTAATTCTGTCATATTTTATAACATTGATTCTGCCTGGTTGATTAAACGTTCCGTTACCTTTGCTTAACAAGTATGCAGTATAAGTTCCGTCATTGTGTGTAACCATTTCAACTTTTGCACCTAAGTGTCTACTGCTTTGTGCATCAGGCATAATATAAATGTTATGCAAGTTGTAGAAGTTACTTGTATTTCTTTCGAAAATTGCGTATGCACCTTGTCTTGTAAATGCACTTGCAACACCGGCATTGTTTGCAGTAATATTGTAAACTCTTTGCCAATCATTATTAGTATTACTTGGTGGATTTGCATCTCTTGCGATACCTGACTGTTCTACACTGTCATAAATCCAGTATTCAAATCCTTGTAATGTTCTTGTTGAACCTACTGTTAAGTTTGTTCCTCTATCTACAACAATAATCGGGCCTGCTGTATCTGATTCTAAATGTCTTGTGTTAATTGTACCAACAAGTCTTACAACGCCTGCGCCTTGTGAACCACCGTTAATACTTAAACTTGAAATGTCGCTGTTCTGTGAACCAAACTTCCAAGTACCATTAACATTTTTAACCCATAGTCTTAAAGTATTAAACAGTTTTTCTACTCCTGCAACTTCTGCCGTTGCAAGTGTGTCGTTATCTTGTACTGTATCTCCAACAACAGGAATAAAAGGTTGACCATAATTAGGATTGTAGTCTGGATCACTTGGTGTTGGTGAACCTCTATCATCAAATGCTGTAAGATTTACTTCAATCCAACCGTTCCAAATATCATTAATAGTATGTTCTGTTCTGTTTAGATAGTCGTGTGTTAGTTCAGGACTTATTACACCTGGATCTTGAATTAAATTATCAGCAGTTGCATATTCACTAAAGTAAAAATTAAATGTATTTCCTACTACAAGATTACTTGTTAAAGTTGCTGGTGCTCTAAATACCCATTTGTCTGAAAGTACGTTACCACTATCACCTAAGAATGATAAAGTTTCAATGTAACTTGTTATTGTAGGATTCTGGTCTGTTAAATTATCCTGGATTCTTAGTGCATTTTCATAATATTTTATACTACGTGATACGCCTGTTTTAATAATGTCTTGAATAACAAGATATGGTTTAGTTTCAATAGTAACTGTTGAAGTGAAACTTGCATTTGGTCCAGCAATTTGCCACCAACCACCTAAGTAATTCTCATCTTGTTGTACTGCTCTTTCAAATACACCAATCTCAATGTCACCAACAAATAATGTACCTGTTGTTTCAAACAATCCATTAGCATCTTTAACATAAATTAAACTTCTGTTATCACCTGTAGTATGTACATAAGTAACTTCTGCCACTGCTGTTGCACTACTAATTGTTTCTCCTACACTTGGAATTGCTTTTGTATTATCAATTAAAAGTATATCATCAATTTTTTGTACAATAGCATGTTCACCGTCGAAGTATGCCTTAGTCATTAACGGGTCATTATTGAAAGGTGCTATACCACTTGGATATCTTGTGTTAATGTCATTCCATAATAACTGTAACTTGTCGCCTACTTCTGTTCCGGAGTACTGTGTTTTAGGTGCTCTGATCAATACATGGTCTGTAAGTTCTTCAGGGAAACTAAAATTACCTCTTAATATAAATTGTAAGTTACTATATGCATTATTTTCTCTTGTACTAACAAGTGCCTGTACATGAGAGTCAAATGTTTGATATTCTAAATCTGGATCTTGTGGCTCAACTGTAGTTTTTGCTTTCCAGTATTGATTAGTGTATTTTACAATATCTTCTTGTGTGTAAGTTGAAGCACTATTAAAGTCTCCTTTATAAAAAGACTTAACATTCGAAGCATACGGTATACCAACAATTAACCATTTGCCATCTGTTGATATATTTGTGCTTTGACCAAAACTATTTTCGCCACTACTCATATACCCATCTGGCATATCAAGTATTTGTGATTGTACAGCCTTAAGGTTTTCTGATGCTCTAAAGTAAATGTCTACTCTACCGTTTTCAGTTTCACCTGGTACACCAACTGGAATAATGCTGTTAGTTGCATTTGCACTAATACTTGTTCCAAAGTTATTAGTATCAGTTCCTAATATACCTTCAATGCTGTTACTAAAGGTTTGCTGTTTTAAATCATATTTGTTTCTGTTTTCTACAACTGCCCATCTATTGTTTTCATCATGATCAACCCATACTCTTTCGTTGTTGCTAACATTGTCTCTTGTAATTTTTGTATTAACACCATTAAGGTCGTCAACCCTTACACTAATTAATTGTGTAATGAATGCTGAAATCTCTGGTAAGTCTTTTTGTTCTCCAGACGTTGTAGCATAGATTGTATTAAGACTTGTTCTTTGTACTTTATAAAACCTGTCAGTATCACCTGTACCAAGTATACTAATAATATCATCTTTAACAAACGCAGGTGCTTTACCTGTTGTAATTTCTATCATGCCCGAACTATCCGAGTTTACAATAGCACTTACTTTGAATGGTGTTTCTGTTTGACGTAAAACGTCCCATGTTTGCGACTTTTTAGCGACCCAAATATATTTTCCTACATCAATTGTATTAGGATCAAGTGCAAGTATATCATCATAATTTGTAACTTTGAAATCAATGTCTGCTTCTGCAACATATCCTGCTGTCTTAATATATGACTCATCTTCCGGAATATATTTTGTTGGGAAAGGAGCATGATTATAATCTGCTGGTTTGCTGTAAGCATCTGATGGTACATATCTGTAAACAAGATCTGTTGCTAACGGATCAATGTTTTGTACCAATTGGAATGGTTGAGGACTTAATCTAAATTTACCTTCGTCAAGTTTATACTCAATTTCTTCAAAGCCTCCATTGGCTCCATACTGTCCAACCTTAAATGCCCATTCCTCAAAAAACTCTAAACTTGAATTTTCTGTATTAGATAATGCATCAAATAATTTCTTTAATGAATTAGTTGTACCTTTATCTTGAATATATCCTTGATAAAATTTATACTGTGAAACATCATCATTAATAATATTTTCAATATACTTACGTTTCTGATAACCTGTTAAGTGTTGTGCCATACGTTGCTGTTCACTGTCAAAGTTATCTGTGTCTAAATCATAAAAGTCTGCAAACTGATTTGCTTTGTAATCTAAGTTTGGTACAAGTTCTGATTTAGGTTTTGCAGGTAGTTTATACCAATCGTCTTCAAAGAAGTTTGTGCTACCTTGAATTTTATATTTTGCACTATAATAAAAAGTTTTATATTGTACAACATCAGCAATATCATAATCTTTATTTTCTTGCCAATCTTTTACTGTAACACCATCGTAAGTAAATCCTGGAATATGTAAACCACCGTTCCAGTCTGTAGTTCTGTAACCTAATATCTTAATTCTTGCTTGTCTATATCCTGGTGCCGGATTGTAAATTGTATCATTGAATACTGTTTTGTTATCAAGTAAACAAACATGCTCTTTTTGTACAAGCGGTAATTTTAAAAAGTATATTCCGTCAGCAGTATTTTTAAGTTGTAAGCCAAAACTGTTTTGACTACTACGCAACGTATTTGTAAATTCTTCTTTAAGTTTTTGACCGTCTGCTTTTAATAATGTGTAATCATAAAAGTTATCAAAGATATTGTCAACTACTGCATATTCTCTTCTAAAGTTTAAATTAATAGCACTTGGAGAAAGTGTTAATAATGCACCTTCACTCCAGTTTTGTGTAGTCCAGAATAAAAACTCTCTTGCACTTAATTCCCAGTTCTCAATAGTTTCAAGTTCTCTGTTAAATGCACTAAAGTCAAATCCTTGTTTAATTAAGTATTGCTCATAGCCTAACAAAAAGTCAATAACTTCTTGTGTAGTTCTTAACATTGTACCGTAGTTTAGTTTAGAAGTAGTTGATTCAAACTCTCTTCTAAGGATACCTTCTCTACCACCTTCAATTGGTAACTCTGCAAGTTTAATAAAGTTGTCATCTGTGATAGTTGCAAATATTCCTGTAGTCTTTACACGATAAAAACTTGTGCCAGTACGTATAATTTGTCCTTCAACATAACGTTCACCTGGTGTCCACTCTAAGAAGTTTTCACTAACACCACCTACATTAACAACTGGGTCAGCGGCACGTTCAATATGTTGGAAATAATCAAAGTAAGGTTTGCTTTTGTCATAACCTTTAACAACAAATCCTGCTGGACGTTTTTCAACAATTACACCACTGTAAGAAACTGTGTCAATAGGTGAACTTGTGTTTAAGAATATTTTATAGTTTTCATCTGGAATAAAAACATTACCCTTGTTATTAGGTGTTCTTGAATCAAGTAATAATCTAAACTTATCTTTTGTAGTAAATCCGCCAACCTTAAATCCAAGTTGTACTTCAAGACCTTTAACACTTTCACTATATGCTTTGTTTAGTTTTGTTACGTCTGCATTAATATAATTGAAAATATAGTTAACAAGACCTGCTGTAGTTATACGTGTAGTGTCTTCTACTGTATTAGGGAATACAATATTCTTTGGTTCTAAACGTTTGTTGTTTTCTGAATAAACAATTCCACCTGCTGGATTACGTATAATTCTTGCTCTATCAAATCCTACACCCATTACCTTAGCAGGTTGATGAATTAGATATGCAAGTAATAATGCAAAAGGCCATTCCGAACTTCTACGCCATGCTGTTTCAACTGGTGACTCATCACCAAACACAAATGAGTTATCTGTTTCAGGTACAATAAGTCCTTGTGCATATCCGCTGTCATATGGACTTATTAAATTACCCTGTGTGTTAACAGGAATGTATTTTGTTAAATCTTTTCTTTTATAATTTGTTTTATATCTAATAGGTTTGTTAGGCTCACGCACTAAACCTTTTTCAAGGTCTCCCCAAAGAATTAAATTTTCTGCTGTGTATGGTGCTGGACCATAAACTGTTTCCCACCAAGTTGGTTGATCAATGTAACCTAAAACCTTCCATGGCGTTGTATGCGGAGTATCTGTGCCTAAATATCTATTATAAATTCCTCTCCAGAAACCTGGTAAAGGTAATCCATCTGGATCAGCAAGTTTAGAATAGTTCCAAGTAAATGGATCTGCTCTGTCATAGAATGAAATATCTGTGTAATCAGGATCACCTGCAATGCTTAACCATTCAACAAAATCAGTAATAGTAACGTTCTCTGAATCTTCTCTTGTAAATCCTGTATCTCTTGAAGGGTGTCCAAGGAAAGCATCAATATCAAATATTGTAGAATCGTAACTTACTTTAACATTATTGTAGATTCTTTTTTCAATCTCTAAAATAATATCATCTCGATAATCATTGTATGCTTTAACAACACTGCCGTCATGTCCTTTGATAAGCACACGTGGTTCTTGATATGTATTGTCAGTAAATTTTATTGGCTTGTGTAAAGGATACAAACCTAACTTTGTTGGAGTAGGTGGAATGTACGAAGCATCAGTTGATTCGTATTCGTAAATTGTAACTGTATCATCTACAGCAAGAACGTAATCGTTAGCAATCTGTACAAAGCCTTCGCTTGTAAATGTATAATCTTGTCCGTGTAATAATTGTATACCGTTGTGATATACATAAACTGCATTAGCACTAATAGTTGATAATGAAAACGGAGTTGTTAAACTGTAAAACTTATTGCCAACATCTGTAACAGTAAATTCACGCTTGTTATTAGCACCTGAACCAATCATGTCTGTCCAGTAAAATGCTGTTTGTTTTGATTTTTCAGACTGCCATTTTTCAATTACTTTATCTGCTAAGAATGGTGCTGTACCGTCAACACCTAAATTATCTGCAATGTCAACAACTGCTCTTTTAAATTTTGCATATTCTTTTCTTGCAAATCTTAATGCTTTTACAATGTTGTATTCTTTATTTGTAATGTGATATGATGCTAAAGGTATTGCACCAGAATGTTGTACAAACTTTGTACCAAGTTTTGCAAGTCCACCTAAGTTACGTAAATTACTTGGTCCTGGAAAACTTCCTGTAAATCCTGTAGCATTGGAAATAATTGATTGCACATGATCTGTTACTTCACCATATGTAAAGTCTGCAATGTTTTCATTCAATGGATTGTTTTGTAAGTTAATTGGAAACTCGTATTTTCCATTTGCATTTTTATCTGCTTCACTTGTACAATGTAAAATTAAAATGTCGTCATTTTTTAAATCTGTTGTAAATCTTACGTATGCAATACCATTAATTCTATTCAATGTCCATGCTGTTTGTCTTGTGTTGTTTACGAAAACTTTTACGTCTAATTGATTTAAGTCACCGCTTCTGTCATACACATCAACTGCAAAGTCGTTCTTTTGTCCAGATACAATATACTGTCTAATAACTTTTTGTTTACTGTCAGTATCTACTTTCTCCCAACCACTTACATTTGTATAAGTGTTAAGTCCTGTATACTTTCTTAAAGTTGATGAATCAGTTTTTACTGTGTAGTCTGTTTGGTTAAGTTGGTAATTAAATGAATCAGTTAACAAGTCAAAGTTAAAAACAATGTCTCCACTGTTTTCAATGTTTCTATAACTTAAAGGAAAACCTAATACTGTATCATTAGCGCCAGTACCTTGTTTGTAACTAAACAAATCAGTACCCGTAAATGTATTTGATGTATAAGTGTCAAACCCTACATCAGTAATATCATAAAGATTAAATTTAGGTTTTTGATTTGCTTTTGTTTTATCTTGTGCTTTGATCCACTTGGATCCATTGTACCAGTAAATCTTACCCGAGTTTACTGTACCACCTGTAACTAATACTGTTTGATCTGTTAATGGCTCTGTATCTGTTTCTTCTTGTAATGCAACTTGTCTTACACCGTTGTGTGTAATAAATTTTACTTTGTAAATTCTACCATTGACTCTTATGTCTGGATCTGCTGTAAACAATACACGCAGTCCTTCAGTAAGTTCAACACCATCAACATTATAACCTGTGCTACCTTCAATGGTACTAAAAACATCAATAGTAAAATCATCAATTAGATCAACATTTGCTTTTTTCTCACTACCAAAGTTATATAAACGTAACCCTGGATTAAATTCAATAATAGGTCTTGAAGCACGTTGTAATTGATCTATTTCAACCTCTGTGCCATTTGCCAACGCTGTTCTTTCAATAGTGTCTTTGTGGAACCAACGATTGTGTCTACTCCATTGGTTACCGTCAATACTTGCTCTATTGATTGTAATATAGTCTTGTTCTTTAGGATAATTTAGTGCTTGTCCAAATGGTAACTTATCAAAGTTTTCTGTATCAAATGGTACAAATATATTTGAACTGTATGCTCCTGTGATCTCAAGATCGGATTTGTTGATTAATTGTATTGATTCGCCAACACCTTCAACATACCAATATCCTTCTGAATATTTTGCTGGTGTAACATCACCTAAGAATTCTACTAACATACCATTGGATAAGTCAGTGTCAGTTCTTGTTGTGTAAGTTACTTTTTGTAGAATTTCTTTTTCTACATCAATTTCTGTATTTTCTAATATATTATAAAGTGTAACTAAACCTGATGTGTTTACGTCATTTTGACTGATATAAAATAATGTATCTGGTGCATCAAGTGGCACTGTAAATTTAAGTGTGCCTTTTTCTACATACACTGTTGCTGATTCAACACCGTCGGTATATATTGTAGAGATATTATCTCCGTCCTTGAATCCTGTAATACCGCCTTCAACAGGTTCTACTATGTAGTCACCTGTGTCATAGCCATCGGTGTCATATAATTCTGCTTCAAACTTACCAGATGCCAACACACCTTCAACTGTCTCAGTTATAATCGCCTGTCCTGGAGTAAATGCTCTATTGGTTGCAAAAGCAATAGGGTGTCCAGGAGTATCAATCTCGAATATGTAAGTTTGACCTTTGTAAAGTTTTAATGTAGGGTTTTGTGTTAAACCTGTTGGGGTAAATTTATACGCTACGTTGTCATCATTTTCCTCCAAGGATACTTTAAATGTAGAAACTATTTCTTTGTTTTGACCAAAGATAGGTAATACTTGTGGTCCTGCTGGTAGCCAATAGTATTCTCTAAAGTTTACAAACTTGTCCCAATCAATATGTGGTTGCCACGCATAATATTCTTGTGCGTTTATTTTACTATGATCAGGAGTTTTATTACCAAACGCCCTTAGTTGGTTAATGTAATCATTATAGTCTTTGTAGAAGTCAACATTGTCTGCGTCGTCTTTTAAAACAACTGCTGGTTCTACTTGGTAGTCTTCTCTTTGTTTTGTAACATCTGCAACATAGTTGTCATCTGCTGTTAACGCCTTTGCATCTCTACGACCATAATATGAATTAAGTTTTTCAACTTCTCCTGGATTTGTTAACTGATCCAGAGTACTTGTTAAAAACTTTTTATTTGCAGGTGTTCTGAAATATTTAGGTAAGTGACTTAGACTTGTTCTATTTTCGTCTTCACCTGGTCCAATTGGAAGATCATTCTGGTCGTTATCATACGCCATTAGTAACCTCCGCTATTGCCTGAACCTGAGTTACCTGAAGAACTTGAACTCGATGAACTCGAACTTGTTGATGTTGAAGTTGTAGTTGTTGTTGAAACTGTATTTGCACTTGATGTAATCCCTGCGTTTTCTGTTGATGCTGTAGTTACTACAGTACCTGATGTTTTTAATCTTGATGCTGTAATGCTGTCAATAATTTCAACATCATCTACTGTTGCACCACTAATAAAAATTTCATCATTCTCAGTTGAAATTTCATATAAACTTCCAAATGCTTTTTCTGTTTGGTTCGGAACCAATACAAGTGTTGTAATATCCGGCGCCAAAGAATTAATAATATATGTAGACAGTTCTGTAAAACTAAACTTATCTCCAAAATCCCAAAACTCTAAACTAAAGAATTCATTAATTGCTTGGATAATTCTTAACTTAATATCATTATCATTACTAATTACTTCTGGATTCTTAACAACTTTAAATGTTGCTTGTAGATCTGGGTCTGCTTTATTACCAAATAAAATTTTGTAATTAACTGGGTGATAAATTACTTCATCACTAATTGATTTAATCTTATTAATTTCTGCACCAAAGTTCTGGAATAATTCGTCTGAACTTGGTGGTAAAGGTTTATTAGGTATTGTATCTGCCAAGTATTGTCTAAATGATTTGTCATACGTTTTAGTTAACAAGTATGTGTCAACAATGTTTGAACTACTTGGATCTAATCTGTTATTCTCATCTGCACTGTGTACATATTGGAACACAAGTTTATCTCTACCTTGATATGCTTTGTAACCTGTTTTTAATGTTAAGTTTGCATTTGCTTTATTATATACTTTAAACACATCTGCATCTGTAAAGTAAAATAATGTACCATCGTCATATTGTGATAATGCACCTGTTGATGTTTCTGATAAAAACGTTCTAATATTTTCTACGCCGGCATCTACATAATCATAGTTTGTAGATTGGTTGTTTGAAATTCTTTCTTTTAAGAAAATATATTTTGTTAAAGGATTTGTATCCTGTGCAACAAACGCATCAAACAAGTCTGGATTATCAACAACACCATCGCCATCGCTGTCAAAGAAACCTACTTCTACTTTTTTACTATTAACATATCCTTCGTCATCTCTAAACTCTTTAGTAACTTGCCAAGGATAATCAACAGTTTCAGGTAAACTTGAATCTGGTTTCTTATTGATTGACATTATGTTAATTTTATCTCTAACAATTTGTCCTGTTCTACTATCGTAAATTTTATCTGTTTCATCAAAGTAAAACTTAACTTCTTGGTTACTTTCAAAAATGTATCTAACACCTCTGTAAGTAATAGTATACTTTTCACCGTCTGTTTCAAATAACATTAACCAACTTGAATCTAAGTTCTGTCCTGATACGTCACCTGTCTTACCCATATTAAATGGATTACCAATACTTAAATTGTTATTAAGAATTACACGCCATTCTCTATCTACAGTACTGTAACGTAAACCAAATGTTTTATAAGCAAAAATTTGATCAATCATTTGCGTTGTAACATCTGTTGTTAAGTTTGTTGCAAACTTAGGTTTAATTTCATCTAATAATGCACCTGTTGGAACAACATCATTAAAGATAATAGGACCTTGTCCGTCCTCATAATTTTCAGTGCCTTTTTCATTTACTCTAATAACTTTAGTCCAAAGATATTTTGTTGCTGATGGATGATCAGCATCACCGTCCATTAACGCATGACTGTTATCTTTCATAAAATGTTTGCCTGGAGGTGCAACAAATTTAACAATAGCACCTGGTTCTAAATATTTTAGTGTGCTACCAGTAAATGCACCTACTGTTAATTTAATATCTAATGTGTCCGCAATATAACCGCTGGAGTTATTAGTTTGTTTTGCAACCTGTGTCCAGTCTGCTTGTAAATCTGCTGTTGATATTTTAGGAAACTGATTTAAGAAAAAGTTTTTAACTACACTGTCTGAAAGTAACGGTGTAACTATATTTTGAATCTTGCCTTCTACATCTGTTTTTGTAGTAAAACTAAAACTAACTTTTTTATCAAATACATCTTTATAGATAGCGCCATCGTTACCAAAGATGTTTGTGCTTGAATATTTTCCTGTTGAATCAATCAAGTCAAAGTATCTTGAAATACCTGAACTTGTTCTATTAATACTTTTTACTTTAACTACTTCTTGGCTAACTGATCTTGGTGCAACATTATAGTCCTCACCAGTAATCATTCTGTTTTGTGTATAATATGTACTTGGAGCATTTTCTTTAATGCTCTTATTAGTTTCAGGACCACTTGCATTATCAACTGTGTATTTTAGTGAAGCAACAAATGTAAATGTTTCTGCTGTTCCTGCTCTACTTGTATATGGTACACTAATAGTTACGTTTGTTAAATCTTCAGGATTGATTGTAAACTTTGTACCAAGTCCTTTTCTAAAGTAACATCTAAAGTTTCCTTTAGGTAAATCACCAAATGTTCCGTCTGCAAATAATAAACTAATTCTGTCATCAATACGTGATTGTACAGCATACAAACTTCTGTTTGATTTGCTAACACTATTGTAGATAACATTGTTACCTTCAACTGCATCAACCTTAGTCCATAACTGTTGTTCGTTTCCGTTGCTGTCTAATCTGTAAAGCCAAACATCTGAGTTGTTAATATTTGTTGTGTCAATAGCAACTGCTTGATTAGTTGTAGGATTGTCAATGCTAAAATTACCTGTGTCCATTACACCTTGTCTAAAGTGTACAAAGTAACCTGAGTTTGAACTACCTGCACCTTTACCATCTTCTCTGTATAAAAATCCTAAACTATTTCCTGGTAACGGATCTTCTTCAAAAATCTTGTCAGCATCAATAGTTGCACTTGTTATTTCAAATACAATATTTTTTTCTCCTACGTTTTTATTAAAACTGTAGATAGGTAAGTTTGAGTTTGATGCATTGAAACGATATTGCTCAGTTGTAATACCTGCAATAGTTTCTTTCTTTACCGGCTTACCTACAATACTGGCTTCTGGTAAAGCCGCATTTAAAATTTTTCTAAACTGTTCTGCCCAATCAGGATTTGAAGGATCATTCCATAAAATAGTTTGTCCTGATAAGTTAACACCGTTAGTGTCATTAATTTGTTCTGTAGTTTGCACACTTTCAAATTTTAATAATCCGTTTGCCGCTTGATTACGCTTTGGATTATAAGAAAGTAAACGTGCTAAACGTAATACGCTTTCTCTACGTTCTGCTAATTCAAGGAAGTTTTCACGTGCATTTAGGTCAACACGGAATGCCATGTTTTGTCCAAGATATGCAATAAGATCAATTAGTGCAAGATACTCTGAACTTTCAATGTAATCGTTAAAGTCTTCAGGATAGTTCTCACGCAAATATGAGATCATAGTTCTACGTAAACTATCAAAATCATACGATTTGAAGTCCGCAGTTTTAAATGTTTGATATACTCGCTTCCAATCTTCAGCAAGTAATAATCTATTTTGTCTATCCGTTGTTGACATCTATTTTCCTCTTACAATGTATTTATTTAAACGAGATATCTGAGTACTTAATTCTGTTACACGCCAAAGCCTGAGTTCTGATCGAATTCAAACTTCAGTTTCTCAGATATGTTGTATGGCAAGTACGTAAGTTCGCACTCAATTTGAATACCACTTTCATACTGGTCAACAACTATTGCGGATGCAGTTACTCTTGGATCACCGTTTACAATCTCTGTTACATTGTTTATAATTGCTTCTTTTAATGAATCAGTCATAGGCTCAAACAAAACGTCCCAAATGATAGTCCCAAACTCAGGATTTTCAAGTTTTTCGCCTTGTCTAATATGAAAGTGATTCAGTAAATCTTGTTTAATCAAGCCAATGTCATACAATGCATAAGAAGTATTGTCAGAATTGACTGTGCTAAGACCTTTGTATGCTCTGCTTTTTACAGGAGGTCTTTCTTTGACGTTTGATGATACTTTAACATTTCTTACTGTATTTTTTTCTAAACTGCTCATATCAATATTTATACACCTTTCTTGAACGTATCTGGAGCATTATCATAATCAAATGCTGACGTCATTATTAATTCAAGGTTCCTATCAGTTTTAATTGGTGTATACACTTCAGGGTCAACGTTTTCGTGATGTGACCACGGCTCATGCTGTGGCAAGCGTCGATGCAACGAAGTTGTAGCGGTAGCGGTAGCGCCGGGCAAGACGTGTGTGTATAACGGAGTTACTGCGGTAGCGGTGGCCGCCTGCGGTCCATTCATATGGATCTGTGGAGCAGTTTCTGTATGGTTGCCTCCTGAGTTGATGTCCGTTGTGCCTCCTGCTGTAAACTTGTTTGCTCCAGTTGTGTTTACATCATAATCTAACAGTGTTGTAACTTGATTGTTCATTGCAACGTATGTTGTCATGTTTGCATTAGTTTCAACTTGTATGTCTTCTTTTGATAACACGTTAAAGTTGCGTCCTGCGTTTAGGTTAATGTCTCTATCCGCTGTCAGATTGAAATCGTTTTCAGTGTGCATACTAATACTGTCTTTTGAATACACATCAATTTTACCATTAGCAGTCATTTCTATCCAACTGTTACCACTGCCATGATCTATACGTACCAAGTCTTCCGTGTTATGGAATAATATTTGATGTCCTGTGCGTGTTCTGATACGCATAAGTTCGTTGTGTGGTAGCGTTACATCTCCACCCTTTTCACCCTTTTCAACATTGACATATTCTTTCTTTGTAGTTGACGCCGGACCTTTACGTAAAATCTTGTCATCTCCGTCGTCCATTACAAACACAGTGCCGCCAAGTCTATTGAAAGGAACCTGTGCCGCTGTACCGCCCGGTCCGTATCCTGCTTTAGGACTACCAGGACGCTTGTCATAAGGTCCAGGTGTGTTTATACCAAACACCATGCTTGGCAGTTCACGCCTTGCACTGCTTGTTGTTAATGCTCTTGTGCCATCTGAGGCAAGTCCTGCTTTGTGCAGTAAGTCCATCCATTCTTCATTGATAGGCTTTTTAAATTTTGTAGGGTCGTTACCTTTGTTGTCTGCGAGATTCTTTTTGTTAATTTCTCCAACAACAACCTTACCAGTACGCTTCTTGGCTTCCTTGGCACCTTCGCCTTTGGGACTACCTGTAAAGAAAGTTGATGCAACCTTGTCTGGTACGTTTAGGTTAACATAGTTGTCAGGTATACAACCAATCCAGAAACCCATGTTGGCCGCGCCTTCCGCAAACACAACAATTACTCTACTGCCAACGTCCGGCGGTGTCATCCACATACCATAAGCGGATTGTGTGTATGCAAAGTCTGTGTTTGCACTGATACCATTAACTGGTGTTTGTCCCCAGAATGGACTTGCATAACTTACCTTGAACGTTTGACCTTCACTGTCGTCATTGTTACCTGTTGTGCCTTTGAGCAGTTGTACTTCCAATGCACCCATATAGTTTGGATCAAGATGGCCAACCACACGTCCAACGTATGGACCTGCGTCCATTAATGCTTCTTGTCCTACCGTTCTTTTTTCGTTAGCCATTTAAAATCCTATGTTTGCACCTTGGTTACGAGCCGCTAATCTGTTATTAACGTCTTTTTGATTTTTTGCTTTTGCTTCTGCGGCGTCTGCGGCTTCTGCATCTGCAATATTCTTTTCAAATGCCGCCTGGTTCGCCGCCGCGTCGTCCTCGCCGCCTATACCAGAATTTTTTACATCATCCTGTTTGTTTACGTCTGCTTTCTCATCAACAATTTCTTGGTTGCCTTTTTCACCTGCCTGTGCTGTTGGCTTAGGTGACTGTTGCGGACGTCTTACAAGTTCAAGTGTTTGTTTAAATTCCCCTGAAGCAAACTCGTTCTTAACAGTAATTACCATATATAATCCGCTAAAGAAATCAACTGGCACAGTATCATTAGGGAATCCCATGATACCGTTTTCTCTATAATCTATTGGTGTTCTAAATAATACTTCAACATCCACTTCACCGTATTGGTAATCTATCGTGCCGTCTGCATCAATGTTAATATATTGTGTGTTCTCTGAGTTATAGTTACCTACACCACTGTCAGCAATATAATAAGGATCGCCCATGATTGTCATGTCAAGTGTTAGCAAGTCAGCATCACTGTTTACGATTGCTTCATTAAATCTACGTGCAATTTCAACCTGCATGTCATCAAGACTAACCGCACCTGCGGCTTTGGCATTGTTCTTTTGTACTATTCCTGCTTTGTTGCTAACCTGCGAATCATTGTTTACTGCTGTTGCTTTAATTTTTTGTTTTGGATCTTCTCCTTCTTTAGAACCGTCTGCCAAGTTATTCTTTGGCAGTGTACCTGGACTCATGCTTTTAAAGAATGTGTTATCAAGATTAATTTCAAGATCTAATATATCTTCGTTTGCGCCACTGTAAATGTAATTGTAACGTTTTACACATTGTTTTTTAAGTTCTCTTAGACCGTATGGTGTTTCGTCTGGTGCAATAAATTTACTTTCGTGTACCATGTATGGTAAAATTCTAAACACATAAATTCTTGGAGGTCTACCTAATTTCTTTTCTGTTTTTCTATCTGTGATATTAAAAACTTGTGTATCAATTTTAAACCAAGGACGCATACCTTTTTCTGCTGGTGCACTAATAATGTTTCTACCGTATTCGCTTAGGATTACAAGTTCTTCAATAATATCCTGTATCCTTGTTCCTTGAATAAATTTAATTGCACCAAGTCCTGGATCAATTTGTAATTGTCCGTTTGCTCTGTGCCAAACTTTTTTATCCTTGTCATATGTAAATGACGCATCACCAAACGGTTGATTGTTTGTACCAAGTTTTTCAAGAGCAAACATTTTCGAAAGTCCTATTACATTACTATTACTTTCGCCTGTTTGCTTTGCTTTGATTTCTTCGCCAAGTGCTGTTTGTGTAATTAAACTTTTAACTTGCTCAACCCATGCTTCAAATACCGCTTCATCTACGTTGACATCACCCATCGCGGCAACCTGTGCATATAGTTCGTCAAGACTTGCTTCTTGTGCCGCAGTTTTTCCTTTTGAAGTTGTTGTTACACCTATTGATTCTGAGTCGTTACCTGCATCAGTGGCACTTTGGCCAGCGGCGCCGCTACTGCTTAATTTTCCTTTACTTGCACGTTCTTTTGGAAATACTACAAAATATTGATCTGCTGTATAAACTTGTTTGTCTTGTGCTTTTTTACCTTCGTGTTTGTTAAGTTCATTGGATAAACTTTTTATGTTACTTTGTAACATTTCTTCTAACGTTCTACCCATTAGTGTAACATCAACTGGAATACGCTGTGTTTCATCCATTAATGCACCTTCGTTATATGCAACACCTTCAACAACATAAGAACTTCCTCCTGCTGTTACACTTAAATCACTACCAACAAGTTTAAATGGCATATTTTTAGATGCTTCAGGAACCACATAAACTTTTCCGTTATCGTCGTATCCTATAAAATCAATAGTAAGCAAGAACGGAGATTCTAAATAGTTTTCATGTCCTGCTTGGTATGACGCCATTTGCAATGTTTGTAAAAACAATCCCATGCTGTAAGGTTCTGTAATTTCAAGTCTAAAACCTACAGCATTAGTTGAACCTTTTTTACGTGTAGGTGCAATAACTGTTTCGATCTCTAATGCATTAATAAAGTATTCTGCTTTTTTGTTTGCAGTTTCATATGCTGTTAAAACTTTTTTGGCGCCTAATCCACCGCCACTTTGTAAAATAGCAAATTGAGGTTTTTTAATTTTGTATGATTCATCAGGATTATTAAGTTCGTCATTGGTTAATGCATACAAACCAATCTTGTAATTAAAACTTGAATAGTTTCTTAATGAATTGTGCAATGGTAATTGTAAAGTTCTACCATCCGCTGTTCTTGCAGTGTATTTGTCTGCTGTGGCATACTTCGCCCTGTTATTCATTGCATCATTGTCGGGATTAGATGTTGCAGTATTTTCTTTTTCTTTATCTTTAGTGGTGTCAGTTGATGAAGCATTGGTATCAACATTTGTATCTTGAATTACTTCCGTGCCTTCATTCTCAGATGAACCTGCCGCATTGGCATTGAGTTCGTCTTTGTTCTCTGCTGTGTATTCCTTCATTAACGCGGTTGCGTCTTTACCTGGAGGTGCTGTTGGTTTAGCCATGGATTAAATCCCTAACAACGTTCGTAATCTACTACCCTTTGGAACACGTATCTCAGTACCAACTCTAAAATCAAATACTGGATCTTTTAGAATGTCCATGTTACGTTGTGCATAAACCCACCACAACTTTGGATTACCATACATGTCATATGCAAGTAAGTCCGGACGTTGATGATACTGTGATTGTATTTCATACACCACATCATCTGGATCTGCTGGCACTGGTCTAATATTTAGAATGTTTAAATATTTTCCACTTCTATTAATTCCTGTTTTACCCCAAGGTGAACTTGTAACTGCCATTAGATAAATCCTTTATTGTTTGAGCCAAGGTATCCGCCTTTAGCAAATTTGTCTAAACTAAATTTCTCAACAAGTGCTCTTGAGTAGATTGGTTGTATGGTTACCGTCATCTGACTCTCTGTTGGAACATATGATTTTTCACCGTCTGTTGTAGAATACTGCTCTTCGGCTTCGTCGTCTTCATATTTTTCTCCAAGGTCTGCCATATCAACTGCAATGTAGTCAACATCAGTAGGCATATCAAGTGTAAAGTTTGTTACGATCACAGGAACATCTTTGAATACATAATCTCCATAACCATTTAATTTTACTACTGGAGGTGGAGCACCTTGATTAGAACCTTCACCGTAAAACATTTTTGTAATTGATCTCAAATAATGTAATGCACCAAGCCAATACATACCTTCTGTAGAGTTTTGAGCATAAAACTGACCTGTTAGTGTCATTGCGTCCACTTGTGAGTTCTGGTACGCAAAGAACGGATAATTACTATGTACAGGGGTTATAGCACTATAAGATGCGGCATGACTCATAATAATTGTTGGTGTATATGGAAACGCAAGACCGCCTGTGTCAACTAACGGTTTAAGCAGTGAACTTTTTTGAAAAGAAGGAATGTTAGGAATACTTAATTTTACACGCCAATCTTTACCATTTGGGTCTGTCGCCCATTTAGCACTACTAACCGATATTTGGTCATCGGCTTCCCCATCAACTGGAATTGTTCGTGAACGTATACCTTTCATAAACCCTTCAGCAGAGTCTTTAAAACTTTGTACACTGTCACGAGCCAAGTTCACGGCTGTATTGACTATATTTCCATCTTTCTTATTATCAACGCTCATATTATTTTGGTGTCCTAACTATAAAGTATTTATTGACTTTTTTATCAGAGTAGTTTATAATAAGAGTTCAAATAGGAGAATTCATTGAAAAAAGTAAATTATTTAAACAATAAGGACTTGTTAAAGGAAATACATAAGTCAAAAAGCACGTATTGTAGTTATACAGACGACACGTATGCTGACTTTGATATTATTCTACCAAGTATTGACAAAATTAACGTAAGAACTATAGCAGAAGCAAAAAGGAACAAAGCAAAAAAATTAGGTACAGCAGACTATGAAGCACGTAAGGCAAACGGTGAAAAAGTAAAACAAGCCGAATGTGCTATTGATTACAGAAAAATTACAAAAGAAGAACTAATCTTCCGTATTATGACATTTGATCATATTCCAGAAGAAAAGGGTCGTAAAAAGAATCCAAAGACAGTAGCAGACACAAGAGTTAAATTAAACTTTCCACCATTCCAACATTACAAGTTTGATGAAAATGATGAACTACAAGTTGTAGGTAAATCACATTGGGAAGGCGGTATGTCTAACGGTAACTTTAGTTTGAAGCATGGCAAGACTACAGAAAAACTTGCTCGTATGTGGATGAAGTTATGTGATAGATATGCAACACGTGGTAATGTACGTGGTTACACTTATAATGATGAAATGCGTGGACAAGCAATCTTACAATTAACACAGATTGGATTGCAGTTTGATGAAAGTAAATCACAAAATCCGTTTGCATATTATACTGCGGCAGTAACTAATTCATTTGTTAGAGTTATTAATATCGAAAAACGCAATCAAAATATTAGAGATGATATTTTAGAAATGAATGATATGACTCCGTCCTTTACAAGACAGCAACAGGGCGAATGGGAGAGACAAGTTGAAGACCAAAGAAAACTTATGGCAAAGCAAGAAGCCGAAAAAGCATCTAAGAAATCTTTTGTTCCACCAACAGTCAAAGCCAAAGCACCAAGGTAGCCAATTAAGGTTGACTTTGCTTAACAAATGCAGTACAATATAAAGAGTATAGTAATTAGAAGGATATATTTTGTTTAAAAAATGTGCAGTATTCACGGATATCCACTTTGGACTAAAGTCCAATTCAGTGGCTCATAATCAAGACTGTGAAGATTTTGTAGATTGGTATATTGCCAAGGCAAAAGAAGAAGGTTGTGAAACAGGTATCTTTATGGGTGACTGGCATCACAATAGAAATAGTCTAAACATTGTTACAATGGATTATTCAATCCGTTGTCTTGAAAAACTCGGTAAAGCATTTGAACAGTTCTTTTACTTTCCTGGTAACCACGACTTATATTACAAAGACAAAAGAGATATCCAGAGTGTAGAATTTGCAAAACACATCGACGGTGTAACTGTGATTGATGAAATTACAACAATAGGCGATAGCACAATGGTGCCGTGGCTTGTTGGTGAAGAATGGAAAAAGATTCCTAAGATTGAAACAAAATATATGTTTGGACACTTTGAACTTCCAAACTTTTACATGAACGCAATGGTACAGATGCCTGACACAGGCGAATTACAATCTAAACATTTTGTACATCAAGAGTATGTGTTTAGTGGACACTTTCATAAAAGACAAACACAAGGTAATGTAACATATATCGGAAATGCGTTTCCGCACAACTATGCAGATGCATGGGACGATAAACGTGGTATGATGATATTAGAACATGGCGGAGAGCCACAGTATCTTGATTGGGAAGATTGTCCTAAGTATAGAACAGTAAAACTGAGTCAACTAATTGATCAAAAAGATACACTATTAAAAAGTAAAATGTATCTTAGAGTTACACTTGATATTCCAATTAGTTATGAAGAAGCAAGTTTTATTAAAGAAGAATTTATGAGAAACTACAGTTGTAGAGAACTTACATTAATTCCAAGTCAACAAGATGACGAAATAAACAGTGATATTGATATTACAAAGTTTGAAAGTGTAGATCAAATTGTTGCAGAAGAAATTAATGCTATTGATTCAGACAACTATAATAAGCAAACGTTATTGAACATTTACAACGAGTTATAGAATGATACTAATTAAAGACCTAACAGTTAAGAACTTTATGAGTGTGGGTAACCAGACTCAAGCAGTTAACTTTAATAATAAACAATTAACCTTAGTCCTTGGAGAAAACTTGGATCAAGGTGGTGACGACAGTGGGTCACGTAACGGTACAGGTAAGACCACAATCATTAACGCATTGAGCTATGCGTTATATGGTGTGGCACTAACAAATATTAAACGCAACAACCTTATTAATAAAACTAACGGCAAAGGTATGTTAGTTACTCTTAACTTTGAAAAGGCAGGAGTAAATTATAGAATTGAAAGAGGACGTGGTCCTAACTTGTTGAAGTTCTTTATCGATGAGCAAGAACAAGACATTGAGGATATGAGTCAAGGAGATAGTCGTAAGACTCAAGCAGACATTGGCGAACTACTACAAATGAGTCATGAGATGTTTAAGCACTTGGTTGCGTTAAACACTTACACAGAACCTTTCTTAAGTCTAAAAGCAAACGATCAACGTGCTATCATTGAACAGTTACTTGGTATTACTATACTTTCTGAAAAAGCAGAAGAACTAAAAGTCAAACAAAAAGAAGTACGTGATGCAATCACGGAAGAAACTGCACGTATTAATGCTATACAAACAAGTAATGATAAGATAGGCGAAACTATTAACAGTTTGCAAATTAAAAGTACTGCTTGGAAAACGCAAAATGCAAAAGACTGTGATCGTTTACAAACAGGTATTGATGAATTAGAACACTTAGACATTGAAAAAGAACTTTCTAATCATGAATTGCTTTCTAAGTGGGAAGAAGTTGATGCGTCAAGAAGAAACTTGACTAAGGAAAAGGCAACACTTGAAAGTGCATTATCGCAAACAGATAGACAGGTTGCAAAAACAAGCAAGGAACTTGAGCATCTTGATGAAGCAACGTGTCATGCTTGTGGACAAGATCTGCCTGATGAAAAAATTGATGAAATACAAAAGAAATTAGAAGAAGAATATGCTGACACTATGTCTTACTTGATGGAGATTGATACAAAGTTTCAAAAGGTACAGACTAAACTTTCTGAGTTAGGCGAAGAAAGTGTAAAACCTAATACGTTTTATGAAACTGCAAAAGAAGCATATGAACACAGAAGCAATGTTGATAACTTAAAACAAGCACTAAAGGCAAAAGAAACAGAATCAGATCCTTACATTGATCAAATTGAAGAATTAAAGAACAGTGCTATACAAGAAGTTGATTGGAATTCAGTTAATGATTTAACTTCTATGAAAGAACATCAAGACTTCTTGTACAAACTATTAACAAACAAAGATAGTTTTATTCGTAAGAAAATTATTGAACAGAATCTTGCATATCTAAACAACAGACTAACAAATTACTTAGATAAGATTGGATTGCCGCACAGTGTTGTATTCCAAAACGATCTAAGTGTACTAATTACACAACTTGGACAGGACTTAGACTTTGACAACTTGAGTAGAGGTGAACGTAATAGACTTATACTTGGTATGAGTTTTGCTTTCCGTGATGTATGGGAAAGTTTATATCAAAATATTAACTTGATGTTCATTGATGAATTGATTGACAGTGGTATGGATACTGCTGGTGTTGAACAAAGTCTTGCAATACTTAAGAAAATGGGTAGAGAGCGTAAAAAGAATATCTATCTAATATCGCACAAGGATGAATTGCAAGGTCGTGTACAGAACGTACTTAAGGTTGTAAAAGAAAATGGATTTACAAGTTACGCAAACGACATTGATATTGTACAATGAGCATAAACGACGATACACACGATAAACTAACCAAAGCATATTTGGAGTATTTTAAGGAAGTTGCACTTTTTGAGAAGCATGGCGGAGAACGCACCATGCAATCAAGCCGAAAATGGCTCAGAGAGATACGCACACTGGCTAAAATACGTATGGATGAGATCAAATCCGAGTTTGATGCCAAAAAAGAGGCTCGGAAAAAATCTTAAACGTAAGTAAGTTCATGCAGTGGACTTATAAAGGTAAAGAAGTAAAAGAAATCCCAGACGATATAGAAGGGTTTGTGTACATAATCACAAATCTTACTAACAACAAAAAGTACATAGGCAAGAAGTTAGCAAAATTTAAGACCACTAAACCACCACTTAAAGGCAGAAAGAACAAACGCAGAGGACACAAAGAGTCAGATTGGCGTGACTACTGGGGAAGTTCAGACAAACTCAACGAAGACGTACAAGCATTAGGCACTGATAAATTCACAAGAGAGATACTTTACTATTGTAACAGTAGAGGCTTGATGAGTTACCTTGAGGCAAGAGAACAATTTGAACGCCGTGTGTTAGAGAGTGACGATTATTACAACGGAATTATTAATGTTAGAGTTGGCGGTTCAAAGATTCTCAAAGAAGCACTTAACAAACTATAGGCTATAAACAGCACATAAGGTTAGCGGGCCAGTTTACAATACCGCCGAGCAAAAAGTCCCGTAGTAAGGACACTCGTACACGTTGATCGACCACCATTGTGAGGAATCCATCAAAAGAATTGGGACCACAGGTTGACGTAGATTGAATGCTGTCAGTCGAAGAACACAAACACAGTTCATAAAAACTCCTTAGCAATAGGAACGAAGCGGGAGGTAGCGTTAGCGATGTCGACGTAGGTTGGGAAAGGTCAGAGCCCATTGAACTTTGTGTATAAACAAACACCTACTTCCAAGTCTTGGCTGTGACGAGCTCACATGATGTTCAAGATTAGATGGAACCAGCGAGTAGGTTCCGTCTGACTGAAACAATCTACATGATGCTAAATTGCTTCGCAATTATTATATCACTTATTAAAAGATATAATGTTTGAGCGTAAGCGAAAACATAGTTGCTCAAAGAGCAACTTATAACAATTTAGTATGTTTTGATATTCAAACAGTTCTAATCGTATAGATCAGGATCACGCCCTAATCCACTTGGTCTTTCCGGATGTACTTCAAGTACTACATACTCTTCATCTGGTCTGACTTCTTTAAGTTGTTCCACAGTCTGAAATGCTTCACTCTGCGAAAGTGCTGATATGATCGCATTCTTAGGAACAACAACATAATTTGTATCTGCCATCGTAAGATTATTTAAAAGATATTGAATAGAATAAATAGTTATAGTTAAAACAAAGGACTTATTGATGAAAGTAACGCAGATTATTGCTGAATCCACTAAAAAACCTGTTTCCGAGGCGCCTGTAAACTTCTTAAAGCAGTATGGAAAGAAGGTAATTGCTAAAACAGCCGCTAAAGTAGGTGCAAAAAATTTCGCGGCGGGCGTTGCAGGCAACGTAGACACGGGTGCTGAAGCAAACGAATTGCGTAAGAACTGGCAAGCACACCAAGGTAGCATTGGTGGTAGCATGAAGGCTAATGATCCAAAAGAATTTAAAAATTGGCTAATGAATAACGGATTCAAGGACAAAGGTCCAATCATTGATAAAGCAATCGCTGATGCGGCAGGAGCCGGGGAAGGTGCAATTGAACCAGGAAGTGTTGTTAAAAGTAAATCAGGACAAGATGTTTTAGCAGGTATTGATGGCAAGCCTACCATGATCAAACCTAACGATGAAAAAGGCAAAGCAGAAATTGTAGCATTGGCTAAGAAAAAAGGTATCAAAACTGCTGGCGGGAAAAAATACGACGGCGGACCATTTAATAAGAAAGTGCTTGATAAAGCATTACTACAAATAGTACAAGATTCAAAAAAAGCGGCTCCACAAGATGGAGAAGAACAGCCTAAGCAAGATGATAAAACACAACAGCAAGGACAACAACAAGGGCAACAGCCAGGAAAAACAACACCAGCGCCTGCACCAGCACCAGGACCAAAAGGTCCAACTGCAACTGAATTAGACGCAGATATTAAAAGACAATTAGACCAAGCAACCAAGGGTGAAAAAGATTACGCATTGAAAAAATTAGGATCTGGTACAAAACCACCAGCACCTAAACCAAGTGCAGAAGTGCCTGGCAAGAAACCAGCACCAGCACCAAAAGGAGCAGAAACTCCTCAGAAACAACCTGCACCGGTTACTAAAACAGTAACATCAAAGGCGGCACAACAACAGCAAGGTGATAAACCAAGTTATCCAACTGGTACTCCAGACAAACCGGCTAAAGCACCAGCAGTACAGGGAGCCGAGTAATACTATGAAACTACAAGAAGTAACAGCATACAATCTTAAGTCAGAAGCAATATTAACAGAATCTCAATCATGGGAAATGTTAACTGAGCAACAAAGAATTTATGTAGGTTCATGGGAAAAGAATGTTTGGCCATTAGTTGAGCAGTACAGCAAATTAATGGAAGCCGATCTTAAACCAGATCAAATTAAAAAGATTTTCCAAGATGCTGAAAAGGTATCAATAGAAGGCGGAGAGAATATGACTGCCTTAGGCAAGGCAGGTAAAGTAACTGCTGAAGTCTCAGGTAAGATGAAAGCAGAAATTGATAAGTTAATGGATGCCGCGGCAAACAGCGGACCTGTTAAGAACTTTGATGCACAGTTTGAAAAATTAAAATCACAACTAAAAACTAAACTACAAGGAAATCCAGCAGGACAAAAGATTCTTGCAGGAGTTGAAAAGTGGGGAGGTTTTGCAAAAGACAATCCAGCCAAGAGTGCATTTATTATTGGTGCAATGACATCAGTACTTGCATTTGCAAGTGGTGGTATTTTAAGTGGTGCCGCAATTGGTTTCTTCTTAAAGTTAGCAAACAACACTATTAAAGGCGATAAACTTTCAACAGCAATGGCCAAAGGTGTTAAAGGCGCGGCAATTGGTGCTATTGCAGGTGCGTTGGGCGATGCAATTGGCGGTGCGGCGGAAGATATGTTCCCACCAGAAATTACACAAACGTTTATGACTACGAATGGTGAGATTGACATAACACAATTAGATGCTATGGCAGATGGTGTTAGTATCGAAGACTTAGATTCAGAGGACATTAAAGAACTTATTCAGTCAAGACAAGCACTATTACAAGTTATACCTAAAGTAGATGGTGAAGCATCAGAAGTATTAGATCAACAACTTAAAGCATTGAACGACAAGATATTTGAACTTGAGCCGGACGGTGCAAACGCGGCAGAAGCCATTGACAATCTTCAAGACAAGTTTGGTATTGAAGGTAAAGGTGTTGACATTGTTGTAAAACAAAACGTTACAGGTGATGCAAACGTTAATTTAGCAGATCCAGATAAGTTAGGTGATGAAGGCGACTACGGTTCAGAACCTGAGCAAAACGTAGGTGGTACTGGCAAAGACACAGTTGACACAACAAGCACTGCTGATCCAGACGGAGATGTAGGTGCTGAAGGTACAGTAAAAGCAACATACAGTTCGGAAGAAATGAATGAACTTGGTATGGATACTTCTAATCAACCAGAAAGTAAACTTATTGCAGATGCAGTAACAGATACAGATTTAACACCGGCTGAAGTTGAAAAACTACAGCAAGTATACCAAATGGAAAAAGCCATTGAGAACAGAAAGTTCTTAGGTTACAAAATGTCAGCAGAAACATCTATGAAAGATTACATGGGTGGAGAAGCAAAAGTTATTGATGGACTTGAAGGAGAATATACAGCAGGTTCAACATTTAAGAAAGAAATTACAGCAAGTTTTGAAGGCACTGATAAACCTTGGACTGCAATGGTTACTGGTTCAGTTGAAGGTGTAGACGCAGACGGAAACATTGTTTATTCATATTCAAATGTATTTGTTGGTCCAGATGTAATGGACAGTAGTTTCTGGGATATCTTAGATAAACTACCAGAAGCAAAACAAGAAGAAATAATGAAAGCGTTTGACACATGGCGTGAAACAGCAGACATGCAATCAAGCATTGATGACTTCAAAGCACAAATGGCAGAAAAAGTTATGCAAGGTGCGGCGGCAGTTGCACTTGGTGGTGCATTAGCAAAAGCAGAATATGTAGAACCAGACAAAGCAAAGAAAGAATCAAGAGTTTATAAAACAGCAGAACAATTAGAAGATGAATACTTTGATCTATTTGAAGACTACAGATTAGATGAAATAGACATCAAAGGTATGGCCAAGAAAGCCGCGGCAGGTGCGGCTAACATTACCAAAGCGGCGGCTAAAGGTACAGGTAAAGCAGTAGGCGCTGGCTTAGACAAAGCAGGTGCAGTAGCAAATAAAGGCATTGGCAAGGCAGTTGGTGCAGTTAAATCAGGTGCGGCTAAAGCAGGTAAAGAATTAGGACAGAAAGTTACATACGCTAAACTTGAAAAAGATTGGAAAAAAGCAGGCGAACCAACAGACGTAGGATCCATTGCAAAAATACTTTCAGACAGAGGTATGAGTGACGAACAAATTGGTACTGTTGCAACAAACACAGGACAAGCAGATCTTAAAGTACAAGGTGCAGAGAAAAGCACAGCAAGTTCAGGCGGCGTTGGCGGCGGAACTAAAGGTGACGATGAAAAAGCACCAGAACCTGGCAAAGATGCAGGAGCAAAAACAGGAGGCGTAGGCGGTGGAGCCGCAGGCGCAGGTGGTGGAGCAGGTGCTTCAGCATCAAGTCCAGATCCTAAAGCAGACAAAGACGGTGATGGAAAAGCAGACGGCGATAGTGCTTCAACACTACAAGGTAAGGCTTCCGGAGATCCATTTAACGATGGACCGTTTGACATGAAGTCAAGTCCACCTAAAGGTACAAACGCAGGTGCAACTAAAGACGACTTTGAATGGAAAGGCGCACAGTGGATTAGTAAATCTACAGGTAAAGTTGCAGACAAAGGAACTGCGGCAAAACTTGGTAATCCTAAGATGGACGAATTAATTAGACAAATTCAAGATAAAGGTCAAGTTGATCTTGCAGTAGCATATCTAAGTGGCGGGGGCGATGCAACAGCAAAAGCACCAGCAGGTGGAAAACCAGCGGCACCTGGAAAATCAGCGGCTTCTAAAAGACCAGACCAAAGATTCCAACAACAACCAACAGTGTAAATTTAAAAGAAAGGTAACCCAGACTTCTTAGTGGTTTCCATATGATCCTCTACGATCTTCTTGACCATGTCTCGATCTTCAGGACCCATATCATATGCTTCATTGAGAGTTACTCCTCCCCGCATATACCAAACAAGTTTTAGGATATTGTGTTTAAGTTCTTTAGCATCGCCCTCAAGTTTTTTAACTTCGGACTGTATTTTGTCAAGAGGCCATTGTGCTATTTGCGTACGAAAAAATTTGATTGATCAAACGCTATTGGTACTTCCCATGAGTCCGGAGCGCCTGCCTTCTTCTCATCTTCCGATGCTTGTGCAATTAACGGTTTAAGAGCATATTCATTTCTCTTTTTCTCAATAGCACTTTTAACACCATCAAAGATATCACCTGATGTTTGTTCAAAAAATTCTTGAATATGTTTCTTATCAGTAACTTGTTCTTCGCCACCGAATTGAACCCATTCAATTTGATCAACTACACTTGACAAAGTCATATCAGTTAGTTTACTAAAACTCTGATTAAACTTCGCCATTTTTTGTTCTTCGTCAAGATTTGAATCTGCAAGAGTTTGCATCATGCGTTGTTCTTCAAATGCCTTTAATGCTAACTCTGTAAACTTTTTGTAGTTTAAAGGACTAATATAAAATGTAAATTGGTTATGTTTATATAAAGGATCATATCCTCTGCCTTGAACTGTATCCAATAATTGAATTAAATCAACGGACATATCCTTCGTCATCTCCGGTTTAGTATTTGGAACCGGTGCTGTAATTGTAAGTGTTTCTCCGTAAGTTGCAATTCTAACTGCAATTAAAATTGCATCAAGATCTAAACTTGGACAATGGTACGCATCTCTAATTGCTGGAATACAACTTTGCATCATTGTTACAGTTGATTCGCCATTAAGAAGTGCGTCTGGTGTTTTTAAAACTAACTCGTCCTTTGCAGTCATTGGATAAACTGCTACTTCACCGTTTTCCGGTAAGTCTATAGATCCTTTTGGCCAATATTGTCCGGCTGACGGAAGTTTTAAGTACAGTTTTGGCTGTCGAAAATGCTTCGTTAGCGGATTCGCCTTGACCGGTTGTACTGGAGTACCCGGTACTGGCCCAGTTGGCATCATTGGTATACCGCCTGCTGGAATGTTATTTTCTGACATATTTTTCTCCTGCTAAATAAGTTATAGCACAAGTATTTATAAGTTGCAATAAAGTGAGTATATAATAAATGGCAGTAACAGTTGATATTCCAGGAATTGGTAAAGTACAAGCCGAAGATGCCGCATCGGAGGCTACACTAAAGAAAATCCTTGATGCCTTGAAAAAAGGCGCAAAAGGTGGTGGTTCTGGTGGCGGAGCCGGAGGTGCTGGTGGACCTGCTGGTGGTATGGAAGGTGTTCTTAATAAAACATCAAATAAATTGGGTAAATTTGGTGATGAGATACAAAACACCACTTCTGTACTTGGAGATTTTGGTAGAGGTCTAAGCATGATGACCGGTATGGTGACCAAAGGTTTAGGTATGGTCACAGATACTGCTATGGGATTAGCAACTGAATTCTTAGGCACAAGTGTTAAGATGAGTGACTTTGCATCACACTTACCATTAGTAGGTGGTGCACTCAGTAGTATATTAGGAATGGTTGAAGAAAACGTTCAAACATTTAGAAGTCTATCTGAAGTAGGTGCTTCTTTCGGTAACAACATTGTTGAAATGAATTTGGCGGCGGCTGATGCAGGATTAAGCATGGAACAGTTTGCTGAGTTTGTTGGTAGCAACGCACAGAACATGATGCTATTAGGAGGCACAACAACAGAAGGTGCTAAGGCATTTGGAAGATTAACTAAAAGTTTACCAAGAGAAGAACTTATGGGAATGGGTTTTACTATGGAATCTCTTGCAGAACATACAGCAGGTTACATTGAACTACAAGCAATGCAAGGTAAACTTGCTGGAAGAAGTCAAGCATCATTACGTGCAGGTTCAGAACAATACTTAATGCAGATTGATAGACTTGCTAAAGTAACAGGTAAATCACGTAAAGAAGCAGAAGCATTATTAAAGAAACAAGCCTCAGAAGCAAACGTTATGGTTATGGCAAGTAGATTGTCAGGAGAAGCATTAACTAACTTCCAAGACGGACTTGCATTTGTTGATTCAGAATTACCAGGATTTAGTGGTGCTATTAAAGACTTAGCAGACGGTGTTGCACAAACTCCATTAGCACAAAAACTTGCGGCAACTATACCAGGCTTTGCAGAATTACAGAAACAACTTGGTGATGGTGCTATCAGTCAAGAAGAATACATTAAGCAGATGGCAGGCTTTGGTCCAGAGATGGATGCGTTTATTAAAAGCATGGATCCTGCAATGGTACAATCATTGATGGGTAAAGAAGGCTTTGAAGGATTAACCAGTGGCTTGGCTGAATACAAAAAGATGTCAGCAAAATACACTGATGCAGATATTGCGGCAATGAAAGCAGAACAACAAGAAAGAGATAAGACTACTAAAACAACGGCCGCTTTTGAAGTAGCAATGACTGAAATGCGTAACAAGATTAAAACAACTATTCTTGACAGTGGATTGTTTGATATGTTCATGGAAGGTATTGGTACATTTACAGAATGGTTTACTTCCACAGGTAAAGATGGCGTGTCAAAATTAGATGGTTTCTTAGACGGAATCCTAAAGTACGGTGAAGAGATGGCCAAGTTCTTAAAAGATACCTGGGAAGCGGCAGGAGGCGACTTAGGTAAATTCTTTAGCGAAGTTTGGGATAAAAAATTTAAACCTATGATTAAAAAAGGATTTGATAAAGTTGGAGAAATATTTGGTGCTTGGTTTGGTGCTTTCTTTAAAGAACATATTGGAACATTAATTGTTGGTGTACTTGGCGGACTTGCAGGACTACTACTTACAGGATTTATAACATCATTATTACCAACAATATTTGGAATCATACTTGGTCCAATTATTGCACCATTCCTTGCAATTGGAGTGGCACTACTTGCTATATTTGGTTGGGAAAAAATTAAAAGTTGGGTACAACCGATTCTTGATGTATTCTCTACAATGTTTGAGTTTATTGGGAAAATCTTTACTGGCTTAGTTGATAAACTTAAAAAACTTAATCCGTTTAGTTGGTTTGGTGGAGATGACGAAGAAGACGATCCAAATCAAAAGATCGCCGAGAATTTGAAAAAGACAGAAATTGAAGATCCAAAAATCAAAATAGCCAACGCAGGTGTAATGCCAGACTATGAAATGCCAACAGTTACAACACCAGAAATTGATACAACCAAAATTGTTGCCGACTCTGGAGTCACAAAGAAACTCCAAGAGAGCGAAGCCGCGGTAAATACAAATAGCACAGATTTAGCAACTGCTACTTTGGTAGAGCAAAATAAAATTTTAAAACAGATTCTCCGTGCAACAAACGGGTTACAGGGGAATATGTTGAAAGGAACTGCGTAACACATGAGCTGGAAAAGATATTTTACAAATGCGCCTGTAGGTAACAACGACGGTGGTAACATGAGCCCGTTCAGTGGACGTGGCGGAAACGAACCGGGTCCGGCAAGATCTAATTATTCTTCATATCTACCAGACGTATATGTAGGCTCTCCAAATAGAGTAGAGCGTTATGGTCAATACAATACTATGGACAACGACTCAGAAGTAAATGCGGCGTTAGACATTTTAGCAGAATTTTGTTCACAACAAAATGCACGTAACAGAACATCATTTAATTTACATTTTAATAAAACAGCAACAAACAGTGAAGTTAACATTTTAGGACAATACCTAAAGCAATGGTCTAAACTACAAAAGTTTGAAACTAAAATGTTTAAAATTGTGCGTAATACATTTAAGTATGGTGACGCATTTTTTGTAAGAGATCCTGAAACTAAAAAATGGTTTTACATTGATCCTGCAAAAGTTGTACGTATTATTGTAAACGAATCAGAAGGCAAAAAGCCAGAACAATATATTATTAAAGATATTAACTTTAATTTTAGAGATCAAATTATTACTGATCCGCATATTACAAGCGGAAATATTACAGGCGGTGGAACATCGTCAGGTTCACAAGGTTATCAATCAGGTGGCGCACAAGGTGCAGTTGGTAACACAGGAACATCACAATCAGGTTCAAGATTTAATGTAAACAATAGAGAAGTTGCTATTAATGCAGAACATGTTGTACATTTAAGTTTAAGTGAAGGATTAGACAACAACTATCCATTTGGTAATAGTTTGTTAGAAAGTATATTTAAAGTATACAAGCAAAAAGAATTATTAGAAGACGCAATTATTATTTACAGAACGCAAAGAGCACCTGAACGTAGAGTGTTTTACATTGACGTAGGTAATATGCCATCACACCTTGCAATGCAATTTGTTGAGCGTGTAAAAACAGAAATACACCAAAGACGTATTCCAAGTGCAACAGGTGGATCAACAAGCGTTATTGATAGTGCATACAATCCATTATCAACAAATGAAGATTACTTCTTTCCGCAAACAGCAGAAGGACGTGGATCTAAAGTTGAAACATTACCAGGCGGTACTAACTTAGGTGAGATTGACGACTTAAAATACTTTACTAATAAACTTATTAGAGGTTTACGTATTCCAAGTAGTTACTTGCCAACAGCGGCACAAGATGATGCACAAACACAAAGCAACGATGGTAGAGTAGGTACTGCATACATACAAGAACTACGCTTTAACAAGTACTGTGAACGTTTACAAGCACTTGTAACAGAAGAATTTAATCAAGAGTTTAAACGTTACCTATTAGAAAAAGGTATGAATCTTGATGTTTCAATGTTTGATTTAAAACTTGAACCACCAATGAACTTTGCAAGTTACAGACAATCAGAACTTGACAATGTAAGAATTCCAACGTTTACACAAATTATGGCTGTGCCATTCATTAGTAACAGATATGCAATGAAACGTTTCTTAGGATTAAGTGAAGAAGACATGGCTGAGAATGAACGTTATTGGAAAGAAGAGAATGATGAAAATATTACTCCACCACCAACAGACGCCGCAGGTGAAATGCGTGGCGTAGGTATTAGTGGCGCGGCAATGGATGCAGACATAGGCGGAGCAGAAGACATTGATCCTAATGCAGAGCCTGATCCAGTTGCAGGAGGAGAAGCGACAGCACCTGACACAACAACAGGCGGTGGCGCAGGCGGAGCACCTGCTCCTGAAGTACCACCAGCATAAGGAATAAATAGTTACATGATACTAAGAGAATTATTTTATTTTGACAAAGAAACACTTGAACCAACAGAAGACAAGTCATATGATTCTGCTGACGATGAAGGTGTTGTATCAAGAGACGACACAAGAAAAACAAGACTAAGCCTACGTCAAATCAACAAAGCACGTAGAGCTGGCGAATTTCATAACGAAGAACAACAGAAAGAGTTACATTTTGTAAGACAGATGTACGGATTGGCATCACAACCTGAAGCATAGGAGATGATATGTCAACAGCATTCGTTGTTGGTAACGGCACAAGTCGCAAACCCATAAGTTTAGAAGCATTAAAACAGTACGGTCCTATCTATGCCTGTAACGCAGTTTATAGAGACTTTAGGCCAGACTATCTTGTAGCAGTAGATGCCAAGATGGTGCTTGAAATTTGCAAAACAGGCTGGCAAAAGCACAACAAAGTATACACTAATCACAATAAACAGTTAAACGACATACAAGGACTCAACATTTTAAACCCCAGTAAAGGCTGGAGTAGTGGTCCTACAGCATTAGATCTTGCTTCAGACCACGGACACGATCCTATATATTTGTTAGGATTTGACTTTAAAGGCACTACAGGCACCGGAAAAGGCGATGATAAGGTAAACAACTTATACGCTGGTACATTTAATTACAAGCGAGAAAACGACCCTGCAACATATTTTGGTAACTGGGAGCGTCAAGTAGGCATAATATGCCAAAGAAATCATAGAAAGAGATATATAAGAGTAGTAGCAGAAGGAGATAAATTCCTACCAGGAAGTCTAAAAAACTTTACAAATTTATCCCATGTAAATATCGAAGAATTTCAGAAAATCTTCGGTTAATTTCATTAAGGTTTCAAAATCCTGCGTTTTGAGCCTATATTCCACGTATTTTCCCTATTATATGTAAATATTATTGACAGCCTTACCAAACGTAAACTTATAGGAGGTACTACAATGGCAGACCGTAACAAATTCGAGCAAATGCTTGAAAAATTAGTTAACGAAGATAAGAAAGGTGCAGAAGAACTGTTCCATGAAATCGTCGTTGAAAAATCAAGAACAATTTATGAAAATTTATTAGAAGATGAGTTAGCAGACGAGTCTAAAGACGAAGACACTAACGAAGCAACTGACGAAGAAGTTGATGAATCTTCAAAAGACGAAGAAGTTGACGAAGCAAAAGACGAAGATGAAAAAACAGATGAGTCTAAAGATGAAAACGTTGACGAAGCAAAAGACGAAGACGAAAAAACTGATGAGTCTAAGGACGAAGAAGTTGACGAAAACTTTGCAGAAATTACACCAGAAGCAGATGATGACATGGGCGGCGATCCAGCAGACGACATGATGGCTGATATCGAAGCAGATGCAGATGGCGAAGAAGGTGACGACGACAAGGGCGACGAAGATATGGAAGACCGTGTTGTTGATTTAGAAGATGCACTTGACGACCTTAAAGCAGAATTTGAAAAAATGATGGGCGATAAGGAAGAAGGTGACGATGAAGATTCTGAGGAAGCACCAATGGACGACATGGGTGACGACGAAGAAGAAAAGGAAGATGAAGCAATATCTTCCGATCTTAGCGTAGAAGATGAAGTACCAGCATTTGAAGGTACTAAATCACAAACTGAGCAAATGAGAGAGTATGTTGAAAAAGTTGCTGAGCCAAAAGGCGAAGATAACAAAGCAAAATCTCCAGTTGCTGGTAAAAATGATATGGGCGGTTCAGCGGCTAATATCGCAAAAGGATCTGCAGAAGAAAAAGGTGGTACTGTAAGTGCTCCTAAAACTGAAGATCATGGTAATGTAAACGTACCAGGCGGTAAAGCATCTAAGTCTATGTCAAACGCTAAAGGCCACGGCGCTGAGAAAAAAGGCGCAGGCGAAGCAGGAGCAGATAGCAATAGTGTTATCGGTTCTTAATTGTTAGGGAATAGTTGATGAACTTATTACGTGAGAACTTGACATTCGACCAGGCTCAGATTGTTCTGGAATCTACTGAGGACGGCAAAGACCTTCATTTAAAAGGTATTTGTATACAGGGTGGCGTTCGCAATGCGAACCAACGTATATACCCCGTAAGTGAAATTAGTAGGGCTGTCAACACTCTTAACGATCAGATTCAAGGAGGATATTCAGTTCTTGGTGAAGTTGATCATCCAGAAGGCCTTAACATTAACCTTGACCGTTGTTCGCACATGATTAAAGAAATGTGGATGGATGGACCAAACGGTTATGGAAAGTTAAAAGTATTACCTACGCCGATGGGACAACTTGTTAAAACAATGCTGGAAAGCGGAGTTAAACTTGGTGTTTCATCGCGTGGTTCAGGTAACGTAAATGAAGACAGTAACGTAAGCGACTTTGAAATTATCACAGTTGATATAGTTGCTCAACCATCGGCTCCAGGAGCATATCCAACTCCAATATACGAGCACTTGATGAATACCACAGGTGGGTATAAGGCATTTAATATGGCTCGCGAAGTAAAAGAAGACACAAAGGCACAGAAGTATTTGAAAGAATCTTTGGTTAACATTATCCAAGGTTTAAAATAAGGAGAACATGATGTTGGAAGCACTGAAATCACTTTTTGAGAATAACGTAATTTCGGAAGACATCAAAGCATCTATTGAAGAAGCATGGGCGGCTAAGATTACAGAGAACCGTCAGGAAGTAACCGCAGAACTTCGCGAAGAATTTGCTCAAAAATATGACCACGATAAGTCAGTAATGGCTGAAGCAGTGGAAAAAATGGTTGAGGATAGACTTGGTGCAGAGATTACGGAATTTGCTGATGACCGCACAAAACTTGCTGAAGCAAGAGCAAAGTACCATGTAGCAATGCGTGAAAACGCAGACCTACTTAAAAACTTTGTTGTTGCACAATTAGGCAAGGAAGTTTCAGAGTTACACGAAGACCAAAAAGCAATGTCAACTAAATTTGGCAAACTTGAGGAATTTGTGGTAGAGGCTTTGGCTAAAGAAATTGCAGAGTTCCACGAAGACAAAAAGGATCTTGCAGAAACTAAAGTTCGACTAATTAGAGAGGCTAAGAAGCATCTTGATACTGTAAAAGAAAAATTCGTTAAAAACGGAGCGAAAGTTGTTGAAAACACAGTTGCAAAAACTCTTACAAAAGAGATTGGGCAACTTAAAGAAGACATCGACTCAGCACGTAAAAACGATTTTGGTAGAAAACTGTTTGAAACATTCCAAGAAGAGTACACTAATTCTTACTTGAATGAGAAATCAGAAACTGCTAAACTTTTAAAAGTTGTAGAGGTGAAAGACAAGCAATTAGCAGAAGCGAAAGCAACTGTTGAGAAAACAACTAAATTAGTTGAGTCTAAGGATCTTGAGTTCAAAAAAGCACAAGATACTGCAAAAAGAAAAGAAGTAATTTCCGAGTTAACTGCTCCATTGAGCAAGGAACAGAAAGAAATTATGTCAGACTTACTGGAGTCTGTACAAACTGCTAATATCCAAAAACAGTTTGACAAGTACTTACCGTCCGTTATTGATGGTAACACTCCAGAGAAGAAGAAGGCGACACTTACCGAGGCAAAAGAAGTAACAGGCAATAAAGAAGAATCTAACGTTAGAAATGGCGCAAGTAATTCTGCAACAGATAATGTCGTAGATATTAGAAGACTTGCAGGATTAAAATAAGGAGAAATCAATGTCAGAACTATTAGAAAGTAGATGGCAGGAAACTAAGAGCGCATTACTTGAAGGCCTACAAGGCAATAAGAAGTCTGTTATGTCTGCTACGCTTGACAACACCAAGAAATACTTGGCTGAGTCGGCTACAGCAGGAGCAACTTCTGCCGGTAATGTTGCAACTTTAAATAGAGTTATCCTACCAGTAATAAGAAGGGTCATGCCTACAGTGATCGCTAACGAAATCGTTGGTGTTCAACCTATGACAGGACCAGTGGGTCAAATCCACACATTAAGAGTTCGTTACTCAGACACATTAGATGATGTGACTGCAGGCGAAGAGGCTCTATCACCGTTCAAGATTGGCTTAGGCTATTCAGGTGGTGGATCTACTGATAAGGCATCTGCTACAGCGGCACTTGAAGGTGAAGCAGGTAAGAGATTGTCAATTCAGATCTTAAAACAAACAGTTGAAGCGAAAACACGTAAGTTAAGTGCTCGTTGGACTTTTGAATCTGCACAAGATGCACAAGCACAACAGGGTATCGACGTTGAAGCGGAAATTATGGCGGCTTTAGCACAAGAAATTACTGCTGAAATCGACCAAGAAGTTCTTGCTTCTTTACGTAACTTGGCTGGCGCGGCTGAATCAGATGTACAGTACGATCAAACTGCTGTATCAGGAACTGCTACATTCGTCGGTGACGAACATGCGGCACTTGCTGTAATGATTAACAGAGCGGCTAACAAGATCGCACAGCGTACAAGACGTGGCGCTGGTAACTTTGCAGTGGTATCACCGCATACGTTAACAGTACTTCAGTCTGCTACAACTTCAGCGTTCGCAAGAACAACTGAAGGAACTTTTGAAGCACCTACTAACACTAAACTTGTTGGTACATTAAACAGTGCTATGAAAGTATACGTAGACGCTTATGCATCAGACAGTACAGACGTACTTGTTGGATACAAAGGAACATCAGAAGCAGATGCGGCGGCATTCTATTGCCCATACATTCCGCTAATGTCTTCAGGCGTTGTGTTGGATCCAGGTTCATTCGAACCAGTAGTAAGTTTCATGACAAGATATGGTTATGTAGAGTTAAACAACACTGCATCATCTCTTGGTAATGCGGCTGACTACTTGGCACGTGTATCTGTAACAGGTGTAACATTCAGTTAATTCTTAGAATTAATAGAAACACGAAAAAGGGCGGCTTTGGTCGCCCTTTTTTTATGACTAAATCAAAATATATATTTTGGTAAACCTACCTCTTGCTTTTTTCTGCAAACAATGTTATATTAATATTAACTTTAACACAAACTAAGAGAGTTATAAGCTCTTAGCACTTGTGGCAGAATAACGCTTCGGCAGGGGCGTAATGCACACTAAAGTCTTTTAAGCGGCCAAGTGGCTCGGTTTAGATGGAGGTGGTTGGAAGTAGGTATCATATCTAAACCTTGCAAAATTCAGATGTGATCTGCTTATCGAAAGTTGGAGGTGAGTTCACAGCAAGGCCTCCCGAGTAGTGTTATAGTTGTTTTCCCCGATAAATACTTGTATGAAGGACGAATACACAACGGCCTTTTACGACTTGGTCAAAGACGCACAGTCAACTACAGGTTACGAACTTCCATTAGAAGTTGAAGCGTATGTAGTAATGCTTCTTGCAGACAAATTAGACAAGCCAAATTTCCTTCCAGAAAAAACATTCGCAGAAGCATATCTATCATTAAAACAGCCTTATAGATTAACAGCAAAAGAACTGGGTGACACGTGTCTTTTTGTTACAGGCGTATTTCCTGATTATGGTATGAGCATTGACTACTATTCCAATATTGGAAAAAGCAGTTACAACCTTGCTACAACCAATTTAGACATTGAAATATTCGAATTATTAGCACTAAGATTTGACTTTGTACGTGAATTTATCAATATAGCAACAAAGCCAAAATATTCTCCAGTTCTGTCTATTAGATAAATACTTGTGTCAGATAGTGTGCCGCAAGGCGGACTTATGCAGAATACCAACTGCGTACCGGATAGAACCCGGATAGGACTACTTATATAGGAGAAAACAAATGGGAAGACCAATTAATAAAAAGTTTTTCGGAGTACCTACAGCAGGTGGCAACGAAATCAAAGTTGACTTTCATAACGGCTCTGCTGTTACTGAAGGTTATATTGTTAAGCAATTAGGTGCGAAGAAGTTTCGTGTAGCGGCAATCGGTACACCAGGAACAACTTACGATCGTTTCTTAACAACAGCAAAATTAGCATCAGCATTGACTGGTACTGAAATGGCTATCACTGTTAAAGGTGATGACGCAGAAACTTATCAGATTTCTAAGATTTCTGGAAGAAAAGCAACAATCATTGCACCAGATGCTACAGGTTCAAACGCTTTAGGCGGAACATCAATTGCATGGAACTTTAGTACTGCAAACAATGACAGTGCTGTTCAAATTGAAGAAGCAGGTGATGACGATACATTATCAGGTACTGATGATGACGATTTCGCTAACGCATAATATAGAATATATTGTAGGGGAGCAATCCCCTACAGTACTTTAGGATTTTAAAATGTCAAAATTTGTAAGTGTACCAAACGGAAATTATACAGTAACAACACAAAGTGGTGGGACTATACGTCTTGACACAGGTGTTGCCGCAGGTGAAGTACGTGTAACTGGTGATCTTATAGTTGAAGGTGATACTGTAACGGTACAATCTACAAACTTAGAACTTGAAGATAATATTATTTTATTAAACAGAGGTGAAACAGGCGCTGGCGTAGGTGAAGGCACTTCCGGTATTAGAATTGATAGAGGTACAAAGGAAGATGCATTATTTTTAATTGACGAAACGATTGAACATGTAAATCCAAACGCACCAGCAACAGAAGTGTTTGGTACATTTGTATTTAGAGATGTTCTTGGAAACAACTTAGGTATTAGAGCGCCAAGTATTCAAACAGGCGGCAGTAGTTTATATCTTGACACAAATGGTGAAACAGTTAAAATAGTTGGATCAGCAGTAACATATAGTAACAGCATTAAGAACAATGACGATGATCATGCACTTACAAATAAATTATATGTTGATGAAGTTATTGATGCAACACTAAACGATTTAGCAATTAGAAAAATTGCAGACGGTAACACACAAGTAGAAGTAACTGATGCTTCTGATATTAGTGGACAAAGTAGAGTTGATTTTATGATGGATAGTTCCGTTATATCAACATTCTTTCCAGACAGAATTGAATTAAATGATGTACGCATCAAAGACCAAACTATCTCAGGAACAGTTAGTAACGGTGATTTGATACTTGAAGCACCAGGCACAGGTACTGTAAGAATTAAAGATGTACTAAACATTGCAACAACACCAGGAGTTGATGATGTTGCAGTTGATCCATTAGCACCAGCAGACGGTGTAAATCTTTATTCTAAGTCAGAAGGTCCAGGTAATACAGGCGTATATTATGTAAATACAAACAACGAGAGAGATGAACTAATAAGTAGAAATAGAGCCCTAATGTTTGGGTATCTATTGTAAGGATAAATATTACGATGGCATTAGCAAACATATTAATTGACAATACACAAAAAGCAATAGTTACTGTACCCGCGAGTAAACAGTACGCTATCTTAACCTTAGTGGTTTGTAATACTGCGGCAGAAGATTTAAGCGGTGCAAACGATACAACTTTTGACTTATATATTGTTCCAGCAGTTGCTAATCCAACTGGTACAGGATCAATTGCAGTTGGTGCTCAAACACAAATTGCAAAAAGAGTGAGAGTAGCAGGTTCAGATACGTTTACGTTTGATACAGAAAAAATGGTATTAGAAGCAGGTGATAGAATTATATTAGAAGGACAAACTCCTTATAATCTATCAGCAACAGTAAGTTACTTGGAAGTGTAATGAAATTTCTAAAAGCACAAACAACCAATAATAGAGGAATCGACAGAGGCGTTGGTATTTTTTATAATACTGATCAAACTGTTGACATTAGATCTAAAAGTGCTTTGAAAGTTCCTGTAGGTTCAGACGCAGATCGTCCGTCATATCCAGCATTAGGCCAAATGAGATTTAACACAACAAACAACAGTGTTGAATTTTATGATAATGGTGTATGGAAAGAAATTAGACTTAAAGAGCCAACACCAATAACACAGCAAAGTTTAGGTACAGGAGATGGTACTGAAACTGTATTTGGGCCTCTTAATGCTAACGACAGTTCATATCCAGTGCCACAAACGGCACAGAGTGCATTAGTAATTGTAGAAAACGTTTTACAGTTATCTGTAACAAACTACACATTAGAACAAAGTGTAAGTGGTAACCTTGCAGGGCCAAATAGTCCATACGCAGACGGTTATTACATTAAATTCCTTTCAGCAGTGCCAAACGGCAAAGCCGTAACAGTCCTACATAACTTCGACAAGTAAATCCAATAAATATAGTTAAGGAGTACTAACTATGAGTCTTGGAAGAATATCCGGTCCGTTATTAAAGGCCAATCTACAGCGTGAAGCAGATCTTTCAGTAGAAACTGATCTACTGTATATAGGTCATACTGACGGAAAAATCGGTATTAATACTGTAACAAGACCAAGAGAATTTACAGTTGATGGTACTTTAAAAGCAAGAAGCACTGGACAAGACTTAACAATTACTAATGATCTAAACATTGGTAACTTTTCTATTGGTCCAGACGGTATAAGTGTTCCATCAGGAAACATCAATATTAATCATGCAGGCGGTGTTGGTAGTGGAGTAGTTGTTGGCGGTATTAGAACATCATCAGTTGACATACAAAACAATTACATTGGCTCGCATACTACAAATGCTGATGTAGATTTTATTCCAGCAGGCGCAGGTACTAACGAACTTATCACAGCAGGACAAACTGTTGGCGTTGATGGTAACATTCATGCAACAGGTAACATTACATTTGACGGAAATGTTTTAATTGGTGGTACAGGTGATGAAGATAATGTTAGATTCTTAGGTGACATTGACAGTAATCTAATTCCTGATGTTACTTCAACTTACGATGTAGGTGCAAGTGCTAAACGTTTTGATTTACAAACAGAAAATTTAACAGTAACTAATAATGTTAGCGTAGAAAATGTTACAGTTGCTGGTATTGAAGTTACACTTTCACAAGGTAACATATGGTATGTTGCTGTTAATGGTGATAATACTAACAGAGGTTCAACACCTCAAGGTAGACTTGCAACAATCAAGTATGCATTAAGCAGAGCAACATCAGGAGATACAGTTCTTATTGCCGCAGGTGATTATGAAGAACAATTTCCATTAGAAGTTCCAGCAGGTGTTACAGTAAAAGGACAAGACATGCGTAATGTTGAAATACGTCCGACCACTGATAACCAAAGTGAAGATGCATTTTTATTAAATGGCGAAAGTACTGTTGAAGATTTAACAGTTAAAAACTTCTTTTATGATAGCACAAATGATAAAGGTTATGCTTTTAGATTTGCAGGCGACATGAAAGTTACATCACGTAGTCCATATATTAGAAATGTAACAGTTATTACACAAGGACAAACAACAAGTGCAAGTGATCCAAGAGGTTTTGATTCTGGAGACGCTGGTAAAGGCGCACTTGTAGATGGTAGTGTTTGTGATCATGATACAAATGAAGCAAGTATGTTGTTTCACAGTGTAACTTTTATTACTCCAGGTGTTGATGCCATTACAATGACAAACGGTGTTAGGGTTGAGTGGTTGAATTCATTCGCTTATTTCGCTAATAGAGCAATGTACATGGTGGATGGCGCTGGTAGATGGCGTAGTGATAGCGTATTAATAAAAGGCGGTGAAATAAGATCCATTGGTTCAGCAAGTGTTTATGGAAATAAAGGTATTGAAGTAGATGGAGCAGACTGTTTAGCATATCTAATATCACACAACTTTGCTTATATTGGTTCAGGTAAGAACGTAACTAATGATGTTACACAAACTATTGTTGCAAATGAAGTTACAAAACTAAACAACGGAAAAGTTTACTATCAATCACAAGACCAAGAAGGTAACTTTAAAGTTGGAGATACATTTTTTGTAAATCTTAAAGATGGAACAACAAGCATTGATGCTGACACAGTTGATGCAACAGGACTTTCAAGTTTAAGAGTAAGCACAAATGCAAATACATCTTTTATTGATGGTGGAACTATTGAAACAGGAGCAATAAGAATTCTTTCTCCTAACACAATTAGATCCGTTGCAGGTCCAATTAACTTTGCATCTCCTTCAAACATACACAACTTACTTACAAATACAAGAATGGCAAGTGTAGATGTTACAGGTAATTTAACACTTGGCGGAAATCTTGTAACACTTGGAGATCAACCAAGTGATACTGTTGACTTTACAACATCTTTTGCACAAGACTTATATCCAGACACAACAAACAAATATGATTTAGGTACAAATACAAGACGTTGGAGAAAAGGTTACTTTAACGAATTAGCATTAGATAGTTTTAACTTCAATGCAAATACTATTAGTGTTAGTAATACAAACGAAAATTTAGATTTACGTGCAAATGGAACTGGAAATGTTGTATTTGATAATGTTACTGCAAGAAGTAATATATTAGGATCATATATAACTAATTTAACATTAGCACCAACTACTAATCTTACTATGTCAGCAACTAATAACTTAGGTTTGCCAACAGGTACAAACGCACAACGTAAAGATAACGTGGGTGATTTGCGTTATAATACAGACTTAGGAATATTTGAAGGTTATAGCGGAGGTAATGTTAGTTTTGATGGATTATATGATACTGACAGAGACACATATATTGATCTAAACAACAATCAGTTTACGTTAGTTACAGGAAATGCAAGTAATACTACAATTAATGGCATAACATTGCAAACAAATAGACTTGATTCGCAGAATAGTTTCTCAATTGATGGTAATACAATAACAAGTGCTACACCTAATTCAGATATTCAGTTTTTATCCAACGGATTAGGTAGTATTAGTCAGGAAGATCTTGTGTTTAAGAATAACACAATTACTAATACACTTAACACACCGTTTACATTTAGTCTTGCAGACATATATTCTTACTTAAAGTTTGATCAAACTATGGGACTTGTTGTTCCATATGGTGATGATACAGCAAGACCCACAAGTCCAGAACAGGGTCTTACACGTTTCAATACACAGCGAGGATACCTTGAAAGTTGGAACGGAACACAGTGGGTTTTAGCGGCAGGTGGTGGTGAATCTGTTACTGAAGAATACGCTGAGTCAATTAACTTCCTTTGGAACCTTATCTTAGGCTAATATCCAAAAACGATAAATACTATTAATGCAATGAAGGGCTGGCCAAGTCAATTGCAGGACAAACCGTGGTTATCCAGCGATAGAGGCAAGTTTTTGTCTAACAGGGTAGAGGGACAGGATCCCCGTTTATAGGAGAAAAAGGTGGCAGTTGGTCGTATATCTGGTCCGCTTTTAAAGGCAAATTTGCTTCGTCAAGGAGTGGATTTAGCGTTTGAAACAGACCTACTTTATTTAGATGTTAATAATAGCCGTATTGGAATTAAGACATCAACGCCTACAGCCGAGCTCGATATAAACGGTTCAGCAAGAATACAATCATTAGATATTTTAGACACTACATTACCGATTGGTAACATAACAATCAACGGTGGTACTAATACTATCTCTACTACAGCAAGTCAGTTCAATATTGCAACACCAAACAGCGTAATTTACCAAGATAGATTACAAATTGATGATATTGAAATAGACGGTAGTGTAATTCGCACATTAGGAACTAACCAAAACTTAGAATTTCGTCCTAACGGGACAGGTACTATTAACTTTGTAGGTAATACAAACGTTACTGGTAACTTACATGCAACTGGTAACATCAGTGCAGACGGTGATATTACTATTGGTGATGACGATACAGATAGTATTACAATAAATGCAGACATTGCCAGTAACCTAATACCAGATGCAACAAACATATACACCATTGGTGACGCAACTAAAAAGTGGAATCATGGTTACTTTGATGATGTAACAGCAACAACAGTTGTTGCAAACAGTATTACATTATCAGACTTGGACTTAACAGCAACTCCAGGCAACATTTATTATGTTGCTAAGAATGGTAATGATACAAATGCTGGTAATCATCCACAAGCACCATACACAACTATTACAAAAGCATTAACTTCTGCAAGTGCAGGAGACACTATTCACATTTACCCAGGTGATTATGAAGAAGTATTTCCTTTAACAGTACCAGCGGGTGTTGCAATCTTAGGTGAAGGTATTAGATCAGTAAACATTACACCTACAGCAGGAACAAACAACAATGATTGTTTTGTATTGCAAGGTGAAACAAGTGTTATGAACTTGTCAATCAAAGATTTTTACTACGATAGCATTAATGACAATGGATATGCTTTTAGATTTGCAAGTAACTTTAATGTTACTTCAAGATCACCTTATGTTAAAAACGTAACTGTAATAACAAAAGGTAGTGTAACAAGTGCAAGTGATCCAAGAGGCTTTGATCAAGGAGATGCAGGACGTGGTGCATACTTAGATGGCTCTGTAGCAGTAACAGGATCAAAAGAAGCAAGTATGTTATTCCATGCAGTAACATTTATTGTTCCTGGAGCAGTTGGATTATACGCAACCAATGGTGCAAGAATTGAATGGCTAAACTCTTTTGTATATTTTGCCGACAAAGCGATACAAGGTGTTAATGGTACTACAGGATTAAAAGGTACAGGACGTACTAAAGTTAAATTAAGCGGACTTGTTGGAACACCAACAGCGTCTGAAGTGTTTCAATACACACAAGCAGGCGGAACTGTAATTAGTGCAACAGTAAATGAAGTAGATGGAAACTACATTTACTTGAACGGTAACGCGGCAGGACTTGAAACCAAATTTGAACGTGGTGGAAAGACAGTAGTTGTTTCAGGACAAGCACAAGTAGATACAACAATTAAAAAATTCGGCACTGGTAGTTTACAACTTGACGGCACCGGCGACTATATCAGCATTGCAAATGATCCAGACTTTGGTTTAGGAACAGCAAACTTTACTATTGAAGGTTGGTTCTACGGAAACAACGTAACAGGTACACAGTCATTAGTTGATATGAGAGCCGGTACAGCAACTGACACAGGCTTATACATATATCACGTAGGTGGTACAGTAAAAGTTTATTACAATGGTGCAGAGATATTATCCGGCGGAACGTTATCAGCAACAACATGGACACATATTGCAGTATCACGTTCAAGTAATACAATTAATTTATATGTTAACGGTGCAAGAGTTGATAGTGATAATGCATTTAGTAGCACACTTGGAACAAGTAAGCCGTTTATTATTGGTGCAGTGTATGATGCTTCAAATGCTTTCAACGGTTATGTAGATGATTTTAGAATTTCAGACAATGCAAGATACACAGCAGGTTCATACACACCACCATTGAACGAAGTTTCAAATGATAACAACACAAAATTATTATTAAGATTTAACGGTACAGATACTTCAACAACACTTACTGACGAAACTATTTTAGATCAGACAATCGGCTTTGGTGGCGGTGCTTATGCAACTGGAATGGAACTGGTTGACTTCTCAGACTTTGGTTGTGAGATTAGATCAATTGGTAGTGCATGTGTTTATGGTAACTATGGAATATACGGCGACGGTAACGGCGTTGTTATGTACCTTATTTCTCAGAACCTTGCATACATTGGTAACGGTAAAGCAGTTGATAATGATTCAACAACAGTTGTACAAAGTCAAGAAGTTACAAAATTAAATGACGCAAACATTTACTTTAGTTCAGTTGACCATAAAGGTGACTTTAGAGTTGGTGATGTATTCCATGTTGATCAAGCATCTGGTACTGTTACATTTACTAACGCAAACTTTAACGTTGATACTTTACAAAGTGTTAGATTTAGCACTGGCACAAGTACAACTATTATTGACGGCGACAAGATTCAAACAGGTAACACAAGATTAAGTGGCAACACTGTAGAAAGTTTAAGTGGAAACTTGAACATTGACAGTGCTGACGGTATTATTAACTTTGCAGACAATGTAAACATCACAGGAAACTTAGATGTAACAGGAGATGTTACAATAGGTGGTAACATTACCATTGGTGATGAAGCAAGTGATAGCATACAAATTGTTGCAGGTATTGCAAGTAACCTTGTACCAAGCCAAGACGGAACATTTGACTTAGGTATTTCAACACATGAATGGAAAAAAGTTTACACAGGTGAGGCACAGATTGATGATATTAACATTAATACTAATGTTATTCAAACAACTAACACAAACCAAGACTTAGAATTACGTGCAAGTGGAACAGGAAGTATTGTTGTTGATGATTTAAGTTTCAAAGCAAACATTATTTCAGCACCAGGAGACATTGTTCTTGATCCAGGCAGTGAAACAGTTGAGATTAATTCAACAGGTTCATTAACAATACCAAAAGGTACAACAGCACAACGTCCAGGTACAGGCGTAAATGGTATGATACGTTATAACACAGACACAGATGTGTTTGAAGGTTATGATGGACAGTGGATCACATTAAATGGTGTGCGTGATGTTGACCAAGATACATATATTACAGCAGAAGCAACACCGGGTGCAGACGATGATACTATACGTTTTTACGCAGGTGGAACACAGATTGCTGATGCAAACGCAACAAGGTTTAATGTAAATAAAATATTAGTCGATGACATTGAAATCGAAGGAAATACAGTAAGAACCATTACTACAAACGCTGATTTGAACCTTTTGGCGAACGGAACTGGTAAAGTTGTTGTAGAAAATTTTGGATTCAATCAAAATTCGATAACTAATACTGTAGCAGGCGCAATTACTACTCTTGCTCAAACTGGTACTGGTTACTTCAAGATTGAAGGAACTGGCGGATTTGTTATTCCAACTGGTACTTTGTCAAATAGACATCCAACACCAGAAACAGGAATGATGCGTTTTAATACACAGGATGACAGGGTTGAGATTTACGATCAAGCAGGTCAGTGGGTTTCAGTTGCAGGTAGTTCAGGTGCTGTGTCCGCACAAGATGCAGAAGAAATTGCTATTAAAATGGCAGTGGTAATAGGATAATAAGGAAATAAGATGGCAACATTTTTTAGAACAAAAGCAATTAAAGAAATTGGAACAGTGAAAGTTCCTGTTTACAAGGCTGGTCCAAGTACAACAGCAACGATCGTTGGCCTTTCGTTAGCCAACTTAACTGAATCCGTTGTAAGTACCAGCGTTTTAATTGCAGACGATACATCAATTGAAGCATTTTACTTAAAAAATGTTTTGATTCCACCGAACGCAACTTTAAAAGTATTGAACGGTGGTGAAAAAATTATTCTTGCATCAGAGAATGAACTGTCTATTCAATCAGACATTGACGGAAGTTTAGATGCAGTTATGAGTTACGTGGAGATAGTGTAGTATGTCAGTTTTTTATGAAGGTCAGTCAATTACACAAACCATTGAAGACAATCTTGGAGAAAGATACTTTTACGGATTACGTAGAACTGACTCTGGAGAATTGTTTTTAGGTAAGTTAGATCAATTAAGTTTGACAGACACTATTCAAATTAACAAGGAAGGTGACGTAGTTGATAACTTTCCAGACTTTGATGAAGGTGCAGAGTTCTTTGAAGGAAGAGATTCAGCACATAACTTGACGTACAAGAATTTAAATTATGAACAATTTCGTTGGGACGATGCAAATTTATTTTATTATGTAAATGATGACGGCGAACTTGTTGTAAGAATTAACCAAGGATTAGCAGATGGTGCCGTTGAATATGCAGGCGACAACACTGTAATCGTTGACAGTGATAAGGAATGGGATAACACAAACCTTACAATGGACAACAACAACATTACATTTGATCAAACGTAGGAGTAGGAGCAAAAAATGGCAAAACAAATAGTAAATGTAGGTGTTCTACCAAATGATGGACAAGGTGATAACCTTAGAGCAGGCGCTACAAAATTAAATAATAACTTTAACGAGTTATATACAGCATTAGGAGACGGATCAGTACTCAGCGTTGTCCAAAACGGAGTATTAAATTCATATCCAAGTACAGCAACTGGAAGCAATAAAATAACTTTCTTGTATAACAACTTTGCCGGTTTACCAAGTCCTACAACCTACGACGGCATGTTAGCAAAAGTTACAGCAGACGCGGCAGTTTACTATGCTCACAGTAACGCTTGGGTCAAAATGTTAGACACTACTTCAAGCATTAACAGTTTATCAGATGTAACCACAGCAGGAATTAACGATGGAGAAGTTCTTGTTTGGAATACTTCTAACTCAAGATTCCAACCAGGCGCTGGCGGTGGTGGAGGTGGTTCTACTACATTCACTGCATTAACAGATACGCCATCTAACTTTTCATCAGCAAATGGCAAACTTGTAAGAGTAAACTCAGGTGCAACAGCATTAGAATTTTCAACAGCAGTTACAGCGGCAGAAGTTGCGGCAATTACAATTGGTTCATTAAGTGATGTATCAAGTTCGTCAGCAAGTACAGGTGATGTTCTTAAATGGGACGGCGCACAATGGGCACCAGGAACTGATATTGCATCAGGTGGTGGCGGTACTGACGCTGATACATTAGATGGATTTGACAGTGCATACTTTTTAGATTACACAAACTTTACTAACAAGCCAACATTATTTGGCGGTGCTTTCTTAAACTTATCTGATACACCAGTAAACTTTACAGGTGCGGCAAATAGATTTGTTAAAGTTAACGGTGCTGGTAACGCATTAGAATTTGTTGTTGATCAATCAACAGACCAAAACTTGTTTGCAACATTTACAGGTGATACTGGTAGCACAACAGCATCAGGATTAACTGACACACTTACAGTTGCTGGTGGTACAGGTATTGCAACTGAAGTTGTAGGCGATACACTAACAATTAACTACAACGGTACAGTTGGTGCAACTACACTTAACGCATTAACAGATGTAAGTAATGCTAACCAAGCAGTTGGTTACACACTTGCATACAACGGAACAAGTTATGTTATGCAAAATGGTCCTGCAACAACATGGAACGTTGGATCAAACGGAACATCAGACTACACATTTACTGGTCCAGGTTTTCCAAACACAACTAATGATCCAGTTTTGTATTTGAAAAAAGGACAAACTTATTACTTTATTAATAACAGTGGAGGCGGACACCCTTTACAAATTAGAGTTTCAAACGGTGGCGGTGCTTACTCAAGCGGCGTAGCAAACAACGGTGCATCAAGTGGAGTTATTACTTTCACAGTACCAATGGACGCACCAGCAACATTGTATTATCAATGTACTGCACACAGTAACATGGGGAACACAATTAACATCGCGTAAGGATTTATAATGGCAAGTTTTTATCAAGGTACAGAAGTAGGAACACTACTAAAAACAGTAAAAGGAAGTAGATTCTTTTATGGATTACGTCGAACAGACGAGGGTGATTTGTACCTGATTAAATCAGATCAGTTGAAAGCAACTGACGGTGTACAATTAAACAAGCCTGGAGATCCAACAGAAAATTATCCAGATTTTCAAAGAGGAATTGAGTTTTTTGAAGGTAGAGATGAAGAACATAACACATCATATGATAACTTAAGATATGAACAATTTAGATGGGACGATAGAAACCTAATATATTATGTTGACGAAGAAGGCAATTTAATTGTTAGAATCAATCAGAATTACGATTTTCCAAATGGGACATCTCCATAATGGTTAAATACAATATGAACACGCAGGAAAGTAGAAACAATGGCTGAATTTAAACTTGATAGAATCCGCTTTAGATGGACAGGCCCTTGGCAAACATCTAAGCAATATATTAAAGACGACATAGTATCATATGGTGGTAAAACGTTTGTTTGCTTAAACGGACATACCTCTGATCCAGACTTTTACGTAGACTACTTAAATGCTACATTACCTAAATGGACACAAATGTCTGATGGTTATGAATGGCTTGATGCGTGGAAACCTAATTACTACTACAGAGTTAATGACATTGTTCGTTATGGTGGTCAAGTATATGCGGCAATTATTGGACATACTTCTTCTGCATACTCTGTACCAGAAGGTGCAACAGAAGTTGCAGTTACAATAGATTACGATTCTGGAAGTATTTTTCCAACAGGTAGAGGACAATCTGCTACAGGTACAATTTATTTAAATGGTACTGAGAAAAATATTTTAACTTTTAATAAAGGATCAACATACGAATTTAATCAAGACGATGCAACTAACGCAACGTTTGGAAGTCAAATTCATCCACTTGCATTTAGTAAGTATGAAGATGGCGACAAACATGAAACAGCATTAGTAGATTATTACACAGAAGGATTTACATATTATCTTGATGGTATTGAAGCACCGCTTTCATCTTATCTAAGTGGATTTGCATCAGCATCAAGCAGAAGAATTAGATGGACAGTTCCTTTAACTGCTCCAGACAAAATTTATTACTTTGACAGAACTGTAGACAGTGAAGACAAAGGTGCATACATTAATATTCAAGAACAAGGTCAGTTAGGTGAAAGCGACTTTGGTAACTGGAAGTTAATGGTAGCAGACCAAAATTGGTTATACGAATGGTTACCTCAAGTAAACTATGCAATCGGAGACACAGTAAAATACGGTGGTAGAGTTTACATTGCAACACAGGAGCATACAAGTTCAACTACCATTGCAGGTCTTGAAGCAGACATAACGAAATGGGAAATTGTTACAAGAGCAGATCAATGGAAAGATACTTGGAAGCCAAGAGTAAGATATGTAGAAGATGATTTAGTACGCTATGGTGGTATAACTTATCGTTGTACTACAGGACATTTTAGTGCTAACGATGATGGACTTGGTCTTGAAGAAGATCAAACGTCATGGGAAATTTTCCTTTCAGGTATTGAGTATAAAGGACACTGGGTTAGTAAAGCAGATATAGCAGTTGAAAGTGTTACAGGCGGAGTTGTTACAGCAACAAGTCATGGACTATCAGATGGTGATTTAGTTCAATATACATCAGACGGAACAGCGGCTGACAATCTTGTTGACAACACTTATTACTATGTAAGACTTGTTGACGGCAATAGTGTTAAATTATACTTTGAAAAAGATGATGCTCTTGCAAATAGAAACAATAGACTTGCAGAAGGCGGAACAGGAAACCAAACACTTTCTAAAAGAGAAAAATATAAAGTTGGTGACATTGTAAGGTTTGGTCCTACAATGTGGTATTGTACCACAGGACACAATTCAGATGTAACATTCGCAGAAAGTTTCTTTAGTATCTGGTTACCAGGTTATGAATATGAAACACAATGGAGTGAAGCAGAAGTTTATCAGCCAGGCGACATTGTACGTTACGGTGGTTACACTTATACTGCATTACAAATTAGTACTAACAGCATACCAAGTGCAAACGGAATTACTCAAGACACAGGTGACTGGGAATTAACTGTACAGGGTTACAGATTAGGTTCACAGTATAATCAAAACCCAGACTTAAGAGAAACTGCAACAGATTGGAATTCCGCTACCGCTTACAGAACAGGAGACATTGTAAGATTCGGCGGTTGGTTGTATCATGCACTTAGAGATAATGTAGGTAACGAACCAGATGATGCAAAGTCAACTGAAAATGTAACAATTACAGTTGGTAATCCAGGCAGTGGAAATAGATATTATGTTAACGGTGTACTTATAGGTGCCTTAACATTAAAAGAAGGTAACACTTATAAGTTTTATCAAAACGATTCATCTAATCTTACACATGCATTGTATATTAGTACAAGCGAAAATGGTCACCATACAGGTGGACAATACAACTATGTTGACAATGGTCAAACATGGTGGTTAGATGGTACTCAAGTTGCAGACTTGGCGGCATACGTTTCAGGATTTGCCGCGGCAACTGAAAGATATGTACAGTACATTGTACCAAGAGATGCATACAAGAAAAACTATCTTGTTTGTAACGCACACAGTGGTATGTATGATCAGTCTTATCTGACAACACAATATTCAGACAACTACTGGCAAACATTAATCGACGGCGATAAGTTTAGAGGTAACTGGGCAGAAACAGTATTAGTAAATGCTTCTCCAGTAACCAACGAATATATGTTAGGTGATATTGTAACATACGTTGGAACACTTTATCGTTGTATTAAGAGACACAGTGCAAGTACATCAGGTTCAAGACCAGACTTAGACATTGATTATACACAACAAGATTTTTGGCAAACAGTTGTTGAAGGTGGTAACACAAACGTACTTCAATACTATGGTGATATCAGAACACATGGTTCAACAAGTACTGCAAGATTAGGAATTAATAATCCAGGTGATGCACTTAAAGTTAAAGCAGACACAGATTTAAATTGGGAATCATTAGAACAAACAGATAAAGTTTACTTTGTTTCTCCAGACGGTGTTGACGCTAACAGTGCAGGTAGAGGACTATCAGCAACGTCTCCATTTAAATCAATTAAGTATGCTACACAATATATTTTAGAAGATGAAGGTACAAGAGCACCAGCAACAATACTTGTTAAAACAGGACGTTACGAAGAAATTTGTCCGATTACTGTTCCAAAAGATGTTGCTATTGTAGGTGACGAATTACGTTCAACATCAGTAGTAGCAACTGCTGAAACTAAAGGCAATGACATGTTCCGTGTTAGAAACGGTTGTGGTATTAGAAACTTAACAATGTCAGGACTTGAAGGTGAATTTACAGATCCAGATGCAAACTTAATTAGAAGGGTTACTCCAGGTAACGCCTTTGTTGCACTTGATCCAGGTGCAGGACCAGACGATCAATCTGTTTGGGTAACAACTAAATCAACATACGTACAAAACTGTTCAACGTTTGGTAGCAAGTGTGTTGGTATGAAAGTTGATGGAACATTACACAACGGTGGTAACAAATCTATTGTTGCTAACGACTTTACACAAATTATACAAGACGGTATTGGTTACTGGTGTAACGCAGACGGGTTGTCAGAACTTGTATCAGTGTTTACATATTATTGTTACATTGGTTACTTGTGTACTGACGGTGGTAAGGTACGTGCAACAAATGGTAACAACTCATATGGTGAATACGGTTCAGTTGCATTAGGATTTGACAACAACGAAACACCTATTAGTGCTAAGGTAGACAACTACGCAACAGAAGCAACAGTAGGTAAAGTATACAACGATGAAAACAAATTATTTGCAGTTGGATATACTACAACAGGTACGCATTACACAACTGGTACTGTAAACATTACAGGTTCAGGTTCTGGTGCGACAGGTTTATTAACAGAATTTAGAGATGGTGCAGTACAAGAAATTAGAGTTACTGATCCAGGTGACTCAAGTTTTGCAGGTGGTGACGGATATACATACGCAAACAACAGAGCACAAAGTGGTAATGAAACAAGCATACAAATTGCTAACCAAGATGTTAACAATGAAGAATACTACTTAAACAAATTAATTACAATTATTGAAGGTGAAGGCAGAGGACAATACGCTTATATTACAAGTTACGACTGGAACAACGGTGGTGCAGTAACATCAACTGTAACAAGTGGACAAGATGCAACACTTACTGAAGGTGTATACACAGATAAAGTTGGTACAAGCAGTAGAGCAGATACAACACCACCAACAGTTACAGTAAGTATTGACGCAACAGGACTTGTAGGAATATCAATTACTGCTCCAGGTACAAAAAACCAAGTTGGAGATATTATTACAATACAAGCGGCGGCAATTGGCGGAACAGGTAGTAACGTTACATTTACTATTGATTCAGTTACTGCTGGTGACAAAACAATGACAGTTGCAAGACCTATAGATGGATTGCCAGGTTGGCAACATCATTTACCAGGTGAGCCTATTGCAACAGTGTTAGATGAAACAACACGTTATGAGATTACACCAAGACTTACATTTACTTCGCCAACTTTCACACAGAATAGTGCAACACTTCCAAGTAACAGTGCGGCTGTCCAGAGTGCTACTACTAAGATTGGTGATAACAAAAGAACAGTTGTTGTTGGTAACAATAGCATTGTTTGGACTGATGACGGAACTTCATTTACTGAAGCAAGTTCATATCAAGATTTAACTTACATTGGAGTTGTTAGAGGCGCATCACAATATGTTGCAGTTGACGGTAATGGTAGAGTTAAACAATCCAATGACGGAACAAGTTGGGGCGATTCAGCAACTAACTTATTAAGTTACAGTCAAACATTTACTAAGATAGAAGTTGGTAACAATGTTATATGTGCTATTGGTCCTGGAACAGATAAAATTTATAGAAGTGCAGACGATGGTGCTAACTGGACAGAAGTTACAGCAGGTGTAAGTAACGCAGAATTTATGGCTTATGGAAATGGCAAATGGGTAATTTGTAACGAAGCAGGCGACACTTGGGAAAGTGTTGACGATGGTGTTACATGGACTGCTGGGCCAGACATTGGTGGTGTACAACATGATGTTTGTGACCTTGTGTATGGTGCAGGTAAATTTGTTGCTTCAACTTTTGATTCACCAAACGATTTATCAACTGTAAATAATAAATTCTTCCACAGTTTCACAGACGCTTCGATAGCGACTGCAAGTACTGTATGGATTGCAGGTAATAACACAGACGTTTCAGATAACATTTACATTGCATACAATCAAGGTGTGTTCTTAGGGATTTCAGCAAGTGGTGGAGTTGTTCAATCAGACGATGGCGTTTACTGGACAAGTAAAACTTCATTAGGCGGATCGTTTAATGGTATGATACCAAGTGCAACATCAACAGGTCCAATATTTTATCCAACAACAAATGGATCTATTTCATCATTAGCAACTTTAAAAACAGGTGCAACAACAAGAGCAACTGTGTTAGGAGCAAGTGGTGGTAAATTACTTACATTCTACATACAAGAAGCAGGATCAGGTTACGGATCAACACCTCCAACAATGACAATTATTGATCCAGATAACACAAGAGATGTTTACTATGATGTTAGAATGGCAGATGGTTGTGTTGGACAAGTTGAATTTACAAACAGAGGTACAGGATATATTAACATTGGTGTTACAGTATCAGGTGATGGTTATGCAGACATGTATCAAATTGGTACAAGCATTACAGTTAAAGATTTAACAAGAGAACCTGGACCAGGTGACAACTTATACATTGATGGTATTAATGATGTGTTCTATGCTGTACAAACTATTACAAATGTTACAGGAAGTGCGCCAAACTTTACAGCAACGCTTGGTATTACTCCAAACATTGATAGAGCAGAATCTCCTGAACATGAAACTACTTTAACTATTAGACAAAAATATTCACAGGTAAGATTAACAGGACACGACTTCTTAGAAATTGGTAAAGGTAACTTATACAATTCACAGTATCCGTTACTAACACCAATTGAAGGTTATGATATAAGAGAATTCCAAGAAACTGAAAACAAAGGCGGTGGTAGAGTATTCTACACAAGTACTGACCAAGATGGTAACTTTAGGGTTGGTGAATTGTTTACAGTTGAACAGGCAACTGGTATTGTTACACTAAACGCATCATACTTTGAGTTAGATGGGTTAAGTGAATTACGATTAGGCGGAGTTACACTTGGTGGTACAAATGCTGTTATTAGAGAATTTAGTACTGATACAACATTTACAGCAAATAGTAACGAAATTGTGCCTACACAAAGGGCTATTGCAGGATATGTAGATAGTAGAATTAGCGGCGGTGGCACAAACGTTAACGTTAACGCAGTTATCGCTGGTGAAGTTAGAATACAAGGTAGAGCAATTAGTTCTGAAGCAAGTAGAAAAATCAATGTTACTACCCAAATGAACTTCCAAAAATCAATAGATGGTGATATGGCGGCTCACAGTATGTTTGTAGCAGGTACAAACTTCGGACTTGATCACGATGAGAATCTCATCGATCCTACTACACCACAAGAAATGGGACATGGGAAATAACAGATATGATAAATACAAATGTAACGTTAGGAAATAACAATGGCAGAGTTTAAATTAGGTAGAATTAGGTTTATTTGGAAGGGATCATGGGTCTCAGCCAAAGAATACTTTAAAGACGATGTAGTCCGCTACGGTGGTCGTACATATATTGTTAATACTGGCCACACAAGTTCTAACTTCGACACAGACATCTCTAACTTTGACAAGATGGCAGATGGTACTGAGTGGAAAGGTAACTGGGCATTATCAACAGTTTACAAACCTAATGACATTGTTAAGTACGGCGGGTACTTATATGTTGCAAACACAGGTCACACTTCTGCAACAACTACATCAGATGGCTTAGAATTAGATCAATCTAAATGGGATTTATTCTGTGAAGGATTTGACTGGTTAGGTGATTGGGGTGTTTCAACAAGATATAAAGTTAATGACATTGTCCGTTATGGTGGCGTTATGTACTTGTGTACAGAAGCACACACATCTGGCGCATCAGTAGGTGACGGATTAGAATTAGATCAAAGTAAATGGGATTTATTTGCAAACGGTTTAACTTGGTTAAACGCTTGGATTGCAACAACAAGATATAAGAAAGGTGACGTTGTACGTTACGGTGGACAAGTTTATGTTTGTAACACTGGACATACAGCAGGCGCTGACAACACAGCAGGACTTGAAGAAGATCAAGCCAAGTGGGATTACTTACACAAAGGTATTGAATACTTAGGTGACTGGACTACAGGAACAAGATACAAAAACAATGATGTTGTTAAGTATGGTTCAGACTTATGGATTTGTGGAACGTTCCACACAGCAGGTGCAACACTTGCGGCTGATGAAGCAAAATGGTCTATCTTTATTCCAGGATTAGAATTTGAAGACAGTTGGCAGAACAATGTAAACTTCCAACCAGGTGACGTTGTTACTTATGGTGGTTACACTTACGTTTCAAAAACAAACAACTTTAATATTATTCCATACAACAACGCAAGTGATTGGGATTTATTTACAACAGGATTTTCTTTCAAGGGTGATTACAATAACGCAACGGCTTATAAGATCGGCGATGTAGTTAGACTTGGAGGTTGGACATTTATTGCACTTGCAGATGGTACAGGTAACAGACCACCAGACAACGTATACTGGGATAAACTTAATGAAGGTTTATACTGGAAAGGTGCTTGGACAAACGCAGTTTACTATGACAAGGGTGATGTTGTTAGAGGTATTAACGATGTTAACTCATATGTTTGTGTTGCTCCACACACTTCAGAGCAAGTTGGTGCAGGACAAAATAGACCAGACCAAGACACAGCAGGTAACTACTGGAATTTATTAAACGGTGGTGCTGAAGCAGGTAACTTAACTACACGTGGTGACCTTGTTTACTACGGTGGATCAGGTCCAACAAGATTACCAGTTGGTCAACCAGGACAAGTATTAAAAGTTAACGAATCAGGAACAGATCCAGAATGGTCATTCTTTGGTCAACTTGATGCAGTTTATTATACTGCACTTGATGGAGTTGATAAAGATGTTCCAGCGGCAGGTGTTACACTTGACAAACCTTTTAGAACTGTACAATTTGGTTTACAGCAAATTGAAAAAGGTGCAAGAAAACCTAACGCAACACAGTTAATGAAAATTAACAAAGCATTCATTCAAGACGAAGTGTTAAGTTGGGTTGATACACAGATTGTTGGATCAATTGCTCCTTTCACAGGTTCATTTACATACACTGCGGCTAACTGGCGTAGAGACATAGGTACATTTGTTGATGCACTTATTTGGGATTTATCACATGGTGGTAATAAGAAAACAAGATTAGAAACACTTGCATATTTTGACAGTGCGGCAGATCAATACTATGTAAGTAATGATGGCATCACTGCTGAATTTGCGGCGACACTTACATTCGTTACAACGTTACTTGATGATGTAATTACACAAGATGCACCATCAAGCGATTACCAAGCATTAAGAAGTGTTGCTACTCCAACTTTACGTGTAACAGATTCTACAAGAGTTGAAGAACCTGAAGCACAAGGCATCTTAAACGCTCTTAGAGCTATTGCTACAGCGGCTTTGACCGCAGGTAACACAACTGGTGTCCCAGCACAATTAATTGCAAACGACACGCTTTTCCTTAAGACAGGACAATTTAACGAAGTACTTCCAATGGTTGTACCAGAAGGTTGTGCTGTGGTTGGTGACGAACTACGTTCAACTAAAGTTTCACCAGCAGGACAGTTAACAAATTCAGGCGATAGTGTTTATTCATTAGCAGGACTTACACACTTGGCAAGTATTGTAGATGATGTTATTACAAACTCAGCAGTAACAAGTACTCAAACCAGTTTTGTTGTACTTTCATCGAATGCATCAGCAACTACTTTAGATATAATGACAGGTGCAAACAGTTACGCTCACACTTATACAAGTGGAGGTACAGTTACATTTAGCGGAACTACTGTAAACGTTACAGCGGCCGCTTACGATAATGTTACAGGTATAGTTTCAATAACAACAGATGCGGCACATGGTGCAGTAGCAACTAACGTTGTACAGGTTGCTAACATTACTTGGACTTGTTCATTAGGTACTAAAGTATATCCAGCAGTTAAAGCACAAGACACAGCGGCACCGGCAGGTTCAGGTGCGGCAGGAACAGCGGCGGCGGCAGTTGCTACAGCAATTAAAAATAAAATTGACTTTGTATTAAATGCAAACGGTTCAGATGTTGCTTTTGCAGGTGTTAACGATCCTGTTAAGACAGCAGGTTACACTGACGCAGTTATTAGACTTGAAGCAAATAAAGAATTCTTAGTTGAAGAAGTAGTTAGTAAGATTGCAATTGATTATCCTGCTTACTCTTTTACAACTGCACTTAAAAATTCTTGTAAACGTGATGTTAGACGTTACATTGAAGCAATACAACATGACATAATTTACACAGGAAACTACAAAGGTTTAAGAGCCGCAGAATTATATATTAACTCTGCAAACGGTTCAACACTAAATGACATGTACTATGTACGTAATGGTACAGGTATTAGAAACATGACACTAACTGGATTAAGTGGTGTACTTGGTTCAGTAAACACTTATGGAACTAAACGTCCAAGTGCAGGTGCTTATGTATCGTTGGATCCAGGTTGGGGTACTGCACACAAAGATGTTTGGATTATTAACAAATCTTGTTATGTACAAAACGTAACAAACTTTGGTACAGGTTGTGTTGGATTAAAAATTGACGGTGACTTACACGCAGGTGGTAACGATTCGATCGTTGCTAACGACTTTACACAAGTACTATCAGATGGTATTGGTGTATGGTGTACAAACTTAGGTAGAACAGAACTTGTTTCCGTGTTCTCATACTACGGACACATTGGATACCTTGCAGAGAACGGCGGTAAGATACGTGCTACGAACGGTAACAGTTCATATGGTACATTTGGTTGTGTAGCAGAAGGAGTTGACTCAACAGAAGTTCCAATTATTGCATACACAGATAACAAAGATAAACAGGCTCAAATTGCTCAGGTAATGACTGATGCATCAAGAGTCATAGCAGTGGAGTATTTAAATGCTGGTAGAGATTATGATACTAACGGCGGTAATGCAGTCATTACTATTACTGGCGACGGTTTTGGTTTAGGAACTGTAACACCAACATACAGAACAGGCGGAATCATGGAAGTAAGATTGCTTAACACAAGTGATAACTTCGGTGGTAAGGATTATAACACAGCAGGTAACGCGGCACAGATTGGTAACACAACACAGATTACAATTTCAAACACGGATACAAATACATCAGGTGAACTTGCTGGAATGGCTATTTGGATTGTATCAGGATTAGGTACAGGACAATATGCTTACATTGATACATTCAATGCAGGTACAAAAGTTGCAACTGTAAGAAAATACAGTGATGGTACACCTGGTTGGGATAACATTATTGGTGAAGCGATTGTACCATTACTTGACAGTACAACAACTTATGAAATTGAACCAAGACTAACATTTAGTACACCAACTGGTGACGGTTCAAGTACAAGTGTACAAGCAATTGGTAGATGTAGAGTACAAGACGGATTAATTAATCAGGTTAGAATTATTGAACCAGGACAAGGTTATGACAGTTCAGTAACAATGACAATTACTGATCCAAACAATACTATCGAAGCACCATTTGAAATTAGAGTTGGTGACGGTGTATTAGGTCAGCCAACGTTTGCTGGAGCAACTAACGCAGGTAGAGGTGATGGCTTTGATACTGCAACTGCACTTGTTACTGCAACAACTATTGAGAAAAATATTACAGGTGTTGCTAAATCTAATCCATGTAGAGTTACAGCAACAGCACATGGTATTACATTAGATGGAACTAAAGTAAACATCAAAGAAGTATTAGGAATGATTAGATTGTTTGATCCAACAACTTTCTATGTAAAAGTTATTGACGCAGACAATTTTGATCTATATTCAAATCCAACACTAACAGAAACAATTGATACAACAGCACAAGGTACATATACAACTGGTGGTAAAGTAACATATGGTGGTGGATTTATGGACAACTTACAAAGTGGTAAGTTTGTACAAGTATCAGGATTAACCACAACACCAAGAGCAGGTTCAAACGTTGTGTTTTCAAATCAGCCAACAGTGTTTTACAAACTTGTTGCTGTTACAAATTTATTAGGCGGAGCGTCAGGACCATTTACTGCACAGTTGCAAGTAAGTCCAGACATTCCAGTAGACAATGCACCAGTGCATACAGAAAGTTCAGAGATTAGATTAAGATACTCACAAGTACGTCTAACAGGACATGACTTCTTAGACATTGGTACAGGTAACTTTACTACAACAAATTATCCAAACTTACCATTGCAGGACCCAGTTCCAGCAAGTGAAGCCGTTGAGGGCGGTGGCGGAAGAGTATTCTTTACGTCAACTGACCAAGATGGTAACTTTAGAGTAGGTGGACTGTTTAACGTTGAACAGTCAACAGGTGTTGCGACACTTAACGCTGATGCATTTAACATTAGTGGATTGCAAGAACTGTCATTGGGTAACATTGCACTTGGTAACACAGGCGCAACAGTCAACGAATTTAGCACCGATGGTACATTTGCCGCAAACAGCGACAGTATTGTACCAACACAAAGAGCAATTAGAACATATATCACGTCACAGATTGGTGGTGGTGCATCCACTCTTAACGTTAACCAAATTATTGCAGGTCTTGTACAGATTTCCGGACAGGAAATTACTACAACTACAGTAGTTCCGATTAACGTAAAAGCACAATTCAATTTCCAAGGTGGAGTTGATGGTGCACCTGTGGCGCTAAATATGTTTTTGATGGGATAAAGGAGATTAAACCATGGCAACAGGAAGATTAGGAGCGAGCGATTTGGTCGCTGGAACTAACACTACCGTATATACTGTGCCAACTGACAACTATGCAGTTGTAACGTGTTCGGTGTGTAATAGAGGAAATCAAGCAATTGGTGTGCAAATGGCAGTTGCGGCGGCTGATACCCCAACAGGCGCAGAGTATATAGAGTGGGAGACGGAAGTCTTGGCACACGGTGTACTTGAGAGATCGGGGATAGTAATGGACGCAGGGAAGAAGTTGGTCGTTAGATCAAGTTCAGGAAATGTTAGTGCAGTCGCGTTCGGTATTGAGACTGCGGCATAAATACATATAGAAGGATAAAACAATGGGAAGATACATAACTACAACTGGAACCGCTGGTACTGTACTCAGAACCGTTAGTACGACATATAATGCTGTTGTTAATGACAGAATTTTGTGTACAGGTGGAGGCTTTACGGTAACTCTACCTCTTAGCACAAGTTTGTTAGAAAACGATACAGTTCAAATTGTCGACGTAACGGGTGCGTTTGCAAGTTCAAACTTAACTGTGGGACGTAACGGCGCGAAAATCCAGAATTTAAGCGAAGATTTAACATTAGATATTAATAATGCGGCAGTAACACTTGTTTACACAGGTGCAACTTACGGCTGGATTATTAGTGGAACGTAAGATAATAGGAAAAGAATAACATGTCAACACTACGTAATTTTCTTTCAGACGTGGAACCAGCGAAAGCAGGAGTCACAAGAAACTTTTGGGTATGGAATGATAGTACGGGCATCGGTAACGGTGGTAGGTGTTGTCTTTGGACCTTACCAGCAAACAAAGTCAACATAACTTTTGAGTTATGGGGCGGAGGTGGCGGAGGCCATGGAGGATGTTGTTGTCAGTTTCCAAATAGACCGGCGGCAGGCGGATCTTACGCAATCAGAACAATTCAAAGTACGGCAGGGTGTCAATATACAATCTGTGCAGGCGGTTCAACTACGTGTTGCTGTCACGGATGTATAGGCGGAAACGGCTATCCGAGTTTTGTTACTGGTTCAAGTATTCCAACAACTTGTGCACCAGGTGGTTGTGGAGGTAAAGCATGTTGCTTTACTGATGCATACACTTGTCACCCATCATTTGTATGGCAGTGTGGCACAGGTGATTGGGGACTTCCACAAATTACAGGAAGTTCAAAAAGAAGTCAGTATTGTCATAACCAAATGTGGAACTTTGTAACAGGTCCTGCTCACTTTGGTGTGTCAAGAAGAACTAAAGACTGGTGTGCGGGTAACTTTACAAACACTGGTTCATGTTTCAACTGTTTAGCGGCTTTCCCAGGAGGAGGCGGCGGCGGTGGAGCGGCTTGCGGAGAACCATGTTGCTGGGGCGGCTGGGGACAAGCAGGTGCGGTGAAAGTTAGTTATAGTTAAAGGATAATGGAGAAAATATAATGCCAAATACAATTATACAAAAAGACTTTAGTTATAATCTTCCAGATGACTATCTTGCCCAAACAAATGCAGACGGCAAAACCGCAAATGCAAAATACAACGGGCCGGACAAGATTTGGATTTTTATAGATAAAGATACAGGGCGTAGTGATACATCACGTCTTGTACTAACAGAAGAAGAAAACGGTGCAGATTTTCCTGTACCAGAAGATCAATATAAAGTTGAAGTAGACTGCAACACTGATCCAACTATGTGTTCATTATTTGATGCACAAACAGAATGGGATACAGTTGTTGGTCAAACAAACATTGTTGTAGACTTACCAGATGGTACTACATACGAAAGACCAGACCCAACTGATGTTGATCATACATATGAATTAGACGAGTGTGTTTACAATAAAGATGGTACATTAACTGACGGAAAATATACTGGCGGTACATGGACTATGAAATGGAAACAACCTTGGACATCATGGGATCAGTTAATTATTGTAAGAAACAATATGTTAGCAGGTTCAGATAGTAAGATTGCTGATGATATGCCAGATGCTACTAAAGCACTTTGGACTACATACAGACAAAAATTACGTGATTTACCAGCATTATTTAAACACGGCGAAGCAGATGAGTTTCCAGCACACATGGTAAACTTTCCAGTAGAGCCAGGCGCAGATATTGCATCAGTAGAGGACGACGAATAATATGTCAAGTTTAAGAACCTTATTACAATACGGAACATCTTCAGGGGCATCTGCTCCTTTAACTTCATTAAGAGTATACGCGACAAACGTTACCGATCAAAACAACGGTGGTAAATGTTGCCAGTGGACAGTACCAACAGGTGCTGAATGGGCGGCTTTTGAAGTTTGGGGTGGCGGTGGTCCAGGTGCTGGAGTGTGCTGTTGCCAACAAGGTTGGTCAGGTGGATCAGGTTCTTATGGTAGACGAATTATAACAGTATCAGCGGGAGAAACATTTACAATTTGTGCAGGTGGTAGTACATGCTGTCACTCAAGATGTTACAGTTGTAGAGGATTCCCAAGTTACGTATGTGGACCGAGTGCATTTTGTATGTGTTCATCAGGTGGATCAGAAGCGGCTTCCAAATGTTTTTGGAGTCAAAACTGTTCATACAGTGGATGTCAAATGTTTAACTGCGGTTGTGTTAACGGTGCTACATTGGCAATGTGTGGTACAACAGGTGGCGGACATGGCTCAGCTCACTGTGCATCAGACATGCACCAGTTTATGCCAAGTGCACCATTTACAGGAGTTACAAGAATGTCACGTTCAGGTTGTTACAAAACAGATGGACAAGGACAAGGAGACCACGGAGTATTCCCAGGAGGGGGTGGTGCTTCTGGAGTAACACACAACGAAACATGTTATTGCGGAGCGAAAGGAATGGGCGGATTAGTAACAGTTTACTACACTGCAACATAAGGAGTATATAGTAGTATGTCAACATTAAGAGATTTTTTATTCGGTTATGAAGAAAGCAAAGCGGTTCCAGCAGAACTTGCAGTTTATAACACAAGTACTACTTCTCCAAACAACGGCGGAAGATGTTGTTTGTGGACGGTACCGGCGGGCGTATCATATGCAACTTTCGAAATATGGGGCGGTGGCGCGGCTGGCGACGGCGGTTGCTGTTGTCAAATGGGATATCCATCAACAGGTGGAAGTTATGGTCAAAAGGCTGTGGAAACAGAGCCTGGACAACAAATGACAATTTGTGCGGCAGGTTCAACTTGCTGTAGACAAAAAGGAAACTGTCAACAAGGTTGTGATTCATATGTATGTAGATCAGGTAACTGGTGTGCAAGAGCATGTGGAGGAAGAGTTATGCGTACAGAATGTTTCATGTACAGAACATGTTATTCATGTTGTAGAATGAGATACTGTGTACACGGACACTCAGGAATGGACTTTGGTATTGGTAGCACGAATTCAACTTCACAATTAAGTCAATACTGCCATGATAGAGGTAACATGATGGTTGCTGATACATATGGTAGAGGCGGATTTAGAAACGGACCAAACGGATGTTGTGGTTGGGGCGGATCGCAAGGCTTTGGATTATTTCCAGGTGGTGGCGGTATGTCTGCACAAGCATACGGAGAAGTTTGTTGTTGTGGTTCACCAGGAGCAGGAGGCTTAGTTTACGTAGTTTACTACTAATAAGGAAAAAACATGGCAAATATTAGACACACATTTAACTATCCTAAACCAGATGAATACCTGGGTCAGTTTGATAACGAACAATTACAAGGTACACACACTTACGAAGGTCCTGAGACTATGTGGGTGTTCATTGATAAAGCAACAAACAAGATTGCACCTGCAGGATACATGGACGAAGAACAAGGAATGGACTTTAATGCACCTATTAACTTAAGAAAAGTTTTAGTAGATTGTAGAGAGCATCCAATTATTTGTTCACTAATGGAAGCAGATGTTGAAGAAGATGAACACGAAACTATTACAGAAACATTACCAAATGGTGTAGAGTATGTTACATACGTTGATCCAGATCCACATCATACATACGAAAAATTTGACATCGAGTGTAACAGCAACGATGAATTTATTAAAGTAGCAAGTAGTACAAAAGGTGGAATGCCACACTATCCGTGGAAACAACCACACATTACTTGGGCTCACTTACGTAGACACAGAACATCTTTATTAGGTTGGTCAGACGATAAAACAACTTCAGATATGCCTACGGGAATTAAAACAGAATGGGCAACATATAGACAAGCATTAAGAGATATTCCAGTAAGTTTTGGAGATAGTTTTGCTGTTGATATTACTGCTGGTGGTTCTAATTACGAAGTAGGTGACAAAATTAAATTTGCAAAAGCAGACTTAGACAATTATATTATTGCTGATCATCTTATTGCTACAGTAAAAACAGTTAACAGTGGTGCTATTACTGCTTTAACTTTAAGTAGTAACCAAGCAATCAACGATGGTAAAGATATTGTAGAAGGAAGAGCGGCAAAAGAATTTGCTGGTGCTACATTCACGTACGAAGCAAAAGACGGCGGTGCTGATGCTGGTACAGGTGCTACATTTAAAGTTCACAAATGCCAACGTTATGCGGCTTGGAAAGTAGATGTTCCACGTTCGCCATGCGGTACTGCATAAGCCAAATCTCACACTAAACACTACACCCAATACTTAAATAATTGTATGAGTAATACAGTTAGATTTGCGGGTGCTCAAATACCTGTAACACAGAATCTTGAAAAGAATGAAGCAAGTATCATTAAGGCAATTGACTGGGCCGCAGAAAATAACTGCGACTGGTTACTAACACCTGAAGGTTCACTATCAGGTTATTTTCCAAACTTTGATTTAGTATTAGAAAATGGTATGCCTGATTTAGCCAAATCTGCATACAGAGTAATTACACATGCAAACTCAAAAGGAATGGGTATTGCACTTGGTACATTATGGGTTGATGTTGAGCATAGAGGAAGTATTAGAAAAAATCAAATTAGATATTACGATAAACAAGGCGAATTACTTGGAGCAACTAACAAACAATATATCGTTGGTGGGGAAGATAGTCCACATCATAGTTGGGATCAAGTATTAGCAGATCCACCAGGAACAACTAAAACACATTATCTTGACGGTGTGAGAACATGCGGAATGATATGTAATGATTTTTGGGGTAATGGATTTAGATTTAACGCACCAAGTCTACCATTAATGGCAAGTATACATCAAGTAGAAGTTATATTACATGCTACAAATGGAGATAGAGGAAACAGTCAAGACAGTTTATGGATGGAATGGCATGACGTACACCTACGTATGATGAGTTCACAATATGGTATTCCTATTATTACTGTCGATAGTTGCTGTGATAAGTTTGGTGAAAGAGAAGACTTACCAACAAGTAGTCCGAGCGGAGTATTAGTTGATGGCAAGTGGGTAGTACAAGTACCACGCACAGGACAACAACACTTCTTTTGGGACTATGTCACGAATGACGAAACAAAACCAACTACACAATAAGTAATTGCATAAAAGGAACTATAAAATATAATGTCAACAAAACGAAACACAGCATTTTTTATTAACGGTGGAGCAGGCAGAGTTATTACAAGTATTCCTGCTTTAGAACTCTATCATAAAGAAAACCCAGATGACGATTTTATTATCGTATGTGAAGGAGGAATGGACTTTTATAAAGGACACCCTGTACTACACAAAAAAGCATACGATGTATTTCACAAAAACTTATTTGAAGATAAGTTAATTGATCGTGAATTAAAAACACCTGAACCATATAGAGTATGGGAATATTATAATCAGAAAGCGTCTTTAGGACAGTGTTATGACATTGAAATTAATAATAAAGGTGTAAGAGATTTACCAAGACCTACAATTAAACTTAGCCAACAAGAAGCAATGTCAGGTGTTAAGTTAATTCAAGAAGTAAAAGAAAAAACTAAAAAAGATAAAGTAATTGTGTTCCAACCATTTGGTAGAGGAACTGTTAACGAAAACGGAATGATTGGTGATCCAAGCGGAAGAAGTTTTGATCCAGAGAACGTAGTAAACATTGTTAAAAAACTTTCTAAAGACTTTGGTGTAATCTTTATGAGTGAAATTGCTATTGAGTTCCAGAAGCATGGTGTAAAAGCACCTGTTGCTATTCCACAAAACATTGATTTAAGATTCTGGTGTGGAATTATTCAAGCCGCAGATCACTTCTTAGGTTGTGATAGTGTAGGCGGACATATTGTTAATGCTTTAGATTGTTCAGCAACTATTGTTGTTGGTTCAACATTCAAAGAAAATATTTCTTATCCTGAAAATCCTAAGTTTGACATCCTTGACATGGGCGAAGGTGCAAGAGTTTATAGTCCTATTAGGATTACAATAGATGAATGGTCTGACAGAACTAATGAAGGTATTATGGCAATGAATGACACTATAGAAGATTTAGTTGTTAAGTCAGTGAACAGTATGGTTAAAGATGGAACAAGAGTTGAAATCCCAGAAGCACCAGAACAAAAAGAATAGACTATTTGTATTTGGTTGTAGTTTTACCATGTATGCGTGGCCAACGTATGCTGATTTCTTAGGTTATGAATTCGATCATTATGAGAACTGGGGCTTTCCTGGTTTAGGCAATCGTGCTATTGCAGAACGTGTTGCAGAATGCCACGTAAAAAACAATCTTACAAAAGACGATACAGTAATTGTACAATGGAGTACACATACACGTAACGACTGGCATACTTTTAGAACTGTAGAGTTTAAAGGTAAGCGAGGCGATGCAATTAGAAACACTGACGAAATAGGTTGGAAAACTAAAGGCAGTATTTTTAATTACATGAATAGAGAAGTTTGCTATAATGACGACTGGATTAATACATTCTGGGACGAACATAGTTATTATATGCACGGACAAAATGCAATAATACTTACACAAGGATTATTAGAAAGCACAGGTTGTACATGGCGTATGACAAGTATTGGACATATGAATAAGTTAGGTACAGACATGCCAAACATAAATGACTTTGGAGAAACACCAACTGATACTGTTGATGTATATAAAGAAAGACCTGAATTAAAAGTTTACGAAAACATAGACAAAACAAATTGGTTAGAACCTTTAGGGTTGTTTGCTTGGAAACGTAAAGAAAAACATTATGATTTTTACGACCCAAATACAAATGAAGATTGGATGGAACCACACCCAAGTCATTGGCAACATTATGATTACTTGAACGAAGTAGTTCGTCCAAGTTTGGGCCTTAAAAGCAAAAATAACGATAAACAACATAGTACAGTTGAACTATTAGATAAACTAAAAGATGAAAATCGCGACCTTTTAAGTTTCGAAGAAGCAATTTTAAAAGAGGTAGTTGATTATAATCACATAGGATACGTAGGATTTTAATATGAAGAAACCAACATTGTGGATAGCAGGAATAGCCAGAGGACATAACGGAGGAGTATGTTTACTTCAAGACGGAGAAGTAGTATTTTCTATTGAAGAAGAACGTTTAAGTAGACACAAGTATGACGGAGGTCCGTATGCATCTATGATGAAAATACTTGATTATACTGACAAGTTAGATTATATTTGTATTGCACATACACAAAGTTTAGAAGCAACAGCAGGTCAAGTTGACTTTACAGGAGACGATGTTTATACAGGTATTGCACGTAAGTTAGGACTTATTGATAGAGATCCTAAGTTACTTCCTAAACACCCACAAGTAATTGACCTAAGTTATTTTCATCACAAACTACATGCTGGATTAAGTTTTTATAATTCAGGATTTGATACTGCAACAGCAGTTATCGTAGATGGTGCTGGAACTTTCTTTACTGCAAACATGGGCGGTGATCCTAACAATCCAACTACACTTTGGGAAACAGAAAGCATTTACACTTGTGAATATCCTGCAACTATTAAAACAGTGTACAAACATTTAGGTACTTATGGTCCACTTGTTGGTGCTGAATATCCAAAGTTTAACGCAGACTTTTTCGGTGAAGGTGACGGAACTATACCTGAAATTGTTATTAGTGAAACAGCAGGTATTGTAAAAACATATGAAGCAGTAACTGAATACTGTGGCTTTAGTTTTATTGAAGCAGGTAAAACTATGGGACTATTTCCATATGGTAAAGAAAACAATAATATTCCTAAATTGTTTACAGAAGATTTAACAAATCCGTTATCAAATAGAAATGTAATTATTCCAACATACCCTAATGGTGCTTATGTTAATAAAAACTTTATTGAAGAAACAAGAGACCGTCAAGGTCAAGAAGAAGATGTTACAAAATTAGATAACAGAAGAGACATGGCGTATGCTGTGCAAACACAAACGCAAAAACAAGTTGCTGACTTAATTAGAAAAGCAGTTAAGATGACTGGTAATAAGAATATTGTTCTTAGTGGTGGTTATGGATTAAACTGTGTTGCAAATTATTGGTACTTAGAAGAACTAAAAGACGAAGGCATTAATTTATATGTTGAGCCTGTTAGTAATGACGCTGGTACGGCAATGGGTGCGGCAATGATTCAGCATAGACTTATTACAAATGACAGCAGTAGACACGAAGCAGTTGATACATTATACAACGGACCACATTATCATTATACTGACGAAGAAATTAGCATTATAGCAGAGAAGCATGAAGCAGAAGTATTTGATACTTCAGATGGATATATTGTTGATTTAATCTCTGATAAGAATATTGTTGCTGTATTCCAAGGTCAAAGTGAGAACGGTCCACGTGCTTTAGGTAATAGAAGTTTCTTATATGATCCAACAGATCCAGATGGTAAGGATCATGTAAACAAAGTAAAACGCAGAGAATATTTCAGACCATTTGCTGGAACTATTCTTGAAGAAGATGTACATGAATGGTTTGACTTACGCGGTATGAAAAGTTCACCTACAATGATGTATGCTGTAAACTGTCAACCAGGCATTGAACAAAAGATTCCTGCTATTATACACGTAGACGGAACTTGTCGTATACAAACGGTGAACGAAAAGCAGAACAAAAACTACTACAATTTAATTAAAGCATTTAAAGAAAAAACAGGTGTTCCTATGGTGTTTAACACAAGTTTTAATTTAGGTGGTGAACCTTTAGTTGAAACATTGGATGATGCTGTACGTACACTTGCTAAATCCGACGTAGAATACCTATATTTGCCCGAATATTCTAAACTTATTACAGTCAAAAATTAAATCTTCTTAAGCGATAAATATACTAAAGAGGACTATTATGTTTGATATTGGTAAATTTTTCGGTAAAGGCTTAAAGAACACAGTACTAATGAAAAACGGTACTAATTTAAGTTATCACGGACCATGGAAGAAAATCACAGAAGATACACTGCTTGACAGATGGCTTGTAGGTGATTTTTGTGCGGCAGAATACACTATTGTTGCTGATCTAAGCACATTTCAAAAAGAGATTGTTAAGTGTTTAGTAGTTGCTGGTCCAAGCACAGCAGAATTAGTTGTATATGGACGTAGCAACTTAGGAAATCAAATTCTTGATGTAACTGCTACAGTTAATGACAGTTACGTAAACATTATTGTTAATGCAAAACCATTAGATGATTCAGCACCAGGACGTGGTGCAAAATGTGTATTCAGTGCAAACTATTATCAAACACAAAACGTATTGGTACCTGCATAATGAGGAGAATATAGTATGGCTGTAAACTACATACCGTTAGAAGCAGAACACGGATTTAAGAGTCCTGGATTTAGTGTTGATGCTGAAGGTAACGTTACACTTAAAAGTCTAACATATTCTGTTGTAGAAGAAGAAATTGTTGAAAATAGATTCTACATGAGACAGTCAGGTGAAGGTAATTCATCTGCATTTATTGAGAATACAACATACAACACAGGTACACAAATTCCAGCGGAAAACCCTTCATTTAGTTTAGTAAGAGGTACAACGTATTCATTTGATTTAGCAAACTTTCCTTTCTTAACTTTTAATATTTTTTATGTTGATCCAACTGCACAATCAGCAACATTAATTAATCTTGTTCCTGTTATATTTTATAGCGATGGTTTAAGTTATGTAGATCCAAACACCAATGAAACACTAACAGAATTACAAGCACAAGGTAAATCCAATGGGGTTGTAACATTTAAGGTTCCAGCACTTGCACCAGAGACATTATATTACGCTACTGGTGACGGTACTATTTACGGAACTATAACTACATCAGATCCAACCATTACAGGTGTGGGTGCATTTAGTAGTTTAAATGTTATCGGTGATGTTACATTTACAGGTCAAGATGCAGAAATTCAGATTGCTCCACAAGGTGCATATGGTAGTGTAATAATTAACCCTGTAGGACAGGGTACAATGAGCAATATGTATGTAAATGCATTGACGTTGACTGCTACAGATACAGTAACATTAAGTCCAGTTGATGATAATGTTACAATTACACCAAGCGGAACAGGAGTATTAACATTAGATACAGGTGGTATAGGATCAATAAATAACATGTCGATAGGACAAACTACTGCAAGAGATGGTTCGTTCTTAGCGTTGAATGCCTCAAATGGGTTAAATAGTACTGTAATAGGAAATGTAACTCCTGCGGACGCAACGTTCACAAAAGCAATAGGACAACAAAGACCGGTGACTGAAAAAGAATTGACAAACAAAGCATACGTAGATAGTACAGCAACAGCGTTGGCTATTGCATTAGGAGTTTAACGTAAATGGCAAAGACTAAAATTAATGATTATATTTTCCATACAGGAATTCCTATTAGTGGAAACTATCACCCGAATGCTTACTACCTAATCCAACAAAACGTTGAGTTTCTAAAAGACGAAACTCGTGCTTGGATTAACGATGCAATTACAAGACAAGTAACAGCAGGTGTTCATACACCAACAAGTGCAACTTACGAACCTACAACAGGTGTAATGACACTTACTATTACAGGTCACCCTTATCAAGTAGGTGACTATATTAAGTTTGAAGCAGGTGCAATTACTTTTGATCAACAAGCAATTCCTCATTCAACTACTCCTGATATCATTAAAGTTGATGCTGTTCCAGATGCAAACACAATTACAATTAACGCAGGTACAAGTACAAATCAATTAGCACACGCATTCCAAAGTGCATCAGCAGATGGTACAAAGAGTGTGATGTATGGTTACACAAATGACAGTGATGACAAGTGTGAAAGAGATATGGGTTACAACCTTATTGGTGGTGACACTTATAATCCTGTACAAGATCAACCAGGCGGATTATTACACGATTTAAGATACAACGGTAACGAACAAGCACGTTATCTTGCTTCAACATATTGGGATGGAGCATTACCACAAATTGACGGCGATAGGTTGCCAGAGAAAGCGGCAAAGGCAAAGTGTGTTGATATTATTAACAACTACATTTTAACAAATACTGATTACACAACTAAACAATCACCAGCAGTAACTTATCAATATAAAAATGATGAATACGTTTCTGAATCAACAGCGGCGGCACAGGTAAAAAAAGTACTTGTTGATACTATTGGTACTGTTATTGTTTCAGGTCTTGATGCAATGCCAGACTTTCATAGAGCGGAAATTAGTAGAGCAATTTTTCCAACAAAAGTTACACAAGATAATTTACTACTAATTACTGATACAACTGTTAACCAGGTTCTATTTAATTTTAGTGATCCAGGTAAAGGCGCAGGAGTAAGATATGCATATGAGTCAGTAGAATTTACACCAACATACTTTTACTTTCAAAAGTTTCTTGAAAATACTGATACAATTACACAAGTATTATTTGATACTGATACAACAAACACAGAATTCCTTACAGGTTCAAGAGCATTAATTTTAAACAACAAAGAATTTATTAAAGACGAAGTACGTGCTTGGATTGTAGATAACGTTACTAACGCAACAGCAGGAAGTATATGGGACGGTTATACTTACAATTCACCTAAGTGTGAAAGAGATACAGGATATAACATTGATGCAATGTTAAAAGATTTACGTTACGGTGGTAATGAATATGTAAGAGATACAGCATCAAAATATTGGGTAGGTCCTACACCACAGATTGACGGTACACGTGAGCAAGAAATTGCCGCGAAAAACTTTATGCGAGATTTAATTAACAATTACATCTTACCTAAAACAGTATATCCAACTAAACAAACAGGTACTCCGGAAACTACACAATATTTCTTAGGTGCGGCAAGCGAATTAGGTGCTCAGGATCGTGTTACAGAATTAGCAAAAATACTTACAGATGTAATTACAGGTGGACTTTCAGTTTTACCATCAGAAGAAAAAGTTACTGTATGGTCAGACACAGATACATTACAAATTTTTGTTGATCAAGGTGACTTAAAAGTTAGACCATATGACTTTGGTACTGACGCAATTGAAAGACACAGAGTTGCAAACGCTCTATCAATGCTTGACGCTGACTTTGAGTACGGACTACAGCCTACCAAGTGGCAAGCGATTGGTACAATGCGTGGTTATCCATCAACATACGAAGTACCAGGCACTGATACAGGGGTTGCAGGTGTTACTACTGATGCATCATCAGGCAGTAGCGGAGTTGGTCAATCCTTAATTACTGTAACAACAACTGCACCACATGGATTTGAAGAAGGTAATCCAATTACTATTAGAGGTTTAGCAGGAGAGGTTGCAGGTAACGGTCGTGCTGAAGGTACATTTATTATTAACAGTGTTGTTGATAATACAACTTTTACATATTACGCAAAGGCTAAAGTTGGAATATCAGCAGGTACATCACTTGTAACGTTCTATACAATTTTAAGACAAGCGGCATTTTACACAGGTGCAAGTATTCAGGGTGACACTCCAACATTCGAAGTTACTACACAAGGTTCATCAGGATCATTTACTATGCCATTGGCGGCGGCAACCGGAGCAGACAGAATTACATTTACTGGTGCAGTACCGGCACTTGGTGCTCCACTTGTAGCAGTACCAGGCGGTATACCATTAGGTTCTCAGGTTACTGGTGTAACAGGTACAGGATCAATAATTGATACACCTGTATTGACATCAGATATAGCACAAGGTTCAACACAAATTACAGTTGAAGATGCTACAGCAGTTGAAGTTGGTGCTGGTCTTGATAGAGGTGATGGTACAGCAACTTTCGTAACAAATGTTGCAGGTAATGATTTAACATTATCAGAAGCAACAACAAGAATTCTTGTTGGTAACACAGTAAACTATGTAGGAGTTACTGGTAATAATGATACTTCAATTGGTAACGGTGCAAGTTTTGATGTTACAAGAACATCTGGTGTATATACAACAGCACTAAACGCCGCTGGTACAGATTATAAAGTTGGTGATAGAATACAAATTGGTGGACAACAACTTGGAGGTGCTGACGGTGCAAACGATTTAACAATTCTTATTGATACTGTTGACACTCTTGGAGAAGTATTAACATTTACAGAATCAGGTGTAGGCTTTGATGGTAATGGTACATTCTTTAATCAAGAAGGTAACTTATCAGGCGGACTTGGTAGTGATGGTAATTTTGATGTTGTATACACTAATAATGCTTATACAGTTTCAATGGCATCACCAGATACATCAACAGGTTATACTGTTGGTGATGTAATTAAAATTAGTGGTTTCGATTTAGGTGGCGCTGATAGTACAAACGATTGTGTTATGACAGTTACTGGTATTGGTGCTGGCGGATCAATTACAAGTGTAAGTGCAACAGGTACAGCAGTTGACGCAGATGTAACTTACAGTAATCCTGCAAACACTTCTACAACAGTTAACGGTGTTGATGCTTCGTTTAACGTACAGAGAATTGGTACAGTTTATTCAATTACTGTTACTAACGCAGGTTCAGGTTACTTGGCGGCAGAGAACTTTACAATACTTGGTTCAGAGTTAGGTGGTACTGACGGTGTAAACAATTTAACAATTACAATTTCATCAGTTGATGTTAACGGTGCTATTACAGGAACAAGTATTTCAGGTACAGCAGTTAATACTAAATCTTATCCAAACGTAATTAACATTCAAAGAGTAGTTGGTAACGGTGTACAATTCCAAATTGGATTAGCAGGTGGTACTTACACAGTTAGTATTGACAGTGCAGGATTTAATTACGGTGTTGATCAAGAGATTGTAATCAACGGAACTAATTTAAGTGGTGCAAGTCCAACAAACGATTTAACAATTACTATTACAAGTGTTGACTCAGGTGGAGGAATTACAGGAGTTTCATTTACTGGTACAGGTGCTACAGGAAGTGGCAGTGTAACAGCAATCCAAGGTAATAATCAAAACAATTCAGGTTCGGGTGCAATCTTTACAGTTACAAGAAGTGGCGGAACATACAGTCTTGTTGTTGCAACTGATGACGGATCAAGTTATGAAGTAGGTAACAGAATTATTATTCCAGGTGATCAACTTGGTGGCGCTACTCCTACAAACGATTTAACATTACGTTGTACACAAGAATCAACAGAAGGTGACTTTGTTGGTATTAATGTTAGTGGTACAGCAGTTTCAGGTGAAACATTAAACACTTACAGTTCTGTTACAATGTCAGAAGAAACAACAGCACCTATTGCAGGCTCAAGTGTTGTTACTTACAGTGCATTAGCAAGTATTAGAATTACATTCCAAACACCACATGGACTTGTTCCAGGTAACTCTTTTGCAGTTACAACAACATCAGGCGATGGTGTAAACAATCATGAACTTGCATCAGGACCATTTAGTGCTACAGCAGTTCCAAGTTTAACACAACTTGAATACCAATGTAGATCACCAGGAAACATTGATACAGGTACTAACAATGATGAACCTATTATTGGTAACGTTTATCCAAGACCAGATTCGTTCTTTATACACAGACCATATGATGGTGGTGTGCAGTTAGGAACAGGTGGACCACAACACGGGTCACAAGCAATTAGACAGAGTAAAAAGTATATTAGATACCAGTCAGGTAAGGGTATTATGTATACAACGGGTGCTTTGTTTGCTCCAAGTTATAACATTCTTAATATTACATCGGCAAGTACTGCTCAAGGTGCAATTATTACAGTAACAACTGACGAAACAGAACACGGATTACAAATTGGTGGTGTGGTTAGAATCATTGGTGTTAAGACTGTAGGCTATAATGGCACATATACAGTTACAGATATCAACGATGAAAATACATTTGAGATTGTTGCACAAGGTGCATTAGGAAGTACAACACCAGAACTTACATCAGAATGTCAAGTATCGGTTAACAAGTTCCACGGTGCAACTGTACGTTCAGGAGCATTTGATGATCAGAACGGTATTTTCTTTGAATATGATGGAACACAATTTAGTGCTGTACAAAGAACTGCAACATTACAGTTAGCAGGTACAGTTAATATTAATGTTGACTCAAACACATGTACAGGTACTAACACAAGATTTAGAGAACAATTAAAAGCAGGTGATAGAATTGTGTTAAAAGGTATGACACACGTTGTATCACAGGTTGTTAACAATACAACAATGTATCTAACACCAGACTTTAGAGGTGTTACTGATGTACAAGCAAGTAAGATTTGTTTAGTTAAAGATAAGAAAACAGAACAGAAAGATTTTAACAGAGATAGAATGGACGGTACTGGTCCAAGTGGATACAACTTAGATATATCAAAAATGCAGATGGTAGGTATACAGTATTCATGGTATGGTGCTGGTTTTATTGACTACATGCTACGTGGTGCTGATGGTAACTTTGTATTCTGTCACAGAATGCGTAACAGTAACGTTAACACAGAAGCATTTATGAGAACAGGTAACATGCCTGTACGTTATGAAATTACAAACGAAGGTCCAAGTGGTAAATTAGCAAGTGATATTACAGATTCACAAACTATTATACCATTACAAGACGCTTCGTTCTTCCCACCCGAAGGTGGTATTGTTTACATTGATGCTGAGATGATACGTTTCACAGGTGTTGATGGTAAAAATTTAACAGGTTGTACAAGAAGTTCACCGATGACAAACTTTGCATCAGGTGCAACAAGAACATACACTGGCGGAGTGGCGGCAACACACGATAGAAACACAGGAGTTGTGTTAGTAAGTAATACAATTAGTCCAAACATATCACACTGGGGATCAGCGTTTATTACAGACGGTGGATTTGACAGTGATAGAGGATACTTATTCAGTTACAAAGCGACAGGTGTTAGTATTAGTACTACAAGATATACATCTTTCTTGATTAGATTGGCACCAAGTGTTAGTAACGCACTTGTTGGTGACTTAGGAGAAAGAGAACTTTTAAACAGAGCACAGTTGCTACTTGAAGGACTTGAGGTTACAACGGATCAACCAGCAGGTTCAGACACAGGTGGTATTGTTATTGAAGGTGTGCTTAATCCACAAAACTATCCATTGAATCCAAATGATATTGGTTGGGCAGGTATTTCAGGTGTTGCACAAGGTGGACAACCAAGTTTCGCACAGATTGCACCAGGTGGTTCTGTTAACTGGTCTTCAGATACACAAGAAACTACAACAGCAGTTACAGTAGAAGACGAACAAACAGCAACATTATTATCAAGTACAATTTATAACAATAGAAGTAATAGAAATTACATCTTTATTGCACGTAGTAATAACGGACCTTCACCAAACATTGACGATGCATTTGATAATCCAAGCGATATTCTTGGTGCACCTATTACAGGTACAAGTATTCCTGCTAACTCTACAGTAACACAGGTATATGCTCCAAGTGGATCACAGTACGGTTATATTAGAATTAGTAATAATACTAATGCAAACATTAACAGAACTGCAACTACATTTACAGTATCCAACCAAGGTGATGCGTTTGTTAACTCTAACTTCTTATACTTAGATAAATCAAGTTTAGATACTGCAGGAGTTACACCAGGTACAGAGGTTGCGGCTTCAGATAGTAACTGGCCATCAGGTACACAGGTAACAAGTATTACAGAAGAACGTTTTGGAGCGTCAGGAACTTATTATTATAAGGTTAACTTCTCACAGTCCGCTAATACAACCATTAATGCCGCTGGCACTGTAACGTTTATATTTAGAAATCCACCATATGCACAACCAGGAGAAACAATCTTCTCATTCATTGCACAACCTGGAGAAAGATCAACGCTGGATCTTGCATTTATTAAAGAACTTACAAATACTACATTGGGTGGTAGGGGTACATTCCCGAATGGACCAGACGTGTTAGCCATTAACGTTTATAAAACGTCGGGTGCGGCAATTACTGGTAACGTTATTCTTAGATGGTCTGAAGCACAAGCCTAAGGCATTGTGGGTGGCGGAGAATTTTTCTTAATTACTTCTTTTTGGCTATCACCAGGTATAATTCTGTAATTATCTTCCACTGAATCAGCAGTACTAACTTCACTAATACTACTATTGTCTTCAAGAGCAATTAACTGGTGTGGTTGTAGTGGTGGATTGTGCCATGTATCCCCAGGATTTAATTCTTTGCTGTATAACACAGCGTCTTTTGTATCAATCCATTTAACTTCGAAGCGTCCTGAGTTGACAAACCATGATTCGTCCTTCTCTTTATGAAAATGCATTGAGAATTTCTTGCCTGCTTTTTCAAATACCATAAGTTTGCCACAATACTTGTCAGTTGTTGCCCATATTAGTTCGTAGCCCCAACCCTTTTCTACTTTACCTTCAAGTCTACTCATTTTTTACTCCATACTTCTTTAAATTTCTTGTAAGCACCTTTAAACTTACTCTGAAATATTAGATTACTTACAAAACTTGCACGATATTTTTCTTCATCTTCATCTTGTACCGTAGTTTCAAGGTTTGCAATCTTTATTGGTACGTACATTGCTAATGGAGTGCCTTTTTCAAGCAAAAATTCGCCTTCTTTTTTGATTAACAGTTGTTGGTTAATCTGATGGCTCCATTCCGTGTGTGTTATACCAGGCATACACGTAAAATATTCGTTAAAATCATAAAACATTGGTAATTGCATCATTGCCCAGCCAGGACTTGTACGCACACGCCAAGGACAATCAGTTTTTGCAACACATACAAAGTCATCTTTGGCATTTTGTGGTGCATGTTCTAAAAATTGCTTGTCAGTGTGCAGGCTCATAGTAAAGTTTTCATTACTTGAGTGCCATGCAAAGTTTTTATTGTCTGCTTTGATGTGAAAGTCGCACCACATAGGTACAACATACGCATTTTTATATAAATCTATGAAACCAGGACAGTTCTTGATAGTGCCTTTGTCTGCAAAGTCCTCAGTCAAGTACTTAGGTGCATGTTTGAACCATTCAGGCATGAATTTTGTTGCATCTTTAATTGGTTCGACTTTAGTAAGTCCAGGAACAACGCTCCACCATTCAACTTTACAATCAGTTTGGTTGGCCATTTACCCATTCTCCTACACTAAAGCACTTATGCTCAATAGTTTCTTTTAATTTGTCATTGTCAGCACACGTATATTTTTGATATTGTGCCTTAATGTTTTCCGGCATTGGTATTTCTTCAATCTTTGCACCATACTTGTTTGCAATAACTTGTGCAACTTGTAAAAATGAAGTAGCAACGCCACTACCAATGTTCCAAATACCACTTTTATCAACATCAAGCATTTTTTCATGCATCACTGCAACATCTTCAACACAAATAAAATCACGTTTAAACTTACCACTACCTTCGAACACTTTTATAACACCAGTTTCTTTGGCTTGTTTAGTAAACTTACTAATTGGGCTCATCATATCGCCTTTGTGTTCTTCTCCGTGACCATAAACATTGAAATATCTAAAGCCTTGTATGTTAACTCTAAACTCATTTAGGTGTTGTGTTACAAATCTATCAACAAGGTACTTTGTCCAAGCATAAGGACTGCGAGGATCTAACTCTAAGTCCTCTCTAAAGTGTGTTAGTTCTCCATACACACTTGCCGAACTTGCATATTGTAAAGAAGTACCCATCATATCACAAATTTCAATCAACTTCATTGTGTACTCATAGTTGTGTTGCATAATCTTTTCAACATCACGTTCAGTTGTACTTGAAATTGCACCCAAATGTATAATTCTATCGTATTGTTGAGCATCTGGAAACTTATTAATTTCCCAAGGGAAGCCTTCCACATCATGTCCTTTTGCTTTTAGGTATGATGCTACATTTGAACCAATAAATCCTTGGTAACCTGTAACTAAAATTCTCATATTTTCATCTTCTCTATAATACTTGTTGTTGATTGATCTTTTACTGTTGGAAAAATTTCTACTTCTGCAAGTTCATGACCTACAACTGTTTCAACAGTGTAATCTCCACCCTTAATAATTAAGTCTGGTTGAAATCTTTCAATACAATTAATGGGAGTATCTTCATCAAATATTACAACTTCGTCAATCCATGGTAAAAGTTCAAGATTCATTTTACGTTGTAATTGATTGTTAATAGGTCTGCCTTCTCCCTTGAGTCTTTTTGTACTTGCATCGCTGTTAATACCTACAATAAGTTTTCTACCTTTTGATCTTGCATGTCTTAACAGTCTAAAATGTCCTTCATGTAGTATATCAAACACGCCATTGGTCCAAACTACTTGTCTTTTTAAATCTTCTGTTTGTATTGCATATACACCTCTGTGTTCTACTGATCTTGCACCAGCATAACAGGCTAACTTACATGCGGCAAACACATCCATACCTCTTTTAATACCATAAGCAATAACGGCAAGTACAGTATCACCAGCACCAGTTACATCTGCAACTTCTCTTACAGGTTCTTTGTAGTGTTGATATTGTAATTCATCACTTAAAACGTGTATACCATTAGCACCGTCTGTTACTACAAGATATTTCCAACCATGTTCTTTGATTGCAAAGAAAGCAACTTCTCTATTAAATTTTCCAAACCATGTTTTGTATTCTTTCATGTTTGGTTTCACAAGAAATGCACCTTTGTATACTTCTGGTCCTTGTTTAGGATCAACTAAAACTTTGCATTTTTTATTATTAAGTTTTTCTACTAAATGTGTACCAATGGTACCTTTGTTATAATCACTTAAACATACAATATCTTCTTCGTTAACACTTTCAAGGAATCTTGCTTGTGCTTTACCTTTGTATTTTTTCTCTTTATCCCAACGCATGATGTGTTGTCCACGTTGGCCTACTAATCTTGTTTTAGTAGTTGTAATTTCTGCATCTGATTGTATGCTACAATCTATATTATTTGTTGTTTCAAGTATTTTTAGAACATCAAAACCTTCGTCGTCCATACCTACTGCACCAAACAAAGAAACGTTGTCAACAATGTTGCTAAGATTAAGTGCAAGATTAGCCGCACCACCTATACTGTTTTTTCTTTCAATTTCTTTTAGTACTGGTACAGGCGCTTCAGGACTAATTCTACTGGCTTTCCCAATAATCCAACTGTCCAGCATTATGTCGCCGTAAACTTTTATCATGTTAACTCTCTAATATGTCAATCAACTCAAACACTGTCTGCAACTTTGTAATATTAGTTTTGTTTTGTAGTGTGTTTCTTAAACCTTGATGCAAAGGCTTTGGATACTTACTAAAACTTGCCCAAGAATAACCATCATGTTCTTCATTTAGATCAGGAATAAATTCTTCTTTAACAACTATTAGGTATGTATGGAAATTGAACTTTTCGTCGGTGCTGACAAAAGTTTCTAAAGGTATAGTTTTTACTGATTTTGGTGTAGTACCAATTTCTTCTTTGATTTCTCTATGTAAAGCATCAATAGGCGATTCGTCAACAGCACCACGGCCACCTACCAAACCCCAAACATTGTTCTGTTTGCTTTGAGTTCTATGTAAGAATAAAAAACGTTTAGTTTTTAGTGCATAAAATAATGCACCACTGCAATTGATTTTGTCGCTCATACAAGTAATTATTTAAAATTGTATGCGCCACGCTCCATTCCGGTACTCGCCTTCAATGGATTTGACCCATTCTGTACCTGTCCATTTGTATTGGATACTTGTATTTAGGTTAGTTACAAATTTGATGTCAGATACTGTACTTGAATCAAACAGTATTTGCCATTTTGTACCAGTCCATTCTACTATATCATTTTCACTTGCAATAAAGTCTGTACCGTCATTGTTTTTCCAAGCATCAGCACCATCAGTATTTGTTGCACTACCAATAGAACCTAATAATAATACTCTAACACCGTTTGATTTAATAGTAGTTGGATTAAAGTTAGTTGGATCAATAATATAATCTATCTTATTCCTATCGCCTGTTGAACCAGTAAGGACCATATCACTTGGAATAGTATCTTCGTCCCAATTAATAATTAATGTTGTTTCATCTGTTGGATTAACTGCAACAGTACCGTTGACACTTTGATTAATATCTAATCTTGTTAATTGTAGTTGACTTAGACCTGATCTAAATGTACCTGGTAACGCTTCAAAGAAACCATTCCAGTTAGTATTACCAACAACACCTCTATGTATAAGTTGTGCAGTGTTACCTAACACAAGTAAATCGTAATCATTGTATGCTGTAATGGCAAGTCCTGCTGTATCTTTACGTGTAGTAGTTCCGTCTTTGTCTTCCATAAACACGCCTTCGCCGAATTCGTCATTGTAACGTTTAAGTTCAGGCATAGTAGCACCAAGGTCAACGTTACCTGTGTCTTCGTTAAACATACTCATTATAATGTTTGTTATAACACCAAGTTTTTTAACTTTGACAGGTGGTGAAATGTATATAGGTGTAGTAAATGTTAACGATCCAACATCAATCTCGCTTTCAGTACCTGTAGGCATTGACCTACTACTAAAATTAACACTTTCTAAATCAACTACACTTAAACTTGTCCAGTCAATGTAGTTGTCTGTTGTTTGTATTTCTAAACTTGGATTAAACAGCATTAATATCTGTTCCATAATTTGTAATTTTTGTTCTGTGTTAGTTGACCATATGTCAGCGGAAACAGTTAACTTGTAAGGTGTAGGCATTAAACGCTCTACTGTTACATTTTTACCTTGTGTGTTTAAATATTCGTTATTTGTTTCGTCATAATCTCTTTCACGCAAGTGTACTTTACCAACAAATGAAGCATCTGCAAGTCTATCTCTATCTAATTCTAATCCTGTAATGTAAACACCTATACGTGGCGCACTTGGAATTTTGTTTTCACTGTTATCTCTAAGAATATGACCAACCTGACGTGTAATATCTCCGTACATTACCGGAACTTGTGTAAGTTTACCGTCACCGTCTTTGTAAGAAAAATTACTCATGAGTCTAATCATCTGAGTAATATATCTTCTTATCTGTCCATCATAAAAATGTTGCATTATTTTTTACACCCACAATCGTTAAGGAAGAAATGTACAACTGCCATTGTAAACCACATCCATGTCATTTCACTAACACCAAATAAACTATTCCCATGCATACCCATATCTTTTGCTAAAAAAATTACACCTAAAATTCCAAAAATTAATCCTGCTACATTGTGTTTCATTAATTATCCGCCTTTGGTTTCATTGCTTTACTTAAACTTTGTCTTTCTGGAATAGTTTCACCAGCAATGGTTCCTGAATTAGTATTATTAATGAATCCAGTTTTATGTGTATTTCTATTATCTTTGTTAGATAATGTCATACGTACTTTATCTTCCATTTTGACCCAACGTTGTCCGTCAAATCTAAACAATCTATTTGGCATAAGATCAGTCCTTAAAAAGTAATCACCTTTTGCTGTGTTTGTTGGGAAACCTATACCATGTCCAAATGCTTCTCCATTTGGTGGAATACCATCGCCAAGTAAGTAACCACTGTAACCTTCTCTGTCTGGTGTTTGATTTACTCTACTTGCATCTAAGTTTCCGGCATTAACACTTGCGTCAATTGTTGCTTCGTCGGCAGTTACAAGTTCTGGTTTACCTTGTGCATCTGTTTGTAATGTGTATAATGAAGTTGTATCATAACCAGATTCTGGTGAGTCTGCTTCTGCTTGATTAAGAATAGCATCGTTAATTTGCATTTCTTTATCGTATGTAGAAAGTACATCACGTAATGTTTGTGAACTACCTTCTTCTGTTGGTAAATCAAGTATATCCTTGAACTCTTGTGAGTCAACAATTTGCTTCATCTTGACTCTGTACAAGTGTGGATACCAACTTTGTGAAAATCCTTCTGCCGCTCTGTTTACATCTTCAACTACATAGAAACGTTTTAGTGCTACTTGGTAATCATTTAATGCATGTTCATCTTTTAAGTGTGGCATTTCAAATACATCACCTGGCATAATTTTTCTACCAAGTGTTTTTACACTATAGTTGATTGGAATAGTCATAAACAATGTGTCGTTGGTTAAGAATAAACCAAACTGACTCATATCAAAGTCAACATCTTGTACATTGTAGATCCCACGCAAAACGTAAATATCTGGATCATACTTTCTATCACGGTTTTCCATGAAAAGCATGTCTTGAATATTAGTTTCTTTTACAGCATCATATCTTGGAGCAGAAGGTGTAGCATCTGCTTCATCAGGATTCTTAGGACCTAAGTATTTGTGTACAAAAACGTCGGTTCCCCCGACTGTAAACATCTCTGTAATAGTCTTATCAAGGAAATCGTAGTCTTTGCCCTTCTCGGGTTTATATAAACTTATTCTCGGCATAGTACTTGTATTTATCGAACGCATAAATACTAATGGAGACGAAAGATTATGGCCAATATAACAACAGCAAAACAAGAAGTATTCGATTATGTAAACGCTATGCTTGGCGGAGGCATGGTTGATGTTGAACTTGATCCAGAACATTACGAAATAGCAATCAAAGCATCATTTGACAAATTCCGTCAAAGAAGTGATAATTCTGTTGAAGAGTCATATATGTTTCTTGAGTTGGTACTTGACCAGAATGAATATACACTACCAGATGAAGTAGTAGAAGTTAGACAGATGTTTAGACGTTCAATTGGATCAAGAACAGGTGGCGGAGATGGTGGAACATTATTTGAGCCATTCAATTTAGCATACACAAACACTTACTTGTTATCAAGTTCTAACATGGGTGGTTTAGCAACATACAATCTATTCGCTGGTTACCAAGAACTTGTAGGAAGAATGTTTGGTTCATTTATTGAATTTACTTGGAACACAGCAACTAAAAAATTAACTGTTCTACAAAGACCAAGAACAGGCGAACAGGTATTATTACAAGCATACAACTACAGACCAGACTTCCAAATACTTACAGACTATCTTGCAAAGCAATGGATCAAAGATTACACACTTGCTAAATGTAAGTTTATGCTTGGAGAAGCAAGAAGTAAATTTGCCACAATCGCAGGACCACAGGGTGGATCAACACTTAATGGTGATGCACTCAAAGCAGAAGCACAAGCCGAAATGGACAAACTTGAAGAAGATCTAAAATTACAGGTTGCAGGTGGTCAAGGCTACGGTTTCAGTATTGGTTAAAAAGTACTTGACAAAAGCATAAATTTATACTATACTATAACTTAAATTAAACTTATAGAGGAGTATTCTTTGTGCTAATAGGCATTTGCGGATTAATCGGATCTGGTAAAGACACAGTCGCTCAAAATCTAATAGATAACCATAACTTTGTAAAAATATCGTTTGCTGACAAACTTAAAGACGCAGTAGCATCTATGTTCAGTTGGGATAGAGAACTGCTTGATGGCAAAACTGACAAATCAAGAGCATGGCGTGAGCAAGTAGATCAATATTGGACGCAGGAAACTGGTAGAGAAATTACTCCAAGACTTGTACTACAAGAATTTGGTACAGAATGTATGCGTGAAGGCTTCTATGATGGTATCTGGGTAAGCCTTACTAAAAAGCATATTATTGATAATCCTAATACACACTTTGTTATTCCAGATGTACGTTTTCCAAATGAAGCAAAAATGCTATATGAAGTTGGTGGACAAGTTTGGCGTGTAAAACGTGGGCAGGATCCTATTTGGTTTAGAATATATCAAGATGTTGGTGTTGAACCCAAAGATGTACATGCATCTGAATGGGCATGGGCACACACAAAATTTACACACACTATTGATAATAACGGTACGTTGTTAGATCTTAAAAATCAGGTTCAAGATCACCTTGTTTCCAGCGGGAACCTTCTCTCTGCATAGCAATCTGGCAGTTAGCACAGATAGTTTTCATATTACTTGGACGATTGTTGTTTAGATCACCGTCTATGTGAAACACTCTCATTTGTTCTCTAAACGTGGCTTTAAAGTTACACTTCTCACAATGTGTTTTTTGTCTATAACCTGCTTGGTACCACTTAGGTTCACCCAGTTCTTTGCCCTTGTTGCGAATACATACATCACACTTGGTTCTATAAAAAGTCTTGTTGCCTTTTCTGTAGTTAACAGCAACAGGTCTTTTACCGCATTTGCATAAAGGTCTCATGTTAGTATTTACCTACCCTTTTGATGCCCTTTTTGACATGGTGTTTAGCATACTTTTACGTCTACGTTGCTAAATACATATAATAAGTTCAACAGGAGAACAAATATGGCAAACTTAGTATCACCCGGAGTACAGGTCAGCGTTATAGATGAAAGTTTCTATACACCTGCTGAACCAGGCACTACCCCAATGATTTTTGTTGCTACGGCGCAAGATAAAGCGAACGCAAGTGGCACAGGTACAGCAAGGGGAACAACGAAAGCAAACGCTGGAGTTCCGTTCTTGCTTACATCACAAAGAGATTTATCCGAAACTTTCGGAGATCCTTTGTTTTATACAGATAACAACAACAATCCAATTCATGGATCAGAGATTAATGAATATGGACTACAAGCGGCTTACTCATACTTAGGAGTTTCCAACAGAGCTTTTGTTGTAAGAGCAGACATTGACTTGAACGAACTTCAAGCAACTGCGAATGCACCAGCGGCTGATCCGGCTGATGGAACTTACTGGTTTGATACGCAAATTAGTAGAATGGGCATTTTTGAATGGAATGGCAATCCTGCTACAGCAACAGGTGGTCAAACATTTACATTAAAAACACCAACAGTAATTACAGACGCAACTAAATTAGTAGGCGGACAAGCAACTGGTATTCCTTTAGCATCAGTTGGTAAAATTGGTGACTATGCAACAGTGGCAACAACTACAATTAACAAAACGTACTACAAAAACACAAGTGGTACTTGGGTTAAAGTTGGAACTGACGCATGGCAGGCAAGTTGGCCAACAGCAGTTGCGGCAACAAGCAATCCAACTGTAACAGGTGGTAAAACTTTAACTATTAATAGTAACACAATTACAGCATCAGGCACAGCATTAGCAGATGTTGTTAGTGATATTAATGGTGCAGGTATTGCAGGCGTAACAGCAAGTGCAGTAAACAGCAGATTGAACATTTTCTCAACTGGTGTTGCTCTTGTAATTGCAGACGGTACAGGTTTAGCGGCTGAATTAGGTTTAACAGCGGCAACTTACAATGCACCTAAATTAGAAATAGCACCTCACACTGGTGTTCCAGAATACAAAACAACAGACACAACACCAAGACCAAGCGGAAGTATTTGGTTTAAAACTACTGACGCAAACTTAGGTGCTAAACTTTCTGTTAAAGAGTGGAATGGAACTACTGAACTATGGGACAACAAGAGTGTTCCATTATATGCAGATAACGCAACAGCATTGAAAAACTTAGATTCAACAGGCGGAGGTGTAAACCTTTCAGTTGATACTTACTATGCACAAACAAACGTTACTGAATCAGCAGATGTTGAGTATGACTTTAAAATCTTTAAAAGAGTTGCTACTGGATCTACTAAGATTTCATCAGCAATTATCGCAGATCAAGTTTCAAGCGGTACTTACACATTTACAATGAGTGAGTCAACTACAAACTCAGCAACAATGAGTGCGGCAGTAACAGTTAGTACAAATGCAACAGGCGCGGCGGCAGACGCTGAAGAAATTGCAGGAAAAATTAACAGTGCTGGATTTACTAACATTGTAGCAAGTGTAGACGCTTCAAACAGAATTGTTATTGAACACAACGATGGTGGAGAAATTAGAATTGTTGATACAGATGGTGGATTAACATTAGCAGGATTTACTCCTTATGTTGATGCAAACACAGGTACAGCAAACTTATACTATGTACCAGGAACAGACAGTTCAACTAATCCTAAACAGTATATGGCTTCAAACTGGCAAGTACTATCATACACAGCAGGCGATGATGCACCGAGTGCATTAGCACTTGATGGTCAATTATGGTACAACTCAGTTGTTGACGAAGTTGATATTATGTTACACAACGGAACTACTTGGGTAGGTTACCAAGACAGTTCTTCAGGATATCCAAACAGTTCACCAAATGGTCCAATTGTTAGTGCAACAGAACCAACTACACAATCAGATGGTTCAGCACTTGTAAATGGCGACCTTTGGGTTAGTACAGCAGACTTAGAAAACTATCCAGTAATTTACCAATACAATGGAACTACATTGAAATGGGTATTAAGAGATAGCACAGACCAGACTACAGAGAATGGTGTGTTGTTTAGTGATGCACGTTATAACACTTCAGGTGTTAACAGTGGATCAGCAGGTACTATTGCAGATTTAGCGGCAAGTAATTACTTAGACCCAGATGCTCCAGATCCAGCACTATATCCAAAAGGTATGTTGTTATGGAACTTAAGACGTTCTGGATTTAACGTTAAGAAATTTGTACGTAATTCAATCGATCTTGCAGAAGATAATGCACGTACTGGCGACGAGTCAATGGCGTCTTACTATCCACACAGATGGGTAACTGAAAGTGCTAACCAAGCAGATGGTTCAGGTACATTCGGTCGTAAGGCACAGCGTAAAGTTGTTGTACAAGCATTACAGGCAATGATGAACAGCAACCAAGACATTAGAGATAACGAATCAAGAATCTTTAACTTATTAGCAACACCTGGTTATCCAGAGCTGATTGGTGAAATGGTTACATTGAACAATGACAGAGGCTTAACAGCATTTGTTGTTGGTGACTCTCCAATGAGATTAGCAAGTGATGCCACAGGAATTAACAACTGGGCAACAAACGTTAACGGTGCTGTTGAAGATAACGACAATGGATTAGTAACAAGTGACGAATACTTAGGTGTGTTTTATCCAAGTTTATTCACAAGTGACAATGCAGGTAACAACGTAGTTGTTCCAGCATCACATGGTATACTTAGAACTATTGCATTAAGTGATCAAGTTAGTTACCCATGGTTTGCTCCAGCAGGAACAAGACGTGGTGGAATTACTAACGCTTCAAGTGCAGGCTTTATTGATAACGAAGGCGAGTTTAAAACAGTTGCTCTTAACGAAGGTCAAAGAGATACATTGTACAGTAACAAGGTTAACCCAGTAACATTCTTAACTGGTGCAGGTCTTGTTAACTTTGGTCAAAAGACAAGAGCGAAGAATGCAAGTTCTTTAGATAGAATTAACGTTGCACGTTTAGTAATTTACTTACGTGGACAGTTAAACAAACTTGCGAAGCCTTACATTTTTGAGCCTAACGATAAGATCACAAGAGACGAGATCAAACAACAAGCAGATAGTTTAATGCTTGAGCTTGTAGGACAAAGAGCGTTATATGATTTCTTAGTAGTGTGTGACGAAAGTAACAACACTCCATCAAGAATTGATAGAAACGAACTTTATGTAGACATTGCAATTGAACCAGTGAAAGCAGTGGAGTTTATTTACATTCCATTAAGACTTAAAAACACTGGAGAAATAGCGGGCCTATAATATGATAAATAAAAGTAATAGGAGCAAATAAATGGCAATTTCATCACTTTCAAGACTAACAGTACCTTTGGACAGCAACGCGAGTGCAGGTTCACAAGGTTTGTTAATGCCAAAATTGCAGTACCGCTTCAGGGTGTCACTGGAAAATTTTGGAGTGTCAACACCAACTACAGAGTTAACTAAACAGGTTGTCGATGTAACAAGACCTAACGTAACTTTTGAACAGATTACACTTGATGTATACAACTCAAAAGTATTCCTTGCAGGAAAACATACTTGGGAACCAATTACATTAAACTTACGTGAAGATGTAAGTAACAACGTTCAGAAACTTGTTGGCGAGCAGTTGCAGAAACAGTTTGATTTCTTTGAACAATCAGGTGCGGCATCAGGCGCGGACTACAAATTCGTTACACGTATTGAAATTTTAGATGGTGGTAACGGTGCAAACACAGTTAATGTGCTTGAAACATTTGAGTTATACGGTTGTTATTTAGAAAGTGCAAACTACAATCAATTAGCATACGCGACATCAGAAGTAGTTAGTGTTGCATTAAGTATTAGATACGATAATGCGATACAAACACCACAAGGAACAGGTATTGGTACTGCTGTAGGCAGAACTATCAACACACTTGTTACTGGCGGTGGCGCAGTATAATCAAGTTTAAGAGTTTTAAAATAAACGTAGAAAAGGCGCCGAGTGCGCCTTTTTTATTCTATACCCACTTTATTTTTTAGATAAATATTAGTATGGCAAATAAGTTAACCCCATTTCTTGACAATTTAGTATCTGGAGCATTAAGTCCAAAAGGTAACCTTGCAGACTATCAACATGCTTCAAGATTATATGTAGATGATGCATTTAAGTATGCACCTAAGAGTAAGTTTCTTTATCATGTTGCATTCAACATTAATAGAAAGGCTTCTTCAATTATTCCACAACTATCAGAGAAACACAGTAACACTATTAATATGTTAGTTAAGAGTGTTGACTTGCCTAAGTTTGATGTTACTACAGAAGTAAAACATCAATACAATAGAAAAAGAATTTTACAAAAACGCATAGACTACAGTCCTTGTAATTTTACTTTCCATGATGACAACTATGGTCTTACAACTGCAATGTGGGAAGCATACTACAGATATTATTTTAAAGATGGAAACTATGCATCAACTGATACAGCAGGAAGTCCTAACACGACTGCTTCTGCATACAACAGAGCAAACACATTTGCTGATGCAAACTCTCCACAGTCGAAATATAGATATGGTTTTGATAACGATAGTATAGATCCTTTCTTTGATAGCATTGTTGTATATCAAATGTCACGTAAACGTTATACAGCATTTACACTTGTCAATCCTATTATTAATAGTTGGCAACATGACACAATGGATCAAACAGATGGTGCCGGTGTTGCACAAAGTACAATGAGTGTTCAGTTTGAAACAGTATGGTACACAAGAGGTGCAGTGTCAGAAGGTACAGCACCAAAAGGTTTTGCAACAGAACATTATGATAAAACACCAAGTCCACTTTCATTAGGTGGAGGCGGAACATCAAGTCTATTTGGTGTTGGTGGTGTTGCATCAGGTGCGGCAGATGTGTTTGGAGATATTACATCAGGCGATGCATTTAAGTCACCAGGAGCATTGTTAGGTACAGTTTTAAAAGCGGCCAACACTGCAAGAAATGTTAAGGATTTATCTAAAGACGGAATTAGACAAGAAGGCTTTGGAATTATTAAAGGAGCCATTGGAGATGTTGGCGGAATAAATGTTGGCGGAGTTGCAAATACATTTTTTCCTAAAGGTAGTGGCAGTGGATCACTAAAAGATGTTGCAACAGCAGTTGCTGGTGTAAGTGCTGTGGCGGCAATACAAAAAGCAGTACAGAGTACAAGTCTTGCAGACGTTACAAAAGAACTTCAAGACAATCCAGACAAGTTAGCAGACTTATCTAAATCAACAACACACAAAAAAGATCATTTAGCCGCAGGGGGTGATGCAAGTGTCAATGCGATTAACGCCGCATGGGACACTGCAAGTTCGGCATATAAAGAAGCGGCAAATAGCAAAACACTTGCTAACTTGCCTAACATTGTAAGGACAGGATAATGAGTAACCTACCTAAAGTAGTAAAAGATGATAGTTCAAATGATGTAAAGAGATTTTACAATCAGTATTTTACTGACTTTATTAATTTTCCTACTAACCAAGTTGATGCTGTAATAGGATTTTTTACAAGCAGAGGATTTGAAAAAACTTCTGCCATTGCTGTAGGAACAGTAATGTTACAACAAGCAAAACTTGATGACGTAAATGTTTTTGAATTACTTGATACTCTAAAGAAAACAGACAGTGTTCAGTTGAGTAGTGTTGTAACAGAAGTACTAAACTATAACAGAGAAAAAATTAGTACATTAGGTTACAGAGTAGTTGACATACAAAACAGGACTGAAGCACGAAACATAGGAGTGTAACATGGCCAAGTACGCCCAAGGACGTTACAACTTAAAGTTTCCAGACAAGTATATCGGTCGCAAAACACCATTATATAGATCAAGTTGGGAATTCGCATTTATGAAATTCTGCGATGAAAATCCTAACGTTGCCAAGTGGGCAAGTGAAGCAGTAAAGATACCTTATGTAAATCCTTTCACAGGAAAAGCAACGGTGTATGTACCAGACTTCTTTATTAGTTACATGGATAAGAATGGTAAACAACGTGCAGAAGTTATAGAAGTTAAGCCAGACAATCAAACAACTATGGAAAGTGCAGGCAGAAATAAACAAAAGCAAATGGCTGTTGCACTAAACATGGCTAAATGGCAGGCCGCAAGGGCATGGTGCAAGGATAAAGGCATCTTTTTTAGGGTTGTTACAGAGAAGGATATGTTCCACTCTGGCCAACGCAAAGGCTAAATAATAGTAGCATTTAATGGAATCCAAAATATGAAGAAATTAGAAGAATTACTTAATATGCCAGACAGCAAAGAGATTGTTCAGAAAGACAAGGAACAATCTGCTAAAGCAGAAAAGAAACATGCTATTGTAGAGCATGAAGAAACTCAACGTAGTATTGCTGAGATGGATAAAATTACTGCGGCATTACCACAAGTGAAAGGCTTAGGCGAATTAGCAGATAAGGAACTAAACGAAGTTGCTGAGAAGTCTATGAATGCATATGAAGATCTAATGGACTTGGGTATGAATGTTGAAAGCAGATATAGTGGTAGGGTGTTTGAAGTAGCAGGTAATATGCTAAAAACTAACCTTGATGCTAAAGTTGCAAAATTAGACAAGAAACTTAAAATGGTTGAACTACAACTTAAGAAGGAAAAACAGGATAAAGATGGTGGAGATTCACCAGATGGCGTTGTTTCAGGCGAAGGATATGTAGTTACAGACCGTAATAGTTTGTTAGAAAAACTCAAGAACATGGATAAATAGTTTAGTAGGGAAAACACAATTATGAAAAAATATAGCGATTATTTAACAGAAGCATACAATGGTAAAGTTTATCCTTTTAAAATTGGTATTGCTGGTGATAACACAGGTATAGCAGACAAGTTAGAAACTGCTCTAAGAAAATTTGGTGTACAAAACTGTACGCCGGGTAAGAAAACACCAATCCAAGAACGTCCGTTGGACTTTCCTGCATTGCAGAATGAAGAAGTAACTTACTACGAGTGCGAAGTAACATACCCTACACACACTGAAATGTTACAAGAGTACTTAGGTTACCAATTAGGTATTCCGCAATCACACATAGTAGTACGTAATCCAAACGAACCTCAAGAGTTATATCAAGAAGTTGATCAAAATGCACCATATGAAACAAAACTTACTAAAGAAGATATGGGTGGTGAAAGTGCTCAAAAAGATGTAGGCAGTAACAGAGTTATGGACCTACTTAAAGAGTTAGAAACTGCATCTAAAGAAAGATTTACTGGTAAAGCAATTGAGTTACCTGAAGAAGGTGCTACAGATAAAAAACAGATGGACGCAACCGCTGATATCGGAACCAAAAGTCCAATAGGGAGTTAATTATGAAATTAAACGAAATTTACAAAAAAATAGTAGCGTTGGACGAAGCAATGAATGAAGCGGCGTCGGCGTCAATTAATATGTCAGGCGATAATGCTGAAGACGTAATTAAATTAATGAATGCTTTAAAAGGCAAAGAAGGTGCAAGTGATATTGCAGACATTCCAACTGCAATCAAACCTAAAGCACCTATGATGGGTCCAATGGATCCACATGATGACATGAAATCAATGATGAGTCTTGTAAGTGACGAACCAAAGCCAATGGACGACATGGCTTGTGATGACACTGACACTGAAGCAAGTGGCGACTATGATAATTCACCAGATGAAAAATATCAAGACCATAACTTTATGACAAAAGACATTGCTACAGGACACGATGGCGCACAGAAAAAATCTTATCCAAAAGTTGCAGGCGGAGATAATCCAATGGCACTTGAAGATGAGTTACGTGCAGAACTTTCTGCTAAACTTTCAGAGTTTATGAACGAAGAAGAATGTGATGATTGTAAAGAAGATCCATGCGAATGTGATGAAGACCGTGTTGCTGATTTAGAAACAAACGAAGCAAAAGCAAAACCAGACTTCTTAGATATGGACAAAGATGGCGACAAAAAAGAGCCAATGAAAAAAGCAATCAAAGATAAAGATGCTAAAAAAGAAAGTATTGAAGAAGGCGAAGGTAAAAAAGTACAATTACCAAGCGGTAAAGAAATGAAAAAATGTGCAGACAAAGGTATGTCTAAAGCAGATATCATGAAGAAATATACTGAAATGGGTTGCGAAGCAAAACAACTTGAAAAATTATACGCAAGTAGTTGCGGCGGACACTAAGGAGAGATAGATGGCTGGAATAACAAGAGTACACGGATCAGGATTATCAACAGCAGGAAATGTTTTTTTCCCAGGTGCTATTCCATTTAAAATTTTAGTAAAAATTGCAAACGGTACAGCAGTTGATCTAAGAGGTGAAGACGATGCTATTAACGAAACAGTTGAGCAAATTTGTAAAGAAATTAATCCTTTAATTTATTGTACTACAGACGACAACAGTGGCACAATGACTGTTGTGTGTGATAATCAAGCATCAGCGGCAGACTTACAAACACGTATTAGAACAATTGGAACAGCGGCAAACTATCCAACAAGCACAGTAACAGCAGTTGGACCTAACAACATTGATACAAGCGGTACATTAGTAACAGTTGCGGCAACATTAATAGCCACATAATATAAAATTACTTTTACTCAAGTAAACTCAAATAGGACCTTCGGGTCCTATTTTTTTGAGTAAATACTATACAATGGCAAATAAAAGTTTAGATGGCGTATTAACCAAAAAGGCTAATACAAGAGAAACATATACAAATGAACAGATCAATGATCTGATGCTTTGTACTGATGATAATCAAGGTTACTTATATTTCGCAAGTAACTTTGCATATATCCAACATCCAGTCAAAGGAAAATTGTTATTTGATCCTTACAAGTACCAAGTAGGATTGATGCACAGTTATCACAATCATAGATTCAATATTAATATGTTACCAAGACAAACAGGTAAGACAACCTGTGCGGCTGTGTACCTTGCCTGGTACGCAATGTTTCATCCAGACCAAACTATTCTTATTGCGGCACACAAGTATACAGGTGCTCAAGAAATTATGCAACGTATTAGATACGTTTACGAAATGTGTCCTGATCATATTAGAGCAGGTGTTACAAACTACAACAAAGGTTCAATTGAATTTGAAAACGGAAGTAGAATTGTAAGTGCTACTACAACAGGAAACACAGGACGTGGTATGTCCATATCATTACTATACTGTGATGAGTTTGCGTTTGTGCAACCTACTATTGCAGATGAATTTTGGACTTCAATATCTCCTACACTTGCAACAGGTGGTCGTGCTATTCTTACAAGCACACCTAACTCAGACGAAGATACTTTTGCTACTATATGGAAAGAAAGTCAAAACAAATTTGATGAACATGGTAATGAAAGCGAAGTAGGTATAAACGGATTTCATGGTTTTACTGTTAAGTGGGAAGAACACCCAGACAGAGATGAAGCATGGAAAAAAGCAGAGATTGGTCGTATTGGCGAAGAAAGATTTAGACGTGAGTATGGTTGTGAATTCTTAGTATTTGACGAAACACTTATTAATAGTATTAAGTTAGCAGGACTTGAAGGTAATGAACCTGTTGAGAATATGGGGCAGACACGTTGGTACAAAAAACTTGAAAGGGATCAAACATATTGTATTAGTTTAGATCCAAGCATGGGTACAGGTGGAGACTATGCCGCGATACAAGTATTTGAATTACCAAGTTACAAACAAGTTGCAGAGTGGAGACACAATACTACACCTATACCAGGACAAATTAGAGTTTTAAAAGATATTGCAGATTATATCAATGCTGAATGTAGAGCACCAAATGCAAACAACATTTATTGGAGCATTGAAAACAATACTATTGGTGAAGCGGCATTGTTAGTTGTAAATGATGTAGGCGAAGAAAACATACCAGGACTATTTGTAAGTGAACCAATACGTAAAGGACACATTAGAAAGTTCCGTAAAGGATTTAACACTACACATAGAAGTAAAATCAGTGCTTGTTCTAAGTTCAAGAACATGGTTGAGAATGACAAAATGCAGATAAACAGCAAAGCATTGATATCAGAAATGAAAGGCTATGTAGCATCAGGCACAAGTTTCAAAGCAAAGCCAGGTGAAACTGACGATCTTGTAAGTGCAGTGCTATTGAACATACGCATGATGGAAGTTTTAAAGGATTGGGATCCAAGAGTGTACAATACATTCAGACAATTGGATGCAGATCAGGAATATGAGGCGCCTATGCCTATATTTGTAACAGGCGTCTATTAGGATAAATATTAATATGATAAACTTGGAAAAAATTGCAGAAGAACTGTTTAACAAGATCAGAGGTAGATATCCCAAGATTACTATTGGTGATGAAGCAAGTACCATTACAAATGTGCCTGAAAAAGCACGTTTCTTCGATTTTGAGTTTAGCAACGGTAATAAAGTTAACGTAACGTTAGATGAAAAAAGTCTAACTATGCTTTATAACAACGATTTGCTTACAGATGCTACAGAGTCTATTAAGCAAAACTGGTACGCTTTTATGAAAGAAATGCGACAGTTTGCTAAAAAGAGAATGCTGAATTTTGATACAAGAGATATAACTAAAAGTAACTTAGACAAGAGAGATTACGATTACCTCTCAAAAAACAGACCCGGAGAAAACCAAATGAGTGAATCGAGACTATACGGAACTTCTAAAACAAGTTTCCAAGATGTTGGCAATGCAAAGATCATTGTTAAACATAATGAGGCAGTTGATTTTGAAAATCCTGCAGGAAGAACACAAAGAATTCATAGCATATATGTAGAGAGCCCAGAAGGCGAAAGATACAAATATCCTTTCAAACATTTAAATGGTGCAAGAGCAATGGCACAACATGTTAGCGAAGGCGGAAATCAGTACGATGCATTTGGAAAGCATATCGTTTCACTCAGCGAAGAACTTTCTAAGTTACGTACTTTCAAAACTTACATGAACAGATCAAGTGTAATGGCAGAGGGTCTTGCTGGTTACATGGACATCGTTAATGAAAGAATTGACTCTGTAAAAGAAACTGTACATAAGTTACAAAGAAATAGTTATTACAAAGAAGCAATGGCAAACTTCCAAGAAACAGTAATGGAAGAAGTACCAGAAGATGTAAGTTCAAATTGGATTGATGAATTAACTATTCGTCAGTTTAACGAAGACTTGAAAGGTGTATTTCCTTACATTTACAATCTTGTTAAAGAAGGAACTAAATCAGAAGCACTTACTCCAGAAAATCTTTTAGGTGAAGATGACGATCCAATGGATCCAGAAGTTTCAGATGAAATGGGAGACAAAATTAATGCGTGGATTGAAAAGTATTCTAAGTACGAAGGCGGTTACGGCACAATGCCAAAAGGTTATGTAAAGTGGGCATTGGACTCAGGTATTGCTACAGACTTTATTGAAGAAAATGAAGATGAAGCAATGGAAGCAAAATACGGTGATGCATACTTGAACGATCCGTGGGATTTAAAGTTTTATAACCAAATGCCAATTACAAAAGCGTGTATGGAAGAACTTGAAAAAATTACAGGCAATGATGACAGTGACCATAATGCAAGAATTATTGATAAAGTTATGAACGGTGACGCTGATGAAAGTGCAGATGTAGAAGAAGGTGCAGTTAAAAAAGCATTAGAAGATGATGCTGAAAATCTAAGCAGAGAAGAGTTTATTGAAAAACATGGTGACGCAGAATTCTTTGACAACTACAATGGTGTTGAAGATGAAAGCATGGACATGCATGGTGACTTTGCTTCACACTTAGATGATGTAGTTGCTAATTCAAAACATGAGCAAGGTCCAAATGAAGTATCAAGCATGGGCATGAACAAATACGGACTTGCGGCAAAACATAAAGATGGTAAATTTATTTCTTACAAAGACGGTAAGGAAACAGGTACTTTTGATTCAATCGAAGAACTTGAAAAACATCAAAAAGAATTAATACAAGACGAGTCAACAACTTTTGAAGGCAATGCATTTGCACAAGCAGTACAAAAAGCAAAAGCGGCAGGCATGAAGAAAGGTGATAAGTTCAAAACACCAGACGGTGAAGAACACACACTTGAAGATGCTATCAAAATGGCAGGACTTAAAGTAGAAGATTTTTGGACAGCAGATGAACTGATGGCCGAAAAAGAACCCACTGACGATGATACCATGGACGTTAAAATTGGTCCAGATGGTTCAATATCAAAAGCAGATGGGGACGCAGAAGAAAGAGGTGAGAAGAAAGAACTTGACTTAGATGAATTCATCAAAGGTCATTTTGATTACACAACTAACAATTTTCCAAAAGGTGAAACAGCAGTACTTACAGCATGTGAGAAAAAATATGGAGACGAAAGTCTTGCTCCTGCGGCAGTCATTATGAAAAAGTTAGTTACTAACCAAGATGGTGAGATGGAAAGAATCAAACATTTAGCAGGTTTGGATAACTAATTCACTTTTTTGACAAAGTTCCACTTGACTTTATAAGTAAGTTTGTGTTATACTGTTTACAGTACTGCACAATCAAGGCAATACAATAACAGCCAAAGGCAAATTATATAGGAGGCTTAACAATGGCAACATTAGCAGAAATAAGAGCTAAACTGAAAGAACAAGAATCACGCACAAGCGGTAATTCTTCAAGCGGCGGCGACAACGCAATTTACCCATTTTGGAACTTAAAGGAAGGCGAACAGTCAACTGTCCGTTTCTTACCTGATGGGGACGACACAAACACTTTCTTTTGGAAAGAACGTTTGATGATCAAACTACCTTTCGCAGGTTTAAAAGGCGAAACTGACTCAAGACCAGTACAAGTGCAAATCCCTTGCATGGAAATGTATGGTGAGTCATGTGCAATCTTAAACGAAGTTCGAGGTTGGTTTAAAGATCCTACTTTAGAAGATATGGGTCGTAAGTATTGGAAGAAACGTTCATACGTATTCCAAGGCTTTGTAACTGAAAACGGACTGTCTGAAGATGGTACTCCAGAAAATCCAATTAGACGTTTTATTATTGGTCCACAAATTTTCCAACTTATTAAAAGTGCGTTAATGGATCCAGATATGGAAGAACTGCCAACTGATTACACTTCAGGTGTAGACTTTAGAATCGTAAAAACTTCTAAAGGTGGTTATGCAGATTATTCTACAAGTAACTGGGCACGTAGAGAGCGTCCTTTAACTGAAGTTGAAACTGCGGCCGTTGAGAAGAATGGTCTATACAACTTGTCAGACTTTTTACCTAAGAAGCCTTCAGAGGTTGAAGTAAAAGTAATGCAAGAAATGTTCCAAGCATCTGTAGATGGTGAAGCATATGACGCAGAACGTTTTGGTCAATATTTCCGTCCAGCGGGAATGGCGGCGAGAACTGGTGATCCACAAAATAGAGCACCAGCAACTGCTCCAGCGGCAACAACTGCTCCGGCACCTGAGGCAACTCCGGCTCCAGTAGCAGAGGCGGCTCCAGCGGCAGTGGCACAAACTGCACCAGCGGCAGAACCTAAAGCAGACAATAGTGCGGAAGACATTCTTGCAATGATCCGTTCACGTCAAAACTAATATAGCAGTACAGTGTGTGGGGGCAACCCCACACATTATCTGAATAAGGAGATAATATGGCTAATAAAGCATTTGACGTTTCCAAGTTTCGTAAAAACTTGACTAAATCGATCACAGGCATGAGTAGTGGTTTTAACGATCCTACTGATTGGATTAGTACAGGAAACTATGCCTTAAATTATCTTATTAGTGGCGACTTCCACAAAGGTGTTCCATTAGGTAAGGTAACTGTATTTGCAGGAGAGTCAGGAGCAGGTAAGAGTTATATCTGTGCAGGTAACATTGTAAAGGCGGCACAAGATCAAGGTATCTTTGTTGTACTAATTGACAGTGAGAACGCACTTGATGAAACTTGGCTACAAGCACTTGATGTTGATACAAGCGAAAGCAAACTACTAAAACTTAATATGTCAATGATTGATGATGTTGCTAAAACAGTGTCAACGTTTATGGCAGATTACAAAGAAATGTCGGAAGAAGAACGTCCTAAAGTATTATTTGTAATTGATAGTTTAGGTATGTTGTTAACACCAACTGATGTTGACCAGTTTAACAAAGGTGATATGAAGGGTGACATGGGTAGAAAACCTAAAGCACTTACATCACTTGTAAGAAACACAGTTAACATGATTGGCTCACACAATGTAGGACTTGTATGTACTAACCATACGTATGCATCGCAAGATATGTTTGACCCTGATGATAAAATTAGTGGTGGACAAGGATTTATCTATGCGTCATCTATTGTAGTAGCAATGAAGAAATTGAAACTAAAAGAAGATGAAGCAGGTAATAAGATTAGCGAAGTACGTGGTATTAGAGCAGGTTGTAAAGTAATGAAGACACGTTACGCAAAACCGTTCGAAGGTGTACAAGTTAAAATTCCATATGAAACAGGAATGAATCCTTACAGTGGACTTGTTGATTTGTTTGAGAAAAAAGATATGCTTAAGAAAGACGGTAACAGACTTAAATTTGTATCCAAAGATGGAGAAGAAATTAAGGAATATCGTAAAGCATGGGAAGCCGGCGGACCTTTACTTGACAGAGTCATGAACGAGTTCAGTGAAGTTCAGTCAGAGGTAATTACTGATGTAGAGGAAGAGGCACCCGAAACAATCGAACCAGTCACAGAGGAGTAAGTTAAGTATGGATAGTTCACAAATCGTAGATACCTGGAATCTTTTTAAAGAACATACAGATAAAAAGCAAATAGAAACGTTAGCAGAAAGATTTGTTGACTTACTTGCAGATTATGGTGTGTCCGATGAAGCACTTAAAGAGAGTTTAGGTACAGATGATCATCTTGATGCGGCAATTAACTACTATCTTGATATTGATGAGGAATTGACTGCTGACGATGACGATTGGGATTAACTATGTGGTATAGCCAAATATCAAAAGATATTAGTAAAATACCTGAGGCGTTAGACTATTATAACGATCAGTTATTACAGGCTAAAAAAGAAATCCGTATATTCGGAAGTCTTGAGAAGGCCGCGGCAGAAATGCCCGGCCTTGTCGAACAACGTTTTAATCAGTTACAAGAACTTGAAGCAATATTAGAATATCTTAACATCGAATTACGTAGATTACGTAGTACGTTTTTTAAGAAGTATCTTGAAAATTATCAACGAGCATTGTCAAGTCGTGATGTAGAAAAGTATGTTGACGGTGAAGCAGATGTAGTTGATATGGAAAAGATCATTAATGAATTTGCACTAATGCGTAACAAATGGTTAGGTATTACTAAAGGCTTAGATCAGAAGCAATGGCAAATTACTAACATTGTTAAGTTACGTGTAGCAGGTATGGAAGACGCTACAATATGAAGCACTTAGATAACGGTTGGTGGGTACCTGATAACGAAATAAAAATTACAAGTCATGTTGCTGATAACGAAGATCAAAATAACCCAACATACGAAGAACGTGTTCGTAGCAAAATTTTAGAAAATATTAAAGAATTCAAAACATTTATTGATGTAGGTGCAAACATTGGTATATGGTCGTATCCATTTAAAGACAAATTTAAAAAAGTTATTAGTTACGAACCAAGTCCACGTAATTTAGAATGCTTGTATAAAAATATGCAAGGCGAAGGTGATATACGTGAATATGGTCTTGGTAACGAAAACACAGAAGCAGAATTTGTAGACAGTGATGATAACTGTGGTAATGCACACATTGTAAATAAAAAGAAAAAACATTCATATACTATTAGAGTAAAAAAATTAGATGACGAAAATTTAGAGTCATGTAGTTTAATAAAAATTGATGTGCAAGGCTATGAATGGCCTGTAATACAAGGCGCAATGAAAACAATAGAAAAGTTTAGACCGTGGGTAGTGTTTGAACCTAATCAAGATGTAAATGAAATGATTTCTTATTTCCATAATTTAAGATACCATCCTATCTTAGTAAAAAGTAAAACTTGTTACATCTTTGCTCCAGAGGAAACTATTGAAGAAGATATTGTAGGTCTTAATGCATATCAACAAAAAATTGATATCATTAGAGAACTATATCATGAGCATTAAGCACGAAGCAACTCACTGGCATAAAAAGAAGTTAGGTACTTGGCCTAACATAGATAATCCAAAAACATTCAACGAAAAAATTGCTTGGTTAAAAATTTACGATCAAGACAAAGATCAAATTACTTGTTGTGATAAATTAGCAGTCAAAGATTTTATTTCTAAAGACTTTGGCAATGATTTAATTATACCTAACACAACAACATACCCTATGGTTATTAAAGCAAACAACGGCTCAGGTGGTGTGCGTTTTGCTAATAACAAACAAGAAGAATTAGAAGCAGAAGAATTTTGTAAAGCAAAAGCATCTAAGCCTTACGGAAAAGGCAAAGGCGAATGGGCATATAGACTTATTACACCTGGCGTAGTTAAAGAAGTTAAATTAGAAGGCACAGGCGTTGACTATAAATTTAATTGTGTGCATGGTGAAGTAAAATGGGTAACTATGACTTGGGATAGACATGGTGGTAAAAAGAAAGAATCTATATTAGATCCTAATGGAAAAACTACACCATTGCATTTAGTACACACAATGAAACACGTAGAACAAGAACCATTTGATGGCTTAGAAAACTTTTTTGAAATGAAAAAGATAGCAGAAAAGATATCTGCAAGATGGAAATATATTAGAGTTGATTTATATTGGGAAGGACAGCCTAAATTAGGTGAACTTACTTTTTGGCCAGGAGGCGGTTGTTACAAAACTCCTGATAATTTAAAGTTTGGAGAAATGTTAGATATTAATTTAACAACTACCAAGGAACCAGTTTTAGCATGACCAGATACTTTGATGAAGAATGGCCAAAGGAAGAAGAAATATTGAAAATAGGTTTAGCACAATCTAAACTACACAAAAGGGAACGTATGATTAAAGTAGGATCAGTACAATGGTTGCAACAAATGGAAGAAAACTTTGGTGGCTATCATAACACTGTGCCACGTAACAAAGTAAGTCCACTTGCACCTAAAACAAAATTAAATCCTGCAGGTATGTCAGGAGGTGATCGTATGACCCGTCATGGATATGCAACTTACTATAGTAAACATTTAATGGACCGTACTAACATAAAAACTATTGTAGAATGTGGTATATTGAAAGGCACAGGATTAGCAATATGGAGTCAATTGTTTCCTAATGCAGATATTATTGGATTAGATATTGACGTAAGTCATACACAAAATAATTTACAATTCTTAAAAGACAAAGGAGCATTTCAACATAAGGCACCTGAACTTTATGAGTACGATCAATTTGCAGATAACCAAGAAAAAATTAACGAAATTCTAAAAGGTAGAACAATAGACATTGCAATTGATGATGGACATCATAGTGATAGTAGTATTACAAATACATTAGATACACTTATGCCGCACTTGTCAAAACAGTTTGTATATTTTATTGAAGACAATAGAACTGTGCAACCTTTACTAACAGAGTATAAATGTAAATTGTTTAATTACAAAAAACTAACGGTATTAGAAAATGAATGATATATTAGTAATAACTGCCGCAAATAAAAAATTTAAGAATATGTGTGATGTATTAGTACGTTCACTTGTTGATCTAAGACAAAAATATCATGTGTATGATTTAGGTGAATTAGGATATGGCGAACCTTTTGTTGGTGAAGTATACGAAGACGCAGGCAGAAAAATTCCAAGTAAACCTTTTATGGTCAAAGATGCTCTCAGCAAAGTTAATGCAGGAGAGTATGTAGTTTGGATGGACGCTGATACAATCCTTTGGCAAAGTTTGCATGGTATTCAAGATAGAGGTAGTTATGATATCGGTGTAACTGTAAGAGGTGTAAAGTTTTTTAATGATCAACCTATTAATGCAGGTGTAATGTTCTTTAGAAAAACAGAATCAACATTAAAATTTGTAGACATATGGTGTCAACGTATGAATAAGATAGACGGTACAAAACAAGGAAGAAGTGATCAAAGAGAAATGAATTATTTTCTTAGAGGTAACTTGCCTACAAATTGGACCAACGAAATTGTAACAATACAAAACACACGATTTAAATTATTTGATTGTAAAATTTATAATAATTGGCGTTTTAAGAAACCACAACTACATGCAAAAATTACACATTATAAAAGTTCTTATAGACACAACTGGCCTAAGAGAACTATTGATCGCGGACCAAAACAAGAACCTCGTTTTACTGACCTTGTTTAAATACTTGTATGAAACAGCAACTTTTAGATCATATTGAAAAGAATTTTTCAAACACATACGAACTACAACAAAAGTATCGTAGTCACCCAAGTTATAGTTTATTAACTATTGACAACCTTGTTCCAAACGAACTTGTAAAAGCAATGGCTAAAGAGTTGGAAGAAGTTCCACTTGAAGACTGTAAGCATTTTACAAGAGCAGGTTCATGTATGTATGAATATAATAACGTTGATAAGACGCCTGTACAAGATGCAGTTATACATGCATTACACAGTGGAAAGTTTATCAAATGGTTACAAGACGTTACTGACACAGTTGATCTAATACCTGATCCTCATCTTATAGGTGCAGGATATTGTAAGTCATTAACAGGTGATAGTTTAAAAGTACACAGCGATTTCAATTGGAATGAACAACTTAGATTACACCGCATGGTAAGTTTAGTAATCTATCTTAATGAAGATTGGGATCAAGATTGGGGTGGACAGTTACAGTTTTATGATAGAAAAAGAGAAACTGTACATAGCAAAGTTCCTGTAGGTGCAGGTAATGCCGTTATATGGAGTTATGATAACTTTGCATTTCACGGTTACCCTGAGCCAATGACAAACCCAGAAGGTACAAGTAGAAAAGCATTGCGTTTGTTCTATTATGTTAGTAACGCAGAGCATGACTCTAAACATCCTCCACACAGAAGTTTGTATTGGTTTGATGACAAAGAGAAAGTAGCATACGACAAACCATGGACCAAATAACATTAGATATACCAGAACTTAATTACAAAAAACTTCTTTATGATGATAAAGATAACGTAAGTGATCAAGGCAGAGCAACTGCATTTGAATCACAAAATAAAAAATATCATCTTGCAGGTTATACAAAAGACAACACACAGTACAAACAAGCATTTCCAGATAATGAAGATTTTATTAATTTTGGTAAGTCGTTATTTGACAGATGTACTGTCGCAGTAATGCAACAAGCACCAGGACAAGTATTACCAGAACACGTTGATACGTTTTATATGATATCAAAAAACTACGGAGTTGATCCTGACGAATGTTGTCGTATTAATATATTTTTAGAAGACTGGCAGAGTGGACATTATTTTGAAATAAACAATACACCTATCACTAAATGGAAACGTGGTGATGCAATTATTATTCAAAAAGATGAGCCGCATTTAAGTGCTAATAGCGGAATGAGACCTAAGTACACTATGCAAGTAACTGGAGTAAAGAATGAATTTAAGAGGCGCTAAACCTGTAACAGACAACAAAATTAAAAAGTTTATTACAGAATTAAATCCTGTAAATGATTTGTATAACGAAGAATTACCATCTACGTTTATTAAAACATTTATGGATTGGATTAGTGCAAGTGGTAATAATAAACTAATAGGACTTGATTTATTTCCAAGCCAAAAATTAGTTTGCGGTACTGTACAAGCCTTTGATCATTTTTATTTTAGACACAAAAACAAACGTTTTAGATTTCACAAAGGTGAATTTATGTATCACAGTGCATGTTTGAAACATGGGTGTGATTGGGAATACATCGAAGACGAACCACTTGAACACGACGATGTGTTAATCACAAGTGTACCTTTCAGCGACTATGGTAGACAGCATGTTGACCTTGAATATTACTTAGATATTTGTAATAGTTTAGAAATTCCTGTGCTACTTGACTTTGCATATTATCCTTGTACAAAGAATATTAACGTAGATTTAGCACAATGGAAATGCGTAGAAACTATTACGTTTAGTATTAGTAAAGCATTTTATGGCGCAGAATTTTTACGTGTAGGTGTACGTTGTGAACGTGTAGATACAGATGACGGCATTGATGTGTTTAATTCTGTAGAAATGAATAACAGAATTGACATAAGCATTGCAAATAGTTTAATACAAAACTTTCCAGTAGATTGGAACTGGCAACAGTATGCAACTGCTTACAATCAAGCAATAGAAGATAAGAACTTACTACCCACAGACTGCATTATGTTTGGCATCGGAGACGACAAATGGAAAGATTGGAACCGAGGCAGTGACGTCAATAGAGTGTGTATTAGCGAACTAATAGGCGAAATAGTCAATACCAGTTCTGGCACTTAATCTCATATCAGCCATTTAAATATGAATACTAACCAAGGAGATTAATATGACAGTAGTAAGCAGTCACAATGATTGGGATCCATTAGAAGAATGTTTTGTGGGTATCGCCGATCATGCAAGAATACCAACAGTAGATAAATCAACGCACAGTTTTGGATTTGCAGATTGCAAATATGAACACATCAAAGACTTAGAAGGACCAAGTCCTGAGTGGGTAATTGACGAAGCAAATGAGGACCTTGATGGCCTTGCCAAACTTTTAACTAACCTTGGAGTTAAAGTTAGACGTCCAGAGTCAATTGATCACAGCGTAGAATTTGGTTCTCCAGATTGGAAAACTACAGGTTGGTACACATACTGTCCACGAGATTTATTATTGCCACTTAACAATCTTATTATTGATTGTCCAGGTGCAATGAGAGCAAGACAATACGAAACAACAGCATACAGAGAATTTTTATATGAAGCAATGGCAGGCGGTTCACAATGGATTAGTGCGCCTCGTCCAAGACTGCTTGATGAAAGTTATCAACTTGAGGACCTAAGTATTCCTACACTTGTTAACAAAGAAATTGTATTTGATGCACCCAACGTAGTAAGACTTGGTAAGGATTTAATCTATCAAGTTAGCAACAGTGGTACACTATTAGGAGGACAGTGGTTAAAAACTATCCTTGAACCTTTAGGATATAAAATTCATCTTGCTGAAAAATTTTATAGTTATTCACACTTTGACAGTACAGTAATTCCATTACGTCCTGGACTTGTGTTGTTTAACGGAGATAGAATTAATCCTGACTGGTATCCACCTATCTTTAAAAACTGGGATAAGATTTTCTTCCCAGGTGATAAGGTGCATGACATCGGCACTAACTTGCCTAACAACGTTTCGCCATGCAGTAAATATATTGGTTTGAACTTTATGAGTGTTAATGAAAAACTTGTAATTTGTGATGAGAATCAAGAAGACCTGCGTAAAGAATTAGATAAATGGGGAATTGAAAGTATAGCATTACCTATGCGTCAAGCACGTACATTGAGTGGTGGCTTCCATTGTGTTACTTTAGATACGAAACGTAAAGGCACATTGGAAAGTTACTTTGAGTAAACGCGGTTATCATATACCAAATCTTGAATACATGATTACGACAAGTTGTGATCTGGCGTGTCCAGGTTGCGATAGGTTTATTGATCACAACTTACCTTTCGTAGAATCATTTGAAGACATTATTAAGAACATGGAAGCATGGGGTAAAAGACTTGACCCAGACCATGTTACTATCATTGGTGGTGAACCTTTGTTACACCCACGCATATACGATATACTAAAAGAAGCAAGACGCATATTTGATCATGCAGTTATAGAAGTTTATACTAACGGATTCTTATTACCTAAGCGTCCAGACATACTAAAGGTCCTTAAGAAAATAGGCAGAGCAAAAATTAGTTGTAGTTTACATAATAAAAATCCTAAGGTTAGAGAACTTATTGAAACTAATTTATGGAATGCTTTTTACAGCAAAGGCAACTGGAGTATGGTTAGTGATATTGCACACAAGCAAGATGATGTTGAAGTAGAAGTTACTGATCCTACAGAAGGTGGCTGGTATGATTATAGACAAACGATCAACGGCAAACTAAAGCCTTGGACTGACAAAGATCCTGAAGCAAGTTATAAAGCATGTGGTGTAAACATATATCCTATAATATACAAAGGACAGTTATACAAGTGTCCTCCTATTAGTATGGTGCGTACATACTTGAGCAAAGCAGGACAAATAGATGATGTTGATTGGAAACCATATGTAGATTACGAAGGACTTAACATTGATGTACAAGAAAGTGAACTTGAAGAATTTGTTAAAAACATTTTCAAACCACACAGCATTTGTGCAATGTGTCCTGCTAATCCAAAACTAAAACCACAAGACGAAGCAGTGGTTAAGAATGTAAAATTACTATGAAGAAAATACCTTTAATAACAATGGATAGTAATTCCAGAAGCCTTGGTACGTTTATCGAGAACTTCGAAGGTATTATTGAATTTGAAGGACATAATGATAAGGTACTTGAGAATCAAGATAAACTTGTAGTATTCTTTGAATATGTAGGAGACAATGATTACACATTTGAAACATTTACTAACTTTTTTAAAACGTATAAAATACCGACCTTTCTTGTTATCGATGACTCATACGAGGGGCTTACAGACGATGCATTTCTTGCGTTGGTAGAAAAAACTGTACAGGACAATCCTTATATTGTTGACTGGGTAATACTAACAAACAACAAACTTCTTAACACAAAGAACAAAATATATTTTAATGTACAATTACATCTTGATAGATATGACGGCATTGATATACGCAATCATCTTAACAAAGACTGGAATGGTAACAGTAACTTACGTAAGAAAAAGTTCTTGTGTTTGAATAGGCAAGAACGTATGCATAGACTACAAGTAACACATCATTTGTTAAAGAATGATATTGCTAAACATACATACCTAAGTTGTCCACTTGGTGCATACGAACATGTATTCAACGGCAATAGCACACAACAAGAACATAGAAAGTATCTTGACAAAAGTTTATTAGATACTAATTTGCCAAAAGAATTTGTAACATTATTACAAGACAACTTGCCTGTAGAGTTAGACTTGAACGAAGTTACATATAAATCAATGTCAAGAAGTTTGCCAAGTGCAGATGATTATTACAAAGAAAGTTATTTTAGTATTGTTACTGAAGGAGACTTTTGGGATAATAATAGACAAGCATTTACAGAAAAAGCATTGAAGTGTTTCTTGTATAAGCACCCGTTTATTGTTGTTGGTTTGAAAGGAACGTTAGCACTATTGCGTGAACTTGGCTTTATGACCTTTAGTCAAATTATAGATGAATCATATGACAACGAAGAAGATCCTTCAACAAGACTTGCAATGGCAATGGGTGAAGTTGATAAACTAAACAGTTATAATATACATGAACTACAAGACATGTACAACGAACTTACAACTATATTAGAATATAATAGAGAACATTATCTTAATTTGTTTCAACAAAAACAGCCTGTTGAATTATTACATAAGATTAATTCTTTTGTAAATGATTAATAATAAAATCTTTGTTAGGTAAGTTTAATTTTCGTGCATCACTAATAATACTATTCTTAGCATCAGCATCAAGGACATTGATATCTAAATCAAAAGGGAATGTTAGTACGTTAATGTACCAACGTGTGTTTGTAAATCTTGTACAGAAGTCATGTAAGTCTTTTAGACCCATATAGTTGTTTTTGTGTAGCACAGAATTAAATTCTAATGTGTACATATTGTCGTGAACCCAATCAATAAATTTAACAACGTCAGGCCATTTAGTTCCGCCACGTACACGTTCTCCAAGTTCACCTATGCCATCAATGCTTAAGATAAAAGTTACTTTCTTATAGTGCCTTAGTTCTTCAACAACTTCATCATTAGGTATAAACGTTCCGTTAGTGTTGTATATGATTTCAACATGGCTTTTGTTTTTTATTTGACGTAGAAGTTTCAAATGTCTGTTAGTAATTAATGGTTCGCCTCCAAGAAACAATATCTTTTCAAGCGAGTCTGGTACGTTTGTAACGTCATCAATCTCCATTAACTTGTGTTTAGGTGCTCCGTAAATTTCTTTTTCTTTTACAATCCAACTTGTACTAAACTCTGAATTACAACCATCACAAGTTAAATTACACAAGTTGTCAAACCCAATTTCAAGAAACTTTAGTTCAACTTTATCCATTGAATATTTTTCATTAAATTCTTCACGTAAACTTTTGTGCCCTATCTTTTCTTCATAGAAACACTTTTCACAGCCTTTAATAAATTCGCCTTTAGCACTTTGTTCACGTAGATCTTGATAGGCTGTACTATGTAATACGTTGTCAATGTCGCCATCAAATGTAGCAATAGAACGTTTGAATCTACAACAAGGATAGACTCTATTGCCACTTCTTATATTGGTGTGATTCCAAAATGCACTACATTTCATAATATGGTATCCAGTGTTTATCCAAGTCTTTCTTTATACATTTGGTTGCTAAATCTAATACAGATGTGTAATCAATTTTGGTCTTGTCTTCATTTCTAAATGGATCAAACACAAATCTATTATCTTTATTTACTATGTCAAACTCAGTATCATGCATGTTGATAAACATAGGTATACTGGCGTCTAAGACGCATTTTAAGGGCCCTACAGTACACAAAGCATAGTCTACACGGGCAACAGCATACTCTAATGATTCAGGGGTATACACGGGCATTTTAACCACGTTTACACGTTCCAATAACCATTGTTCTATATGCTTGTCTAACACATCATCTCCTAAGGGTAACAATAATACATTGCTAAACTTATTTTGATTTGAGTTCTCGATTAGTGTTAGAACTTCTTCGTTTGTCATTTTTTGATTATTTCGAGATCAAAAGTAATAATATCCAAATTAGTTTTACTCAAGTTAGGTGTAGTACTAACATCTAAATATCCTGGAATAAAATACATCTCGCCTTCTGGCATTGGCAAATACGTTTGCCAACTATTGTATGCGTTTTTATTTTCAACTGGAATCTTACTGAAGTAATATTCACTTACAGGATTGTCAATTACAAGTCCGCCACTTTTTGGATCGCTGGTTACAAAGTACATACCTGAATAAAAACTATTTGTGTTTTTTGTTTTAGTTAAGCAACCACCTGGCAATACTGTTTGAATGTGTGCTCTGGTGATAGCAATATGCTGTCCTTGTTTAACTTCAAATTTTTCAGTAATAGACTTAACAAAACCCTTAACATCATCACTTTCGCTGATGTGTTTGAAGGCGTTATTAGTGTGAAAGTTATCCTTGCTTTGCCAAGTATTAATATGCTGTATATTAACATTGTTGGTTTGCTTTTGGTAGTCTTCAACAACTCTACCAAATAATTTTTTGATATCTTTGTGTTTTGAAAACGTAACTCTGCTGATACTATTAACAAATAAATTCAATGTGTCCATGTAATTACTTATTGAGCAACCAGGAATAAACAATGTTATCTGGCACTAAATTAAATACATTTATGAAGTATGTGTTAGTTACAGGTGGCTTTGATCCACTACACTCAGGTCATTTGGCGTACTTTAAAGCGGCAAAGAAACTTGGTGACAAACTGGTTGTTGGACTAAACAGTGATGAGTGGTTGACAGCAAAGAAGGGTCAACCTTTCATGCCATTTGCAGAACGCCTTGCTATCATACGTGAACTTGAATGTGTTGACAACGTATTAAGTTTTGATGACAGCGATGGTACAGCATGTGGGGCAATCTTCAAACTGATGGCTACTACTGTAGGAGAGTATGTATTTGCTAACGGTGGTGACAGGGTTGATGGTAACGTACCCGAGTATGATACGTATGGTGACAAAATAGAATTTGTATACGGAGTAGGTGGCACAGACAAGATAAATTCAAGTAGTTGGATTTTAGAGAATTACAAATACCCAAAGACGAAACGTAGTTGGGGTTGGTATAGAGTGCTTGATGAACAGCAAGGTTATAAGGTTAAAGAACTTGTAATAGAGCCTGGCAATAGTTTGTCAATGCAACGACATAAACATCGCAGTGAGAACTGGTATGTGTTGAAAGGTAAGTGTGTTATTGAAACAGAATGGGAAAGCAGATTAGAGTCAAGAGAATTAGATGCTAACCGTTCATACACAATAGATAAAAATGTTTGGCACAAAGGAATCAACAATACAGAAGAACACTGTCATATATTAGAAGTACAGTTTGGCGACAAGTGTATTGAAGAAGACATAGAAAGAAGGTAAAATGAAAATTTTTGTAGGTTACGATACAAGAGAAGATATTGCTTATCAAGTTTGTAAGCACAGCATTGAATCACAATGCCCAACAGCAGAAGTGATTCCGTTGAAACAAAACGAATTAAGAAATGATAAGTTGTATTGGAGAGGCGAGGATAAACTTGCAAGTACAGAATTTACGTTTACACGTTTTCTTATTCCACACTTAATGAATTACGAAGGCTGGGCATTGTTTATTGACAGCGACATTGTGTTTACAGAGAATGTAAAAAATTTATTTGATCTTGCAGACGACAAGTATGCTGTTATGTGTGCCCAACATGATTACACACCTAAGCCTGGAACAAAGATGGACGGACAAGTACAAACACAATATCCACGTAAGAACTGGTCAAGTGTTGTGTTATGGAACTGCGGACATCCAAGTAACCAAGCAGTAACAATTGACAGTGTAAACAATCCTAACTTCGATGGAAAATACTTTCACAGATTTAGTTGGCTCAAGGACGAGGAAGTAGGACAAATCAGTCACGAATGGAACTGGCTTGTTGATTGGTACCAAGAACCTGAAGACGGAACCCCAAAGGCACTGCACTATACAGAAGGCGGTCCTTGGTTTGAGAATTACAGACATTGTTCATACCACGGTGTTTGGAAAAAGTTTTTAACAGACATGATGTATACAAATGTATAAAAAATACCCCGAATGTTTTGTAGCAGATAGTAGTGATGCTATTTCTAAACTATTAACAAATTGTTTTGAAAAAACTATACCTACAAGTTTAAAAGAATTACAAAAAGATACAGATCATCCACATACTCCTGTTATAGTAAGAGGTCTTACTGAGCGTAAAGTTATGAAAGTGGCTACAGAACAAAACAGAACTTTCTATTATATTGACACTGGGTATATGGGCAACTTACAGAAACGCAAAGACTGGCATAGAGTTGTAAAGAATGATGTACAGCATTTTAGTCCAAGGTGGGACTTGCCAAAAGATAGATTTATTAGATTGCCAGGAGCAATTGACAAGTTAAGATTTAGAGGTTGGAAAAATCATAATGGTCCTATTCTTGTTGTAACGCCATCAGAAAAACCTTGTATGTATTATGGTATAACCAGAGATCAATGGTTAACTGAAACTATGGCAGAATTAAAAAAACATACAGACAGAGAAATTATTGTACGTGATAAAGTAGGAAGAGTATTACGTGTAGGTGATAATAGTGTGCCTGCTCAAATTGATCGTGAAAAAATTTATGCACTTGTAACTTACAATAGTATTGCGGCAACAGAAGCAATTAGTTCAGGAATACCTGCTATTGCTACAGCACCAGGCGCCGCTGATGCATTGTGTACAAAAAATATTTCAGACATTGAAAATCCATATAGACCAGATCCTGACAAAGTTGTTGCTTGGCAAAACTGGTTAGCATACTGTAATTTTAACACAAGGGAGTTAGAAGACGGAACGGCATTAGCAATTATAGAGGAGTACGGATTGTGTTAACAGTAGCATCATACATGAAAGTAATTCCGCCAGGAAATTCAAATCCGGAAAAGCCAGCACTGCTTAAAAATTTTATTGAAGGTGTGAATCTTATTGGTGACCGAGGACTAATTATTAACACATATCATCCTATGGACACAGACGTTGCAGTTATACAAGGCTTTGTTCATGCTAACAGTAAAAGCACACCACACTTAAAATTACGTAGACAAGTTTATGATAATCAATTAAGACGTGGCAAACGTTGTATTATTGTTGACAGTAATTTATTTCTTGCGTTTGATAAAAACAACAGCAAAACTTATTTGCGTTATAGTTACGATGGTATCTTTGCTAACACAGGTGAATATTGTAACGGTCCAGAGAATGTTGATAAACTGCGTTGGCAGAAAATGAAAAATGCATTAAACATTGATGTAAAACCTTGGCGTATACAAAATGAAGGACATATTTTAATTGCTTGTCAAAGAAATGGCGGTTGGAGTATGCAAGGACAAAATGTACTGCAATGGTTACGTGCAACTGTAGAAAAGATTAGACAAAACATTGACGCACCTATTGTTGTGCGTTTTCATCCAGGCGACAAACACAAAGATACATACGAGCCACAGATAAGAGATTTGAACGTTACTGTTAGTAGAACCAAAAGTATATTCGAAGACTTGAAAGGTGCAAGACTGTGTGTTGGACATAACAGTAGTCCAACAATCATTGCCGCTATTGAAGGTGTTCCTATCTTCTTAACAGATGCAGGACGTAGTCAAGCAAAAGATGTCGCTAATTATAATTTCAAAAATCTTGCAACACCAGATGAATTTGATAGAGGTCCATGGCTTGAAAAACTTGCACAATGTCACTGGACACTACAAGAACTAAAGGACGGTAGTTGTTGGAGACACATGAGGCAGTACACATGAAGGTACTTGCACTAACAACATTTCATCAAGCAGGATTAGAACAGTACGGTCAACGTATGATCGATACGTTTGCACAAAACGTAGACGAACAGATTGATCTAATTGTGTACACAGAAGATTGTACACCTACTAATCCTCAACCTACAAGAATACAGATTGTAGATGCTAAAGCAGTGTTACCAAAGTTAAATGCGTTTAAGGCAAAGTGGAAAGACGAACCTAAAGCAAACGGTATATGTCCACCAGAGATAAAAGCAAGACGTCCACGTGATTGGCACAAGAAGTTTAAGTGGGACGCTATTAGATTTGCAAACAAAGTGTATGCAGTGTATGACGCATGTACCAAAACGGAATACGATTTAGTAATATGGATTGACGGAGATACAGTTTGTCATAGTCCTATCACACAAGATAGACTTGTAAGTTTCTTTCCAGAGCAAAACTGGTTAGCATATTTAGGACGTGGTAGAAAATGGCCTGAGTGTGGATTTTATGCATTGTATATCAAACAACAAGGTGCTATTGATTTTCTTAAAGAGTTTGAACGTGTCTATGAAGATGCAGACAACGGCATTTTCAAAATGGAAGAATGGCATGACAGTTATGTATTTGATGAAGTGTTAAAGAAGATTAGATTACAACACCCTAACATCACAGACCTTAGTGGACATCTTGTTAAAGGTGAAGGACATCCTTTGATTAACACAGAACTTGGTGCATACTTTGATCATCTCAAAGGTGCTCGTAAAGAAGTAGGCAAAAGTAAACTTCAAGATTTATTTAGAAAGCGTCACGAAGAATACTGGAAAGATGCAAGGTGAAGTTTAGTCTGTTTACACACAATGGTGCATTAAATTCAAAGCCTGTCTTTGAAGCATTCGCACAAGGTGTAAGCACATTAGGACACGAAGTTACATATAACAACTTAGATGCAGACGTTGCCGTTATATGGAGTGTGTTATGGCATGGCAGAATGTCAGCAAACAAAAACGTTTGGGATCATTTTAAAAAACAAAATAAAAAAGTTATTGTACTTGAAGTAGGAGCATTGTTTAGAGGCACTACTTGGAAGGTTGGTATTGATGGTATAAACGGAGATGCTGTATTTCCAGATGGTAATAACAAAAGTGATCGTGCTGAACAGTTAGGACTAAAACTTAAACCTTGGAACACTGACGGCAGTAAGATTGTAATTTGTACTCAGCATGACAAGAGCCAACAATGGGAAGGCATGCCACCAATACAACAGTTCGTGTCTGACATGATACGAGGCGTTCAGATGTGGACGGACAGAGAAATAGTTGTTCGACCTCACCCACGTTGCAAAATTAAAATACCAGGCATAGAAGTACAAACACCAAAACAAATACCAGGCACCTATGATGATTTTGACTTACAGTTTGAAGATGTATATGCTTTAATAAATTGGTCAAGCAATCCTGCAACACAGGCAGTCATGAATGGTATTCCTGTATTCACGGGTCAAAGCAGTCTTGCATGGGACATGAGCATGAAAAGTTTGACCAACATTAACAATCCGTTAATGCCTGATAGAGAACAATGGCTTAACAATTTGGCATACACGGAATGGAGTGTGCCGGAAATATCTCAAGGAACCCCAATAAAACACTTGACTTCTTTACTATAATCCTGTATAATAAGTTTTATAGTATAGGAATCACAGATGAACCACGAATACAAAGTTGAAGATTTATTAGAAGCACTTGCAGGATTAACAGTCTTGCCGGGTAAGCATTGGAAAGATAAATGCTTTCAATTACATCCTGACAACTCAAAAGTCTTATCAAGCATTGCACGTCAGGTATTCAAAGGATCTGCATTAACCGAAAAGCAACACGAACTTGTTAAAAAGTTAATTCTTGAATATTACACAGAGCAGTTTGCTAATCAAAATATTGATGTTACCAAACACGTAGACAGTATTAGAGAACCTTACAGACAAGTAGACAAAAGTCATTGGGTTAAGTTTACACAAAAGAATAAATTAGATTATGTAAGCATAAGATTTCCTTTTAGTAATGATGTAATTGAACACGTACAAGATCTAAAAAAGGATAATGACGACACGTACTACTACGAAAAGCATACACATCACTTTGAAGCAAACGAACAAAACATTTACAAAGTATGCACTGTTGCATATAAATTTAAAGAAGATTTTGAAATTGATAAGGACGTACAAGAATACTATGACGAACTTGTACAGTTTGATATGAACAAGGATAATATTGTTCCAGGCATATATGAGAATCAATTTAAGAACATGAATGAAATATTAATTCAAAAGTTATCTGATAGATATCCTAATCCAGATGAGAATATGCTTGAACTTTGGGACAAGCGTTACTTGTATGGCTTACATCATTTTCCAGACTTTTCGTGTCCACAAGTTTCAACACTTACACACAAAATTTTAGAAAGAAAGAATAGTTCAGTTGTTGTTAATTCAAATGAATGGTCATTGGATCATGTGCTTGAAAGCCTACACGAACTAAACAGGTTCCCTTGTATTGTATTGTTGGAGCCTGAATCAGCAACAGATCAATTAAGCATGTTATATCATGCAACTAAAGGTTTCTTACATAATCAAGATATATCCGTTATGTTTAGATTGGACAATAAGAACAATGGTGAATTTAACCAATTCGTCAGGGACAAGGCATTAAATAATAGTATAAGCAATTCAACAAGACTTGTTGTTGCTAATCGAAAGAAAATAACAAAACCTATTTTAAAGTCTGACTTTGATCCAGTAAGTGTACTTGTGCTTGGCAATTCAAGAGGATCTCACAATGTTGCAAGAGAATACGTAGAAAGATTTGATTTGAAAATATTTTGGACAGCAGAAGATAGCATTATCTCAAGATACACAAGGCACAAAGATAACACATACACGACAGGAATACAAGCCATATGAGCAGTTGCAGAATAGTAATACATGACGAAGTAAACTTTAAGGTTGAAAACTTATCTGTTGACGTTCGTAGAAAGATTGCAAACAAACTAAAGTTTCAAGTTCCGTATGCACGTTACTTGCCACAGTACAAACTTGGTAGATGGGACGGCACTGTAGGCTTCTTTGGTTTAGGTGGTAGTGGTTACATTAATCATCTTGATGTTGTGTTAAAGGTATTGAATGAGCAAGGTGTTGAAGTTGCAGAGATTGTAGACAACAGAGAAACACACAATTTAAAATTTAGTAAGATTGATGAAAACTATTTCGCGGCACGTAGTTGGCCTAAAGGACATCAACTTGAAGGACAGCCTATTGTATTACGTGACTATCAGGTAGAAACAATTAATAACTTCTTAGACAATCCACAAGCATTACAAGAAGTTGCAACTGGTGCAGGTAAAACAATCATTACTGCATGTCTATCACACATTACAGAGAAACTTGGTCGGACGTTGGTTATTGTTCCTAACAAATCACTTGTTACACAAACAGAAGAAGACTATGTTAACTGTGGACTTGATGTAGGTGTATACTTTGGTGATAGAAAAGAATTAGGTAGAACACATACTATTTGTACTTGGCAAAGTTTAAACATACTTGACAAACGTAACAAAGACGGACAAAGTGTTTTAAGTCTTGCAGAGTTTTTAGATGACGTGAAAACTATTATCATTGACGAAGTACACCAAGCAAAAGCAGATGTACTTAAGAAACTACTAACACAAAATTTAAAGAATGCACCTATACGTTGGGGACTAACAGGAACTATACCTAAGGAACAATTTGAGTTTCAAAGCATACTTGCAAGTTTAGGTCCTGTAATAGGAAACATCAGTGCAAAAGAATTACAAGACAAAGGTGTATTGAGTAAGTGTCATGTTAACATATTACAAATGATTGACACACAAGTACACAGAGATTATCAAAGTGAACTGAAGTATCTAACAACAAACGAAAGTCGTTTAGAATACATTGGTAAGTTAGTAAAATCTGTTTCACAATCAGGTAATACACTAATACTTGTTGATAGGATATCAGCAGGAGAAAAACTATTGGATCTCGTTCCAGATGCAGTGTTCGTCAAAGGCGATGTTAAACTTGCAGATAGAAAAGATGCATATGATGAAATTAAAGAAGGTACAAACAAAGTTATTATTGCAACATATGGAGTTGCGGCTGTTGGTATTAACATACCGCGTATCTTTAATTTAATTTTACTCGAGCCAGGCAAGAGTTTTGTCCGAGTAATTCAATCAATTGGCAGAGGCATAAGAAAGGCACAAGATAAGGACTTTGTACAGATATGGGACGTTACGTCTACATGCAAATATGCAAAGAGACATTTAACATCACGTAAAAAGTTTTACAAAGAAGCAGAATATCCATTCACTATTGAAAAAATAGATTGGCAAAAATAAAGGAAAAAAATGAATATATTAACGTTAGATAACAAAGCCTTTTCACTTAACAACCTGCCAGAACAGATTGAAGAAGATATTAGATTCAGTGTATTAGATAACAGCGATCCTCAAAATCCTGATTTCTTTTTTATACCTCTAATATTTTTAGAAAGTTTTAGTTCGCCGGCTATTGTTATGGAGATTAACGGCAAAGAGATTAGTATGCCACTTGATTGGCATATTGCAGTAGGAGATTCAGAGACAGGTAATGACTTAGAAATACTTCCGTTGACAAGTATCAACGACAGAGGTTTTGAAGCATTTGTTTTTAATCCCTTAAAGAGTTACAAACCAGACTTTGCAGATTTAAAAGTTACAAACTTTTATAATGATGTAAAATGGCATGTACCTAAAACTAAAAATGGTCAATTATTAAGTGTACCAATTACAGAAGGTGAGAATCCGTTATGTGCATTTTTTATTAAAGATGTTTCAAGACAGATTGAAACTATTGACTACGGAGAGTTATTTTAAATGACTAAAACAGTTACTGACTCTTATGCAAGACAATTACAATTATTGCACAAGCAGAAAAGTTCTTTTGGTGATAGTGGACGTTACAAACACATCGATCAATGGTTAGCAAACAACCGATGTAGTAGTATTATTGATTACGGTTGTGGCAAAGGTCATGTGCTTGAAAACATATCAAAACGATATGCCCACATACGTTGCACTAATTACGATCCAGGTTATGCAAAGTTTTCTAAAAGACCAAATGCTCCTGCGGAGTTAGTTATATGTGCAGATGTTTTAGAACACATTGAACCAGACTTAATTGACAATGTGTTGAAAGATATTGAAAGTCTAACATTGAATACTGCATACTTGATCATTGATACAAAACCTGCAGGTAAGAATTTACCCGATGGACGTAACGCACACTTGATTGTTGAAAGTCAAGAATGGTGGACAAACAAAGTAGAAGCAGTTACTGACTTTAGGATAATGAATAACATGTTTTGGAAAGAGAGACGTGTAAGTATGGAATGTAGAAAGAAAAGAGATTCAGATCCTTTATTCAAGAAAGAGACATAATGGAACCTATTTTAATATCACCTCATTTAGTTTATAAGGTCAACTGTCCTGTTGACTTAACTGCTATTGCTGAACGTAGTGCAAAACTATTAGACACTATTATTGATCCAGGCGAAGTAGAACAAGATGGTGGTATTACAAGTACAGGTCATCTTGATGCTCCACACTTATGGGAAGAAACAAGACTATTGAACGGTTGGTTAAAAGGACAAGCAAACAAAGTTTTAGAAGCATGGGACTTGAACTACAACACATTTGGTGTAACAAAGAGTTGGGTCAATAGTCACTTTGAAGGTGCATGGACTGACACACACGATCACGGAAATAGTCATCTTGTGTGTAGTGTGTACATACAGCAACCAGAGAATGGTGGCAACTTAGAATTTGAAAATAAAGAAAGAACGTTGTTTGCAGGTTATCCACGTTTCGCTCAAAATCAATCAAAACTTCATAACTACTTTACAGAGGTTGAAGTCGAACAGGGCGATGTAGTGTTCTTTCCTGGTTGGTTGAGTCATAGGAGTCAACCTAACAAATCTACACAACGTAGAATTGTAATGGGTATGAATTGGCACTGTGAGTTAGAACGCCCACACCAAACAGACAACGACCATATAACGAGGCAAGATGTTTAGTATTTTTAATAAGCCAAGCACAATAACATTAGATTGTTTTACTGATCAGCGTGTTATCTATGATGCGTATGAGCCTGAACTTGCCAAGGACACAATGCCTGAATGGTGGAAGAAGATGGCATCAACACGTAAGTTTGATAGCATGACATATCAAGGCTTAGACAATGCTACACTAAAACGTTGTCCACACGTAAACGAATTACTAACAACAGGCGTTATGTTTCCTGCCTGGATGCAATTAAAAATTAAAACATTTGATCAACCTGATCAAGCAATGATACAAACGTATCCAGAAGGCAGTCCTGTTATACCACATGACCCACAAGACTATGCACACCACAAGCCAAATATGTTTCATGGCAAGGTAATGAGTCCGTGGCAGATAAGAGATACAAGCGGAACCAAATGGTTATGGACAAGTCCGCAATGGCATATGACTAATCCAATAGAGTATTGGACAGTTCCTGCTATATCAGAGTTCAAGTATCAACATGCAACTATTGTTAACTTGATGGTACCATTCAACAGTGAACTAACTATTGAGCCAGGTGATCCGTGGCTACACTTGGTACCACTAACAGAAAAACGGATCGAATTAAAAACACATTTGGTTTCATCAGAGGAACTAAACAAGATGAACAGTCTTATGATGGGCGTAGGAAGTTATGCACGTTTTATAAACCGAATGAAAAAGAAAGGAAAGTAATGCGATTATTAATTTTTATTTTAGTATTATTTGCGGCAGTGGCAGTTTACACAGACACAGGAGTAGACTTTGAGGATACAAAAACTATAGAGGAGTTAGGTAAGTGAGTCCAAGCAACGAAGAAAAACTAATGAGAGATATAGAATTGTTAAATGTAAAGGTTGACAAATTACAATTAACACTTGAAGCATTAGACAACAAACTAACTAAACATATAGGCTTCATTGATAAAACGTATGAAGGTTTACGTAATCCAATTGATGCCGCGAAAAGGTTTTTGAAAAGATGATAGTAAGCAAAGATAACATTTTTAATATTGAAAATCCGTTTCCAAGTTGGCTTGTACAATACATTGAGGATCAAACTAAAGATGTTAATTGGCAGTTTGTAAGTGTACCAGAAGAACACGAAGAAGGAGACAAATACAAGACTCCTGCACTATTCACTGATGTTATGTTTTGTACACAAAGTAATATACTTGATGACCACAAAGAACTTACAAAGTTATTGCACACTGCACTGACACGTGATATTATTCCTAACACAATACCAGATGCACAGATCAATACAGTAACACGTACAAGACTAAATGGTACTGTACAAAATGTTTACTATGGTCCGCACACTGATGTAAGCAACAACGAGCCTGGACTATGGACGTTTGTTTACTATGTTAATGATGCAGACGGTGATACAATATTTTTTGAAGAAGATGGTAAGACCGAATTAACAAGAACAAAATATAAAAGAGGAAATGGTGTACTGTTTCCTGCACACTATTGGCACACGATGGACTTGACTACTGTTCCGTTTCGTGTTACAATAGGTATGACATATTCAATAGAGACAAAACTAAATGGCTGATAAATTACCTTTAAAAGATATACTTGGTGCAATCGATATGAATGCAAAGGAAGTATGGGACGAACTTACTGATGAACAACGTAAGGCCGTTAGTTTCTTTTTGCTTAATAGATATTGCAGTGTAGTCAAAGGTAAACGTGAAGCACAAGAACTTGCAGTGTTTAAGACTAATGAATATTATAACAAGAATTATTTTACAGTTGCTAAACATCAAAAACTATTATGGCAACTGCTATGCATGACATCTAATGAAAACAAGTCTATTCAATATCATGAATGGATTGGTTACAAAAAGAAAAAAGGTGCAACAAACAAAACAGGCAAAGAACTTGAAAAGATATTTCCTAACATGAAAGCAGATGAAATACAGATGTTAGTTAATATGAATAAGAAAAAAGATATAGAAAAATTTATAGAGGAATTCAATGGCCATAATTAAAAAGAACGGAAGACTGTTTACATTTGGTTGTAGCCTAACAAGATATCATTGGCCAACATGGGCAGACATCTTAGGACAAAGTTATCAAGAATTTTACAACTGGGGTAACAGAGGTGCTGGCAATAGACAGATTATGGAACGCTTCAGTGAAGCATGTTTACGTCATGACTTTACTACTGAGGACACAGTTATTATACAATGGACTGACTATCACAGGTTTGATCATCACAAGTGGGATCCAGACTTGCCAGAGAGTTGGTATCCAGGTGGCAACATATTTGTAGACAATGCCGCTGATTCTGTTAAAGGCTTTGTAATGAATAAGTTATGGAGTGAACGTTCGTATATGATGCATACATTTAACTCTATACACGCCGCAATAGGTATTGCAAGAACAAGTTGTAAGGCAAGAATCATAATGATCTTTGGTACAGACATGAGAGAAGAAATAGTACAAGATCCGCAATGGGCACCGTACAAAAAGATCTTACAAAACAATTACTGGATTGAAAAGGATATGTACAACTGGATGGTGCAGATGCATGATAACCGTTTATCGTTCAAAGGTGCAAAGTTAGGTAACTTAGATGAAGAACCTACATTAGATTATCACCCAACGCCTATGATGTATTATGAATATTTGCAAAAACGTATATCACCAATGTTAGGTGTAGGTATTGATAAAGCGTTTGCACAAAAATATCAAAAAGTATTAGAGGAAGTAAATGACTACAAAGATATCGGAAAAGCAATTCTTGAAGCAGGTTACGATACAAATAAAAGATACGCAAGGGGTTACTAACGTGTCTGACAAAAAATTTGTATGTCCATACTGCGGTACATCATACTCAAGAGAAAAGACTCTTGCAGTTCATATGTGCGAAAAGAAAAGACGTGCATTGCAAAAGAATGAAAAGCATGTACAGTTAGGTTATTATGCTTTTACAAGATTCTATGTACTGTGTCAAAACATTAAGAAAGAAAAGACATATCAAGACTTCTGTGACAGTCAATACTATAATGCATTTGTAAAGTTTGGATCTTTTGTAAACAACGTCCGACCACTGTATCCAGAAAAGTATATTGACTATGTAGTAACAAGTGGAGTTAAACTTGATCACTGGTGTAGAGATGAACTGTATGAAAAGTATGCAATTGATATCCTAAAGAAGGAAGGGGTTGAAACAGCAGTAGAACGTTCAATCAAAACTATGATGGAATGGGCAGATGAACAAGAAGCACCATGGAATGATTATTTTAGATACGCAAGTCTTAACAGAGTAACACAACATTTACGTGATGGTAAGATTAGTGCATGGCTTGTATTAAATTGTGCAAGTGGCAAAGAGATGCTATCCAAATTCAACGATGAACAACTTGGGATTGTATATGCAGTAATGGATCCACAACATTGGGCAATACGATTCAAACGCAGTCCTGTTGATGTAGAATTGGTAAAAGAGATTGCCCAAAAGGCTAACTTGTGATTGACTTTAACCAATTAAACGTGTATAATATTAACTATGAATAACAACAATTATCAAGTAATCAGTAACCATATGGGACCTGATGGAGAAAGTATAGATAGACTTTACGGCAGTCCTGCAAGTGGAGGATCAATGAGATTGATCAACAGAGATTACACACAGTATAAAGGTGGTATTCATAAACGTGCAATCACTTTAAAAGACATTGACAAGACAAAGTTTAGAAGTCATGTGTATGTTACAGATGATGATAGATGGTTCAATAGAAGTGGTATGCCGATAAACAAACCAACTAACTTGGTGGGACAAAATGAAGACAAAAAAGAAAAAGAAGTCGAAAAAGAAATCGACCGTAGTATTGTCGAAGCGGGTGAATAAAAGAGAAATAGAAGGATACTACATACCCGGAGATGGTACAATACAAACATTGTACAAACCAAAATGGTAATACTGTACGGAATATTATTTCTATGTGCGTGTTACGTAATACCCGTATTCATGCTATGGTGCATGGACAAAGAAGAGCCAAAATAAAATGCCTGATATAGATATAGACTTTGCTGATAGAGATGTAGTGCTTGGTAAGATCAAGCATCGTGTCGCTAAACTTAACACAGGCAAGAAACACAACACTGGTGTATACACAACTGAGATTCCACACAATCCTGTGGACAACTTATCTACGATCGAACATAAGACAGCAGAAGATAGAGGTTACTTTAAATTAGACTTTCTAAATGTTTCGATATATAAAGATGTAAAAGATGAACAGCATCTTTTAGAACTCATGAAAAAGGAACCATTATGGGATTTACTCACCGCTCCAGAATTCAGCAACAAATTGTTTCACGTAGGAGAACACAGTTCTCTTCTAAAGAAGTTGAAGCCAACAAGCATACAACAGTTGGCGGCAACGTTAGCAATAATAAGACCAGCCAAGCGACATCTACAGGACAAGCCTTGGAAAGAGATACTACAAGAAGTATGGGTAAAACCTGAAGACGGTTCCTATTACTTTAAGAAGGCACATGCGATGGCTTATGCACAAGCAATCGTAGTCCACATGAATCTGCTCTGCGAACAGATCCAACAATAATTATTTAGGCTTTTTTACTAATTGTACTGAACGTCTTTTCACTCTTTTGAGTGTAAGGTTCTTTAAGTTCACTGTAGGTCCGTGAACAATTTTTACGTCTTTGCTGTTCATGTTAACTAAACAGTATCTAAACTTGTCCATCTCTTTGCGTAAAAAGATGTTGATAGGTATCATGCGGTTGCTTTCCCACCACCATGTTTCACCCATCTCTAAGAACAAGTCTCTGTGCCTATCTGTTTGTAACTCTGAGTAAACGTACATGCTTGTAATAAAATTATCCTGATTACAGACTATACCAACGTACTCATTGCCACCATAGGTAACAACACTTAAAAACGGAAATTTATCTTCTATATCTTTTCTTAACATCATTCTCTAATAAATAGTATTATGCAACTTATACCCAGATATTTAGTCAATGCCAAAACCAATCTCGTAGCAAATGTGACTACGGGCACAACAACGGAGTTAAGACAAGTGTACCAGAAAAACTTAAAAATTTTTAAAGGTATCGACAACAAGTTGACCTTTGAAATAAAAAATAATGACAGTAAGCCTATAAGCATACTTAATACTTATACGCCACACTTTACAGCGTTCGATCATGCTAAAACACAAGTGCTTACTAAAACAGGAACAATAAAAGAAACATCAACGCCTAACTATAAAGGTCAGTTTGAAGTTAATATTACTGCAAACGACTTACTAAACTTAGACGATCAGTTACTAACTTATACAATTTACTTGACTAAGGATAGTGACAACAGTGAAGTAATCACTTATGCTAACAGCCACTTTGAGATGATTGGTACCATCGAGTTGCACGGCGAAGCATTCCCTGGTCCGAAAGAAGCATACTCCGTTACGTCTTTCACAGAAGTTCAAAACTCTGACCCAGTTGAATACAACAGTGAATCAGTACCTGGTGAAGCGGCACTGAACGGCAATGATGCTTTGCACACTGCGGCGATATACTCAACTGACTTTACAGGTACAGTAACTATCCAAGGTAGTTTGGAAAATCAAAATCCAAGTAATTGGGTAGACATTACATCTGTAAGTTTAACTAATCCAACTGAACCTACTCCAGTTAATTTTAATGGTGTGTTTTCATATTTGAGAACCAAATATACAACAACAAATTCTGGAACAATTGATAAAGTATTAGTCCGAAATTAGTTGACTTTTCGCTCATAATATACTATAATAGTATTATGAGCATTGTATTCGAAACACTACAGTTACATCTACCGTCTAAGAAGAAAACTACTCCAAGTGGTTGGACTTCTTTCAATGCACCCTGTTGTGTACACAATGGAACCAATGCTGACAAAAGACAACGTGGCGGACTAATCAATAACGGTGAAGGTGGTATAAGTTATCATTGTTTCAACTGTGGCTTCAAAGCAAGTTGGGTTCCAGGCAGACAGTTAAGTTATAAAATGCGTAAACTGTTTCAATGGTTGAACACACCCGATGACGTAATTACTAAACTTGCTCTACAGTGTTTACAAATTGCAGAAGTAGGCATGAGTGACATAGAAGTAAAACTGCCTAAGTTTGATAAGAAAGAATTACCCAAAGACAGTAAGCCTATCGGCAAAGACACACCCATAGAAGTTATACAGTATCTACAATCAAGAAACTTATACTTGGAAGATTATAACTTTCATTGGTCACCAGAATTAAAAGACAGAATCATTGTTCCGTTCTATCACAAAAAAGAAATAGTAGGATACACTGCACGTAAGATCAAAGATGGTAATCCAAAATATCTAAGTGATCAACAACCTGGATATGTATTCAATCTTGATGCACAAGATTATAATCGTGTACATACTATAGTTGTAGAAGGTCCTTTTGATGCTATTGCAGTAGAAGGCTGTGCATTGCTTGGTAGCGAAGTCAAAGATCAACAGGCCATGCTCCTTAATAGTTTAAATACAAATAAGATAGTTGTGCCAGACAGAGATGAGGCAGGTGCTAAACTTGTAGAACAAGCAATCGAACTTGGTTGGAGTATTAGTATGCCGGAATGGGGCGACAACATCAATGACGTCAATGACGCTATAAAAGCATATGGTAAAATTTATACACTGTATTCAATTGTATCATCAAGTGAAAAGAATGAATTAAAAATTAAACTACGGAGTAAAAAATGGTTTGGTTAAAAAAGGTATGGGGTAAGATCACAAAGCCTTATTGTGATTGGAAAGAGAAACGCAGAATGAAGAAGCGTATCGAAGAACTTAAAAAAAGGGATCCGTTTATCTACAAGTAAAATGATTATGACAGAGTTAACTAAAGGCATTGTGAATGTTGTAAAAGATACCTTGGACGAAAGTTTATTACTCGCCATTATATTTTTTATTGGACATATTATAATAGCAATGATTGTTGTAAGTGCTATCACAGGTGCAAGTATCTGGGAAGCAGGAGCAGTTGCAATAATAGAACCAGCAATTAATTCTGTATGGTTTTACATACTACACAAGATTTGGAAACGTTACCGCGGAGGTAAAAAATGATAATTTGGGGAATGGTAGGTAACAGTCATGATGCATCATTGGCTGTGTTCAAAAAGGAAGATGACAAGTTAGAATTGTTGTGGGCGGCACTGAGTAAGGACTTCAGTAACGTTGATAACGATCCGCACTTCAATCATACTATTATTGAAGTTGCAAGAAAGAACTTCGGTGAACCACATCACGTTGTTTGGTATGAACGTCCTATGTTAAAAAGCATTAGACAGTTGTGGGCAGGTCAAGGTTGGTTGTTTGACGAAAACAATATTAAAAAATATTTAAAGCAGTGGAACGTTAATGTTCCTATATACACTGTATCACATCACGAATCACATGCGGCATATGGTTATTACACAAGTGGTTGGAATCACGGTAACATAATTTGTATAGACAGCATTGGAGAGTTTGAAACACTAACAATGTGGAAAGGTGAGTCAGATTCACTAACAAAGATTAACAGTCAAAGTTATCCTAACAGTTTAGGACTTTGGTACAGTGCAATGACACAACGTTTAGGTTATGAACCTAACAAACAAGAAGCAGTAGTTTGTACACTTGCAAAGTCAGGTAGTCCATACAAGTATAAACAACGTTTATACGATGACTTCTTTGATGTATCGTTTGATCCATTATGTAATATCAAGTTCAAGGAGAACTGCCATAGAGGATTAAAATGGTGGGCACCAGAGATTAAGGATATTGATAACCTTGCGGCGGCTGTACAACATGTATTTGAAGAACTATGTCTTAACCTTACATCAAGCATACAGTTTAATAATCCAAGTTTCAATCTTGCTGTAACAGGAGGTTGTGCTTTGAATCGAGACGCAATGAACAAGATTAGAAAGAACTGGAAAGGCTTTTGGATTCCAC